>Ga0265314_10000952_pt1 | contig 34004 bp, 17 predicted proteins | sample 4126metaG_FD_203106 | JGI IMG/M metagenome (GOLD analysis project Ga0265314, IMG submission 203106) | Rhizosphere microbial communities from Carex aquatilis grown in University of Washington, Seatle, WA, United States - 4-1-26 metaG | ecosystem: Host-associated > Plants > Roots > Rhizosphere >...
GCGCATATTCGTTAGAAATCTGTAACTGAGGAGCAACGACGCCAGACGCCCCGCCCCGCCGCAAGACCGCCTGAGATATTTTTAAAACACGCTCTAAGAACAATGTCTAGAACCCGGAGACCTACGGACGCCCGATGCGCAGGCGAATGTAATGTTCGGCGGCGAGGTTGGTCGAAACCAGGTCGCGAATGGTGACCGTCTCGGTGCCGTCCCCATTGTCCAGGATCGTCTGCGCCAGCACTGATGCCCCCGACCTCCATGGACCGGAGACGAGATTGTCGGTCGTATCAATGAGGTAGGAAATGTCACCAGGGGCCGGATGGGGACGCTTGAAAGTGAGCACAAGACTCCCCTCCGTGATCTTCCACGAAACCGGGTTCTGATCGGGCACTAATGGGGATGTGTTGAACGCATATTCCAGGATGTTGATCAGCCCGTCATTGTCTGGATCGGCCGTGTCAGCGGCTTCGCCGCCATTATCCGAGCGCCCGAAATGGCTCTGGCGCCATGCGGCTATCGGCGAGACGTCCATAGTCAGCGGGATATCAAATTCGGGATTGACCGGGTCGCTGGTGGTAATCCGCAGAGTGGCTTGGTAGGTCCCATTCGTGAGTCCTCCTGGCGCAAGAACGATAGTTACTGCCTCATCGCTGCCCTTCGCCACGCGCCCCGACGCAAACGGCAGCCTGAGCCAGTTGGTGGAAGATGACGCGCCAACCGAGGCGAGCGCATAGCTCAGCGGCAAACCACCGTGGTTGCTGATGGTAATGGGGACCTGCAGCGGAGGAGAGTTCGTACCCAACACTTGGCTGATAGCTACCTTGTCGACCGCGGCCTGAGCGGGCACGCCCGCGTAAAAGGCGACCGATCTTAGAATGGGTGGAATTGGGAGCGTGACGGTCGCCCCGCCGGACGGAACGCTGAAACTCACATTAGTCAACGGTTGCCCTGTGGTCGTGTCCCACCACCGCCCTGCATAGGTCCCCCCCTCCAGCCCCGCCAGGGTAACCGTTCCCGTCGAGCTCCCCATGGCATTCGGATCTAGCAGGTTGAGCCGGTGCCAAATCCAGGCTGCGACAAAATTGGTGTTGCCAATCTCGTAGGCCCCCAAAATCGGGACGTAGGGGTCCAGCGTAATCGCGCCCAAGACAATCCAATCCAGTCCCGGGTTGATCAGCTTGACCGCATGCGCGCCGGCGGCGAGGTTGACAGTTAGCGTCAGGTTCGTGGTCTCGTCGCTTCCCGGAGCGGGGAATGACGCTGTTTTGGCCGTAATCCCATCGACCGAGACAGTTAGTCCCGCTCCGGATGCTGCAATCTCAACGATCTGAACCGCAAACGTTCCAGGGCTCTGGAAATTCACCTTGAAGGTGTAGCCGTTTGGGGTCATGGATCGGTGGTAGGTGCCCTGGAGGAACGAGGGCAGGGTCCCGATGCCATCAGGAGCCCCCGGGCCAACCGTAAAAACATCTTGCGAGGCGGTAGCCCAGCCTCCGCCCGGAGTGAAACTCAGAGCGCCGTTCTCCTCCGAGGTGGTCACGGGCGTGGATTTCGCGAGCCCGTCTTGGTCCCCGATACCCGCCTCGGTAATGAAGTCGCTGAACGCACGAAAATACCCGTAGTCGCCTTCAGCATCGATTCGGTCCCACCACCATGGCTGGGAGGTCCCTGATTGGGCTGCCATCAACCCCGGCCACAATGCCGCAGGCACGCCGATCCCAGGGGTCGTCGCCAGTCCGCATTCGCCGCCGAAAATGGGCCTCTCGGCCTGACCCGACGGCGCGCTGGGAGCGTCGCGCAATCCGGATACGACATCGCCGGGGTAATCGTGGTGTTGGTAGTAATCGGTTTTGCCCCAGATTGGCTGACCAAGCTCCGAGCTGGTCGTGATGAGATGCCGATAGCTGTCCTGGGATCGAAGGAACTGCGCCATCTCGTCATGCCACGCCCCGACCACGTTCCATTGGCCATTCAACGCTGCGTCCGTGAATTGCACCTCGTTGAACAGTTCCCAAGCCATGATCGACGTGGAGTAGCCCCATCGGGCAACGGCATATCGAAGCTTGCGTTTGGTCAGCGCTTTGGCGGTTGCGTCCGTGAAGAACTGCCCGGCGTTGGCCAGAAATCCTCCGTTTGCGCTGTTGTACGGATTCTGACCCCAGTTCGGATCCACCTGCGAGGAGTACTGGCCGTGATGATGGAGCGTCATCTGAAAGGCAATGCCGCTTTGCTCCGCAGCGGTAACGATCGCATCCCATTTCCGCGCGACGGTAAGACTCAACGTTCCGAAATTCCCCGTCTTGGGCCAATCGAGGTTCTTTCCGTCCCAGTGGTCCATCCATACCCGAGACCAGTTCTCATGGGCAGCTCCCATTCGCGGCATGATGCTAACGATATTGGTGCGCGAGTCCGTGTCCCAGGCGGCGTTGTGGCCGGTGGGAAAATAACGATGCCCGTTGTCCGTAACGAATTTGCTCGGATGCGAAGCATCCACCCGCACAAAGCCCGCGCCGGTGGGTAAGCCGGTAACGTTCCAAGAGTTGGGTTGCGGCGCGCTTGCATTAGCTGCTGCCTGTCCGTTCAGCGTGATGCGGCCAACTCGATATTCGCCTGCCAGCATGGGGGTATGCCTCACTCGCCAAGTGCTGCCCCCGTCGTAGAAAGCAGGCAGAGAAAGCACCGTTCCGTCCGGTTGAGCGATTTCAACCCGGACGTCGGTCTGAGTGAAATCAAAAGGATCGGAGGCGAGAGATGCCAGGGTCAACGAGGCCTCGATGCGGGGGTAGGACGCCGTCGGCGTCGTGCCCAGGACTGGCGACACAATGAAGAGAACTGACAGGACAAGGCTCAGGGCGCGGGCACGTTGGAGCGTGCGCGGGCTCAGGGCGCGGACAGGGGTGGTTCCTGTGATCATCAAACCTTGGGTTACGGACATGATGCCAAACTAGGAGCAATATCGATGCCGATCCGCAATTTACCGCGCGGGAAACTCCAGTTGCCCTAATAGCCAAGCCCTACCTATTTCTCTGGCTTGCCACCGCCTGGAGGCAACTCCTGCAGCCGGATGTTTCGGAAGTCGAACTTCTTGTCCTCCGCTTGAATGCCGATGTATCCCTGGTCCCGATCAATCACATCGGTCTTCCAGGCCCGCTCCCCATCCACGTCCAGTATAGCTTTCTTACCCCGCACTTCGAGGCGGAACTTCGACCATTTGTTGACCGCGATCTTCGGGGTTTCTGAGGGCACTACTGGCCGATAGCCACGCACGAGTCCACCCAGCGCGTCGTAGCGCAGGTTGAGCTGCCAGCCGTCGGTAGGCCAGGGGTTTCCCTCGAGTTGGACTCGGAAGAAAAAGCCACTGTCGTAGTGTTCCTCCAAAGCGCGCCACTCGAACTCGAGAATGAAATCCTTGTATTCCTTCTCCGTGCGCAGCCAGCCTTGACCCTTGACCAGCCGAAGGTTGCCCTCGTTTACCTCGAACGTCACATCGTGAACAGCCTGCCAGCCGGTCAGATCTTTCCCGTTGAACAGTGACACCCATTTTCCGTCTGGGCTTTCGGCGGCGATGAGCGCGAAGGCGCCTATGAGACAGGCGCAACCGAGCATCGCGAAGAAACGACCCCAGCTTTTCCTCTCAACCCTTTTCGATTGAGGCGTAGGCATTGTGATTATGGATGCTTTCAAAATTCTCCGCCTCGACTTTGTACCATGTGACTTCGGGATGAGCGTTAAGCCGAAGCGCAACATTGCGAACGAGGTCTTCGACGAACACCGGGTTTTCATACGCGCGTTCAGTCACCGCCTTTTCATCCTGCCGCTTGAGCAGGGAAAATAGCTCGCTGCTGGCCGAACTCTCCGCCATCGCGATCACGTCCTCGATCCAAATGGCCTTGCGAGAGCGAATCTGAACCGTCACCTGCCCGCGCTGATTGTGCGCCCCGTATTTGCTGATCGCTTTCGAACAGGGGCAAAGCGTGGTGACGCCCGCGATCACCGTGAGCACGAAATCAATGTCTTTTCCGCAAGCCGTCGCGTCGAACCGCGCGGTGTAATCCATCACGCTTTTCATCCCGGAAACGGGCGCCGTCTTCTCCAGGAAAAACGGGAATTCCATCTCCAGGTGAGCGGTCTTGGCGTGCAGCTTCTCCTGCATCGCGTAAAGTATCTCGGGGATGTTCTCGACGTGCACCATGCCGCCGTGGGCGTTGAGCACCTCAATGAACCGGCTCATGTGTGTGCCCTTGAATTCCTTGGGCAGGTCCACGTACATCCCGATGGTCGCCACCGTGTTTTGCGTGGTTCGCGCTTTGTCTCGAATCATGATCGGGAAACGCAGGCCGCGCACGCCGACCTTATCGATCCTCAACTCGCGATGGTCGCGCTCACTCTGTTTATCTTGCAGGTTGTGCTTGGCCATCACCTCTGAAGATTCTTCTGCGAAGGGCTGGCCCGGACTTCGAAGCATGTCGCACATTAGCAGGAGAACTGGGTTTTGCAAAAGCTTTCGGACGATCCGCTTTGACTTCGGAGGCGGGAACGGATTTAGGATTGGACCATGATCAATGGCGCTGTGGCTTGCCGATGGCTGGCTTTGGCGTGGCTGGCCGCCGCTGGCACCGCCGGGTTCGCCGCGGATCTATTCAAGGTCGCAACCTACAACTTGGAGAATTACGTCGAGGGCGCGGAAGGGCAGCGTCCGGCCAAGCCTCCTGCGGCTGCGGCCAAAGTGACCCAGATTCTGTGCGCCCTGAACGCGGACGTTCTGGCGCTGCAGGAGATCGGCACCACCAACGCCCTTGAGGGGCTGCGCACCGCCTTGCGCGCCGGTGGGTTGGACTATCCGCATTGGGAACACGTTGCTGGCCATGATACCAATATCTTTGTGGCTGTCCTTAGCCGTTTCCCCATCGTTGGCCGCCGCTCGCACACCAATGAAAGCTTCTTGCTGCGCGGCAGGCGCGTGCCCGTTAGCCGCGGCTTCGCCGAGGTCGATGTGCGGGTGAACGATCACTATGTCTTCACCCTCATCGTGGCTCACCTGAAATCTCGACTCGCCACGTTCAACACCGATGAAGCCGAATGGCGCTACCAGGAGGCGGTGCTGCTCCGAGAGAAAATCGATGCTCGCCTTGAGACGGATGCCGATGCCAACTTGATCGTGGTCGGAGATTTCAACGACACCAAAGCCTCACCCTCCTTGCGCGCCATTCTTGGGCGCGGGCGGAAGGGGTTGGTTGACACACGGCCCGCCGAGCAAGATGGTGGTCCCAAAGCGATCCGGGGCATTCGCTACGCCGATCGTAATGTTACCTGGACGCACTTTTACGCTAAGGAGGACTCCTACTCCCGAATCGATTACATCCTTTTGAGTCGTGGTATGGCCAAGGAGTGGCTGGCTGACGAAACCTATGTGCTGGCAGTGCCGGACTGGGGCCTGGCCTCCGACCACCGCCCCTTGGTCGCCGCCTTCGTGCCGGAAGACCGTTGACCCGCTTGTCTACATGAGCGGGGGATGAGTCGAGGCGAGCACATGGGAATGGAGCCACGCGATGACCTTCTGGACCATCGGGGTGGTGTAATCCCCGCTGAACACGTGGTTTGCTCCTGGGATCTCAAAGAGCTCCGTGTGCCGGTTGGCCACAGCGAAGATATCTTTAGAATCCTGGATCGGCACCACGTCGTCGGCAGCGCCGTGAACCAGCAACCATGGCACTTGGATGCCGGGTGCGAGGCTGACCACGCTTTTGATCTTAGCCATATCGTTCATGTAGTCCTGCGAAAGGGGACACGCTGGCTCATCCCACATAAAGCCCGATCCTGGAGTCACGGTGCCAAATTCGCGTCGGGCGAACTCCGCTGTATGAACCATCCCGGCGAGTGAGATCAGCCAGCGGATCCGCTGGTCCTGGCTTGCGCGGATCACCCCCACCGCCCCTCCCATGCTATGGCCCACATAGGCCACGGGCCGTGGCGCCACGGCATCGATCACGGCGCCCAAATCCTCCACTTCCTTCGAGATCGTTGAGTCCTGGAATCGCCCCCCAGATTCTCCATTCCCAGAAAAGGAGAAACGCAATGCCGATAAGCCCGCGGACGCCAGCCCCTGGGCGAGAGCGACGACAAAGGGCCGATCTTTGTTGCCAGTCACTCCATGGCCGATGATCACCAGCGGCCCGTTGTCTCGAGCCGCCACGTGGTACGTATAATCCAGACGTTCACCGTGTTGATTGAGGATGACTTTGTTCATGCGAATTAGAGTGCTCCAAGTAGATCACAAAGCGGGGTAACGGGCTGGTTTGGGTCAGCCAGAAAAGAGCGCAACGGGCTCAGGGCGTTCTTCCAATGGGTTCCCATGGGCGGAAGCAGTGCTTCCTCCAATCCAGTCGGCTCGGGCAGCCGGTTTTCGATCGCCAGCGCGCGGGCGAGGGGCAGCACCGTTTCAAGTAGTGAAGCCCTGGATTCCTCAGCGAGGTCCCCCGAGGCTAATAGACGAGCCATCTTGAGTTTGCGTTGTGCCTTGCTCCGCTCGGCCGCCGCCTTGGCTTTCTCCTCGGGCGTCAGCGGCGGTGGTGCGGAATCCCCACTGCCAGGTTCAAGAGGCCGGATCGCCCGGTCGGCCTTGGCCAGCAACCCCGCCTGGATCATCCGCTGGATCGCTTCATCGGTGGCACGGTCGATCACCTCCAGCCGGGTTGGGGCCAAAGGGTCCGACTGTTCCGGCCCAAACAGTTGGTCATGCACCGAGGCCAATCGGGCTCGCCAGGTCTCCGGGTCGCGCTCGACGACCACGAACACCACCGAATGCGCTCCTTCCCGTGGATAACGTTCCTCGCACCGGATCATCGCGCCGTTGATCTTTTGCCGCGCGATCTGGGCAAAAGCCGCGGCCCGATCAGTGGGGAGCGGCGCCTTGGGCGGCACAGGAGCGGCATCGGGTGCGGTGGGCGAAAGCATTTGGCGCAGTCGCTCTAGGAACGCTTGGCGGCTGCCGCGGATCTTGATTTCCTTCACTTTCCCCGGGAAGTCTAGAACGCTCTCGGCCACTGCCTGTTTGACCGCCAGGGTGTCCAGCATCCGATGCTCGATCGTCCCCTCCGACACAAGATTGAAGACGCTCACCGCCCGAGTCTGGTTCTTCCTCCACGCTCGGGCGATCCGCTGCTCTAGCTTGGCTGGATTCCACGGGAGATCGCAATTGATCACCACGCTGGCGTTCTGAAGATTGAGGCCCGTCGCACCCGAGTCGGTGCTCAGGAACACGCGGCAAGCCGGGTCGTTCTTGAACAGGTTGATTTCGGCCCGCCTCCGCTTCTGCGGCACGCTGCCGGTGTGCCAGGCAAAACCGATCTCCATCCTTTCGCACAGCCTCTTCGCCAACTCGAGCATCCGCTCCCACTCCGAGAAGATGATCACCTTGGCGTCGTTGGCCAGGCATTCCTCAAGCAGTTTCTCGAGCTCAGCCAGCTTCGGGCAGACCTGGTCGTTGGGATCGAGGATATAATTGGTGTCGCAAATCATCCTCATCATCGCCAGCTCGCGTTGGAGCTTGTCCTGCTCAGGTTTGCTGAGCGGACGGCGGTTGGCAATGTTCACCAATCGCAGCACCTGCTTGGCATGGGATTGGTAGGTCTCTGCCTGCAAATCGCTCAATTTAACGAAGTGATTGCGATCCGTGCGATCCGGAAGCTCCGTCTCCACGTCCGCCTTTCGGCGTCGGAGAAGGTAGGGCTTGATCCTCGCGTGGAGTTGATCGAGCTGGCGGTAGCCGACCGGACGGCCTCGCTCATCGAGGTCATAGAAATCCCGGTTGAAACGGAACAAGGGCCCGAGCACCGCTGGGTTGAGAAAATTCATTAAGGAATGAATCTCATCGATCCGGTTCTCAATCGGCGTGCCGGTCAGCACGAAGGCATACCGGCTTTGCAGCCGCTTCACTGCCTGGGCAATTTTGGTGTCCCAATTCTTAATCCGCTGCGCCTCATCCAGCACCACCACATCCTGCCCCAGGTGCTGGTTGACATTCAGTGAATCGGCGAGCATTTGCTCGTAGTTCACTATCGTAAAGAAGGGCGCGTTCCCGTAGGCTAGAAGCCGCTTGCTCCGGTTGCCGTAGACCAATTGGTAGGGCAGGGTGGTAAAGCGTTGAATCTGCTCCTCCCACTCGGTTTTGAGCGAGGCAGGTGTCACCACCAGCACGCGTTTGGCTTTTCCCAGCCGGTGCAACAGCGCGCACGCCGCGATCGCCTGGATGGTCTTCCCCAGCCCCATCTCGTCCGCCAGCAACGCGCGTTCCGTAAACGCCAGGTGCAGCATCCCCTCGCGCTGATACGGGAACAGCGGCACCGTAGTCTCGTGAGCAGGCCACTCGCCGCTTTGGACCCTGGCCTCGTAGAAACGTCGAAGCGATTTGCGCTCCTCCGCTCTCTTCCGTTCCTCTAGCCAGGGGCCGACTTCCTGCGAGACACGGAGAGCCGGCCAGGCTGTTTTCCCCATCTCCTTGAGCTCGTTCACCGCGGCGTCCAGGTCCGCCTCTTTAAGACGGCCCCCTTCTGGAAACCATCGGGCCACCGGCACCGGAATCCGGTTCGAACCTGGGGACAATCGGAGCGTGCCTGCTGAGGGATCAGGCAACACCTCCAGCCGAGTGGAAGACTGGGCCGCCGCGGCCCGAAAGAGTTTCGCGTATCTTCCATCCAGGTAAAGCAAGACTGCCTCCACGTGCTTGCAAGTCCCCAGCCCGTTGACCCGGAAATCGACGCATTCGCACGCAAACTGTCGGTTGCGCACGTCTCGAACCTCGACCGAGTAACTGAGGCCGCTGCCCGATTCCACACTGAAATTCGAAAAGATAGGATGCCGTGGATCGAGGTTGCGGATCCGGAAGGTCTCCTCGCGCGCCCGCATCCGGCGGCGGTTAAGCTCGTCCTCATCTGTCGTTCGCCAGTTGTGGGGCGACGGAACAGGCGGCTCGGGCGCTCGGGCTGAGCGAGATTTCATGGAGCCATGTTCTACGAACTGGTTAAAACGTCAAACCATCCTCATCGCCTGGCGGACTGGGGTGGCATCTGCTTCGGCACCGCCTTCTCCGCCTCGCAGCGCTGCCCTTTTGCCAGGTCCATGGTTATACCACCGCTTCCGCTGCGCCCTCCTACCTCGGTGTCCAATCCAAATTCCGTTGCAGGAACCTGAAGGTCCCTTTCCCATTGATCGTATGCGGCCCCGTAAACCATTCAATCTCGCAGCGATTCTCCAGGTGCAAGCGAGCCTCGTACAGGTGCCTCACCTTCGCGAATTCGAAAGCCACGGTTTCATCTGGCGCTACCCCGTCGAAGTGACCGCGCTCCACCATAAACGGCCGCGGCGCGATCAGCGCCGCCATCTCGGCGTAATTGAATGTGCTTCCTAGGTCGAACTCGAAGATCTCGTACTCGCCCCCCCATGCATAACTGTAGGGGCTGCGCGTGGACGCGTTCTTCCAGACCCATTCGTTGAAATCGCCCGAGCAAATCGACAAGCAATAGTTAGTAACCAGGGAAGGTACGCGCATCGCCGTTTTGCCGCCGTAGCTTAGTCCGTAGAACCCGATCCTCGCTGGGTCAACAAACGGCAGCCCCTTTAGCCAGTCTGTGATTTGTTGGTGCTGCGGCACGATGATCGAGTAAAGGGTCTTCTTGAGCGGATTCGCCTTGCGCTGAAGCGTCCGGAAACGGTCGGTGAAGATGTAGAGGTTCTGCGGGGCGAATGTGATGAAACCTTGCTTGGCCAACTCCGACGCGAAGGCCTTGTAGTATTCAAATCCGGGTTTGCCCACCGTGTCTTGCGGCCGTCCTTCCAGCCCGTGTTGGCAGACCACTACCGGACGATGTTCCCCAGGCTTGATGTCCTTCGGAACCAGGAGAAGGCCATAGGCGATGACATCAGGAAACACGTCCAAGACTACCTCATAGCCGTCCCAGCTCTCCTCCGAGAGAACTTTGCGTGACCGTGGATTGGGCGGCAACAACGGCCGCTCAAACCTGCCTATGACCTCGCGATAAAGAAGGTCCCGATATATCGCCGCAGAACTCTCGTAGCGGTCGGGGGAACTGGTGTCCAGCCGTTCCATGAACTTCTGCCGCGTGTAGGGACTCTCGACCAACAGATTCTGTGTGTGTTGATTAAGCTCCCTCATCAGCTCGCTGTGCCGGGTTGCCGGAGCCGAATCTTGTTCAGCTTTCACCGGCGCTGCCCCGAGCTCCGCTAACGCGCTGGCTGGGTTAAGCGCGGTGAGAAAAGACGCCAAAGTCTCCGTCGAGCCGTACGCACCTGTGCCGTCGCCACTGATAGCAAGCTTTGCCGGCCATGCAGGTTTCAGACCCGCAACCAACTGCTGGGCCCTTTCGAATTCTCCTCGCACGTCGGCCAGCCCGGGAGTTCGCAAGCGGCCCGGGCCGCCGCTGGTGCCAACGGGCACCGTGACCTCCGGACCACGGCAGGCCTCGACGATCAGCGTTCTCGGGGCGACCATAGCAGCGAATTCCGCGTCCCCAAACTGTTCCAGCAGTCCAAAGACATTCCGGTAGATGGGTTCCTCCCAGACGGCCTCGCGACGCTCGAAATAGCCGCTCACGCACACTGCTTGAATGCGTGGATCCAGAGCGCTCGCGGCGAGCGCAAGCAACCCGCCTTCCCCCCAGCCCATCACGCCTACCCGCGCTGGACTGCTAGGTGCGCCGCCGCCAGATCGTGCGGTGGCCAAGCCGGCGTCCACACGCTGCAAGAGGTCAACCGCTGCGAGGATCTCTTCCACCTCGTAACCGATCACGTGCCGTCCCAACTCATACGCCGGGCGGTAGATGAACTCGCGATTGCTCAACGCTGCCCCTCGGTCACCCGCCCCTGCCGCCTTAACCTCCCCGGTATGGCGGTTAACCAGTGCCGGCACCACCACCAGGCAGCCACTCTCGGCCAATCGCCTCGCAAACTGGGAATCCGCAGCCACACCTTCCGCTAAGCCCACTAGTTGCTCCGGCGTTTGGTCTGCGTCGGGGACGGCGATCACTCGTTCAGCCGGAACTCCGTTCGTCGGAAGCAGCAGCAGACCGGCCCCGTGGACCTCCCCGAACGCCCCCCACCGGACGGCGTAGATCTCGTAACCTGCGCCGCGGGCTACAGGTCCTGCCGCAGGCACGCTGGAAACGGCTTCGAACGCGCTGGCATTCGCGCGCGCATCGCGCACTCCGAGAATAGATGCCAGGCGTTGCCGGTTCGTGTTCAGAGAAGCCGTGTAAGCGTCGGCGGATGAAAGGTCCCGGTGGAAAAACGACTCGCGGCCCCTAACCGAGTTCTCCAGCTCTTTCAGGAGGAAGCGATCGGCCCCAGCGACAAGGTTGGATGCGATGTCACCTTGCATGGTCAACAACTGCGTCCCTGGAAGAGGCTCGGAAGGAACTGCCTCAGGGGCTGCTTGAGCAATCAGCGTGAGGTTTAGAGTGAGTAAGGAGACGCGCAACGCTTTTTTCATGCTGGGTGAGCACAATCTCTTCATCGCCCGTTTCGAGATCAAGAAGTTTCGCTGGACCGGATTTTGGCTTCAAATCTTTGCCTCCCTTCTCAATTTACATTTCTGCGCTTGCAATACATCGCAACGCAATGTATATCCACCCCAATGAAACTCGACAAAGAGCTGGTTGCGGCATCCTCCGTCCCCTTGGTGCTCTCCATCCTCGCCGAGGGCGAGAGCTACGGCTATGCCATCATCCAACGCGTCAAGGAACTCTCAGACGGCGAAATCACTTGGACCGATGGCATGCTCTATCCCGTCCTTCATTGGCTGGAGGCCCAGGAGTACGTGCGAAGTCGTTGGGGCAAATCCGAGACCGGCCGTAAGCGCAAATATTACTCTCTCGAACCCGAAGGGAAAAAGGCACTTCGTGACCACCGGGAACAGTGGAACACCGTGAACAAAACCCTCAAGCAGCTCTGGAGCCCTCGTTATGCCTGATCTGGAAAAGCAAATCGCTGATTGGCGCCGCGCAACCGCGAAAGAGACCAATTATCAAGAGCCCGTTCTCGACGAACTCGAAAGCCACCTGCGCGAAGAGTTCACTCGCCTCGTCGAATCCGGGACCAACGAATCCGACGCCTTTCCGATCGCTGTCTCTCGTCTGGGGCCGCCCGCCGCGCTGGGCGATGAATTCGACAAGGTGACCCAACTCACGACCCGAACCTGGCTGCCAGTGAGATTGGCTACCTGCTTTTTTTGGCTCGCCGCGCTGTCGATCTGCGTCTTCCTTTTGCCGAAGGTGCGAGAGCAACGCTTTGGCCTGTTGCTGATCAGCCACATCGGCGCGATCGCACTCGGTTACGTCACGACCTTCGCTTTCGGCGGTCTGGCCATGGCCTACGCTGGCGTGCGTTTGTTCCAGGATCTGGCTACACCTCAAAAGGCCGCTTTGCGGGGCGCGATTCTCAGGCTTGCTGGAGCGGCGGCTCTCCTGAATGCGGCGGGTGTTGTCCTCGGCATGCTCTGGGCCAGGGAGCACTTGGGGCGCTGTTGGGGTTGGGATGCGAAGGAAACCGGCGGTTTTCTAGTGGTGATCTGCTGTGCGGCCGTTGTCAGTTGTCGTTGGAGTCGGGGATCTAGTGCGCGGGCGTTTATGGCGCTTTGCATCGTAGCCAGCCTCGCCACCTCCTGGGCTTGGTTTGGCATTCGCCTGTTCGGAGAAGCCTCGCAACAGTACGGCCTGATCGGCATGCGCATGCCGCTCGCCGCCTTCTGGGCCCTCCACCTCATCTTCTTGGCGGCTCTGTTGATTCCCGCTAACGGGTTGTGTCCAGGCAAGGGCGCAAGACCTCACAACTGAACGTTTACCTGAGCGACACTTGTCAGCGCTTCCTGATGCGTGCCGCCATATCGATCGAGAATGCTGGAGCCTCGAGCCTGAGGCTGCCGCCGGTGGCGCTCGAGGTGGCCTCCGCTACTCGCTTCCCCGTCAGGGTGTCCCACCACTCAATCGACCATGGACCATCGTCCAATCCCGTGACGGTCACCTTCGCCCCGCTCACTTGAGCTGGACTGGCCTCCATCGCCCCCTCCGGCCAATCGCAGGCTCGATCGAGCAGCCACACCAGCGCCTCGTCATGACTCGAGACGCCAAAAGCTTCGACGGCGCCCTCGATGTTCTCGAACTTCGCCGGGCGCACGTCCGCTCGGCCGATCCCCGTTCCTTGGAGGAACGCGCTTAGCCCGGCCCAATGCGGATACAGGTTGGCCGAATGGATGTTCTCCCACCACCAGGTCATGCCTGTCCCCGCGGCGCTCGTGAACGCCCCGCTCCAGATTGCCTGATGCAAGGCGCGCAGGTGTGGATCGGTGTCCGGTTTCCAACCCTTCCAGTCCGTCCCGTATTCGCTGACGAAGAATGGCTTTCCATATTTCTCGAAGAACCTGCCCGTCTTTTCGGCCATCATCCGCGCCGGATGTTTCTCGTTGTACGAATGGTACTGCGCAAAGTCCATTTCCGGCAGCGCATATAGGTCCGGCCGCTGGCTGCCACCGGTGAAGCTCGAGGATATCAGATGGCGGTAGGGATCTAGCGAGCGCAGACGCCGGCCCATGTCGCCGTGCCAGGCTATCACGTCCGCGTGCTTCAGGTAGGCGTACTCGTTGTCGATCTCATTGAAAAACTCCCAGGCGAACAAGTTCGAGAAAGCCGACCACCGCGCCACGATGTAGCGGAGCCGTTTCTCATAGAGTTTCTTCGCCTCGTCATTGGTGAAGAAATCATTTTGCACCTGGCACGGCCCGCCGTTGGTGGCGTTGTAGGGGTGGTGGGTCCAGAAATTATTGCCGCCCCAATAATCGGGCTTCACCTCGAAGATCCCGTGGTAATCGAGGCACAGCATCACAAGGATGCCGCGTTCCTCAGCCTGTGCCAGGACGCGGTCGAGCCTCCAGGCGTTTTCGAGGCGATAATGCACCTTGTCCCCGCGATCCCACTCGATGCCGAAGGCCTCGGGCCACATCCAGATGCGCATGTAGTTGATCCCCGCCTTCTGGTAGGCAGGAAGCCAATCGTCATAATCGTAAGTGCCCCGGCTGCCATGCCAGCACGAACAAAGACCTTTCAGAAAGACTGGCGCACCGCCCGGTCGCGCCCCAGTTCCGGGCATGGGAGAATTATCCCGGCGGAAGTATCGTTTCCCTTCGGGCTCCACCCGCACGAGTCCTGGCCGCTTTCCAGGTAAAACCTCGATGGTCGCTTCAGCCCGTGCGGCCAGTTTCCCGGCAACGGTCGCCGTGACCACCATTTTGTGCTGTCCGGGTTCTGACGGTAGCCAGCGAATGCGCCATCCGCCCTCGCCTTGTGGCGTGAGCACTTCACGACTGCCTTCGAGTTTTCTCTCAAAATCCCGCTGAAAATAGCCTGGAACGCGAAGCTTTTTTCCGGTTGGCGATGTGGCCTCGGCGTCAAGAGAGACTGACTCAGGATCAAACGGGTTCGCTGCGACAGGCATGCCACTAACGTCGATCTGAACTCGCTCAAACACTTCCGGCTTAGTGCTGGGAAGCTGGAGGCTGAGGGTCGCGACTCCCTCGGCTCCCCAACCCCGAGCCAGCAGAAGGATGGAGACGAGGAGCCCAAGACTCACCCCGAGGCGAGGTTGGGCACCCATCACCTGACCATCACCTCGAAAGCCACCCTGGCGGGACGGGGACTGGCGTGTGCCTGCATCGACATTTCTCATCGTTCCATGATAAGCAGCCGATCCACATCCTACAAGGCTGTCAGGAAACCGCGCCCGCTAGGCCCAATGCTTGCCTCCAAAAGCAGCCACCTGGGAATAGCCTGGTTTCCGCTGACATGCTGTGCTCGTTCAGTCACTATCCCATCGTAGCATTGATCATGACTAGGCCTTCGGCCAAAACCTGGGTTGTCGTGGCGCTCATTCTTGGAATCGGCGCCTGGCTGATTGTCAAGCGCGACCGGGGCGGCCATTCGAGCCAGAGGTTGACGACCCAGATGGACCCGGTTTCCTCGCCCCCTGCCGCCCATCCGCCCGACTCCGGCACGACCCGAAAATACCTCGCCCTGGACGCGGCCGAACGCGAACGCGACGCCACACTGTGGGCCAATGAGATCTTGGCCGAAGAATACGAGGATGTCTTTGTGCGGCTTTGGGACGAACTGCGCCAACAGCAGGATCGGTTCGCAGTGCTGAAACGATTCCCAATCGGATCACTCCACCTCGGGCTCCTGGGGCGATCAGAAGCAAAGGAAGATGGGATCGTTGTGGCTCGGCAGGTTGGGTCGGGAGAGAAACTCGATTCGCTCGGTTGGGGCCGGCTCTTGGATCAATGGAGGAGCGAGGGATGGAGCCTCGAACAAAGCGAGTGGCGCAACCCTAGGTTTGATCCGGGCACCAATGGCCCGCCCAAATCCACGATCCTCATGACCCTCCACGCGCTTAATGCAAAACTCGCGCAGCGAGTTGTGGTGAAAGCAAATTTGGAGGTCGAATGGCAAACGGCCCGCGATGCCGATGGCCGGCCTGCACCGCGAACCATCGAAGTGACTCAAATGGAAGTTCGAGGCCGCCAGGGAGCCACTGCCTTCGTCGAGGCCGTGAACCAAACGATTCAGGCCCCGCCAGGAACCATTTTTGTCGACCCGCTCATCCTCTACGATCTGGACGGCGATGGATTGTCAGAAATCATTTTGGGAGCGAAGAACTTGGTCTATTGGAATCGTGGTGGCGGAAGATTCGATTCCGCCCAGTTGTGCTCCGCCGCGGAAGGAACGAATCTAGCCAGTGTGGTCGCCGATTTCGATGGCGATGGCCGGGCTGGCTTCCTGGCTGCGGACCGGGCGGGTTTGATGCTCTATCCGGGCGGGCCTACGGGGGCATTTAGCTCTGGCCGGCGTGTTTGGTCCGCGCCTCAACCGCTTTGGAATCCGTTTGTCATCACTGCGGGCGATGTCAATGGTGACGGACATTTGGACGTCTTTCTTGCCCAATACAAAGTGCCCTACCTGGAGGGCCAAATGCCCACGCCTTACTTTGATGCCAACGACGGCTTTCCTTCCTATCTATTGTTGAACGACGGTAGAGGCGGCTTTAGTGACATCACCAGCAAGGCGGGTCTCGAAGCCAAGAGGTTCCGTCGCACCTACAGCGCCTCGCTGGTTGACTTGGACAACGACGGTAAACTCGATCTCTTAGTCGTGAGCGATTTCGCCGGCGTAGATGTTTACCTTGGGGATGGCCATGGGCGCTTTACCGATGCGACTGCGCGTCTCATCGATGAGCCCCGCAACTTTGGGATGGCGCATAGCCTGGCCGACTTCGATGGTGACGGTCGGCTCGATTTGCTGGTGATCGGAATGAACTCCGCAGTAACGAAACGGCTCGAGGGCCTGGGGCTGCGCCGCCCGGGCTTCCCTGCATACGATCAGATGCGCGCCCCGATGTCCCAAGGCAATCGTTTATACTTCGGCCGAGAAGGACGGTTTGTCGCCGGACCGCTCAGCGCCCAAGTGGCCGAGTCCGGCTGGTCGTGGGGCACCACAGCTTTCGACTTCGATAACGACCGCGACTTGGACATTTACATCGCCAACGGCCACATTAGCCGCCAGTCGGCCAAAGATTACGAGCCTCAATTCTGGTTGCACGACATCTATCTAGGGGCCTCGGACATGGACCCTGGGCGTAACCTGTATTTCCAAGAAAACGCAACGCAACGCTCGGCGCGTGGCCAATCGTACGGCGGCTACGAAAAGAACCGCCTGTTTGTCAACCAAGGCGGGCACGAGTTCGTCGAAGCGGGATACCTCATGGGCGTTTCGCTGGAAGAAGACTGCCGCGACGTGGTGAGCGACGACTTGGATGGCGACGGCCGGCTGGACCTGGTGCTCACCACGCTCGAACAATGGCCGGCAACCATAGAGACCCTCCGCGTCCTCCATAATCGGTGTGAGTCTGCCGGCAACTGGATCGGGGTGCATCTTCGGGAGTCCGGCCCCGGCCTGAGCCCGGTGGGCGCGCGAGTGACTTTGACTACGAGCGCTGGCGCGCAGAACCGTTGGCTGGTAACCGGCGATTCCCATCGGTCCCAGCATGCACCGACAGCCCACTTTGGCCTGGGTGCGCTTACCAATGCGCTAAGCCTGGAGGTTCGTTGGCCCAACGGCCACGCCCGCAAAATTGAGAATCCTGTGATCAACCGCTACCACACCATCATGCCTTAGGTTCGGCGCCCGTCGCGCGCGGTCGGTTGACAGTTCGCGAAGCGCGCTTAGATTCAGCCCGCCATGTCGAGCCAGACATCAACGCCGGTGATCCGGCTGCGCGGGGTTCATCACAATAACCTGCGCAATTTCGATCTCGATCTGCCGCTCCATCGGCTGATCGTGATCACCGGCCTCAGCGGCTCCGGCAAGAGCTCCCTTGCCTTCGACACTCTATTCGCCGAGGGCCAGCGCCGCTACATCGAGACCTTCTCCGCTTACGCCCGGCAGTTCTTCGATCGGATGGACAAACCCCAGGTGGACAGCATCGAGGGGATTCCACCCGCGATCGCCATTGAACAGCGCAACGCCGTGCGCACCACGCGCTCCACCGTCGGCACCATGACGGAAATCTGCGACTACATGAAGCTCGTCTGGCCGCACGTGGCTCGGGTGCACTGCCGTAACTGTGGCGACCTGGTTCGAGCGGACGCGCCCCAGCAGATTTGGGAGGCGCTTCACGCGCGCCGTTCCAACAGCGAGATCCTCATTTGCTTCGATCTGCCGCTCAGTGAAAAACTGTCGCTGAGCGAGTGTCTGACCCTAGTGGGTCGGCAGGGCTACCAACGTCTCCTGGCCGGGGGCAAGGTCCTGAGGCTCGAAGAAGCTGAGGCCGCTCTGCGCGAGCAGCAATTCACCAGCCTCACTGTGGTGCAAGATCGCTTGCGCGTTGGCCCTTCCGCTCGACCCCGGTTTGTTGAGGCGTGCGAACACGCCTACCACTTCGGCAAGGGCAAGCTGGCCATTTATCCAATGGCGGCATCTGCCGACGCCTTGATTCTAGCCGAGCCGGAGCGCTTTTCTAACCGGCTTCATTGCGCCCGCTGCGATATTGAGTACCGCGAGGGCACGCCAGCCTTGTTCAGTTTCAACCACCCGGTCGGGGCTTGCCCGACCTGCCGGGGTTTCGGGCGCACCATTACCATCGATTACAACCTGGCCCTGCCGGATCGCTCTCGCACGCTGGCCCAGGGCGTGGTGAAACCCTGGCTCACCGGCCAAAGCGCCGAGTGCCAGGATGACATGATGCGTTTCTGCCGGAAGATCCACGTTCCCGTGGATGTGCCGTTCTGTGACCTGGATCCGAAGTGGCAGGATTGGGTCATCAATGGCGACCCGAATTACGGAAAGGACAAACAGCACGAGTGGCCCAAAGCCTGGTACGGTATCAAGGGTTATTTTCGCTGGCTCGAGTCCAAGTCCTATAAAATGCACGTGCGCGTCCTGCTCTCGCGCTATCGCAGCTACCGTCCATGCACAAGCTGTCAGGGCCAGCGCCTGCAGCCCGACGCGCTCCTGTTCCGCTTGGACGCAGGCAGCTCAGGCCCGTCGGCCAGTCTGAACGCCGGCGCTCGCGGAACCCACGCCGGCGCAACTCTGGCCGACTTCTATCGGCTGCCCATTCGGGAATCCCTCCGGCTGACCGAGGAGTTAATCGCCCAACGCAAGGCCAAGCGCGGCGACCCTATCGCCATTGCGCTCTCTGAGGTCCAGTCGCGCCTGGCCTACCTGGCCGAGGTTGGATTGGGGTATTTAACCCTCGATCGGCCCACTCGGACTCTCTCCGGGGGCGAGACCGAACGCGTCAATCTCACTACCTGTCTCGGCACGCGTCTCGTCAATACTCTCTTCGTGCTGGACGAGCCCAGCGTGGGACTGCATCCGCGCGACACCGCGCGCCTCGTCGCGCTGCTCCAGAAGCTACGCGACGCCGGTAATACCGTGGTCGTGGTCGAGCACGAAGCCGGAGTGATCCGGGCAGCCGATCAGGTGGTTGATCTTGGGCCCGGCCACGGAGAGAGCGGAGGGCGAATCGTTTTCCAGGGAACCTTCAAGGAATTGCTGCGGGCCGAGGGCACGCTCACCGGGGAATACTTGAGTGGCCGCAAAAGGATTACCCCGCCGCCACGCCGTGAGGTTTTGCTGGACGGCAGCACGCCCGGACGGCCTTCATCCTCAGAGGCCCTCGTGCTCTCGCATGCCACCGCTCACAACCTCAAGGACGTCACGGTCGCGATTCCTCTCCAGAGATTTGTTTGTCTCACCGGCGTAAGCGGCTCGGGCAAAACCACCTTGCTGCGCGATCTGCTCCTGCCAGCCCTCGAGGCTCGGCTCTCACAAACCAAGACGGGCAGGGGAGTTGCTGCGCCCCCTCCTTCCCCGTCCGGTCAGCCGGGAGAGGGGCAGGGTGAAGACTCTCCCGATCCCGAGCGCGTGGTTGAGGTCGCCTTGGCTCAAACGATCCTGACCGGCCACGAGCATCTGGGACGCGTGGTCATGGTGGATCAATCGTCCCTCGGAAAAACACCCCGGTCCAATCCGGCGGTGTACGTCGGCGCCTTCGATCACATCCGCGAGATCTTCGCCCAGTCGGAATTGGCCAAGCAAAGGGGATTCAACGCCAGCAGTTTCAGTTTCAATTCCCAGATGGGTCAATGCGAGCATTGCAGGGGTGCCGGCTTCGAGAAGATCGAGATGCAGTTCCTCAGCGATGTCTTCATTCGCTGTGCGGAATGCGACGGGCACCGCTACCGTCCTCACATCCTCGCCGTGTCGATTTCACCACCGAACTCCGGGCCGGCCAACGGCGGAACCAGCGCGCCTAAGTGCTGGAGCATCGCCGACTGCCTTGAGGCCACCGTCGATGAGGTGGTGACTTTCCTGGAGGCCTTTGGAGAGAACCGCGCCGCCAAACGCGCGATCGAAGGACTGCGCCTGCTCCAGGAAACCGGGTTGGGCTACTTGCGCCTCGGCCAACCCATTAACACCCTGTCCGGTGGCGAAAGCCAGCGGCTCAAGTTGGTTAGTCATTTAGCCGAGACAAGGAGCGCTTCCAGCACAAAAGCCGCCCCTGGCGCCAGCGGATCGCCCACCGCGTTGCCCTGCCTATTCCTCTTCGACGAGCCTACTACCGGGCTTCATTTCGACGACGTGCGAGTGCTTCTCCAGGTCTTCCAGCGCTTGGTCAATGCCGGCCATTCGGTGCTGGTCATCGAACACAACCTCGAGGTTATCAAGTGCGCAGACTGGGTCATTGATCTCGGTCCCGACGCCGGCGACGACGGTGGTTGCGTGGTCGTGTCCGGCACTCCCGAGGACGTTGCGGCCTGCAAAGAGAGCCACACCGGCGCGGCACTCCGCGAGCTGGGGCTTAGGAGAAAACGTCAGTCGACCAGCGGCACTCCCTGAGCAGCGTTACCGGGTGCCCGGGCTGGACCAACTCCTTTGTCCTCGTGCTCTTGCCAGCGGGGCGCGGAGCGGTTCTCCGAAAACCGCCTACGGTTGCAGTTTGGTGATGGGCAAAGCCCACTTCGCCCGATCCGCCGGGGAAACTGCCCACCAGTTTTCCGGGTTGACCGAACGGCCGAACTTCAGAAATCGCACCCCGCCATCGGCGCACGCGAAATTGGCGCCGCCTGCGCGGGTTGGCTTGAGGGAGTTGGAGTGTGTCCCATGCTGGACCTTGTCGGTGAGATTGTCGCCTCCCTCCAGCAGGTCCATCCAGAAATCGGGCGCGTCGTGCCGCTTCTCACCCCAAATTACGGTTTCGGATGGATTGATGACCAGGCTCTCCTTCATCGAGAATTCGCGACGGGGCGCGCTGCTTAGCGCGGTCGGGAAGACGTCGTCCCACCCATTCATGATATAGCTCCGCCAGCCCCTGTCGATCGGGTTCAGCCCGCCGTCGGTCGCGGGCGGGATTCCACGGCGCAGATCGGTCGGACATGTCAAAAGGTTCGTGCTGACGTAATAGGTCACCAGCGCCTTGGGCCACCGGGTGACGTCGCTGCCTGGCGGAAACAGGTTGCGGTTCTCATCGGCGTAGAGTTTGAGCGCCAGCTCCAACTGCTTCAGATTCCCGCCGCAACTGACCCGGTACGACGATTCCTTGGCCCGGCTCAGCGCGGGCAGGAGCATGCCGGCAAGAATCGCGATGATGGCGATGACCACCAGCAGTTCGATGAGGGTGAACCCGACCATGCCGCGATGAGAGACGCTCCGCTCCTCGACCGGCGGGCGCGTACCCACAGTGCGCTCAGGCCTTGGGTGGAGACGGGTCACGCGCGGAGTCTATGGACCGTGCACCGAGAGTCAAATCCCGAACTGGCGATCACTCCGTTTTCTACCCTATCGGTGACAGGACCCGCACGCACTCGGCCGGCGAAGGTGCGCGGCGTTTACGCCGCCTCAGCCACGAACAAACCGAAGGCGTTGAACCTCTCCTGCCACCGTGGACTTCGCAATGAGGCCAGCGGTGTGCGGTCGTGCTCGCCACGAGCATCGCCCAGCGTCCACAACACACGGAGAGCCCGGCCCCTTTTGTTCCTTGGGGTTCCACCCTAGCCGGCTTCCGTTCGTAATCTTAATCGTAATCCTACTCTTAATCTCCCGAGTGCTTCCGTGCCTTCTCCGTCCGGGTCCCCCCGTTCACCACACCCGCTAATCCCGGACGGGATTCCAACTCGAAGCCCAGAGGTTAATCCCGGCGCTACAAGCCAACCGAACTCTGATGGATTTCCGTCAGCCCTGCTCTTGCCGTTCGCTTCGCCTGCGCCAACCCCTTTGGCCTCGTATCCCTCCTCCGACCCTCACTCCCCACAGTAACGGTTGGGCTCTCTGAATCTGTCCTGCTTAAATGTCCTGGCAAGGCTCTGCTTTTTTCCCACGTCTTCGATGAATAATTTCGTTTGACAGGAATTTGGAGACTAATTAGATAGGTCGATGTTGGTTCCGAACCCTGGAAGTTGGCCTAAATCACCCACGGCGTTTTGGCTCCGCCGCCGGTCTGGTTGGGATGATCGCCAAGCCTGGTGCAGTTTACTCGGCGGGACCGCAACAGCAGGATCACGGAGTGTCGGAAGAACCCGTTTAACGAGGAGGCTTCATGCACGCGCCCTCGACATCGGAATTCGTGGTGTCAATCGTGGAGGATTCCACCGACCAGCGGTTGTTCATGAAACAACTGTTGGACGAATCGCCAGGACTCCGTTGTGCCGGCTGCTATCACTGTGCCGCGGATGCCTTGGCGACTATTCCAACCACCGCCGTTCACCTCGTCCTCATGGATATTCGTCTTGGATCCATGACGGGCATCGAATGTACTCGGCGCCTCAAGCGTCTCGTGCCAGGAGTCAAAGTGCTCATGGTCAGTGGTCTCTCCGATCCGGAGACCGTGAGGGAAGCCATGGCCGCTGGCGGAGATGGTTATTTGGTGAAGCCCTTCACCCCCCCTCAGTTCATCGCTCAAATCTGGTCCACTTTGCAGTCTTCCGTTCAGGTCATTCCCGGTCCGAAATCGAAGGCTGTGCTGACTCCGCGCCAGGATGAGATCATGATGTGGTTGGATGCTGGGCTCTTATACAAAGAGATTGCACTGAAACTGGGCATCAGCTTCTCAGCGGTGCACAAACACCAAAACAAGGCGTTTCGAAGGCTCCGGGCGACTAACCGAACCGAAGCCTGTCGAGCGTGGAAGAGTCTGCACCCTTCGGGGAGTTAGCACCTGGAATGCCACGAGAGGGTGGCATTTTTGTCACCTAGACGCTGCGCGGTCGCGGGAGGTATGTGTCTCGGCGGTGAGTCAACCCCAAGCAAATCTCCGCAACACTGGCCTTGCTCGACGGCGTGTGCACCGGGTTCCCTCGGTAGCCACTCGATAGTGGGGGCGACGAAATGTGACTCGGTCCTGCCCAAAATCCCTAGATCGATGGAAGCTGGTTCTGATTGGGACCTGCCACATCGATAGCGCAGCGGCAGAGGCGTCCAACCTCCACATCGTGGCCCTTTGCTCCACCGGAACCGAAGCTCTGTTTCTCCTCCGTTCCGTGAAGACGGATTTGGTCGTCCTTGATGCTGGAGTTCAGGATATGGCCGCTCTCGAATGCCTGCATCGGCTCACCTCCGTCGCGCCGTGTGCGCGGACAATTGTGACCACCAAAACCCCTAACGTCCTCGAATTGGCCGCATGCCTGGCGATGGGGGCTTCTGGTTACTTGGTCGAGCCACTCGATCCTTCTTGGCTTGTGGAAACCGCGGGAATTTTGGGCAAGGGCGGTCTGATTTTGGCTCCTGAAGCGCACGCGTTGATCACCGGCTTCTTCAAAACCCTCTGGTTTGGGGAGGGCCGTGGGTCAAGCCTGCGCAGTCAGCAGGTGTTGCTGGGACTAGTGGGCGGCGGATCAAATAAAGATATTGCCGGAACACTCGGCGTGGAGGTGGGTACGATCAAGACCCATGTTCACCGACTGCTCCAACATCACGGCGTCACATCCCGCCAGGAACTGGCCCACAAGCTCTTCGCCGCCTCGTTGCAGCAGTTGGGCACCTCGTCCGCCCGACCGGCTCACGCTGCCGATCCGTCCTCACGTCGGTAACACTCACGGCACCCACAGGCGCTCGTTATATGGGTGGTTTGGGGCGCGGTAAACCCTGGCGCTCTCTCCCACGCTCCACGTCTCCTCGAGGTAATCTGCCGCCCCTGTTTGTCATCTGATTCGCCCTGGGTGTTCAGGGGGGCGCCGTGTCATACTGCGCAGTTGTTGTGCTGCGTGTAGCAATTCCTGCCTCTATCCCTTTTCTATCTCTGCATCGGTTGTGCCCTCCCGTGTGCTGTTCGACCATCCTCTCAGATGAATGGACGACTCCCTCAACTCGCCAACCGATACCTTCCACGCTGGGCTCGACGCGCATTGCGATTCGGACAACCACCAACGGCGACCGCCTGACCATGGAACTGACGCGCACGCTCATCGAGCAGGCATCACGAAGTTTAATGTAACCCGGCATCCGCCCTGCAGCAAAAGGAGGAAGTCGCAGTTCGCTGAGACCCGCAGATACAACCCTGGAACCAGCTAACCTATGAAGCCTATCAACCTCAACTCCCTCCGCGCGATCATAATGATAACCGCGATCGGCTCCTCAGCCGCGCAACCCGCGTTCTCCACGTCGGTCGGTGCCCCAAGTGTCATCGAGCGCGGACCCCACCATGCCCGCTGGGCCTACACGACTCAGGTGGTTGAACCGGATGGGACGGCCCAACTTTACACACACAGTTATGTTCAGCTCCAGACTGGCCTGCACCATCTCGGCGCTTCGGGAGACTGGGAGCTGAGCGGTAGCCAAATCGAGGTCTTTCCCGTTGGTGCCGTCTACCGGCAAGGGCAATTCCAAGTGATCTTCCCAGTAGACATCACCGATGCCGATGCCGTTGAGCTCAAACTGCCGGAGGGCCAATTACTGGACAACTCAAGCAGCCAGGTCTTGAAAACTCGCATAATGGGCCTGGCCTACTACGACCCAGTGAGCGCCGACAGCGTGCTTATCGCCGAGTTAAAGAGCTCCATTGCCGAGCTTCTGCCCTCGAAATCGCAATTGATCTATCGCGATGCCCTAACGGACTTCCGCGCAGACATCCAATACTCCATATCGCCCTCCTCCTTCGAGCAGGACGTCATCCTGCGCGAGCAGCCACCCTCGCCTTCGGAGTTTGGTCTTTCTGAGGACTCGGAACTCATGGTGCTCACTGAGAGCATGGGCACCATCGCGCCGGCTGAGAACGCCGGTTCAGCCCTTGCGCAGGCGAATTTTGCCGCCACCAACCGTATCGCCGCCGCTACGCCGCTCGTCCGCAACCACCTCTCTTTCGGCGCGATGTCGATCGACCAAGGGCGGGCGTTCTCGGTCGGAGAGGAAGCAAACTCCGTTACTGTGTCCCCGAGCTGGAAGGGTTTGGATTCCAGGAACTTCATCATCGAATCGGTTCCCTTGCGGATGCTGCAACCTCTCCTTCAGAACCTGCCCCGAGCCGCAAAAGGCGAAGCCCGAGCCGCTATCAGGGACCTCCATGAGTACGTGCAGACCCACCGGCCCTCTCAGGCTGGGCGGACGGCGATGTCGGGTGAACGGAAAGTGCGCGTGGCCTCGTCCGCCGTTCCCGCTCGCGGCCTCATCCTCGATTATAACTTGGTCCTCACTCCCACCAACTCAATGGTGTTTCAGTCGGACACAACCTATTTGGTCACGGGTCCGTGCATATTGTCAGGGGTCACCACAATCGAAGGAAATGCCGTCGTTAAGTTCGCCAACACCAACAATCCCTCGTTGCGATTGCAGGGAACAGTTAGTTGCCAGACGGGATTCTATAGCCCCGCCATCTTCACGGCCAAGGACGACGATTCCGTGGGCGAATCCATTACTGGCAGCTCGGGCAATCCGAGCGGTTACTACGCCGCCACTGCGCTCATCATCGCTGATAATACTAGCGATCTGAGGAACATTCGGATTTGCCGCGCGGCCAAGGCCATTCAGTATGAAGCTGCCAGCGGTTGGCCGCATTCCCTCATGCACGCGCAGATCCTCAACTGCGGCCAAGGTATCGTCTCGCTCAGTCCTTCCTTCTGGGTCCGGAACGCTCTGTTTTGCAACGTGCTCACCAACTTCACCACTTCCACCACTGGCATCACCGGCAACTGCGAGCACATCACTGTAGACACCGCCGACAAGCTCAATGGCTCCGCGAATCTCACGCTGAACCTGACCAACAGCTTGCTTGTGTCAGTGACCAACTATGGGAGCTACAGCGGTGCTGGCAACGCGACCGCTGGCAGCGGTGCTGGCGTTTTCCAAAGCGCCGGCGCGGGCGCCCATTACTTGGCTGACGGTAGTAACCTTCGCAACGCCGGGGCCGCCATCAGCTACCCTCTCCAGGCGGACTTCTACTCCTTCACGACCTACCCACCATCGGTGTTCTCAAATGCTACGATCTTTACCGACACAGTGTGGGGGCCACAGATCAAGCGCGACACTGACGCTCCGGATTGTGGCTACCACTATCCCGCCCTGGATTTTCTCCTGACCGACTCGCAACTCCCCGATGGCGCCACGCTCTTACTCACTAATGGTGTCGCCGTCGCCTTTGGGGGCACGCAGGGGTTAACCGTGAGGAGCGGATGCAAGTTCACGAGCGAAGGCCAGCCTCAACAGCTCAACCGTTTGGTGCGCCATCTGGCGGTTCAGGAGCCGGCTGCCGTCTGGGGCTCCAGCGGAAGTTCCTTCGTCATGCTCCCGATCTCCGGCAGCATGCCGGAGATCCGGATTCGTTTCACCGAAGTCTCTCTCCTCGCTGACACGGCATCCAAGCGCCGCCTGGTTAACCTCGCCGGAGGCAATCCTCCCCTCCGCTTGGCACTCACCGATTGCCAGTTGCGGTCGATGTTCCTCGACGCCCGAGGGCCCCTTTCGTCGGTCGCGATCGCCTTGACCAACAACCTCATCCAGCGCGGCTCTCTTGCCTTCACCCAGTATGTGCCCTCTGGCTACCAGCCCTTCGGTCTCGATGCATACAATAACCTGTTCCTTTATGGCTCCGCCAGTTTCACGAATAGTGATGCCACCACCACGTGGACCGCCAAGGACAACCTCTTCGACAACACCAGCGTCATTAGCGCAGGGATCTACTCGGTGACCGCCGGCTACAATGGCTATCGAAACGCGACATCCCTGGGGGGCACCGGAAACAAGACGCTGACCGCGGCCGATTACGCTGCCGGCCCACTTGGCAACTTCTACTATCCGGCGATAGGGGTGAATGGTGGTCTGACCAACCTCTTCCACGCGGGGAGCAGAAGCGCCACTAACTCAGGACTCTTTCATTACACTACCCGGATCGACCAGACCAAGGAGGGGACCAATTTCGTCGACATCGGGTACCACAGCGTGGCGGTTACTCCCGGTGAGGTCGAAATGGCCAAATCGCTTATGAACGCGACGGCCAGCTCCTCGTTCAATGGCACATGGACACCTGACAAGGCCATCGATCGCAGCATCATCGATCCTGGGTGGATCAATGCGAGCTATACCGAGAATCCAGGTTATTTGCGCATCGATTTGACCAACGCGATGACCATCGGACGGGTCGCTTACATCCCGCGGGTGATGACTACCAACGGCTTGGTGGACGGCACCCGCAACGGCGCCTACCGCGACTATGAGATCTACGTGACCAACGACGGAACGGGCACCGTCGCTAATTGGGGTGCTGCGGTCGCGACCGGGCGTTGGATGTGGCCCAATCTCCAGGAACGCAAGGATGTGAGCTTCACCCCGAAGTCCGGGCGCTATGTCTATTTCCGTCGAGTAACCGCCTACGGCTGGTACTCGTTTGAGGACCCCAACTACTGGCAGTTCGGATATCCCGCCTACGCCGGGGCCAACGAAATCTGGCTCTACTTGCGCAACAGCCCCGTCTCCGCGCCCCTGGACGCCGACGGCGACGGGTTGGCGGACTATTTCGAAGACCGGAACGGAAACGGGACATCTAGCGGCGCAGCGGACGGAGGCGAGACAAACTGGCAGGGCTACGACTCCCAAAACGGACTCAGCCCAAGCCAGAACCTCCAAGTGTACACACCCCTCAAGTGATCCTTAGCGGACTCTAAACCATTACTCAGAAGACATGAGGTTATGAAAAAGCGAATTGGTTGTTCGTTCAGCACTAGAATGACACGAACATTGTTGGCGGCTTACCTGCTCCTATCCTCTGCAGTTGAGGCGGCCGCAAACTACGGAGAAATCACCGGCGGTGATATGTGGGTAAACAGCGTGGACAGGCCCATCGAAGTTCCGGTGCGCTTCGAGGCGGACTTCACCGCGATGGGTGAGGTGGCCGCTGGCATAAACTGCCTCAGCAGCCGAGCCACTAACGACTTGGCCGACTCCTGCAGCGATCCAATCAATGGTGCCGTTTCCGTAAACGGGTCCGCCATGTTGAGGATCTATACCACCTATTCATTCACGGTTTATGGCGAGAACGTGTATGACGTCAAGGGCATGCTCTCGGCCGACCCCGTGACCGAGCTCGCTGCACCTGGCCGCTCAGGAGCACAGAAGTATAACACCTACCGGGTATACTTGTTGGATCCCGACACCGGAAAATGGAACCTAATTTGCAATAACAATTACCCGAGGTGGAACACTGACGTGTGCGCCACGCCTCTCTACGCCTCTTTTGACATCCAGGTAAGGCCGGACCTGGGGCCGCGGCCTAGCAGCAGGCCTGGGATCATGCACTCCACCGGCGACGATCAGGCCAACGACGGCTGGAGTAGAGAGGGAGAAAGCTTGGAGCCAACTACCGTTCCCGGCGATGGAACGCCAATCGTCATTAGCGGCGGCAAGAGCGGAGATCAGCGCGTACTCGGGCTCCAGTGGTCGGTCTCACTCGGTCGGCTCTGGGATGGGAATCCGGCGGGCGAACTGCGTCTGATTCAGACCCAGATAACGACAAACTCTTACACCCCCTTGGGACTGAGCTGTGTGCCGCGCTCATTAGACACCAACGAGATGGAACTCATTGGTTCGCCTGCCAATACCAACGACCTCCGCCAGATCAAAGCGCCGCAGACCTTTGTCATCGTTACCAACTTGACCACCAACAGCTTCGAGTTGCGATTTTACCTGCCCTCGGCCATGGGCTCCCGTGCAACCAACGGGTACTACGCGCTCAACAGCGGAGCGGACCCATACGTAAGGTGGCAGGTGGATTCACCAGATGGCTCCACCAACCAGTGGCGGCTGAGAGAATTCCGCAACACCCTCGCCTATACCAATCTCCTTACCTACAGCTCAGCCAGCCATCTTTGGACCTTCACTACTGGAAACGGCGATGAAGCTCGTATCGAAACTCGTTCGATCGCGACGAACACCGTCAACGGGGTGACCACCCGGGCGGAGACCGTGCAGGTGAAAAACGTGAAGGGCGGGACCGATGTAGTGAGCGATAGCACCGTCGAGGTGTATCGCCTTTATCCTTGGGGCTACATGCTTAGCAGCATCACCAATGACCCTGGCGGCGCCGCGTTGGTGACCAAGTTTACCTATTTCACCAACGCCGCTGACTGGGCTACATACGGCCAGATTGACTCGGTTTCCTATCCTGACGGTTTCTGGGAACGCCGGCAGTATTCGGATGACCCGGACAGTACCCTCTTCCCTTACGGTTCGCTCATCCACGTCGTTCAACCGTGGATGGACACCACGATCGATTCCGATGACAACGATTGTCTCGTCACGGATTATGGCTACGGTGACGGGTCGGGTTCCTATAAACTCCAACAATGGCATGATGCTGCATCCCACGGGGAGACCAATGCTTTGCAGCATTTCTACTCGGGGGTTCACAGCGAGTGGGTTCAGTTCTTGGAAGAGAACTGCCTGACTGATGATACCCTGAGGGAGATCCATGAGTACGGCAGCATCTACTCCTACGGGGAAAGGATTACCTCCGACTCTTTCGGGCCCACGCTAGGCCGGCTAGCTGGACACCTTCTCGACAAGGTCGACAACGCTGGTCCGCAGGACTCCTACGATTACGAATTTGGGTCATGGGACTCCGCAGGTCGGGCGTTTACCGTCTGGCCTGCTTCGGGCAGATCCAACGATGTGCGGCAGACCATTTACCACGGCGTCGCCCAGTTCGGCACCCCCTCAGACGAACTGTTGAGCACAACTGACTCCGGCTTGAGCTTTGTTCCCGTCTGGCTAACCCCCTACAGGAGCACCAAGGAAATCTGGATTGTTCAAAACGGCAACCTGGTCGCCAAAGAAATCCACGTCTTCACGGGCGGCGGGCCCAACTTCACAATGATCGACCAAACCATTTATCAAAGGGATTGCCTGGGCCACACCACCAACGTCTATCGCATCGACCCCAAGAGCCACTTACCGCGCACCCTTTACTCCGCCAATTGGCAAGGGACAAATACATGGCCGGCGGATCTGAAGCTGTCTCAGACCGATCAGACCGGAGTGACAACGACAAACGTTTACGACTCCCTCAAAAGAGTGAAGTCCCAGACCAAATTGGGTGCCGCAGTCAGCGGTTACCCTTCACAGAGCGACATCGTAACCTCGATGTCATATGACGCCGCTAACCGGGTGCTCACCAATACGATCTCATGTGGAGGCTTGGCGCAGACATCAATCACCGCGTACGATTTGGCCGGACGGATTACCAATCAAATCTCTCCGGAGGGATTAGCCACTCGCTACACTTACTCCTGCGCCGGCGGCAATCTGCAAACCAACATCACGTTCTCCTCCCAAGAAACCATGGCCATCCGGAATTACCGGGATCGACGCCTGGCGAGCATTACCGGGACAGCGGTCACGAACCAATTCTTTGGCTATGGCCTGACCCCTGAAGATTTCAACAACGCTCTCTTCCCGAAGAGCGTGACTACGGTGACCAACGGCTCGAATACAGCCCTACGATGGACGGCAACAGTGACCGATCAACGGGGAGTTGTGGCAGGATCCTTGAAGCCGGGCTTTCGCACCAGCATCGATTTGACCAACACGTCTTCGATAGTCTTCGGCCGGATAACCGAGGAGCACGAGAGCGGCTTCGAACATGCCGATGGAACTCCGGGTCCCTCGGTGGATACACTCTACGATTACGACGGGTTCCGATACAAGATCCTGGAGGGGCATGACGGGCAGGTTGGCAGCGTGTGTTCGGAAGGCGATCAAAAACCGAGCACTCACCGGATCTCCACCTTCTCGACCTATTACGAACCGGATGGTTTCGGCAACTTCTTTAAGGTGGAGGAACAATTGGCTTACCCCACCGACAATAGCAGCTTGGCGGTGCTGGTGGAACGTGCCAAGAGCCAGGTCAGCGGGCTTGCCAGCGGCGTGATGTCTAACACCTTGAAATTCGATGGGGACACCAACCAAACTACTATTCAGGAGACGGTGGATTTCGCCAACAAAAAGGTCACCACCACCACTACGGTGCCACAATCGAGCCAGAACGCAATCCAGGTTTCGGTGAACGGGCTGGCGCAAAAGGAGAGTTCTCCCAGCGTCTCCGCGCTGACTTGGCATTACTATGATGCCCTGGCACGTGAAATTGCGACCAAGGACCCCCTGGGGAACATCAGCGGCACCGCTTTTGACCCAGCTACGGGTCAAAAAGTCGCTACCACGAACCAGGCGGGTCAGGTCACCACCTATTCCTATTACCCTGCTGGCGGCCGAAACGCGGGACTGCTGTTCTCCCAGACCGGCCCGACCGGCAAAAAGACGTATTTCGATTACAACACGCTGGGGCAGCAAACTTGGATTTGGGGTGATATGCCCTATCCCGAGCACCGAGATTATAACCAGTTTGGTGACCTCATCGCCTTGACCACCTTCCAGGGTGGGACCCAATGGTCCACCACCAATGGGCCGTCCAGTCCAGGCCTCACAAACTGCGTGACTTTCTGGTATTACGACGAGCCCACCGGATTGTTGACCAATAAAGTCGATGCGACCGGGCACGGCTATACCAATAATTACTACAACAACTGGTTGCTTAAGTCCCACGCCTGGTGCCGGGGGGATTCCTACACCAACTTTTATGCCCCGAACGGGGATCTCTTGCAGACCGACTATGCCTCCGGCGGAACCGTCACGTCGGTGCTCACCACTAACCAGAACCGGTTGGGCCTGGCCCGATTTGCCTCGGATGCAGGTGGAAAGCATGTCCTGAGCTACGACCATCGGGGACGGTGCTTGTCCGACAATTGCACCAATGGGCTGTTGAGCGGAGTGATCGTGAGCAATCACTACGACCGCATCCTGGGGCGTAACCAGATCGTGGTGCAGACTCCTTCTCGGAGCCTCACCAATGCTTATGGTTTCGATTCCTACGGCCGCCTGGCTGCCGTCACCAATGGGGTGTGTTCGGTGACCTACGGCTATTTGGCCAACAGCGACCTGCTCCAGACCTCAACGAGCAAAAACAACGGAACGAACGTCCTCACAGCTTCGCGGATGTGGGACTACGGGTACCGGCTGCGCTCCATCCAGAATACGACCAACGCCGGCACCGTCTCATCGCACGCCTACGCTTATGATCGCCTGGACCGGCGCACCCAGGCGATCCTGGGTGACGGCTCCCTGTGGAGCTACGGTTACGACGACCGGGATGAGGTGGTCAGCGGTAAACATTATTGGGCCGATTGGGCGCCGATGGCCGGGCAGCAGTTTGAATACGGCTACGATAACATCGGTAACCGCAGCGTCGCTCGCACGGGTGGTGACCAGAACGGCAACAACCTTCGGAGCACCAGCTACACTCCCAATAGCCTGAATGAGTACAGCCAGGTGGTTACCCCTGGCTATGAAGACATCATCGGCGCCGCTATCATCACCAACACGGTGTCGGTCAATGGCGACACCAATGTGTGCCGACGCGGTGAGTATTTCCGAATCGAGCTCACCGAGAACAACACGAACTCGCCGCTCTGGACCGGGGTTTCCGTCATTGCCGGAGCGATGACCAACACCGGCGGCTTTTCCTTTCCCCCGTGCACAGTCACCAATTACTACGACAACGATGGCAACCTTACCAGGGATGGCATCTGGTCCTATCGTTGGGACGGGGAGAACCGGTTGGTCGAGATGTCAATGACCAACCTCGCCGGCGTGCCCAATACCCAGCGCAAGCGGCTGCAGTTTACGTATGATCATCTGAATAGGCGGGTTGCGAAAACCGTGTCCGCATGGAATGGCACCTCCGCATTTACCAACGTGAGCACCGCCTATTTTGTCTACGCCCTCCCCGAGGACGGCGACGGAGCTGGAGGCTGGAACTTAATTGCCGAACTCGATTCGGGCGCCAATCCCGTGCGCAGTTACACCTGGGGGCTGGATCTCAGCTCCAGCGTGGATGGCGCGGGAGGAATTGGGGGTTTGGTGCTTACCACCCAACACGCCGGCAGTGCAACTACTAACCAATTCACCGCCTACGACGGCAACGGGAATCTAACCGCCCTGGTCTCAACCAACGGCGCCACCGTGGCGCGTTACGAATACGGCCCCTTCGGCGAACTCATCCGCACGACCGGCGTTCTAGCCAGGACAAACCCCTTCAGATTCTCCACCAAGTTCTCGGACGACGAAAGCGACTTGGTTTATTACGGCTACCGCTATTACTCCCCGAGCCTCGGAAGATGGATCAACAGGGATCCGGAGGAGGAGGGGGCAGGAAACAACCTTTACGTGTTCGCCAGCAATAACGGTGTCGGATTGTTTGACGGACTAGGGCGCGAAGTTGAAGAGGTTGAGGCAACAGAGGCAGGCGAAAGTTATATGGGCGTCGAGGGAGCGAGCCAAGCCATCAGCTTCTATAATCGTGTCAAGGGAATGATCGACAATTTCAACGATGTGCAGCAATTCATGGCAGGGGTCATGGACGCGTCAAATGGAGATTTTACCGATTTGTTCTCCAAGCTCTGCGCATTGTCCAAGCAAGCGCTATCAAGCGGCGTGGCCGAGACGCACGATCACCACGTCCTCCCCCTGGGGAGGGGAACGACGGATTTTGCGGATATGTGGAAATCTGCGGGTATTGACCCCGACCGTTTCATGATTAATATGAACAAGTTCCTGCACCAAAGAATTCACGGCCGTGCAGGCGGTAAATGGAACAAAGCCTGGAAGATGTTTCGGGCCATGCAAGCATCGCCGCCGGGGGCGGAACGCATAATGGGATTCGCGTTCGGCATGTTAAAGACCATTGGAATGGGAGCGGTACCATTTCTTTAGATTCTTACGCGCAGAATCTGGTAAAATCATCTCTCAGATATTGGCATCAAGCGGCCATCAAAGCGATGACCTCATCCATGGCATTTTCGACTTTGAGGTAAGCCTTTTCGAAGCGGGAGTCGGGCATAAAGTCGGGGTTGG
>Ga0265314_10000953_pt1 | contig 33982 bp, 27 predicted proteins | sample 4126metaG_FD_203106 | JGI IMG/M metagenome (GOLD analysis project Ga0265314, IMG submission 203106) | Rhizosphere microbial communities from Carex aquatilis grown in University of Washington, Seatle, WA, United States - 4-1-26 metaG | ecosystem: Host-associated > Plants > Roots > Rhizosphere >...
CAGCGAAAAGAACTCCAGAATCCCGATGATTTTTTCCTCCACCACGATCGGAAAGCCGAAGCCCGAGCGCAGCCCCGCGTCGATCGCGGCCCGGGTGCGCGCCGATAAGGGCGCTTCGTCTGTCAGATTGACAATCCATTGCGGCTTGCCGGAAGCCAGAACACAACCGGGGAGCCCGATTCCTGGCGCGGCATCGCTATTATCGGTGGCTTCGCGGAAGTCTGCAAACCGCGCGTCATCGTGGAGCAGCCAAAGCGCTGTCGAAGTCATCTGCTCGGGCATGTCGGCGGTCCGCAGGTACGCATGGCACACCGGCCAACCGATGTAGTTGCAGATCAGCCGGAGGCAAGTCTTAGCGGTGTGTTCGATGCTGGAGGACCGGTTGGCCGCCATGGTCACCGATTGCAGCAATTGCACCAGCGAGGTTTCCTTGCGGCGCGCCTCCTCGGCCAGCAGACGCTCACTAATGTCCCGCACGAAAGCGTTATAGATAACCGTGCCGCCGGAGCGCACCCGCCAAACCGTGGCTTCCACCGGGAACTCATGGCCATCCCGGTGTAACGCGATCAGATCGATAGGGCGGTTTAACTGCGATCCTTCAGCCGTCGTCAGGAACTCTTCCACCCCGTTCGCGTGGGCTGCACGGTAGGCGGGAGCTACCACGGTATTACACAAAGTGCGCCCGATCGCCTCCGCCGCAGTCCATCCGAAAGTCAGCTCGGCTTGCGGATTCCAGGCCGTGATGGTGCCGTCCGGCTCCATACCGATAAACGCTTCGTTGGCCGTCTCGAGAATCATGCGGTTGCGCTCGTTCTGTTCCCGCAGTAGTTGCTCGCTATTTTTAAGAGCGGTGATATCACGGGAAATACCCGCGATCCCGGAAACTTGTCCCACGCGGTCGAACATTGGGACTTTCGTCGTCGACATCCAGCACACCCCGTCTTGGGGTTTTTTGAAGCGCTCGATTTGGTCTACTTGGGCGCGTCCGCTACTTAGAATTTCTTGCTCTTCGCCTCTCCAACGCAGAGCGTCGGCAGGTTCGAAATAGTCTGCATCGCTTTTCCCCACGCACTCCGCCGCGTCCTCGACTTCAAAGGACTGCGCTTGCGCGTGATTCACCCTGGTGAAGCGCGAATCGCAATCCTTAAAAAAAATCAGATCGGGACTGTTCTCCATGAGAGCCCGCAGCAATCCACGCCCCTGCTCCACCTCCTGCACCAACTTGAAGTGGACCGCGGCGGCGGCCACTTGGGCCTTCAACTTTTGCGGATCCCAGGGCTTGGCGATATAAGAAAAAATTCGTCCGCTATTCACCGCTTCGGTAAGCGCCGTGATGTCGGCATAGCCCGACATCATGACACGCGTGGCGCTCGATACCTCCCTCGCCCTCCGCAGAAACTCATGCCCGCTGGTCCCGGGCATGCGCTCGTCGCAAAGGATCACTGCAATATCGTGCCCCCGCACCTGCCGCAGCGCCGTTTCGGCGTCACTAGTGGTGAACACTTCGTAATCGTCCTCGAAGAGACGCTCCAAAGACTTGAGGATAAGAATTTCATCGTCTAGAACTAATAGCTTTTCCATTAGTTTCGTCTCTGCGATTCGAGATCGCACGGGATCTTGACGATGAACTCCGTCCCGGCTCCTTCTTCGCTCTGCACTTCGATCGAGCCACTGTGATCCTGCACGATGCCGTACGAAATCGCCAACCCCAACCCGGTTCCCTGTCCCACAGGCTTAGTCGTGAAGAACGGATCGAAGATCTTGCTGCGAATAGCCTCAGGAATACCGCCCCCGGTGTCGCGGACCGAGAGCAGGAAAAACTCCGCCGCCTGGCTCGTAGTAATCACGATCTTTCCTTCCCCGGCAATGGCATCGGCGGCGTTCGAAATGAGGTTCATTAGAACCTGATTCAGCCGCCCCGCATAGCAATACAACATCCGTTCCGGACCGTAGTGTTTTTCAATCTCAATGCGGCCGTTCATGCGGTGCTTTAACAGCAGCAGCACCGAATCTATGGTATCGACCACGTCCACCGTCTTAAACTCACCCTCATCCAGCCGCGAAAAAGTCCGTAAGTCGAGCACCAGTTCCTTGACGCGATTCAGTCCTTCCCGCATCTCTTCCAGGCAGGTTTGCGTCTTCCTTAATTTCTTGAGTAGAGTTCCACTCAGGCGCGGCTCGATTTCCGGAACCAGGCTAGCCACTCCGCTCTCCACCACAAACAGGTTGTTCACCACGAAGGCCAGGGGATTGTTGATCTCGTGAGCGATTCCGGCCACCAGTTGTCCCAGCGACGCCATCTTTTCGTTCTGAATCAACTGCGCCTGCGTCTCCTTCAGCTTGCGATTGGCCTCCTGCAGATCGTTGTTGGCCTGCACCAGCTTTTCCGCCATCGCTGCGCGTATCTCGGCAGCCTCGCGTCCGGCCAGCGCCCGCAAGGTCTCCAGTTCTTTGGCCTTGAGTTCCTCGACGATGCGGCGTGTCTCCTCTTGAAAGAAACGGCGGCGCAAGAGCGCTTGAATGCGAGCTCTCAGAATCGCCAGGTCGCTCGACTTACTGACGAAGTCGTCGGCGCCAGCCTCCAGTCCGCGATTCATATCCGCTTGGTTGGGAGCGCCCGTGAGCAAAATGACCGCCGGAACGTTCTCCAGACTGGAGCGCATATCCGTGATTCGGCGGCACACCTCGATACCGCTCAGGTACGGCATCACCAGGTCGACCAGAACACAATCGAAGCGCTGCGTCTGCAGCTCCTTCAATCCATCGGCTCCGCTGGGCGCGCTCTTCACCTGATAGCCTTGGCTGCGCATCTCTTGGCAGAGAGCCGCCAGATACGTCGGGCTATCGTCGATGATCAGGATGGAAGCGCTGCGGAACCCAGTCTCCGGCGAATTCAGAATGGCGTCTTGCGCCGAGCCTTTGCGCAACAGCGCGCGAATGCGCAGCAGCAGGATTTCCGTGTTTTCAGACTTGGCAATGTAAGCGTCCGCCCCGCTATCCAGGCTCTGTATCTCGGCGGTCTCCGGAGCCGAGCCCGTCATGATCAAAAGCGGTATGCCGCGCGTGTTCAGGTTCATGCGAATGCGCCGGCAGAATTCGTCGCCGCGCATGCCGGGCAGGTTATAGTCGACCAGAATCAGGTCCGGAAGCGGATCGCCCAGAGCCGCCAACGCCGCCTCCGCCGCGCCCGCCACCGACACCTGCCAGCCCTGTTCCTCGAGTAGCAATTGCAGCTTATAGGCTTGCGTCTCCGAGTCCTCTACCACTATGATGCGGTGGACCCGTTTTGCGGCTACGGCGTCTTTTATGAGTTCCTGCATGCCACCAGGTCCCTCACTCGCGGGGCAATCGACGGCAGCGGCAAGGACTCGAGCACCGCTCCCATGCGCACGGCTACTGCCGGCATGCCATACACCACTGCAGTCGACTCATCCTCTGCGATCGTGTATCCGTGAGCGCGGCGAATCGCCAGCAGTCCTGCGGCGCCATCGTCGCCCATGCCGGTTAACAACACCCCCAGCGCGCCCGCGCCCAAATCGCGCGCCATAGATTGAAATAACACCGTTCCGGAAGGACGCTGGAACGACACCTGATCGCCCGCATCCAACCGCAGCCGCCCAACGTCCAGCTGCAGATGCCGCTCCGCAGGAGCCATGTACACTGTGCCCGCGACAGGGACGCAACCATCCTTCACCACCGCTACCGAGAACGGGCAGACGGTGTCGAGCCAGGATGCGAACCCCGCAATGAAACTCGCAGTCATGTGCTGCACCAGCAGGATCGGCAGCGGGAATTCGCGCCCCAACGCCCCTAGTACCCGTACCAACGCGCCAGGCCCGCCCGTCGAGCACACGATACCTAACATGCGGAACACAGCACCGCTCGGAACTCCCGGCAAATCGCCTTCCGTGGCATGCAGAACGCGGCTGCTATGGCGGCGGACCAGCTTCACCTGACTCATGATGAACAATTGCGTGCACAAGCGCTCGCTGAGCGCCGCATAATCGGCGTGCGTGATCCCTACCGGCTTTTCGAGCACTGTCAAAGCGCCCGCCCGCAGCGCCTCCATGGGAGTGGAGTTCCACTTACCGGATTCGATGCTCGCCGCCACCACCACAATCGGCACCGGCTTCTTGGACATGATGCGCCGCGTGGCTTCGAGACCATCGATTCCCGGCAGACGAATATCCATGGCGATAACATCCGGCGCGATTTCTTCGAAGGTATCGAGCGCTTCCTCGGCGCTGCCGGCCGTTGCGCACACTTCCAGACGCGAGTCGCTGCCGATGCAATATTCGAGCAACGCACTGATGACCGGCGAATCCTCGACAATCATCACACGGGTTTTCTTCATATCATTTGCCGGATCGCATCCAGCAACTCGGTTTGATCGAACTTCCGCTTCACGACATAAGCGTCCGCGCCCAACAGCAGCCCCCGTTCCTGGTCCTGTGGACTCTCGAGAGAGCTGACGATGATCACCGGAATGTCCTTTAAGCCGCTATCCGCTTTTAGAGCCTCCACCAGTCCGAAGCCGTCCATGCGCGGCATCTGAATGTCGGTGATGATCAAATCGGCTTTTTCGTGCCGCAAAAACTCCAGCGCTTCGAGCCCATCGACGGCAGTGCGAACCCGGTAGCCGTGCGCCTCCAGAATGCTCTTTTCGAGCGACCGCGAGGTGATCGAATCGTCCACCACCAGAATGCCCGGAGCAGTCTCCTGCACCAGCGGCGTCGCCTTACGGGGCACGGGAGCGGCCGTCGATCTTGTGCAGCTCCCCACCAAACCCGCGGGGTTTAAAACGATGAATACCGAGCCGGCGCGCAGCAATGCACCGCCGGAAATATTGCCGTCCGTAGGGCAAGCCATTCCCAACTCCTGAATCAGCGCGTCCCTCTCGCTCAGGAATTCATCCACCCAGATCGCAAACCTCCGCTCGGCCGATTTCAATACCATCACCGGCAGCATTTCCCCCGGCAGGGCCGGTTCGGCTTCTCCGGTTTGCAGTAAGTGCGCCAATCCATATAACGGCACCGGGTGCCCTTCGAGCATCACCACGGGCTTCGCTTGCAACGTCTCCAGACCCCCGAGCGGGATGCGATATAGCCGTTCGATTCCATGCGTGGGAATTCCAAACGTCTGTCCCCCTGCCCGCAGGATCAGCAAATGGCTGGTCGAAACCGATAAGGGCACCGATAACAAAAATGACGCACCTGCGTTTTCCTTCGGTCTGAGCACCACATCGCCCTGCAAACGGTGCACGGCTTCGTAGACCACCGACAGCCCCATGCCCCGTCCGGATAGATTGTTTACCTTTGAGGAAGTGGAAAAACCCGGGCGGAAGATGGCCTGCGCCAGCTCTTCGGGTGAGTGCGCGCCCGGCTCGTCTGCGGCCAGTACTTGAGCGACCTTTGCTAGGTCCACGCCGCGCCCATCGTCTTCCACTTCGACGATCAGTCGGCCCCTTTGCGAGTCCAGCCGCAGGAGCACGGCACCCACCGCTGATTTTCCCTTGCTGAGGCGTTCCTCGCGGGTTTCGATGCCATGGCTGATGGCGTTCCGCAACAGATGCATCACCGGGTCCTTCAAGGCCTGCAGTACGATCCGGTCCGCCCGCACATTGGAACCACTTAGCCGGAAATCGATTAACTTGTTCTCCTGCGCGGCCAAGCCCCGCACCATCTTGCGAAACGCTTCAAAGAGATCCTCCGCTGGGGCCATGCGCGCGCTCCACACGTCCCGCTGGAGCTGTTCCGCCGATCGTTGCGTGTTCCAGGCACTGCGCTGCTGCAACTGATGTGCCGCCCTCGACTGCACTGTCAGCGAGCGTACCTTTTGTTCGACGAACCCAACGTGGCGCGTCACCGCCGCGTATTCCGGCTGGCTCGCCAGCCGCCACAAACCCGCCGCCGACGCCTTGCGAAAACGGACGCATTCCGCCGTCATCTCGGCGATTTGAAAATCCAATACGTCGAGCGCTCCGGTGACGCTCGCCTGCCGCAGGCTCTCCATCAGAATCAGTCCGGTCGAGCGCACCAGCCGGTCCAGATTCTCGGCCGGCAGCCGCACCATCTCGGCAGGTTGCGATGCGGCGGCGGGACTCTCCTCGACCATACGCGAAGGCCCATCCGCCGAGGTCACAGCCGGACGCCGCGGCTCAACGACCAGGTCCTCGATCGCCGCGAGTGCCGCCGCCGGCGGTTCAGGCTTCCGGTTTTCACGAAAAGCGCCCACGCACTCCTCGCTGGCGTCGAGCGCCCCATGGATCGCGCGGATCATTAAAGGATCGAGCGGCAAGCTCCCTTCGCGTACTCTCGAGAACAAGGTTTCGATTCCCGAAGCCAATTCCTCCACGGCATCTAAATCCACCGCCCGCGCCGCCCCTTTCAAACTGTGCGCGCGCCGGAATGCCTCGTCGAGTTCTATCCTCCCGTGGGCGTCCGCGACATTCGCCAGCAATGCGAGGATCGAGCGGATGTGTTCCAAATGCTCGGCGTGTTCGCCTTGGAATATCGCTGCGAGCTTGTGGCGAATGTCGGTCAAAGCCGGTACCGCTCCGTAGCGCTGCGTAGCTCCGTGCTGATGGCGGTGAGATTGGCCGCGGCTTTTTCGGTTTGCCGCGTGCTGCTCGCTGCCTGCTCGCTGCCCCGGCTCATGTCTTTCAAGGCCTGCATCACGTTTTCGAAACCGATTTGCTGCTGGTTGGTGCCGGCCACAATTTGCTGGAACGCCTGCACGCTCTGGTCGATGTTGGCCGCCATGTTGCGAATCGCCGAGGCCGCCACATCCGCTTGGTGCTTACCGACATCCACCCGCTTCACCGCTTCCTCGGTAAGCATCACCGAAGTATTGATCTCCTTTTGGATGTCCCCCAGAATGGTCTTCACCTGCACGGTAGCCGCCTTCGACTGGTCCGCTAGATTCTTGATTTCGCCGGCCACGACGCTAAAGCTGCGCCCGTGTTCCCCGGCAGCAGCCGCTTCGATCGCCGCATTCAGGGCCAGCAGGTGCGATTGTTCCGCAATATCGTTGACGGTCGCCAGAATGTCGCCCACCATCTGAGTCTTTTCACTGAGCGCGACAATGTTTTGCGCTACCGCCTCGGCTTGCTCATGAATCGCTTCCACCGTCTGGTTGGCTTTCTGCACGGCATCGAGACCCGAGGTATTGGCGATCGACACCGCCTCCGCCGTCACCGTAACTTGCTTCGCCCGCTCGGCGATCTGCAAACCGGATTGGCTTACCTCCTGCATCGTGGCATTGGTCTCCTGATAAGCCGCCACCTGCTGTCCAGTGATGGCGGCCTGTTCCCGCGCGGAAGCTAGAATCTGCATGGTGGCCGCGCCCAGATTTTCCGTAGCTGCACGCGTCTGCGCCGCCATGGTTCTGAGCCGGGTCACCATTTGATTCAAACCGCGCCCCAGTTTGCCCAGTTCGTCGCCGCCTTCGGGCGCGGATTTCTGCGTCAAATCTCCCTCCCCGACAGACGTCACGAAGCGTTGAAACTCGGCCAACGGACGCGTTACCGAAAAGTGCATCACCATTCCAATGGAAGCCGCGAGCAGCAAGCCCAGCAGATTCCCGTACACAATAATCTGATTGGTATCCTGCGCGCTTTGCTCTACACGCCGCTCGCGTTCATTCAACAGCGTGCGCTCCTGGTCTTCAACCACCGTCAGCGAATTCTGCATCTGCGCCATGCGTTCCCGGCTAGCGCCGTGTTGGAGCACCGCTTGTGCTGCGGCGGAGCCTTTTTCCCGCCGTAGAGTCACCGTCCGCACGAAGTCCACGAGCCCCCGCTCGATCAGCGGGTCTAGCTCGTCGAGCCGCCGCTGCTGCACCGAGCTGTCCATGGTAAGCTCCCGCAGCTGCTTCCGGTTCCGCGCCAGGCGTTCGCGGACGCCGTCCGTCGATTCGAGGAAAGACTCGTCCCCGCTCAGTACATATCCGCGGCCGGCGTTCTCTAACGCCAACAACCCGGCGCGAATTTCTTGGGCGTCGCCAATCACTAGAAACGTGTGTCGTACCCAGCGGTTGGCCTGCAGCAACCCTCCAGCGCCGCGGTACCCCGCGAATCCCGTGATGGCCATCAGCGCCATCGCCAGACAATAACCCAGAAGAATCTTTTGTCCGATGGTCAGTTTCCCGGTGCTTGGTTTCAATGCGTGGCTCCTTGGCGTACTTCGTGTTTGTGCGGACCCGCGGCGTCCAGTTCCGCAAACATCGCTTCCGTGCTCAATAGCATCAGCAGGTCCGCCGTCGATCCCGTGACGTGCAGCGAGGCGGCTTCCCGTTTCCCTCCGGCCGAGAGCTCAGAGGCGCTAACCCAGCGGATTTGCTCCACGCTATCGATCTCGAGGGCCATTTCGCGCCCGCCTTTGCGCAATAAAAGCACTCGCCGCGCTCCGTTTCGAACCGCGTCAATCCCCGCCGTGATCCCCAGCAGGCGCCGCAGATCGAGCACCGGCCGTATCTCGCCGTGCACATTAATGACCCCCGAAAATATCGCGGGGGCTCCCGGAACCGGCGTGGGCCGGAGCGGTGGGAAGACCTCAGCAACGTCCTCGATCGGAATGCCGTAGCGTTCCTTCCCGATCCCCACCACCACCACCGGCAGAGTGCTTTGCCCGGCCCCAGCAAGCTTAGGACTCTGCGACAGGCGGCGCGCCCGCTCTCTCCAAACCGCCTCCATCCGCAATTCCTTGGTCATCGCTTCACGCTCTGCGAATTCTCAAGACGAGTTCGAGCCAGCTCTCGCAGCGCCGCCACCGTGATCCCCGGCCCCGCTCGAACCGCCGCGTCGTTCGCTACGCCCCCCAGAACCCGAAGGACGTTCTCGAAGGACCGCGAAGCCGCCCGCACGTGCCGCTCGCGCTCCAGCGCCAGGCCCATGTGGTAATGCGCCAGCGCGAAATTCCGATCGAGGTAGATGGCCTGCCGCAGGAAGCGCGCCGCTTCACTCAGGATTCCCAGATTCTCGAAAATCAGCGCTTGATAGAAATGCGTGGTTGGATTGAGGCGATCGCGCTCGAGTAACCGCTCCCCATACTGCGCTGCGCCCTGCCAGTCGCCGCGATCGGCAATCTCGCGCAGACCCTCCGCATCCTCCTGCGCGCGCAAAATTGTGGACGCCTCGGCCGGAGGGGCCGGCGCAGCCACGCGAGCCATCCGCGGATGCTCCGGCGCAACCTCCCGCCGCGGGGATGGCGTGGCAGCTTTCTGGAAGAGCCGTACGCCGTCAGCTCTGACGGTGCGGAAGGCCCTGTAATTCTCGATATTTGATTCTGCCCCGCCTACAACCAGCCAACCACCTTCCTCCAAAAAATCGTGGAGCTGTGCGATCAAACGCCGCGCCCCTTCCGGCGCGAAGTAAATCATGACGTTCCGGCACAAGATCAGGTCGATATGCGTACCCGTAGGCCAAGGCGTCGCCTTCTGTTCCTGGGCCAAGTTGACGTGGTGAAACGAAACCCACTCCCGGTAACGGGCATGAAGCGTCCAGATCAGGCCTTGGTTTGAAAAACATTGAGTTTTGACCTTCTCCGATGTCGCCCGCAGCGCCCAGGCCCGGTATTTGCCGGCGGCGGCCTGGGCGAGGAAACTCGGATTCAGGTCGGACGCGTAAATCGACACCTTCCAGCCTGCAATCTGGCTGGCCATCTCATCCGCCAGCAGAATCGCCAGCGAGTATGGCTCCGCTCCTGTCGCGCAGCCCGCGCTCCAGATCCGTAGCTCCTTCGATGTGCGCTTCTTTTCCAGGATGTCGGGAAGAATGATGTCCCGAATGGCCGCAAACTGCTCCTCGTCGCGGAAGAAATAAGTTTCTCCAATGGTAAGCTGCCCGATCAGCAATTCCATCTCCGCGCTACCCTCGCCGCCTTCCGTCAAAAACCTCGCGTAAGCGCTGCAGTCGCGCAGCCCCAGATCCGCCAGTCTGGCTTCGATGACCTCCGTCAACAGCGAATCTCGCTCGGCGTAGAACGCCAAGCCAGTCGACTCGATCAGCTCGCGCTTGAGCTGTCGAAACGCCGGATCTTGCGGTCCGCAAGTCAACACTGCTCCCGCCCCTCGAGGGCGGGCGCGAGGTGCAGCTCACGCGTCTGCGCCATGACGCTGTATTCCGCCAACAGCCGGACCTCGTTCGCTTCAAGGAGAGCGTCCGGAGAGAGCAGATGAATTAAAACGCCGTCGAGTTCAAAGCTGGCCTTCGCGCAACCTTGAAAAGTACCGCTCTCCGGCAGGTCCAGCAGCTGCGCAACCGCCATCGGGACAATCCCGCGAACCGAGTCCACCAAAATCCCAATTGGATTGCTGCCACCGCGCAAAACAATCATGGGAGTGTGCAGGCCCGGCCGCTGCTCACAAAGATTGAAGAGCCGGTCCAGGCGCACAATCGGGACAGCGGTCCCTCTCAGATCCAGAAAGCCCTCCAGCCCGCTCGGCATCCCCGGTGGAGAAAATAGCATCGCCATCGGCACGACTTCCCGCACCGCCTCCAACGGGAAAGCGCAATCTAAGCCGCTCAGATGAAAGATCAGTAGGTTCTGCGTGCCCATCGCTAAACAGATCGGTCACGGCTGCCAAATGTGCTAAGTAAATTGGCGCCACTCCCGGCGACTGCACCGCGCGCTACGCAGGCCTAGAGTAACAAACGTAGTCCGTACTGCAAATGTAAGACACTCCCATGAATTACACTAATTGACATGCGCAAACCCAAGTTCCTGCTTTTGCTCCTCACCTGCCTCATCGCGGTGTTTCTGGCCGCGCCGATTCCAGCTCAGACCAAGACGGACACTACCAAGAAGGCAGCGACTTCGACGCCCGCGCCTGCCGCCGCCAAGTCCAGCGCCCTCCTCGACCTGAACAGTGCCTCCATCGCTGATCTCAAGGCCTTGCCCGGCATCGGTGACGCGTATTCGAAAAAAATAGTCGACGGCCGCCCGTACGCCCGCAAAGACCAACTGGTCTCCAAAAAGATCGTTCCTCAGGCCACCTACGACAAAATCAAGGACTTGGTGATCGCCAAACAGGCCACCGCCAAGAAGTGACCGCCAGTCCATTACTTTGCTACCGTCAAAGTAATGCTAAAGCCCACCATCTTCCGCGAATATGACATTCGCGGCATTGCTGAAACTGAACTCCTGAGTGCCGACGCAGCCGACCTCGGCCGCGGGCTAGGCACTTACCTGCAGCGTCACAGCGGCCCGCGCGTCAGCTTGGGCCGCGACTGCCGGCTCAGTTCCCCGCGCCTGCACGATGCTTTGCTGCAAGGTTTGCTATCCACTGGCTGTGAGATCACCGATATCGGCGTGGTCCCCACCCCGCTGCTGTATTTTTCCGCCGTGCATCTCGAGACCGACGGCGCCATCATGATCACCGGCAGCCATAACCCCAGTGAGTTTAATGGTTTCAAAACCGTGTGCGGCTCCGGCTCGCTGCATGGCGATGCCATCCAGGACGTTCGCCGCCTGATCGACGCCCGCGACTTCGCCACCGGTCACGGCACGCAGCACTCGATGGACGTGATTCCCGCTTACCTCGATGAACTCTCGCCGCAATTCAACTTCACTCGCCGCATCAAGGTTGTGCTGGATGCCGGCAACGGCACCGCCGGCCCCGTGATCCATCAACTTTTGAAACGCCTGAACGTGGAAGTCGTCGAGCTGTTTTTCGAGATGGACGGCCGCTTTCCCAACCACCACCCCGATCCCACGGTTCCCGCAAATCTCAAAGACTTGCAAGACGCCGTTCACGCGCATCAAGCCGATCTGGGCATTGCCTTCGACGGCGATTCGGACCGCATCGGAGCCGTAGATGAAAACGGCGAAGTGATCTACGGCGACTTGCTCCTCTTGATCTACGGCCGCGAGATCCTGACGCGCAAGCCCGGCGCCACCATCATCGGCGAAGTGAAATGCTCGCAGCTTCTCTATGACGAACTGAAACGACTGGGCGGCAATCCGATCATGTACAAGACCGGGCACTCGCTCATCAAAGCCAAGATGAAACAGGAGCACGCCGAACTCGCCGGCGAAATGTCCGGCCACATGTTCTTCGCCGACCGCTACCTGGGCTACGACGACGCCCTCTACGCCGCCTGCCGCCTGATCGAGATCGTCGCGAAATCCGGTAAGCCTTTATCCGCCCAGCTAGCCGGATTGCCGAAACTAAAGTCGACCCCTGAAATCCGCGTCGATTGCCCGGATGAAACCAAGTTCGCCGTAGTCGCACGCGTAGCCGAGCAGTTCCGCGCGACCCACAACGTCATCGATGTCGACGGCGTCCGTGTTCTGTTCGGAGAAGGCTGGGGCCTGCTGCGAGCCTCCAATACCCAACCCGTTCTGGTGATGCGCTTTGAAGCCGCGAGCGAAGCCTTGCTGGCACGCTATCAGGCCGAAGTCGAGGCCGCGCTGGCCCAGGCCAAACTGGCTACTGCTTAGCGCGGCGAAACGCTAGAACCGCGTTTAATCCGCCGAACGCGAAGGAGTTCGAAAGCGCCCATTCGACACTCGCCTCCCGCGCCGTGTTCGGAACCACATCCAACGCGCAAGCAGGATCAGCCTCAGTAAAGTTAGCTGTCGGCGGAATCACACCCTGATCGAGCGCCATCAACGTAGCCGCCGCCTCCAGCGCCCCCGCCGCTCCCAGCGCGTGCCCATGCATCGATTTAGTCGAACTAACCGCTATCTGCTCCGCATGCGCACCGAAGACCTCGCGAATCGCCTGCGCCTCAGTGACATCGTTCGCCTGCGTGCCAGTCCCGTGAGCGTTGATATATTCAACCGCCTGAGGCTCAATCCCTGCGTCCAGGAGTGCCCCCCGCATCGCCCGAGCCGCTCCGTCGGCCAATGGCTGCGTCAAATGATGAGCGTCAGACGACATGCCAAAGCCCGCAATCTCGCCCCAGATCTTCGCCCCCCGCGCCACCGCCGACTCCATCGGTTCGAGAACCAACATAGCCGCACCCTCACCCAAGATCAGCCCTTTCCGATCGCGCGAAAAGGGACGGCAAGTATCAGGTGCGACGATGCGCATCGCCTCCCACGCCTTCAAAAAACCCAGCGAGAACGGCGCTTCCGATCCACCCGCGATAGCCGCGTCCACTACTCCGTTGCGCACCATCCAGAACGCCTGACCGATCGCATGAGTAGCCGAAGCGCACGCCGTCGACACCGTGTAGCACGGCCCACCGATCCCATACTCCCGCGCAATGCAGCTAGTCCCCGCGTTGGCCATGGTGCGCGGAATCGTCAAAGGATGTATCCGCGAAGCGCCCTTGGCATAGAGGCTATGGAACTCCTGGTCCTCGCTCGTCTGCCCGCCTGTGGATGTTCCAGTGACCACCGCCATGCGCGCACCGATTTCCGGAGTAACTACGACTCCCGACTCCGCCACCGCTTCCCGCGCCGCAATCAACGCGAACTGCGCAAAGCGATCGAGCAGATCGGCCTGCTTCTCGTCCATGTACGCGGACGCGCGGTAGTCCACCACCTCAGCCGCATTCGGAAAACGCAGCGACCCTTCCGGCACCAGCGTCATCGGCCTAATCGCGCTCTGCCCTGCCCGCAGCGCCTCCCAAAATGCCGCGCGCGTCGCTCCCGGAGCCGCAATGACGCCGATGCCTGTCACTGCGACGCGGCGCGTCATCCCTGATGCGCAGCTTCTTTCGCGGCGACCAGCTTTCGAATACCCTCCACCATCTCCCGCACGGATTTAATGGCCGCGGCCTGGTCATCGGGAATCGTGATATCGAACTCGCTTTCGACGGCGAACAGAATATTCATGCCGTCCAGCGAATCAATTTTCAATTCCGCGAAGGTCTTGTCGATGGTAATCGATTCGGGCGGCAGATGTTGGGTTTTCGCGATCACTTCTATCACGCTCGCAGTCAGATGGTCGGACATAGAATCTGGCTGACGGTTTCAAACCGCAGCCCGCGCTCCTTCAGAACAGGGATGATGGCGTCCACTGCTTCGAGCGTCGCGCCAATGTCGGGGGACGGATTAGTTCGACGCCCGTCGTGCAGGCAGAAGATATCGCCTGAGCGCGCACCGCTGAGCAGCAACTGAGCGACGCGCGACGCCGGCCACTTCCAGTCGTTGCCGATCGTGCCCCACATCACTCCCAGCAGCCCCAGCCGCTGTTGCGCGCTTTTCAGTCCAAACCACCGTACTCCGTAAGGAGCCCGAAATAATCGCGGCGTCACGCCAGTGCGCCGCACGATCTTTTCCTGCGCCGCAGCCAGTTCGCGATAGATAAAGTCGCGGGAACAAAAATTCAAGCGCGGGTGCGAGTCAGTATGATTGCCGATTTCATGCCCAGCGTGTGCCACGCTCCGCGCCACGGCCGGCAGCCGCTCGACGTTCTGCCCGCACATGAAAAAGGTGGCCGGAACCTGGTGCCGCTCCAGAATCCGCAGCAGCGCCGGCGTCGCTTCGCTCGGTCCATCATCGAAAGTAAGCGCTACTGCCGCGCGCGCGCGATTGCCGTGATACACCGATGGTCCAAAAACGCTAGCGGAGCGGCCACGCACCGCGTAGGCCAGAAAACCTCCAGCCGCGAGCACACCGATCGATCCCCCCAGCAGCGCCTCACTCGCCATGAAAACATCATACCGCCCGCAGTTACGAGCGATTTCGCGAAGCGACCTCATCGGCCATAGTAAGGCTTTTCACATCGCCAGCCGCCCGCAAGCCGTCGATCACCCCTTGCCGGTCCGCGGGCACCCGGTTCTGGCTAACTTTCCACTTTCCTTCCAGGCGCGCAATCGGAATCTCGATGCCAACAATGCCCTTCAATTGTTCGCGGATGAAATCCCTCGGCGCGTCTTCGACGCTCCAGCGTTTCCCCAGCCCCGCTTCGTGCTGCTCCGTAAGCGCTCGCACGTTGCGCAGCAACAGGTCCGGATCTTCGTACGTCCGCAGCGTCCCCTGTGCGTGCACCACTACATAGTTATAAGTGGGCACGACCTTCCCGGTTTCCTCGCGGCTGGGATACCACGACGGAGTGATGTACGCGCTTGGCCCCTGAAAGATCGCCAGCGCCGCCACGTGCGGCAGCGAATCCCGCCATTGCGGATTAATGCGCGCTACGTGCCCGCGTAAAGTACCCAGCGGTCCGGTCTTCGCATCCAGAATCAGCGGAATGTGGTTGGCGATCAACCCTTCGGGCCCCATCGTGACCACCGCGGCCAGCGAATGCTCGCGGATCAACTGCTGCAGTACTTCCGTGCGCTCTTCCTGAAAGTGGGGAGGGTTATACATGCCGTTTTACCGCGGCACAAACTTGAAGTCAGACAGCCCGATCTCATCGCCGCCCTGCACCAGAAACGCGAATTTACCCTCAGTGAATTTACGCCCGGGTTCCTTCCAGGTATCCAGCACCAGCCAATTTTCGCCCTTCTGAATACGATGCACCAATTGCCCCGGCGACACGTCCAACTGCACCGTGTACGACATTTCTTTATCGTTCAGGGCGTGTTCGAACTTCCCGCGGTCATAGGTCTTTCCGCCCTCGATCACCTTGGAGGCAAGCGCCTTGCGATCCAGTTCAAACAGGTCGTAATTCTTGGCGTCCATATACTGCAACGCCCAGCGAATGCGGCCTCCGCGGAACAGGCTGCCGCCACGCAGCAGACGCACCGTGAAAGTAAAAGTCCCGTTAGCCGGCAGTTTGTAGGGAATCACCCCCTCGCCTTTATGGGTCCACACGTCGCCTTGCTTGCTCCACGCGTTGGGATCTTCAAAGTCGCCCATGCCGAAGTTTTTAGGAGCCGGTGGAGGCGCCGCCGCCGGCACTTTCGCCAGCGCCAGTTCCAAGGGATGCGTCTCGCCCGCGCCGATCTGTACCCGTTCGGTCCGATCAACGTAGCCCGCAGCCCGCGCCGTAAAGATGTAGTTCCCCGCCGGCAAATCCATTTGATTCGCCTTCAGCTCGTGACCCTGCGTTTCGTCAGCGCGCCGGTAAATCACAGAGGCATCGGCGGGCGTGCGTGTCAGCCGCACCGTGCCGATCGCCGCCGCCAGCACTGCGTCTCCGCCCAGCAGCGCTACTGTTTTTCCCGCCACGAACATGCGCTGCATCCGCTTGGGCAGGAACTGCTCCTTGCGTAACTCGATCGTGTGCTCGCCCGGCGGCACGCTGTTCGCCGTGAAAGACCCGTCATCGCCCACCGCGCCCAAAGACTTTTGATCCAGCACCACCTCCGCCCCCGGCGTCGCCTCACGAATCTGCAGGATCGCCACCTGCGGCAATGGCTGCATCTTGAATTCGAGCCGGGTCTCGGAGCCCTTCTTAACGTCGGCCGTCTGCGCGCCCGTGATTTCAAACCCGTCTTTGGCCACCCGCACGTTGACGCTTCCCAGCGTCGGGATCCGCAACTGCCCCTTCTGCGTTTTCCGCGGATATTCCTTGCCGTTCAGGAACACGCGCACATTATCCTCAGCCGTCGAGATGATAAGCGTCCCGCTATTCACATCAGATTTCAGAAACGCCGTCACCGCCGGCGCCAGACCGAAACTCTCCGCTAGCGTGCGCAGATCTTTGCCCTCGCCCACCGCGATTTCATTGACGCCCTGCCGGAAGCCCGTCACATCGACCCCTGCCGGTGACGCATCCCCTTGTGCCTGTCCGTTGAGGACCAGCTTCGCGGGACCGTTCGTCACTACCCGCGCCTTGCCGCCCATGCTCGATACCAGTACCGCGATCAAATCCCGCACCGTCACCGGTCCCGTAATCGCCGGCAGCTTGGCCTCGGCGACGTCGATCGTGAACGAAGCCTCTCCCGTCTTCGATGTCACCTTGACCATATGCTGGCCCGGCTGGACATTATTGATGACGAACTGTCCGTCCTGAAAATCCGCCGGCGGCTGATTGTCCAAACTTACTTGCCCCTGCGGCAGATCCGTGAGAATCCGCACCATCTGCGCTTGCGCTTGCAGATTCAAGTTCAACGACCCAGTCTGCCGCGCCGTCACTTTCAAAGCGCTGGCGGCCGATTGATACCCGTCCAAAGCCGCCGTCACCTGGTAATCGCCCGGCGGTAGCGCCAGCGAACAATTGGACGTGCACTTCGTTTCCCCGTTCACCTGAATCGCCGCGCCCGGAGGTGTAGTCGTCACCTGCACGGCAACGTTCGCAATCAGATTCCGTTTGCGCGCCTGGTTCACCAGGACCACCAGCACCAGGATCGACACCACCGCCCCCGCGATCACTCCCAGCAGCAGCGCACGCTTCCAAGTCGCTCCGCCGTCGCCTGTGGGACGTGCCACCGGCGGCGGTGGCATGGGCGGCGGAATCTCTCCGGGAGGGGGCGCCTGAAACGCGGACGACACCCCCGGCAGAGGAGGAGGAGGAGGCGGCGGCGCAGGCTCGGTAAACGACTTCAGCGTCTCAGTCGGGGTAAGCAGAGGCTGCGGCGATATAATCAGCGTCCCCGTAGTCGTCCCGATCCCGGACCCCGGCGAGCTCCCCTGCATCATCTGCCCCAATTGCTTCAAGGCAGTGCCGCGCGTGACCACTTTTTGCTTCAGCTCGGTCACGGCAAGCTGCACTTCAAAGTCGCCCGGATGCTCTTTCGCCAGTTCATCCAGCCGGAAGAAAATCGGCTTCAGCCCAGCCAATTCAGTGGTCTGGCCGATCTGTTCATCCAGCGACTGCAATTCATCCAGCGGATTCTGATTTTGCGGCCCCACGATAGTATCCTACCCTACGCCAGCTTTCGGCTGCGCCCCTCGTCCCCGATAGAGGTCACAGTTTCCGTGCCAATAGCAGGGTCATATCGTCAGCCAGCTCCCCGTCCCCAGACCACTCATGGACGCCCTTCCAGACCGCCTCGATAATCTGGTCCTCATTCAAGTGGGCGTGGCGCGAGATCAGCTCCGCCAGGCGGTCTTCGCCGAACATTTCCCCGTACGCGTTTTCGGGCTCGCTGATGCCGTCGGTGAAGAACACCAGCAGATCGCCGCATTTCAGCTCCACCTGACTCTCGGTATATTTGGCCGCGGGAAACGCCCCCACCACCATCCCGTTCACATCCAGCCGCTCCACCGATCCGTCCCGAACCACCAGCGGTGGCAAGTGCCCGGCGTTAGTGTAGGTGAACACGCCACGCGTCTCATCGAATGTGCCGGCGCAGAAGGTGGCGAACTTCTCCGGCGCCGTCGAAGCGTGCAACTGCTGATTCACGCGGCTGACCATCTGCGAAGTCGATACCGCACCCTCCGCCAACTGCGCCCGCAGGGAGCTTTGCAAAGACGCCATCAACAGCGCCGCCGAAATTCCCTTCCCGGCCACATCGCCAATCGCCAGCATGATTCTCGACCCTTGCAGCGCTTCGTAATCGAAGTAATCGCCCGAAACCACCCGCGCCGGATGGCAAACTCCGCACACACGCAACGACGCCGTCTTTAAAGCGGTTCGCGGATACAAGCGATTCTGCACCTCGCTCGCAATGTCCATCTCCGATTGCAGGCGCTCTTTCTCCTTGGCCACCGTGAGCAGATGCTGAATGCTTTCCGTCATGCGGTTGAACGACAAGCTGAGCTCCGCCAGTTGATCCCGCCCCTTCACCATGATGCGGTGCGAGAAATCTCCTGCCGTAGCGCGTTGCGTCCCCTCATACAAACGATGCACCGCGCCTGTCATCGATCGCGTCAGACGCACGCCGATGATGAAAGCAACCAGTTCCACGATCACGAACAAACTCACCAGCAATACCAAAATCACCAACTGCACCGCCTGCGCCTGGTCCGCATCGGGATCGTACATGGCCGCGATGAGCGCCGTAGCCCGCGACCGCACGGCGATGATGAAGTGCGTCGATGCCTCGCCCGGGTGCTCCCAGTCGAACGCCGGTACCGCCGCAAACCAGCGCACTTCGGGATCCAAAAAGCTAAAAGACCCCACCACGCGACTTGCCGGTACTGTTCCAGGAGGCGCTTGCGAGAGCAACTGCGCCGAATTCCCGATCAGCGTGCCGAACCCCACCTGTCCGATGTTGGGGACCAACCCGCTCAAATAATCCTGCGTCATTGGCGCGGTCACCGTGACGTCTCCGGCGGCCGTCTTCTGGTAGCTCCACAAATAGAAGTCGCGATCCCGCAGCACTACGCCCTGCGTAGTCTTCCAGCCGTCGAGCGGCGTGGGAATCTGCGCATCCATGGGATAGCGCGTTTCTCGGCCCGCTTCCCGCAATAGCACCGCGATGCCCGGATAACGCTTGAGATAGAGCGGATCGATCCTGCGCTCTGCCCGGCTCTCGTCCGCCAAGCTTTGGCCCAGCAGCTGAAGGCCATCAATACGGCGGTCGAGTTCGCTGGTGACTAAATAGACCGCCAACTGGCTGGACACCATGCGTATTCCCACCAGCGCCAGCGTCGCGATCAACAAGATCGGCACCACCGCCATGAACAGATACGCGGCCAGTAATCGATTCCGCAGCCGCCAGATTCCTCGCCGGAACGCCCGCCGCGCCAACCGAAGCAGAACCCAGATGCCCGTCAAGTAAACGGCCCAACGCAACGTTCCCAGCCCGCGGCTCAGCCCGAGCGACCCCGCCGCCAATTGCACCACCAGCAACAGCAAGAAGACCTGACCCACCCATCCGATCGCTTCACGGAAAGTGCGCAGGCGCGAGAGCATCGGTGCTTACACCTGCGACTTGGCGATGCCGGGCACTTCCTGTTCGTCTTGAAGATAGTACTTGGTCAACCCCGTTTCCAGAATCTTGAAGGCGGTATCCACATCATCCGCGAACTCGAAAAGGTTGAGATCGTCCGCCGCGATCATGCCATGCCGCACCAGCGCGTCAAAATTGAGGACTTCCTTCCAGAATGTAGTGCCGTATAAAAGCACCACCATCCTCTTCATCAGCTTCTGCGTCTGCATCAGCGTCAGGATTTCCATCATCTCGTCCATGGTTCCGAACCCGCCAGGAAAAACAATCAGCGCTTTGGCCAGATACGAGAACCAAAACTTACGCATGAAAAAATAATGGAATTCAAAACTGAGTTCCGGCGTCACGAACGGATTCGGACGCTGTTCAAAAGGAAGACCAATATTAAGACCCACCGTCTTCCCCTTAGCATCGCTAGCGCCGCGATTCGCCGCTTCCATAATGCCGGGGCCGCCCCCGCTACACACCACAAAACGGCGATCGGAATCCGGGAGTCCATCCGACCAAAGCGTTAGCCTCCGTGCGAGCTCGCGCGCCTCATTGTAATAGCGACCCAGCGGACCCATCTCCATCAGTCGCGCCGATCCGAAAAAGACCACCGTATCGTGTACCCGTTCCCGCCGGAAATGCGACAGCGGATACAAATACTCGCTCAATATCCGTAGAGATCTCCCCTCGGGTCCGTCCAGAAATTCGCGATTACGATACGCCAGAGGAAGGTGCTCATGACCTTCAAAGTCTTGATGTCGGGACATTATTGGTTCGCGGCCTCTTCAAAAGATTGTATGCGACGCTCCAATTGTCGCACCGTCTTCAGTAATTCCGGCAATTTCTGCAAGGCCGTGATCGCGCGCAGCCATTCGCGTGCGTCAAATGCCGGAGACCCGCTGATCATCGACCCCGCCGCCACATCCCCGCCCACCCCGCTCTGCGCGTAAACCACCGCGTTGTCGTGAATCGTGAGGTGCCCCGAAATCCCCACCTGCCCGGCCAGCAGCACGTTCTTTTCCAGCACGCTCGATCCGGCGAGCCCAGTCTGCGCGCAGATGATGTTGTCCTCCCCCACCACGCAAGCGTGCCCGACTTGCACCAAACTATCGATCTTCGCGCCGCGCTTCACGCGAGTTTCGCCCACCGTAGCGCGGTCGATAGAAGTGAGCGTTTGGATCTCCACATCGTCCTCGATCACGGTAACGCCGCTCTGCACGATCTTATAGTGCGTCCCGTCCGAGCGTTTAGCGAATCCAAAACCATCCCCGCCCACGATCACGCTATTCTGCAAAGTCACTCGTTCCCCAAGGCGGCAGAACTCGCGCACCACAGCATGCGAATGCGCATAAAAATCGTCGCCGATGACCGCTCCGTCGTAAATGACCACGTGAGCCCTGAGCACAGCCCCACGCCCGATGACGACGTCCTCCCCAACCACTACATAAGGTCCAATCGAAGCACCTTCGCCGATACTCGCAGAAGCCGCGATCGACGCCGTGGGGTGAATGCCCGCCGCCGGCCGCGGAGGTTGATAGAAAAACTCCAGCGCCCGCGCGAAATCGAAATACGGATTGGCCGACACCAGTTGCGCCGGCTCAATGCCCTCCATAATCTTCGGCACCAGAATCGCCCCAGCGCGCGTCTGCTTCACCTTATGGGTGTACTTGGAATTCGATAGAAACGTGAGCTGTCCGGCGCTAGCCTGCTCCATACCGGCGACACCCGTGATCTCAATCGCGCCATCGCCCTGCAGTTCGCACCCCAGCCTACCCGCCAAATCGCGAAGTTTCATTCTTATAGGGTACGGCGGCGAAGATCACCAAAGCTTGCACTGCTCCGCGGCCGGCCGCACCATCGGATCGCCCACCTTACAGCCGAACGCCCGATGGAACTCCGGCATGTTCTGCAAGGTCGCATTCGTACGGAATTTTGCGAGCGGATGCGGATCGGTAGCCAGTTGCCTGCGCATCGCTTCGGGACGCTGATTCGCCGCCCACACCCGCGCGTACGCCAGGAAGAATCGTTGATCGCCCGTGAGCCCATCGATCACCGGAGCTTCCTTGCCGTTCAGCGATTTGTGATACGCCTTGTACGCCAGCGTCGCCCCGCCCAGATCGCCCATGGCCTCGCCGGTCACCAGTTTCCCCGTGTGATGCTGGCCCTCGCCCACGTCAATCGAATCGAATTGGTTCACGATACACGCCGCGCGCTTCTCGAACTGAGTGCGATCCTGATCCGTCCACCAATTCTTCAAATTCCCGTCAGCATCGTATTTCGATCCTTGATCGTCAAACCCGTGTCCCATTTCGTGCCCGATCACCACACCGATCGCACCGTAGTTCACGGCATCGTCCGCGTCCATATCGAAAAACGGCGGCTGCAAAATCCCGGCGGGAAACGTGATCGAATTCCGCGCCGACGTGTAATAAGCGTTCACCGTAGGCGGCGTCATGGTCCACTCGGTGCGGTCCAGCTTTTTGCCGATCTTCGCGGCGTTGAGCCGCCTCTCGTCGACAATAGCCGACTCCTTATCCGCCAGATAATTCCCGCGCGTCACCTGTACGCCCGCGTACTCGTGCCACTTCACCGGATACCCGATGCGCGGATCGAAAGTCGCCAGCTTGCGCATCGCGTTCACGCGCGTTTCCGGCGCCAGCCACTCGGCCGACTGCAATTCCTCGCCCAGGGCCGCTCGCATATTAGCCACCAACTCCTGCATGCGCCGCTGCGCCTCCGGAGGAAAATGCTTATCGACGTAGAGCCGCCCCAGGGCCTCGCCCAACGTAGAATCGGTCGATGAAACACACACCTTCCAACGCGCCTGCTGCACGGTCACGCCCGACAGAACCGTGCGCTCGAAATGAAACCACTCATCGTAAAACGGTTTCGCCAGGTAGTCCGCACGATCATCGATGACACGCCAGCGCAGCCACGTCTTCCACGTTTCCACCGGAGCATTCTGTAACTGGCGATTGAATTCCTTGAGGAATTCCGGCTCCGACACGTTGACAGCCACCGTAGTCGGCACTTTCAGGACTTGAAACGCCCCCTTCCAGTCGTAAACCGGCGCCAGCGCTTCCATGCTCGCGAAATCCATCTTGTGGACACGGTTATAAGGATCGCGACGCGCCACATTCGTCAGCGTCACTTTGGCTAGCGCAGTTTCAAAATCCATCACGGTCTTCGCGGCCGCGGTCGCCATCTGCGGCGAATCGCCCAGCAATTGCAAAAGCCGCTGCACATGCTGCACAAACTCATCGCGAATCATCTTCGAGCGCGCGTCGTCGCGAAAGTAGTAATCGCGGTCCGGCAGCGAGAGTCCGCCCACTGCGATTCCCGCAATTACTTGATCCGCATTTTCAGGATCGGAAACATTGGTCACGCGCGTAGGAGCCAGTCCATTTTCCAACTCCAAACTCACCAGCGTCCCCACCACATCTTGCCGCGTCTTAATGGCCCCAATCCGCGACAGCAGCGGCTGCACCGGCTTCGCGCCGGCCGCATCGATCGCGGCGGTATCCATGCAACTCGAGTAGAAATCGCCCACACGTCGCCGGTCGCCGCTGGCCGTCTTATCCGCGGCCGCGCCGTCCAGAATCGTTTTCAGTCGCTCCAGGTTGGCTTCTGACAGCTCGTCGAACTTGCCCCAGCGCGCGCGGTCGGCTGGCACCGGGTTCTTGTCCAGCCAAGCACCCGTGGCATAGCGCCAGAAATCATCGCAAGGCTTGCAGGAAGTGTCGAACATCGAACGGTCGATGCCGTTATGGTTTCCGGATTGCGCCAAACATAAGGCGCCCAGCAACAAAAGAGCAGGCAGTCTCACGATTTCCTCCCGGATAAAGCCAACCTAGCACAACGCCAACCCGGTGGCTGGCGCATGGCAAAATGAGACATGCCAGAGAGACTCGCACCGCCCCTCGAAAAAGTGCTCGCCTTCGAATACGTGAACTTGCGCGTACTCAGTGATGAGCAGGCTGCCACCCGCCCCGCCGGTGCTGATTCCTGGTCGCGCAAAGAAGAGCTGGGCCACCTGATCGACTCCGCTATAAACAACCACGTGCGCTTCGTGCGCGCTTCCCTCGAGCCCGAATTCACCGGACAAGGCTACGATCAGGACGGTTGGGTCCGCGCCCATGGCTATCACGAACTCCCCTGGATGACACTACTCGAAATGTGGCGCCAGCACAATGAACTGCTGGTGCGCGTGGTGAAGCGGATTCCCGAAGCGCGCTTAGCCACCGTTTGTCATATGGGAGACGCAGCGCCGGTCACGTTGGGCTTCTTGATCGACGATTACGTACTGCACATGCAGCATCATCTGGATCACATATTAACCCGCGAAAAGCTTACCCAATACCCAGGCGCCGCCGCCGGAATTTGAAGCCATGACCGCCGCAACTACCCTGAACCGCTCCGGCCGCCATTTGATCGAAGTGTTCCTGTACATGCAGGTGCTCGACGTTCTCACTACCCTGATCGGTTTCAGTCTAGGCAACGGGGAAGCCAGTCCCATGGTCCGCCTGCTGATTCGCTGGGGCCCTCTGAACGGCTTGTTGATCTCGAAAATCGTTGCGGTCGCCGTCGCCGCCGTGTGCCTGCTGCTACGGCGGAGAAAACTGATTCTCTGGATCAATTATTGGTACGCCGCCGTAGTGGCCTGGAATCTCTACACCACGCTTCAGGTGCTGAACAATTGACCCCGGCGCTGCTGAGTAGCGTCTACTGTTGGCAGTTGGCTTTTCTGGCCGCGCAGCCGCTGCCCAATGCCAACCTAGGCCCGGACCAAGTGATTCGAACCGTGATCGAGGCCCTTCACAATCGCAATTCGCCCACTACCAACGCCGGAATCTTTACGGTCTATCAATTTGCCTCGCCCGCAAATCGCCAGACCACCAGCCCATACGGAAAGTTTTTGCGTTTGGTCAAGCTTCCCGATTTCGCGCCCCTCCTCTCGCGCGGCGTCGCCGCCTTTGGCCCGCTCGCGTTGATGGGAGATCATGCCAAGCAAGCAGTGAGCATCCACCTGGACGACGGACGCAGCGCCCAATTTCGCTTCGTCGTCTCGCGACAGACGTCCGAGCAAACACAAGGTCGCTGCGCGGGCTGCTGGATGGTGGACCAAGTGATCCCCGTCCGTTAGCTGGAATTCCTACGATTGGCCGGGGGCCCGGTAGCCGACCTTCACGCCCAAAGCTTTATCGGCTTCCGCCACCGTGAGCAAGGGTGTGATGCGCCCACGCACCATGCCGCTGGCCGCCACCGTCATCCCCATACCCGCCGCCGATACATTATCGGGGAGATCCATGATGAGCACTACATCGTCCATGCCAAAACAATAGTAGAAAGCTTCGACCTTGCCGCCCAACGCCGCAATCGCGGACTCGACCGCCTTCTGGCGTCCCGATGCGGTTTCCTTGAGCAGTCCACGCACGCCTTCCAGGGTGTAAGTAGCCTGATACATGTACTTCGCCATGAATTCTCTCCTGTTCGGAGAAGTCTAGCAATCATTGCCGCTAAGAGCAACTGAGCGAATTCGTTACTCCTGCGTCGCCGGATGGAGATCCGCCTCCGGAAGCAGATCGCCTTCGCGCGCGAACCAGACATACAGTGCCGGCAGCAGGAAGATGCTCATCAGCAGCACCGCCATCAGCCCACCCACGATCACGATCGCGAACGGGCGCTGCGAATCCGAGCCAATCCCGTGCGAAGTCGCCGCCGGCACCAGGCCGAGCGACGCCACCAGCATCGTCATCAGGATCGGGCGGAAGCGCTGAATCGCCCCGTCGCGCGCTGCTTGCAGTGGCGGATACCCCCGCCCGCGCAATTGATTCATGTACTCCACCAGAATCACGCCCGTCTGCACCGAAACACCAAACAGCGCCAGGAATCCCACTCCGGACGACACGCTGAAATTGGTGTGCGTGAAATACATCGCCAGGATGCCACCTACCGGAGCCATCGCCACGTTCATCAACACCAGCGACGCCCACTTCATGGACCCGAACATCGAATACAAGATGAAGAAAATCAGCAACAGCGTGAGTGGAATGATCACCGCCAGCCGCCGCGCCGAACGCTTCTGCGATTCGTACTCTCCCGCCCACTCCAGCCGGTACCCCGGCGGCAACTTCACCTTGGTTTCGACGGTCTTGATCGCTTCCTCAACCGTGCTCCCTAAGTCGCGCCCACGCACGCCGTACTTGATCGCCACGTAGCGCGAGTTCCCTTCCCGGTACACTTCGGATGCCCCATCCTTCATGCTGATGCTGCACAATTGACCCAGCGACACCCGTTCGCCCGAAGCCGCCAGTAGCCGTATATTTTGGATCTGCTCAATGGTGCTGCGATATTGCGGCTCATAGCGCACTACCAAGTCGTAGCGCTCCTCGCCCTTCAAAACTTGCGACACCGCCTTGCCGCCCACCGCCGTTTCCACTGCGTCCTGAATGTCGGATACGTTGATGCCGAACCGGTCCGCCTTGGCGCGATCGACAACCAGATTCAAATTCGGCTGCCCGATCACACGAAACAAACCAAGCCCCTCGACGCCGCGAATCTTACTCATCGCAGCAACAATTTCGTCGCCCTTTTGCTCCAGCAGCGGAAGGTCAGTGCCGTAAATCTTGACAGCTAACTCACCCTTCACGCCGCTGACCGCCTCTTCCATATTGTCTGAAATGGGTTGCGAGAAATTCCACGTCACGCCCGGAAATTGCTCGGCCTCGTCGCCCAGCGCTTCGATCAACTTGTCCTTGTCCTGATGAAACAACGGACGCCACTGCTCCTTCGGCTTTAGATCGATAAAGTATTCCGTGTTGAAAAAACCCGTAGTATCGGTGCCATCATCGGGACGCCCCACCTGGCTCACCACCTGCGTGACTTCCGGGAACTTCGCGAACATCACGCGCGCATCGTTCATGATGCGAGTCCCTTCCGTCGGACCCGTGCTCGGCGCCAGTGATCCGCGAGCCCAGATTGCACCCTCATCCAAATGCGGCAGGAATTCCGAGCCGATGTCGCGCGCCAGCAGCAGCACTCCCGCCAAACTCGCGACGGCCGCGCCTACTGTGATCCAGCGCCAGCGAATCGCTAAAGACACTCCCGTTGCATACAAGCGCGTCAGCAAATTCATCAGCGGATTGTTCCATTCCTTGGTTCCCTTGGGAAACACCAGACTCGCCAACACCGGCGTCAGGAACATGGAAAACAACAGCGCGCCCAAGAGCGCAAACGCCACCGTCCAGGCCATCGGCCGGAACAGCCTACCCTCCACGCGTTGCAGCGTGAAAATCGGCAGATAAGCGGTAATGATAATCGCGATCGAAAAGAACACCGGCCGCTGGACTTCGCGCGCCGCGCGTCGAATCTTTTGGCTGACACTTTCTTCCATCTCACCCGGGTTCGCCGGATGGCTTAACAGCCGCACGATGTTTTCCACCATCACCACCGCGCCCTCGACGATCATGCCGAAATCGAGCGCCCCCAACGAGAGCAGATTCGCCGGAATATGCCGCAGATCCAAACAAATTGCCGCAAACAGCAAAGAAAACGGAATCGTCAGCGTTACTATGAGTGCCCCGCGCAAGTTCCCCAGGAACACAAACAGGATCACCGAAACCAGAATGATGCCCTCAGTCAGGTTGTGCAGCACCGTGTGTGTAGTCACTTGCATCAGATCGCTGCGATCCAGATGCGGGACGATCTTCACGCCCGGCGGCAGAAAACTCTTATTGAGAAAAGCCACCTTCTCATGCAGCGCATCGAGGACGCCGTCCGCGTCCGCGCCCTTGCGTAGCAGCACGATTCCCGACACCACGTCCGGATTGTCGATCACCTTCCCCGGCTCCGGATGCACCGCTTTGCCCACTTGTCCCAGCCGGATCTTCGGCCCCTGCTCCACACGTCCGATATCACGCACCCGTACCGGAATGCCGGTCTGCGTCTTGAGCACGGTCGCGCCGATATCGCTGCTGTTCTCGACCAATCCCACCGCGCGCACGTTGATCGCCTGCTCGCCCCGCTCGATGAAACTGCCGCCCGCGTTGATGTTGTTGTTCGCGAGTGCGGTTTCCACCTGCCCGATATTCAACCCGTAAGCGATCAGATTATTGGGATCGACATTCACCTGATACTCGCGAGTGGTCCCGCCAAACACCGCCACATCGATCACATCCGGCACGGATTTCAACTGCTTCGTCAGCACCCAATCCTGCAGGGTCTTCAAATTCATCACATCGTACGCAGGATTCGTGCTCTGCAAGGTGAAGAAATAAATCTGTCCCACAGGACTGTAATCCGGCCCAATCGTCGGCTGCAGCCCGTTCGGCAAATTCACCTGCGACAGCTTTTCCAGCACCTTCTGCCGGTTCAAATCGTTGCTCGAACCATCGTCGAACACCATCATCACGCTCGACAATCCGAACAGCGAGACCGACCGCAGCGCCGTCAACTGCGGCAGTCCGTTCATCTGCGCTTCGATCGGAATCGAAACTTGTTGCTCCACTTCTTCGGCAGCACGCCCGGGCCACTGCGTGATCACCTGGACATAGTTATTAGCAACGTCCGGATACGCCTCCACCGGCAGAGACTTGAACGAAATAGCGCCCCAGATCAGCAGCAGAATGCCGACCGCCATCACCAGGAACCGGTTACGTAGCGCAAAGTCTACGGACTTCTGAATCACCGCCTACTCCTTCTTACTGTCGCGATCGAACAGGAGCGCATCGCGCGCCACCTGCTCCCCTGCGCTCAAGCCGCTGAACACCTGCTCGGTTCCGTCGGCGTTGATCGCGCCCGCATGAACTTCTTTGCGCCGGAACTGATTGCCTTCGCCCTTCACGAACACCCAGTCGCGATCCTGCAAACGCAGCACCGCACTCGCCGGAACCACCGTCCGCATCTGCGCGCCTTGCGATACAAAGTGCACCGTAGCGAACATATTCGGCCGCAGCACACCGCGCTCGTTCGATAGTTCGATCCTGACTTTAGCCGTGCGCGTGTTAGGATCCAGCAGCTTTCCGATGTTGGCGATGCGTCCGCTGAACATCCGCCCCGGATACGCGTTCAATTCGATCTGCGCCCTATCCCCCACGTGCACCTGCGCCAGATCGTTTTCGTAAACATCGCAAATCACCCACAGCTGCGAAAGATCAGCGATGGTAAACAGATTGGGAGAGTTATCCAGCGATTTCACGCCCGCCGCCGCCGTCACATTCTGCTCGACGATGGTTCCCGAAATCGGTGCGTGCACTTCAATCACCGCCGAAGGCCGCTGCGGATCGCCTCCCAGAATGCGGATGTGATCGAGCGCCGTTTGCGTATCCACTTTCGCCTTCTCGTAGGTTTCGACCGCGACGTCCAGATCCTTCTGGGCCAGCGCCCCATGCGAAAACAAAAGCTGCGCGCGCTCTGCCTGCGTCTTCGCCAGCGCCTCATCGGCCTGAAATTTCTTATAATCCGAAAACGCCTGCGACATATCCGAGCTGTTGATCGTCAACAGCAACTGCCCCTTTTCGACGTCGTCGCCCAGGCGTGCGTGGATCTCTATCACACGCCCTCCCGAAAGCGCATTCACCGGCACCGTACGGCTCACATCCGGAGCGACAGACCCGTTCGCCACCAGTTCGCTCACCTCGGCGCGCGCGACTGCCTTCGCCAGAGGAAAACGCTCGGGCTTCTCCACCGTTATCAAATTAGGATCAGGAGCCTGCTCCACCTTCACCGCCGGAGCGACATTCGAAACCGCATCCACCTTCTGGCTACTACAACCCGCCAGACAAACCAGCAGAGCGTAAACACTCCAAAACTGTTTCACGGCATCACCTCCTTGCCCACGGCAAGATTCATTTGTCCCGCGGCGGTCATATAAGAACCCACCAAGTTCAGATAACTCAGTTGAATGTTCCGGTAATCGGCCTGCGCGCTCAGGAAATCGAGCAGCGACGCCCCGCCGTTCTGATACGCGAACGAAATGGTGTCCCGCACTTTGGCCGCTTGCTGCAGATACTTGTCCTTATAAGGACGTAACAGTGCGATATTGCCGGAGATGGTCGCGTAGGCCGAATCCACATCGCTGAAGACTTGCGCACGGTCGGCATCCACCAGCGCCTGATTGCGGTTGATGTCCAATTGCGTCCGCAGCTTCTCACCCTGATTGCGATCGAAGACACGCAGCGGGATGGTCACGCTGGCGCCCAAGTACACCGGGATCGGCGGATTCCGCCCGAAATCGACGCCGAACGTAGGGTCGGCTGAACCGTTGGCGATCGCCAACTGGTGGTCCGTCTTCGATTTCGCCACCGCCTGCAGCGCCGCTTTCAGGTCCGGACGCGCATCCAACGCTGCGGCACGAAACTCTTCAAGCGGCGTGACCTGTTCGCTGAAATCAAACTTGCCGTTCACGTCAAACTGCTCAATCGGAGTGCGGTCGTTCAGCAGCGCCAACAATTGAATCTTGGCGGTCCGCAGGCTCACTTCCGCGTTCTGCAAATCCGACTCATACTGCACCCTCTGCAATTCGAGCCGCCCCAGATCCACCTCGGAGATGTCGCCTGCCTCGCGCCGCGTCCGGTTCACTTCCAGCACGCGGTCGTAGTAAGCCAGGTTGTCCTGCGCCACCTTCAAGATTTCCTTGGCGTGCAGAATCGAAACAAAGGCGCTGCGCAGGTTGAACAGCAGATTGCGTTCCTGATCCTCCAGCGTCGACGAAGCAATCGCCGTCGCCCCCTGCGCGCTATCCCGCCGCAGTTCACGTTTGTGCTCGCGCTCATGCAGATAGCTACCCGAAACCAGCGGCAGCGCATTGCCCAGCGGCCGGTAGGGGTTGGGAGAAAACGGATCCAGTTGATCGAGCGTCGCGGTAACGTCAGGATTCGGCCGCAAATACGCCGTGATCTCCTGCGCCTTGGATTGTTCGACCCCCACCCGCCCGGCGGTCAGATTCGGATTGTTTGTTCGGAAGCGCTCGCGGACCTGCTCCCATGTCAATGCACTCTGCGCGGAAACCGCTGAGACTGCTAACAGGAACCCGGCAAGCGCCCGCCCAATAAGGCGTGGCATTCTTCCCCTCCTAAAACTTTTTGATTACTGGATTGAGAAAAGTTAGAGCGAAACGAGGAAACGGCTAGGAGGAGCGCGGCCTGCGCAGGAAGGAAGGAAGCGGTCTAGGCTCTCCGGGTGAATAGCCAAGGCCAGCGTAAAGAGGCATAGGGCAACGGTGAGAGCCAGGACTGCGGTGACCTGGGCTGACTCCAGGACTTCGAGCAGCCCCACCAGAATCGCCAGCATTTCCGTGCTTGGATGCTGAGCGGCCCAGGACGAATGCCCCGGCGAGTCCGCCATGGCCTGGGCGTTGAGAAGGTCGATGCGAACGGAGTCGTCACTAGCCGACACACAGGGGAACAGCGAAACCAGCGCCAGCCCCAGAGCCAAAGCCCGCCCCATTACCAGGCGGCGGCTGGACACGCCTCTGCGGCTCGTCGAAACGAGGAACCACGTGAAGGCGGCCACGCACAAGGCCAGCCATGCGAGATTCAACAGAGAATTCGCGTATTGCATCTACTTTGAGTATACCCACACGGCAGCGCGATCTCCATAGGCGAGGACGCCTGTCAGGTGAGACGTTGGGACGGGCGGAGCCGTTACTGGCCGAAGTATCCAGCAGCGAGCTCGGGCTTCTGTTCCAGCGCCTGGCGCCAGAATTCGCGAGCCTCGTCCGGCTTGCCCTGCGATTTGAGCGCATGGCCCAGGTTGAGCAGCGCTTCCGGGAAGTTCGGACGATCCGACAGGGCCTCTTGGTACAGGCGTACGGCGTCTTCCACCTGACCGGACTTCTGCAACAGCAGACCGGTGTTATAGAAGAGTTCCGGAGTGCGTTCGCCCGCCTCGATCAGCTTGGCTTGCAAGTCGAGAGCTTTGTCCAGATCTTCGCGTTCGACGGCCAAAGCGGCCAAGCCGCGCAGCGCGTCGATCGAATGCGAATCGGCCGCCAGCACCGCTTCGAACGCCTTGGCGGCGCCGTCGCGATCAGACAAATTCCAGCAGCACAGACCCAGGTTGAGCTGCGCTTCCGGCCACGCCGCACGCTTGCGCACGCAGGATTGGAACGCTTCCGCGCCACCGCGATAGTCCGCGCGAGCCAACCGCAGATAGCCCAGACGGAACCACGCATCTTCCCAATCGGGATTGCGCGAAAGCAGCTTCACATACAACCGCTCGGCTTCTTCCTTTTCGCCCTGCTGCTCGATCACGCTGGCCAGATTGTAGATCACATCCGCCTGGTCGGGAGCAATCTGCAGTGCCCGCTCATAACCTTCGCGGGCTCCCGCCAAGTCGCCAGTTTCCTGCTTCACGATTCCCAGATTCACGTGCGCCTGCTTGGCGTCGGGACGGATGCGCACCGCCTCGCCATAAGCCTTGGCCGCTTCCGGCAGCTTGTTGCGCTTCTGCTCGGCGACGCCCAAGTTAAACCAACGCTCGAAATGATCCGGCGTGAATTCGACTAGCTTCGCGCACAGTTGCGCCGCAGCGTCGAAATCGTTGTTATGGAACGCGCAGGTCGCCAGGCCTTCGAGAGCCGCCTGCGAATGCGGACGCAGTGTCAGCAGTTGTTCGGAATACTTCTGGATGGCATCGTGGTCCTTGCGCGCCATGCCGATGGTAACCAGGTTCACCAGGCACTCTTCAGACTGCGGATTCTTGCCCAGAAGCTGCAAATAGATGGAGGTGGCTTCATCGAACTTCCACAGCAACTGGAGCGAGACCGCCTTGCCGAACAGCGCCGTCTCATGCGCCGGCGTGCGCGCCAGCACCTTGTCGAAACACACGATGGCCGGTTCCGGCTTCTCCTGGTGCAGCAGGCAGATTCCTAGGCCCAACTGCGCTTCGTTGCGATTGGGATCGGCGTCGAGCGCCTTCTGGAACGCGTCTGTCGCTTCGTTCCAGCGGCCCAGCTTTTCGTAGCAGATGCCCAGATTGAAGTTGGCAGTCGTATGCCGCGGCGCCAGCGTCAGCAGCTTTTCGTAGCTCTTTATGGCATCGTCATACTGCTCGAGCTCAAACTGCAAATGTCCTTTGGCGGAGTAAATCTCCGTGCTCTCTTCGCCGTTTTCGAGAGCCGTATTCAGCTCCTTCAAGGCTTCTTTGTGCTTGCCTTCGAGATGCAAAGACACCGCCTTCGCTAGTGCGGGCGAGACCGCTTTGCTCTCTGTCGGCGCAGCCGCTTTGGTTGGCGTTCCTGTCTTAGGCGTACTCATAGTTACCAGCTCCCGTTCGTTGTTGGAATATTGTAAGGCGCCAAATAGGCGCAAAGTCGGCCCAGCATGTCGTACTGATGCGTCAACTGCAGCCACCGCAGGCGGCTCTCCTCGCCCTTGGGAGCGAAGAACCCGACGCCGCCGCGCTTCAGCCGCGAATCAGTCCAGTTATCAATTACTGAGCCCTGCAAACTCAGCAGGAAAGTGTCGTCATGCAAGTTCATGGTGATGCGGTAGAGCATGTCCGGGCGCGTATCGATTGCAACTTTGGTATCCACGCGGGTCTCTGCCTTGCCATCGATCACCGCGTAGCGCGTGATCCCCAGCGTCGGCAGCGGTCCGCCTTTCAACAGCACCAGCTTCACGACGTAGTAGTTGTCGAAGTCCTTCGCGCGCACCACCCAGCTCAAAGCTTTCTTATCGACCATTCCCAGAAAATCCATATCGTAGTCGGTAAGCGGCAGCGAGGGCTTATAGAGCGCCAGCGTTCCCGGCTTCACGAAGCCGTTGCCGTCAAAGGACCAGCCGGACGACATATCCCCGCGCGCCTGCCAGTCTTCGAGACCCGAGCGGAAGTCCTCACTCAAGGAAACCGCCGCGCGCTGCGCCACACTGTTGCGCACGTTGATAAACTGCTCGCGGAAGCCGTCGCCAATGTTCTTTGAGATGTTCTTCGAAATGCCTTGCGTGGTCTCGGGCGCCGCCGATTGCACCTTGGGCAGCGAGGGACGCAGCGCCAGTCCCAGCAGGATCGGAATCGCGACCGCGAGCAGCTTCAGATCCCGCGGAGCATGCTGCCAGAAGTCGGCGGCGTGGGCCCACAGGTGCTTTCTTTCTTCGGCGTCGGTGAGGCTTTGCGTCCACGCCATGAATCCGTGCAGCTGCGGCTTTTCCGCGCCATCGATCGGCTCGAACTTCGTCAGCGGATTCATGGGCGCGTTCGCAGCATAAACCTGCTCGACGCTAGTGGTAACGGGAGTCGCAGCCGGCGGCGCAATGGGTTTTCCGCGGAACGCCAGCGGCAGACCCTTGGCCCGCGGCGGATTCTGCTCCGCCCGGCCCA
>Ga0265314_10000954_pt1 | contig 33945 bp, 22 predicted proteins | sample 4126metaG_FD_203106 | JGI IMG/M metagenome (GOLD analysis project Ga0265314, IMG submission 203106) | Rhizosphere microbial communities from Carex aquatilis grown in University of Washington, Seatle, WA, United States - 4-1-26 metaG | ecosystem: Host-associated > Plants > Roots > Rhizosphere >...
GTCGTAGCGGTAGCGCTCGTAGTCCGTCGTGGCGACACCCAGGTTGTTGGCGATCGTGTCGTGCTCAAGCGAGTGCCGGTCAAACGTCCGGTAGCTGAAGTCCATGTCCTCGCGCCACACGTCCTTCGGGCCCGCCTTGTATTCGATGCCCGCCCTCCCCAGCTGGGTGAACGGGCGGGAATCCTCGCTGGTGCGGCTCTGGGTCGACGCGGCGAGGTGGGTCGTCGGGTCGATGTAGCTGCGCTGGTCGACCACGGAGCGGGGTCGGTCGTCCTGCCTGATCGAATAGCTGCCATACAGGTTGAACGGGCCCGGGTTGAGGTTGCCTCCGGCGTACAGCCCGTAGCGGCGCCTGTTGCCCACCGTCACCCGCGCCGATCCCGAATAGCCCTTCGCCCGCCCCTTCTTGAGCACGATGTTGATGATCCCCCCGGTGCCGTCCGGCTTGTACTTCGCCGAGGGGTTCGTGATCACCTCGATCCGCTCGATCGTGTCGGCGGGCATCTGCGCGAGGGCGTCCGCGCGGCTGCTGGAGCCCATCTGGGCGCTCGAGCGGCCGTCGATCAGGATCTGGACGCTTGAGTTTCCCCGGAGGCTCACGTTCCCGTCGATGTCGACCTCGACCGAGGGGATGTTCTGCATCACGTCCGCGGCGCTCCCGGTGGTCGCCTGGATGTCCCGGCCCACGTAGTAGATCTTCCTGTCGATGGAGTTGAGCTGCTGCTCCTTGCTCGCGGTGACCTCCACCTGCCCTATCGTGATCGGGGTGTCGGCGGCCGGTGTGGCCGCGGCCGCCTGGGCCCGGAGGGCGCACGGCGTCGCCGCGGATACGGCGACCGCGAGGGCGAGCAGGGCCGCCCGGAACGGCCCGCCCCCGCGTGCGGCCCCTCGGGAACCGCGTGCGGTGCCGGCGCGGATTCTTGGATGACCGAGCGGGGATGCCATTGGGCGTGGGGTTAGAGGAAGACATCCGGATTTAAAAAGGGAAGTCCCGCGACGCTACAAAACCCCAGGGAAGCCGATCTCCCCGGTTCAGGGGATCCTCCCAACGACGGCCGCAGCATGGGTCGCCGCCGAGTAAGGGGTTGCGAGTTGGCGCCACCCGGCTAAATCCGTGCCCGCTATGAAGCCCAACCTGGCCGTCCGAAACCTCTATGTCCTCCCCTGCTGCCTGCTGCTGCTCAACCTCTGCACCGGGGTCATCAGCTACAAGTTCAAGGTTATCGACGACCCGCTTGAGAGGACGGCGGCGGTCATGGGTTTCGTGCTCTTCGGGGGCGGCCTCGTCGGGCTCGTCCTCGAGCCGGTCGTCCAGGCCCTCGTCGGATCGTTCCAGAGGAGGAGCCGCCGGGGTGCGGGACTCCTCGGGGAGATCCTCTTCCTCGTCGTCTTGGGAGCGCTCGTGTTCTGGCTCTACTATCGCTCGACGATCCTCGGGCCCCAGTCCCTGCTTCCCCCGGATTGGCGCAACTAAGGCGCCCCGGCACATCGGCGCTTGACGGGGGACGGCTGGCCGGGCATTCGCAAGGGGCCCAAATGCAGAACCTGGACGCAACGCTTTCCCTCTGGCGAGTCACGCCGGCCACCCACCCGGTGTCCCGTGCCTTTCGCATGGGCGTCTCCACCCTCAAAATAGTTTCATAACCGGCGCGCAGGAACCCGACCCAGACCCAAAGGACCCTTTATCCACCCTGCCCGCCGATCGGCGAGCAGGGTTTTTGCTTTCATGCAACCCGAGCAACCCTCCCTCAATGCAAGCTTGCGCGCCCTTCCCAGGACGGCGTGGGTGCTTTTCCTTGGAACGTTCATCAACAAGTTCGGGAGCTTTGTCATCCCGTTCCTGACGCTCTACATCACCCGCGGCGGCTACCCGCTCGCTGCCGCGGGCATCGCGCTTGGCGCCTACGGCGGGGGCAACCTGGTGGCGTCGATCATCGGGGGCTACCTCGCCGACCGGGTCGGGCGGCGCCAGACGATCGTCTTCTCCATGTTCTCCGGCGCGGCCGCCATGATGCTCCTTTCCCAGGCGCATACCCTCCCCTGGATCTTCGCGCTCGCGGCCCTTGCGGGCCTCACCGGGGAGATGTACCGGCCGGCGAGCAGCGCCCTCCTGGCCGACCTGGTCCCCGCGGGCCAGCGGGTGACCGCCTACTCGGCGCTTCGCGCCTCCTTCAACGCCGGGTGGGCCTTCGGGCCGGCGATCGCGGGCTTCCTGGCAGAGCGCGGCTACTTCTGGCTCTTTGCCGGGGACGCCCTCACGTCCGCCCTCTACGGGGTGGTCGCCCTCATCGCCCTGCCGCAGGGATCGCGCGCCGGGGCGGCGCAGGTCAGCTGGGGGGAACTGGCCCGGGCCCTCAGGCGGGACCGTGTCCTGCCCCGCATCCTCGCCGCGGCCTTCACGATCGCCATCGTCTTCTTCCAGGCCAGCTCGACCCTTGGCCTTCAGATGACCCACCTCGGGTTCTCAACCACGGTCTACGGCGCCATCCTGTCCATGAACGGGGCCATGGTGGTCCTCTTCGAGCTTCCCCTGACGACCGTGACCCGGCGCTTCCCGGCGCCGCGTGTGATCGCGCTCGGGTTCCTCCTGGCCGGCTTCGGGTTCGCGCTCCTTGGCTTCGCACGGACGATCCCGGCCATGGTCGCGTGCATGGCGGTGTTCACGCTGGGAGAGATGCTCTCCATGCCCATGGCCTCGGCCTATGTCGCCGACCTTGCGCCCCCCTCCATGCGCGGGCGGTACATGGGTGCCTACGGACTCACCTGGACCCTGGCCCTCGTGGTCGGCCCGGCGCTCGGGATGTCCCTCCTGGCCGCCGGCCCGGCCACGCTCTGGCTGGCCTGCGCGGGCCTGGGTGTCCTGGCAGCCGCATTTGCCCTGAGCACCCCGGCCCAGGACCGGCGCTAGTCGGCCCCTTCCCGGGGATCGCAAGGGCCCCGCGGACCCTTGCCTGCTGAACGTTTGCCGTGCAAAGGGAGCGTATCAACATCGCCTAAAAACACGTAATTAAATAGCTTAAAATATGTTATGAATCATTAATTCTAAATTACGATTCTTGTTAATCCCTAGCAGACCGCTTACTATAACCGAGCCCCCAATGGGGCAGACTATCGCCTCCATACCCGCCCTTCAAAGACGCCATGGGCCGATCACCGTGCTGGCGATCGTGGGTGCCTTTATGCTGGTTGCGCCCCGCCTGGGTGCGCAGGCCTATGTCTGGGACGGCGGGGGAGCGAACGGAACCTGGAGCACGAACCTGAACTGGGGCGCCTCGGCGGGCGTCCCCAGCACGACCAATGGGAGCACCCAGACCCTCGATTTCGCGGGGTCCACGGGCCTCGCGTCCACCATGGGCACCAACTACTGGGCGAGCGCCCTCACCATAGATTCCGGCGCCGGGGCCTTCACGATCACGCTCGGAACGAAGACGCTCACGCTTGACGGCACGACCCCCACCCTGGCCCAGCTCTCGAGCACCGCCCAGACGATAACGGGAGGGACCGTGGCCTTCGCCTCCGCGGGAACCATCAACCTCGGCGGGGGCGACCTGACCCTCAGCTCCAAGCTGACCGGGACCAGCCTGGTCACCAAGCAGGGCTCCGGAACCCTGACCCTGAGCGCGAACAACAGCGGCCTGACCGGGGGTTTCGAGATTGCGGGCGGCACGGTCTCCGTGTCCTCGACCAACAACGTGCTGGGGACGGGAACGGTGACGGTGGATTCGGGCGCCACGCTCCTGATCACGGACGGCCGCAACCTCGCGGGTGCGATGACGTTGACGGGAACGGGGGCGGGCGGGGCCGGCGCCATTGAAACGACGGGCGCCAGCACGGCGACCCTCTCGGGGGCCGTCACGCTCGGGGGCAACACGACGTTCAACGTCGGTACGGGGACCACCCTCAAGCTGAGCGGAGGGGTGACCGGATCCGGCGACAACCTCACCTTCACGGGGGCGGGGGCCGTGACCCTCGCCTCGGCTTTCGCCACCAACACCCTTACCCTCAACGGGACCGGGACCGTCACCGACAACGCCTCCAACCAGATCGCGACCTCAACCAATCTTGCGATCAACTCGGGCACGTTCGCCCTGAACAACAAGATCGAGCAGGTGGCGAGCCTCTCGGGCGCGTCGGGAACCACCCTTTCGCTCGGCTCGGGGACCCTGACGGATTCGGGGGCAACCTCGACCTCCTTCGCAGGCGCCATCACCGGGTCCGGCACGCTCGCCAACTCGGGCACCGGCCAGCTCTCCCTCACGGGCTCGAGCGCCGCCTTCACGGGGAAGGTCAACGTCTCCAACGGGAGCGTCATCGCCAGCGCCGCCAATGCGACGGGGACGGCGGCCTCGACCGTCACCGTCTCGAGCCAGGGCAATTTCGAGGTGCAGGGAGGCGTCTCGCTCGCGAGCAAGTTCACCATCTCCAACACCGGGGGGCCGAGCAACAACGGGGCGATCGAGAATGTCTCCGGCAGCAACAGCCTCACGGGGGCCGTCACCGTCTCCGGAAATTCGAGGATCCAGTCCGACGCCGGAACGCTGAGCGTGTCCGGCGCCATAGGCCTGGGCGCGAATACCCTCAACGTCGGCGGAAGCGGCAACACGACGCTGACCGGCGCCATCACCGGCACCGTGGCGAGCGCGCTCACCAAGGACGGGGCCGGCACGCTCGCGATCGGCGTGGCGAACCCGAGCTTCTCCGGCACCGTCACGGTCAACAACGGCACGCTCCAGACGACGGTCGCCAATGCCTTCAAAACGACGACCGTGATCACGGTGAACACGGGCGCGATCATGGACCTCAACAGCACGAGCCAGGCAATAGGGACCCTCACCGACTCGGGCACCCTTGCTTTCGGCTCGGGGGGCGCCATCACGCTGTCGACGGGAACGAGCCTCCTGAGCGGCTCGCTGACCGGCTCGGGGACCCTGACCGTGGGGACCGGCGCGACCCTCACGCTCGGCGCCAACTTCAGCGACTCGGCCCTCAACATCGTGCTGGCGGGAGGCACCTTGAAGCTCAACGGGACCACGACCACGTTCGGCAGCCTGAGCATCACCTCCAACTCGATCGTCGATTTCGCCAACCCGTCGACATCGGTCTTCACGGTGAACGGGGTGAGCCTGACCGGGACCTCCCAGCTGTCCGTGAACAACTGGGCCGACATGGTGGACTATTTCTACAGCGGCTCGAGCCCCGGCACGATGGGCTCGGCGCCGATGAACCAGATCGTGTTCAGCGGCTACTCGGGCAATGTGACCAACTGGCAGAACTACACCTCGGGACCCGGGCCGGGAAACCAGATCAGCCCCGTCCCCGAGCCGGCGCTCTACGGAGCGGCGATGGTCGGGCTCTGCCTGACCGGCGTTGCCGCCCTGCGGCGGCGGCCCGGCCGCGGCGACCTTCCCTAGGCTCCAAAAAAAGGGAGGGGCGCAAGGCCCCTCCCGGAAATTGTCTCCAGCGTTTCCTATTAGGGAACGGTGACGTCCAGCTGGTCGAAGCCGTCGGCCACGATGCTCAGCTTGTCCCCGGCGGCGAGGTCGCCGATCGTCCAGACCTGACCGGCGTCGATGACGTGCGCGGGCAGCGTCTTCGTCTTGGCGTTTGCGTGAAACGTCACGCTCGGGACGATCGTCACGGTAACCTTCAGCGCGTCAGGAGACACGTTCTTCAGGTTGAGCACGTACCCGCCGCCCCCGTCCGCTGTCACCTTCTCGAAGGTCGTCGTCACGGGCAGGCTGTGCCCCTTTTCCGCGACGGGCTTCATCGAGGTCGAGTCGTCGGCAAAAGCGGCGGGGACCTGCAAGAGCACGAGGGCGAGGGCGCAGCCCATGGCTGCGAGGGCGGAACGGAGCGGGAGCGTTTGTAATTTTGTCATGGTACGGAATATCCTCTATCGAGCGCGGAAGGCAGGCACAAGGCGAATTCGGATTCGGCTCGGGCCGGCCGTCAGGTGGGCGCCATCCTCTCCGCGGGACGTTGGATCAACCGGTTGAGCGCCCGCGCCAGCTGGTCCATGGAGGGCGGCTTGTCGATGAAGTGCTCGAGACCCGCGGCGCGCGCCCTCTGGAGGGTCTCCTCCGTCAGGTAACCGGAGAGAAGGATCCACGGGAGGTTGCCGTGGCGGCGCCCCGCACGCTGGGCGAGGGTGATGCCGTCGAGCTCCGGCATCGCGAAGTCGCAGATCACGGCGGCGGTGGTGGAGGATTCCTGGCCGGTCAGGTAGACCTCGGCGGCGGAGGCCGATGCAAACGCCCGGGCTTCGTAGCCCAGGCGGCGCACGAGGCTGGTGAGGATATCAAGCACAAGGGGATCGTCGTCGACGCAGACGACCTGCTGCCCGGCGCCAGCCGGCAGGCTGCTCCCTGCGGCAGCGGGCGCCGTCGCGGCGGCGCCGGGGGCCGCGGGCAGGTAGACGTGAAAGATGCTCCCCTCCCCGGGCGACGAGTAGACCTTGAGCACCCCGGCGTGCTGGCGAACGATTCCGTGCACGACGGCGAGGCCCAGGCCGGTGCCCTCGTTCGTGCGGCGGGTCGTGTAGAACGGCTCGAATATCCTGTCCAGGACCGCCGCCGTCATCCCGCAGCCCGTGTCGCGCACGGAGAGGTGCAGGTAGATCCCCGGCTTGAAGTCCGCCTGGTCCGGACCGGCCGATTCGCCCGCCTGGAAGCCCTCCTCTATCACCTCGATCAGGCCGTCGGGCCTGCCCTTCAGGGCATGGGAGGCGTTTGTGCACAGGTTGAGGACGACCTGGTGGATCTGCGTCGAGTCGCCGATCACCGGCGGCGGGGAGCGGCGGATGTGCTGCAGCCTGACGGTCGGCGGGAGCTGGGAGCGGATCTGGCCGAGCACCTCCTGGATTATCGGGCCGGTGTCCACGATCTGCGTGCGGGTCTCGGTCCTTCGCGAGAACGTGAGGATCTGGCGGACCAGGGACCGGGCCCGCTTGCTGGCCTCGAGCACGGTCTCCAGGTCGGGACGGGACAGGTGCCCCTCGGGCAGGTTGAGGAGCGCCAGCTCCGTGCCGCCCATGATGGGCGTCAGCATGTTGTTCAGGTCGTGCGCGATCCCCCCCGCGAGGCCGCCGATGGCCTCGAGCTTCTGGGCCCGCCTGAGCTCGATCTCGTTTCGCCGCAGCTGCTCCTCCGCCGCCTTCTTATCGCTCAGGTCGCGCACCAGGTTCAGGAGGTACCTACGCCCGCCGAACTCGACCAGCCTGGCGCTCATCTCCACGGGCACGATAGACCCGTCCTTGCGCCGCGCCTTGCCCTCCCTCTGGTTGACGCGCCCGTGGATCCGAAGCTCCGAGATGAACGCGGGACGGTCCGCCGGGTCCGCCCAGAGGCCCATTTCCAGGCCGCTCCTGCCGACGCACTCCGGGTAGTCGTAGCCGTACAGGCGGGTGAAGCCCTCGTTGACCTCGACGAATATGCCGTCGTCGAGCTGGCTAAGGAGCGCGGCGTCCGGGAAAAGCCTGAAGAGCTGCCTGAATTGCCCCCTGCTCTCCTCGAGCTCCGACACGACGAGATTCAGGCGTTCGTTGCTGAGCGACTCGCGGATCTGGCGCACGATCACGAGCGCCAGCACGGCGACGAGCCCGACCGCCATCTCCTCCGGCAGCTGCTCACTCCCTGTGGAAAAGAGGCCGAACAGGAGCAGCACCACCATGCCGAGGACCCAGCTTGAGTTGATGACGAGCAGCATCACCTGCCTCGACACGAAGGGACGGATGCCGTCGGCGACCGGGGACGTGCGCCGGCGGCGAAGCTGCAGGAGCGCCCCCAAGGCCCAGAACGCGCTGAACAGGCCCCACCCCAGGTCGGACAGGCTGCCTCCCGCCTGGAGGGGCAGCTTCACCAGGATGTCGGGCATCGAGAAGTCGGCCATGATCAGCGCAAATACGCCGCCGATGACCCACCCGAATGTTCCCACGCCGATGCCCGAGCGCTCCTGGTCGCGCGCCCGTACGGTCAGCATCCAAAGAAGGGTGACGTCGAAAAGCGGATACACCAGGGGGTACCCCGTGCCGAAGCCCGGCGCGTGCAGGAACTTCAGCACGGCCTCGTGGAGCCGGAACTGCCAACCCACGAGGAGTGTGGCCACGATTATCCCTGCGGCCTCGATCAGGTTGTTGGCGAGCGACGAGTCCCGGGAGCGCGAATGCGGGACGCGGGCGAGCGCCGTGAACATCACGAGATAGGCCGGGCAGAAGAACAGGTCCTGGGGGCCCGGGTACATCTCGATCCGGAACCCGATCTCGAGCGCCATGAAGGTCGCGTTGCCCAGGAGCCAGGCCGCGGACCCCCAGAACAGCGTCCTCCAGAAGGGGGCGGGAGCCGCGTTGCCGACGCCCGGCCGCGCTAGGCGCCTGACCAGCAGGCAGCAGACCAGGGATGCGAGGGTCTGGCCCGCGTTGATTGTGTACAGGCGCCACCAACCGCGGCCGAAGAGGAAATAGGAGGAAACCTCCGCCAGCACGCCGGCCAGGATCAGCGCCATCCACGCGACATCGTCCCCCGTCCATGAACCCGCCTTCGGCGAGGCCCACGGCGTATCAGTGCCTTTTCGGTCAGGGGGCGACTGATCGAGTTTCATCCATTCCAAGAATACCTTCGAATCGCAGGGGTGACAAGGCTGGCCTCTACCGCGAGGCCCCGGGTTCCGGGTCCCTTCCCCCCGCGGTGCGAGCGGACCGTCCGCTTAGTTGGCGTCGGTGAAGAAATCGTCGTGGTTGCCGTTGCCGTTCGTCCCAACGGTGCGCCCCGCGGCGCGGCCGATGACGGGCTTGATCGGAACCATTCCGTTGCGCGGCGCCTTGTGCGCGTGCAGCGCCTCGGCGGGTTCCCCTTCGGCATCCCTCTCCTCCGCGGCCGGCGCGGGCGCCGCGCCCTTGCCGGACCCGCCGACCAGTTCCTGGAGCTGGGTGACGGATGCGCGCAGCGAGTGGGCCTGGGCATTGAGCTCCTCGGCGGCCGCTGCGGTTTCCTCGGCCCCGGACGCGTTTGTCTGGGTGATCTTGTCCATCTGCGATACCGCCGTGTTCACCTGGCCGACGCCCTGGCTCTGCTCGTTGGAGGCCGTCGCGACCTCGGCCGCAAGCTTGGTGACCTTGCTGACGATCTCGCTGTTCTGGGTGATCAGCTTCGAGACCTCGGCGTAGAGCCTGAGCGTGTCGTTCGTCTTTGCGGACGAGCGCTCGATCAGCTGCTGGGTCTCCTTTGCGGCGGTCGCGCTGCGCTGGGCGAGGTTGCGCACCTCGTCCGCCACGACCGCGAAGCCCATGCCGGCCTCGCCGGCGCGGGCCGCCTCGACGGCGGCGTTGAGCGCCAGGATGTTGGTCTGGAATGCAATCTCGTCGATCGTCTTGACGATCTTCGCCGTCTCCTGGCTCGCCTGGCTCGCCTCGGTCACGGTCTTCTCCATCGAGGCCATGCGCTCGTTGATCTGGGCCAGGTTGGCCGCCGCATCCTTGGTCATCAGGTTGTTCACCTGCCCGGACGCCTCGGCGTTGCGCTGGGCCATGCTGGACATCTCCTCGAGGGACGCGCTGGTCTCCTCAAGCGACGCGGCCTGCTCGCTGGCCCCCTCGGCGAGCGACTGGCTCGCTTCGGAAACCTGGTTCGCGGCGGCGGTGACGCTGTCGGCCGCGGCGCGCAGCTCGGCGGCGATCGCCCTGAACGGCTTAGGCATGCTGCGCATGAATGCGACCAGCGCGATGAGGATAACGACGGCGGCGGCGGCACCCCCGGCGATGATCCAATTCCTCGTGCTCTGAACAAGGTGTGCGATGGTGGCGGAATTCTCCTGCGCGCGGGTCGTGGCGGATGCCTGGATGTCCGCCACGATGACGTCGATGGCGGTCGTCGCCGGGCGGTCGATCCCCTTGACCGACTTGTCGACCAGCTTTCCGCTCTCGCTGTTCTTCGCGTCAAATGCCTTCAGGGCCTCGCGGTACTTGCCGCCAAGGGCCACGTGTTCCTCAAGGGCGCCGGCGACCTTCTCGGTCGGCAGGCCCAGTTGCTGCATCACGACGGTGAGCGCCTTCAGGTCGTCCTGGGTCGTCTGCTCCTCGCTGTCAAAGGCCTTGCTGTACTTGGCGAAGCTCTCGGGGTCGTTGCCGCGAAGCAGGATGTCCTTCCACTCCTGCACCTGCTTCTTGAACATCACCTGGGCGCTGCGCGCCAGGTCGACCGCCTGAACCAGCTGGCGCCCCTCGGTCTGCTCCTGCTGGGCGACCTTCGAAAGGCGCGAGACGCTGACCCATCCGAGCGAGCCGAGGCCGACCAAGCCCGCACAGACCACGAGTGAGACGAGGGTGAACTTCGTGCGGAGGCTGATGACGTTGTCGGGATTCGAGCTCATGATTCAGGGGGTGTCTGGACGGAGTTAGTTAGCCCCTAGTTCGTCACGAGCGCCCAGAACTTCAGGAAGAATGTCCGGCATTGACTACAATGTATCCCACGTGGTGTGTTAAGATATTATCTATTAATAAATTACAATCCTGCAGTGTGTGATGCCAAACGACGGCATCATTGCGGGACCTGATCTTGGGATTGCCGGTTCTAATGCGATGGAGGTCCTCAGGGGGGACCTCCGCAGGACCTTAGGATTGCCCCGGCAACGCCCGGGGAAACACGCGGATACCCATGTCGACTAAGCCCCGAGGGCGTCCCCGACCTCAGGCGCCAGGGGCCCCTTCTCGCCTGGTGTCACGATCGATAAGGGCGTCGCTCGCCGGGCCGAAGGTCCCGCGCTGACTCGGCCGACCGGTGCCCATGCCGCCCGGAATGTTTCCAGGCATGCTAGGACAGGTCGGCCCTGAGGCACCGGGTGATGTCAGCCTCCGTGAGGGCGCAGAGCGCGTCGAGAAAGTTGACCTGCAGGCTTCCCGGTCCCGCGGACCGCTCGGCGGCGATCTCGCCCGCGATGCCGACCACCATCATGGCGTGGGCCGCCGCATGCAGGGCCGAGGGGTTGACCGCGGCGAAAGCCCCCGTCACGGCCGTCGCCGTGCACCCGAGGCCCGTCACCCGCGTCATCATCGGGTGGCCGTTGTGCACGCGTATGACGGAGTCGGAGTCGACGATCACGTCCGTCTCGCCGCTGACCGAGACGACGCACCGGCATCGCCGCGCGAGGCTACGGGCGGCGTCGACCGATTCCTCGGAGGAATGGGTGCTGTCGACGCCCTTCGTCCCCTGCTCCGAGAGGACCAGCGAGCGGATCTCCGATGCGTTTCCGCGGATGATGGAGGGGGGTGACTCCTCGAGGAGACGCAGGGCCGTCGTGGTCCGCAGGCGGGTCGCGCCGCTCCCCACCGGGTCGAGGACAATCGGGATCCCCTTCCGGCGCGCGGCGCGCGCGGCCATGAGCATGGACTCGACCCACGGGGGGCTCAGCGTCCCAATGTTGATGACGAGGGCGTCTGCGATCGCGACCATCTCGTCGACCTCGTCGGCCGCGTGGGCCATCACCGGCGAGGCGCCCAGGGCAAGGAGCGCATTCGCCGTGGAGTTCATCACGACGTAGTTCGTGATGTTGTGGACAAGCGGGGCGCGGCTCCGGATCTGCTGGAGGTCATTCCAAGGCTGCACGGGTGGATGGGTTTGGGTGTCCGGCAATCCGGGACCAAAAGCGCCACCGCCTTATCGACCCCGGTGCGGATCCGGGACTACCGCAGATATGGGCCCTCTCATCAATCCCATAGGCCTGGCCGGCTGGCACATGGGAGGCATCGCGGCGGTTTCCCGAGAATCAGCTCACCGAGCCGCGCACGAGCTCGAATTTCTCAAGGGCGCTCGCGGAGGCCTCCTCCAGCTGGTGCTCGCCGACGCCGGCCGCCTCCAGCTTCTCGGGCTCCAGGGTCCAGTAGGGGCCCTCGCCCGGCAGCGCGTGCCCATGGCGCGCCGCGGCACCCGCAGCCAGGTTGAGGAGATTCGCGAGAGGCGTCGGCGGCGACATCTGCTCGGGCTCGAGGTGGTGCCCGATCGCCGAACACAGCGACGCGGGAAACCGCCATTCCGTAAGGATGAACTCGGCCGCCTCGCAGCTCGAGAGGCCGGCGCGCCCCTTCTCCCACTGCGCGAGGGGTCCGCTCGAATCCGGCTCAAAGCAGCCCGCGGAGGAGTCCCTCATCATCCCGTCCAGCGCGACCTTGCCCGTCGAGCGCAAGAGGCCCGCCGAGTAGGCCTCCTGGGAATCGGTGTCCGTCGATCCGGCCAGTTCCTCCATGATGAGCGCGGTCAGGAGCGAGTTCTCGCGGAGCCTGGGACCCGAGATCTTGTACAGCTTGAGGTCCTGGTTGGCCATCTGCGCGACCGCCGCGATCCCTGCGATGCGGTAGATCACCCCAAAGCCGACGCGGGCCAGGGCATGGTCCAGCGAGGAATAGTGGATCCCGCCGCCGTAGAGGGCGCTGTTGGCGATCCTAAGGACCCGCGCGGTCAGGGCGGCGTCGCACTTGAGGAGCGCGGTCACGTCCGCAAGGTCCGCGTCAGGCTCAAGGCGCAGCTTGCCCAGCTGCGCGAGGATTTGGGGCGCAGCCGGCAGCGCCTTGACGACGTGCATCAGGATTTCACGCGGGAAAGTAGTGGTCATGACCTATGGCTCCCATCGGCGCAGGTGGACACGGGGATTAGGGGAATCGCTCGGGCGCCCTCGAGCACGCGGATGGGCCACCGCAAACCGTTGGATAACTGATGTTAACACCGGCGTCAGGAACCCGGTTTGTTACGGACGGGTGAATTCGGCGCGCGGCCTTTGCGGCCTCCCGGGCTTGCACTTGCGCGGGCCACCGCCCGCCCCTAGCTTGTGCCCCCGCAATGCCTCCTTCCAAGCCCAAGTCGTCCCAGGACCCTGATGAACAATTCATTAAGCGCGTCCACAGGGAGCTGATCGACGACTATGACGAGGAGCTTGAAATGGAGCGCGAGGACTGGGAGCACACCCATCCCGGCAAAGAGGCGCGTCCGGTCGAGGCCGACTCGAGCCGCGAGGCGCGCAACCACTATTTCAAGGAGCTCTTCCGGCTCCAGGGCGAGCTGGTGAAGATGCACGACTGGGTCGTGGAGACCGGCCACAAGATGGTGATCGTCTTCGAGGGCCGCGACGCCGCGGGAAAGGGGGGCGTCATCAAGCGCATCACCCAGAGGCTCAACCCGCGCGTCGCCCGCGTCGTCGCCCTGCCGGCGCCCTCCAGCCGCGAGCGGACGCAGTGGTACTTCCAGCGCTACATCGCCCACCTGCCGGCGGCGGGCGAGATGGTTCTGTTCGACCGCAGCTGGTACAACCGTGCCGGCGTCGAGCGCGTCATGGGCTTCTGCACCGACGCCGAGTACGAGGATTTCTTCCGCACGGTGCCCGAGTTTGAGAAGATGCTCATCCGCTCCGGTATCCAGCTGGTCAAGTACTGGTTCTCCATCCCGGACGAGGAGCAGGAGTTCCGGTTCCGATGCCGGATCAACGACCCGCTCAAGCAGTGGAAGCTCAGCCCGATGGACCTCGAGTCGCGCCGGCGCTGGGAGCAGTACACCAAGGCCAAGGAGGTCATGTTCGAGCGCACGCACACGTCGGACGCCCCGTGGTGGGTGGTCCAGGGCGCCGACAAGAAGAAGGCCCGCCTGAACTGCATCCACCACCTGCTCTCGCTCGTGAAATACAGCGAGGTCGAGCACGAGCCCATCGTGCTCCCGCCGCGGGTCCATCATCCCGACTACCGGCGCGAGCCGGTGCGCCCCGAGATGATCGTCCCGGAGATCTACTGAGGGCCGGGCTCAGGCCCGGGCGGCCTCATTTCAGACAGCAGTTCTTGTACTTCTTCCCGCTCCCGCAGGGGCAGGGGTCGTTTCGGCCGACCTTCGGGTGTGCGGAGCGTACCGGCGCGGGGCCGAGCCGGACCGCCCGCGTGTAGATCCAGCGGCCGTCGCTCCGCTTGAACTCGGCCTTCTCGTGGAGGACCCCCTCGTGGCCGTCCTGCGTGTAATAGGCCGAAAAATCGACGTAGGCCATGTCCGGGATGCGGCCCGGGGCGTGCTCGTGGACGACCAGGCGCGTCCAGTTTTCCGCGGGTGCCCCCTCGTCGGCCTGGAACGGGAGCTTCGCCGTACCCAGATACGTCCGGTGCAGGAAGAGGTAGTTGCCGACCACGTGGGCCGTGAACCTCGCCCTCATCAGCTCCTCGGCCGTCTCGGGCTCGCGCAGGAGCTTCAGCACGGGCTCGCAGCAGGTCCCATAGGGCCGGCCGCTGCCGCAGGGGCAGCTGGAGGAGGAATCCACCAGGGGGCGGACGGTTGTTTCTGTGGGCATCGGGTTCCGTTTAAGCGCGCGATGGCCGGCCAAGGCGAGCGCGAAGTCGCGGCGGCCACCCGCGCAAATTTTCCCCGGTGAATTCATGGTCATCAAGAGTTAAGGCCGCACGGATCAATGCGGGGCTAATCTCGTCCCCAAAAACGACCGATAGGGGGGATCCCAAAGCACAATGCCAAAGGACCCCTTCATCATCCGCGAGCTCAAGGCGATCGAACAGATCGTCCGGGACGAGACGTGGCTGGAGGGGGAGCGCCGCCGCGCCTACGTCTCACCCGACGACCCGGTCGTGCGCGAGAATGTCTGCCGAGTCATCCTTCGGATCGGCGCCCAGCTCAGGGAGTCCCTCGGGGGCGGCAGGGTCGACGGCGGGTCCGGGCGGAATTCGCAGCCCTGCTGAGGCGCCCCGTTGGCGCAGGGGCGGGAAACCGGGCAAGCGGCCGGGCTTGATTAGCCCTTGAGCCCGCAAATAGGGTGGAGCATGCAGGACATCCGACCGGAACCCACGCCTCGCCGCGGGCAGTGGGGCATGGCCCTCCTGGTCTTCGGGCTTGTGCTCGCCTGCTACTGGCCCGCCCTCCGGGGCGCGATGCTCTGGGACGACGCCGGCCACGTCACGCGCCCGGACCTGCGCTCCTGGGCGGGGCTCGGCCGCATTTGGACAGACGTCCACGCGACCCAGCAGTACTACCCGGTCCTTCACAGCGCGTTCTGGGTCGAGCACCGGATCTGGGGCGACTCGACGCTCGGCTACCACCTCCTCAACGTGCTGCTCCACGCGACGTCGTGCTGCCTGCTTGCGCTGCTCCTGCGCAGGCTTTGGTCGACCCCCGGGCCCCGGTCCGTGCCCGCCGGGACCGAGTGGGCGGCCGCCCTCCTCTTCGCGGCGCATCCCGTGTGCGTCGAGTCCGTGGCATGGATCTCGGAGCAGAAGAACACGCTCTCCCTCGTCTTCTACCTCCTGGCGGGGATCGTGTACCTGGGTTTCTCGGAGCGCCGGCGCCCGGGGTCTTACGCGCTGGCCCTCCTGCTCTTCCTCCTGGCGCTCGGGACGAAGAGCACCACGGCGACCCTGCCGGCGGCCCTCCTGGTCGTATTGTGGTGGAGGAACGGGGGCCTATCATGGCGGCGCGACGTCGTCCCCCTCCTCCCCTGGCTCGCCGCCGCGCTGACGTACGGCGCATTCACGGCGTGGGTCGAGCGCAAGCTGATCGGGGCCGAGGGCGTGGAATTCGAGCTCACCGCCGCCGAGCGCCTGCTCCTCGCAGGAAGGGTGATCTGGTTCTACGCCGGGAAGCTGGCGTGGCCGTCGGACCTGGCCTTCTTCTACAACCGCTGGGATGTCGCCTCCGCCTCGGCGGGATGGATCGGATACATGGGCGCGGCGCTCGCCGTGACCGCCGTGCTGTGGGCCCTGCGCGGGCGGCACCGGGGCCTCCTCGCCGGATGGCTCCTGTTCACGGGCTCCCTCTTCCCGGCCCTCGGCTTCTTCAACGTCTACCCCTTCGTCTTCTCCTTCGTCGCCGATCATTTCCAATACCTCGCGTGCGTCGGCTTCATCGCCACCGCGTCGGCCGCGGGGGCAACGCTCCTTGCCGGCGGGCCCCTCTGGGCGCGCCGCGCCGGGCACCTGGCCGTTGTCATGGCGATCGGGACGCTGGCGTTTCTCTCAAACCGCCAGAGCCGCCTCTACGCCGACGACGAGACCCTGTTCAGGGCGACGATCGCCCGCAGCCCGCAGAGCTGGATGGCCCACCACATCCTCGGCTTCAACCTGGCGATGTCGGGGAGCCACCCGGCCGAGGCGATCGCGGAGTACGAGGAGGCCCTGCGGATCAATCCCGACTACCCGAACGCGCACATCGGCCTGGGGATCGAGCTGGCAAAGCTGCCCGGCCGCGAGGCCGAGGCGATCGGGCACTATGAGCGCGCGCTCCAGCTCAAGCCCGGGGCCGCGGACGCGCACAACGACCTGGGGCTCGTCCTGTCGGGGATTGCGGGGCGGATGCCGGAGGCCCTCGGGCACTACGAGGCGGCCCTTCGGATCAGGCCCGACTACGCCGAGGCCCATGCCAACCTCGCCAACGCCCTGGCGAGGGTGCCCGGGCGGATGCCCGAGGCCCTGGACCACTACCGGGAGGCCGTGCGCCTGAGCCCCGGGTTCCCCGAGCTGCATTCAAACTACGCCATCGCCCTTGCGACGCTGCCCGGGCGGGCGCCGGAGGCGGCGGCGCAGTTCGAGGAGGCGCTGCGCCTCAATCCCGACCTTGCCGAGGCGCACGCGGGACTGGCGAACCTCCTGGCCGAGATGCCCGGCCGGATGCCCGAGGCCCTCGGGCACTACGAGGCCTCACTCAAGATAAGCCCCGAGACCGCGTGGGTCCACCTGGCCCTTGCGCTCCAGCTGTCCTCGATCGCGGGGCGCGAGGGCGACGCCGCCTTCCACGCGAGGGAGGCGCTGCGGATCAGGCCCGACTTTGCCGAGGCGTACAACTGCCTGGGCATCATCGACGCCCAGGCGGGAAGGCTGGACTCCGCCAGGGAGGACTGGGAGCGCGCCCTGCAGCTAAAGCCTGGCAATCGGACCGCGATCGACAACCTTCGCCGCCTCGACCGGCTCACCCGGGGGCAAAACGCCCCGCGGTAGCGGCGCCGCGAGCCCGCCCTAGCCCAGCGCCCGGCGGACCACGTCGGCAAGGACCGCGGCCTCGAAGGGCTTCCCGACAAACGAGAACCCGGCCGACCGAAGCGCGTCCCCCTCCATGATCTGCTCGTTGTAGCCGCTCATGATCACCACGTTGAGGGAGGGCTTCATCTGCCGGAGTTTCGATGCCAGCTGCAGGCCGCTCAGGCCCCCGGGCATCACCATGTCCGTCAGGAGGAGGTCGAACCGCCGGCCCTGCGCCTCCCAGAGGTCCAGCGCACCCGGGCCGTCCTGAGCCACAAGGACCTCGTAGCCGAGCCTGCGAAGGATCGCCGCCCCGACCTTGCGCACGGCCTCCTCGTCCTCGACCAGGAGTATCCGCTCGCTGCCCCCGCTCATCGCGGGCGTGCGCGAGCTCTCCCTTGAGACCTCGCGCGTCTCCGAAATCGGGAGGTAGAAGCGGAAGGTCGTGCCCCTGCCGACCACGCTCTCGACGGTGACCCAGCCCCCGTGCTGGTGGATGATGCCGTCGACGGTCGCAAGGCCCAGCCCCGTGCCCTTTCCGACGTCCTTGGTCGTGTAGAACGGCTCGAAAATGTGGGGCAGCACCTCCGGCGGTATGCCGCCCCCGGTGTCCCGGATGCACACGCACGCGAAGCGGCCCGGCCTCGCCTCGCCCTGGACCGAGGCCGCGTCGAACTCGGCGAGGCTCGTCTCGACCGTGAGGCGCCCGCCGCTGGGCATGGAGTCCCGGGCGTTGATGCTGATGTTCATGACGACCTGGTCCAGCATGCTCGAATCACCCTTCACCCAGAGGGCCGAGGCCCCTGGGACGAGGCTGACCTCGATATGCTCGCCGAGCAGCCGCGCGATCAGCTTCATCACGTTCGAGAGTGCCGCGTTCAGCTCGAGGTTCTCGGCGCGCATGGCGTGGCGCCTCGCGAAGAGCAGGAGCTGCTCCGTGATGCCCGCAGCCCGCCGCGCCATCATCTTCAGCTCGTTGAAGGGCTGCGCCACACCCTCCGGCAGCCGGTGCTCAAGCTCGATCATCTCGAGGTTCAGGATCATCCCCGTAAGGATGTTGTTGAAGTCGTGGGCCACGCCGCCGGCGAGCTTCCCCACCGCCTCGAGCTTCTGCGACTGGCGAAGCTGCTCCTCGAGCGCCTTGCGCGCCGTGATGTCCCGGGCCGAGGCATAGAGGAGCCTGCGGCCGTCCAGCTCGACGCCGGTCGCGCTGATCTCGACATCGGCCACGCTGCCGTCCTTGCGGCGATGGCGTGTCTCAAAGGTGGTTCCGCTGACGGCATTGCCCTGGATCACCCTCTTGAGCTCGTCCGGCCCCCACTGCAGGTCCCATTGGGAGGCGTTCATCGACAGGATCTCGTCGCGGCCGTAGCCCAGGTGCCTGCAGAACGACTCGTTCACCTGGATGACGTTCCCGTCGAGGTCGAGGATGTGGATGCCGTCGAGCGCCGTCTGCAGGAGCGCCTCGTTCTTGCGGCTCTCCTCCACGAGCTTCATCTCCCACGCCTTGCGCACGCTGATGTCGCGGATGATGTTCGCATAGCCCCTGAGGGCGCCGCTCGAGTCGCGCAGGGGCGTGATCAGGGACGACGAGAAGAACCGGACCGCGTCCTTGCGCACGCTCCAGCCCTCGCTCTCGGCCTTCCCCTCCTCGCGCGCCACCGCGAGCATGGCGCTGACAGAGGAGGTGCCGAGGCTCTCCGGCGGGATCAGGAGCGTGACGGGCCTGCCCACCACGTCGGCTGCGGCAAAGCCTGTGAGCCGCTCCGCGGCCGTGCTCCAGCTTGCGATGCATCCCTGAGCGTCCAGCATGAATATCGCGCAGTCCCGGACGCCGTCCAGGATGAGGCGGATGTTCTGCTCGCTGGCTCGGAGGCGCGCGAGGAGCGAGTCCCTTTCCCTGAGGACGACCGCCGGGGCGAGGCTGACCAGCGACGCGACGAAAAGGAACGTGTAGAAATTCGAGAGGAGGTCGCTCGACGCGACCTCCATCGCCGACATGCCCGGGTGCACCTGGGTGGCGAAGTAGCCGAGGACGAGGCCGAGCACGAGGTTCGCCGATGCGGCCCCCCTCACGCCGAACCGGATTCCCGCCCACAGCATCAGCGGAAGGAGCCGGTACTTGGCGGGGTCGTGCACCGAGAGCTCCTGCCCGGCGACGGACCAGGAGGCCACGACGATGAGCAGGAAGAGAACCACGGCCTCAAGGGCCCTGCGGGGCACGAGCTTGGGGACGAGCCTGGGCAGCTCCGACGAAAGCGTGGTGAGGAGTACTGGGGAGACAACGAGGATGGCGATCGACTCGCTGCCCCACCACGTCCACCAGGAGACTCCGTAGTCGTGGCTCGGGCCCGTGGCCCCGAGGACGTAGGCCCCGACCGACGCGCCTATCGCGGGAGAGAGAAGGGCTCCAAAGACCACGAAGCCTATGAACTCCTTGACGTCCCGGAACGAGAGCTTTCGCGCGATGAAGGCGCGTATCGGCACCGCTCCCGCGAAGGCCTGGGACGTGTTCGCAACGTAGAAACCGACCGAGGCCCAGAGGGGGGTCCCGTGCCTGATGTCGAAGGCGAAGGTGCCCGGAAGCGCCGCCAGGGCCAGCCACCCCCAGCGCCGGGTCTCGGCGAGCAGGAGCCCGGTCATGTAGATGCCGGCGGGCAGCCAGAAGCCGACGAACGATCCGAAATGCACCGACAGGAATCCGCTCAGCTCGGCGGCGACGTAGAGGCTGAACCCGAACACGGTGGCCAGGACCCAGAAGGGGGCCGTCTGGCGCGCCTCCGGGTCCTTTATCGGGAACGGATACCTGCTGTCGGGCGGCATGGCTCAGGAACCGGGGATCGCGCGCGCTCGAGTCGGCATGGGGGTGCTTGGTTTTTTTGGAGCCATGCGGGAGGGCGGTCGACGTCCCATCTCCCGGCGACGCTAAGCAATTTTAGCGGCGTTTGCCAGAGGGTTCAGGCGGCGCGGGCCCGGGCGCTCGGCCAGGGGGGAGCCCTGTCCCCTAGCCGCAAAGCCCAGCCGCAATCCTTTACCGGGCCCTATCTTCCATCATCAGCAGGTGCAGGATCCTGCCCGCCAAGGCGTCGTCGGGGTCTATCCGAAGCGCCAGCTCGCAGTGCGTGGCCGCAAGCGCCTGCTTGCCCTGCCTTAGGTACAGGATCGCCATGTTCTCGTGGACCTGCACGAGGCGCGGGTTGATCCGCAGCGCCTGCTCGTAGTGCGCCAGCGCCTCGTCGACGCGACCCGGGGTCTGCGCGAGGGCGTTCGCCAGGTTGACCTGCGCCCCCGCGAAATTCGGATCGAGGCGCGCGGCCTCCGCGAATTCGGCGAGGGCTCCGCCCTGGGGACCCGCCGTGCGGCTCAGGAGGACGCCGAGGTTGTTGTGCGCCTCCGCGGAACCGGGCCCGAACCTGAGCGCCTCCCGGTATTGCGAGATGGCCTCGGCCTCGCGGCCCGGCAGGCGCGCGAGCACCCCTGCAAGGTCGTAGTGGGCCTCGGGGTCCGTGGGCTTTGTCCGCAGGGCCTCTCCGTAATGGGCGACGGCCTCCGCCTCCCTCCCGGGGATCGCCGCCAGGGCGTTGGCGAGCCCCATGTGGGCCTCCGCGAACCCGGGCCTCAGGCGAAGCGCCTCGGCGTAGTGGCCGATCGCCTCCTGGCCCCGACCAGGAAGGGTCGAGAGGAGGTTGCCCAGGTTGTTGTGCGCCTCGGGGTAGTCAGGCCGTATCGCAAGGGCCCTTGCATAATGCTCGAGGGCCTCCCCCGTCCGTCCCGCGCCCGCGAGCTCGGCGGCGAGGTTTCCCTCCGCCATCCAGCACGAGGGGTTGCGCGCCAGGGTCGCCCGGTAGAGCGTCTCGCTGTCGCGGTAGCTTGCGCACTGCAGCCGCGTCAGGAACCCGAGGGCCGCCAGGAGCAGGGCGCACGCCCCCCTTCCCCACCCGGCCGCCGAGGGAGACAGGCGCTCCAGCAGGCGCGCGGCCCCGAAGGCGAACGCGGCCACCGCACCCAGGCACGCCAGGTACTGGAAATGGTCGGCCACGTACGAGTAGAGGAACGGGAAGACATTGAAGAACCCAAGCGCCGGGAAAAGGGACCCCACGAAGAAGAGCCAGGCCGCGAAGGCGCCGCGAAACCGGGCCCGAAGGCGCCAAAGGCAGGCCGTCACCCCCGCGGCCGCGACCGGGTAGGCCCAGGCAAGGGCGCCCCCCGCCGCCATGTCCCAGCGCGGATAGATGAATGCGAGGTCCGACGGCCAGACGAGCTTCCCAAGGTAGAACCAGACCGCCCTGCCGGCGAGAAGGACGCGTTCCGCCAGCGTGAGCGCGTAGGCCGGGCCCTCGGCCCCCACGACGTGCCGCTCGACCCAGGCCGTGAGAAGCCCGGACGCCGCGGCGACGAGGAACCATGGTGCGAGCGGGGCCACGTCGCGGCGCCACGAGAGGCGCCCCCTCGTCCACCATGCCGTGACAAGGAGCGCGGCCGGCAATGTCGCCGTCACGCTCTTCGTTGCGAGGGCCGCGCAGAAGAGCGCGAACGCTACAAGGTACCGAGCCTTCCCGCGGGAGTCCTCGAAGCCGAGGTAGGCCCAGGCCGCGAGCAGGTAGAAGGCGAGGGAGAGGGTGTTCTTCTGCTCGGAAATCCAGGCGACGGATTCCACGCAGACCGGATGCAGGGCGAAGACGAGGGCCGCGAGCCAGGCGGCGCCGCGCGGCAGCCCCGGGCCCCCGGCAACCCGGCACAACCGGGCGAGGAGGGCCGCGAGCATGCAGGCGTCGAACCCGTGCAGGGCGAGGTTCGCAAGGTGGTAGCCCAGGGTGGAGTCGCCCCAGATCCGGTGCTCCAGCCAGAAGGCGCTGTGAAGCACCGGGTAGTACTGCTGGGTCTCGTTCAGGTGGGTCCAAATCCTCACGAGGCCGGAGAGGGGCCGCAGGTCCCCGCGCGTCACGTGGGCCTGGTCATCCCAGAGCATCCCGCCGCCCAGGCACGGCCAGTAGGCCGCAAGAAGAAGCGCAAAGACCAGGGCGGCCCAGGCCCAGCCGGGGAGCGCCCGGGCGGCGGCCGCGGGCGCGCTGTGCTTCGGGGTGCTCGCGCTCACGACGGGTCCCCGCACCCTGCCCGCTCCGGTTTATACGCCCCCATTTTTCAGCACGTCGCGGACCGCGGCGATAAGCTGCTCGGTGTTGTAGGGCTTCCTCAGCAGGCGCAGGCCGGAGTCGCCCAGGCCGCCCACCTCGAGCTGGTCGCCGGTGAAGCCCGACACCAGGAGGAACTTCTGCCCCGGCTTCCTCACCTTGAGGTCCGCCGCCAGCCTCGTGCCGCTCCTGCCGGGCATGATGATGTCGGTCAGCACGAGGTCCACCGAGCCGGGGTCCGCGTCGAAGATCGCCTGCGCCTCGTCCGCGCTTCCCGCGAGGGACGTGCGGTAGCCCGCGGCCCGCAGGATCCGGCCCATGGCGTTTCGCAGCGGCGCCTCGTCCTCGACGACGAGGATGGTCGCATCGGAGATGGCCGCGGGCGGGGCCTTCTGGGGCCTGGCCTCCTCGGGCTCGTGCTCGGCCTCCGGGAGCCAGAGCTGGATCGTCGTCCCCAGGCCGGCGGCGGTGTTCATCGTGATCCCGCCCTTTGCGGCCTTCACCATGGCGTAGACCGAGGCCAGCCCGAGGCCGGTTCCCTTGGAGCGCTCCTTCGTCGTGAAGAAGGGCTCGAAGGCGCGGGTCCGCGTCGCCTCGTCCATGCCCTGGCCGGTGTCCGTCATGGACACGCAGACATAGCGGCCCGGGGGCACCTCCAGGTAGCTGCCGCTCAGCCGCTCCTCCACGTTCCTCGGCGCCGCGGAAACCGTCAGGGTGCCGCCCCCGGGCATCGCGTCCCGGGCGTTGTTGGCCATGTTGATCAGGGCCTGGATGAAGTCGTCCGGGTTCACCTTGATCGAGCCGCAGGCCGGGTCGACCTCGGTCACGAGGTTCACGGCGGGCCCCACCGAGCGCCCGAGCATGAGGAACGCGTCATTGAGGACGTCGGTCGTGCGCACGGACTTGGGCTTCACGATCTCCGAGCGGCTGAAAGCGAGGAGGCGGTTGGTCAGCGTGGCGCCGCGCTCCGAGGCCCGCCGGATCTCCTCGATGTCCTCGAGCACCGGGTCCGAGGGGGCGACCTTGCGGTCCTTGAGCTCCGCCACGGCGAGCTCGGCGTTCGTCAGGACGACGGCCAGTAGGTTGTTGAAGTCGTGCGCCACCGTTCCGGCCAGCCGGCCCACCGCCTCCATCCGCGCCGCCCGGTGCAGCTGCTCCTCAAGGAGCGTCCGCTCGCTCACGTCGCGCGAATTGATGACGAGGCCCTCGATCTCGGGCTCCTTCAGCAGGTTGCTGCCGGCGGTCTCCAGGTGGTGCACCGTCCCGTCGGGCGCGACAAACCGCCACTGGATCGTGCCCGTACCGGCGGAGTCGATCACCAGCCTGTCGAAGAACGCGGCGCCCTCGGCCCTGTCCTCGGCGTGGATGAAATCCAGGAGGTCGCGGCCGACTATCTTCTCCGGGGCGACCCCGAGCACCCCCTCAACGGCCAGGCTCGCGAACCGGACGGTGCGCTCGTCGCTGACCACGATGACGACGTCGGACGAGTGGCGCACGAGGGCCTCGAACCGGGCCTGGCTCCTATGCGACGCCTCGGCCGCCACGAGCCGCAGGCTGTCGCGAATGACAAAGGTCTCGCGGGCCAGGAGGATGACGAGGAACAGGAACAGGCTGGCCAGGACCTTGGGCAGAAGCTGGGGCTCGGAGCCCCTGAAGAAGACAACGAGGACGAAGAACCCGACCTCCACCACGATCGTGATCATGGGCAGCGGGCTGAACTGCATGAGGGGCCGCATCTCCCCGCTGTCGATCGGGTCGGCGCAGAAGCACCACCCCGCGACAAGCCAGAATACGAAGGCCACGCTGTGGAAGAGGATGTTCAGGTCGAACAGGTTGCCCCGCTCGAACCCGCTCACCTTGCCGATCGAGAACCCGATGTCGGCCAGCCAGAGGAGGCCGGTGCCGACCAGGAGGAACTGCACGGCCCGCCGGCTCGGCAGCGTCGCCCGGGTCTCGACGGCCCAGCTGAGGATGAGCAGCCCCGCAAAGGAGATGATCGTGAAGACCACCGTGAAGATGTCGTCGGCGTCCGAGGAGGTCGTCAGCAGGGGGCCAAGGGAGAAGAGCCAGAGCGGGACGCCCGCGCCGAAGATGAAGATCAGCGCGTCGACGACGGACCGCACCGGGCCGCGGTGCGTGTTCCTCGCCGCGGGCAGGCGCGAGAGCGCCGCAACCATCAGGAAGATCGAGAGCAGGAAGATGCCGTCGGCGCCAATCAGCAGTGCGTTGCCAAGTGTCCTGCCGTGGAACGAGAGGATCCCCGCGAGGAGCATACCGATCAGCACGAGCCCGCCGGCGGCCTGGCCGGCGATCGCGAGCGAGGTCCAGAAGAGCCCCCGCCTTGAAGCCAGGGGAAGGTCGGGGCGCCTGCTCGCGCGCACGAACACCCAGGTCATCAGCACCGAGAGGTACTCGAGGAAAAGGAAGTCGACCAGCGTGCGCGTGCTCGAGCGGGTCGAGCGGGTCAGCCCGTCGTAGGCCATGTGGATTACGCTAAGCCCCAATGCCATCCACAGCCACAGCGGCGCCTCACGGACACGTTGCCCGAGAGGACGTGCTGCGGGATTGGGCATCCCCCATGACTAACGGGTCGCCGGGGAGGGTCAGCAAAAAACGCCCCCGGGGCGGGCCCGGGCCTCAGTTCGCGCCGCCCTGGGACTCGACCAACGCCCTCGCCCCGTCCTCGTCGGGCGCGGCGACCCGGTGCGTCCCGAGGTTCGTCTCCACCTGGTAGAGGTTCACCTTCCCCGCGGGGCGGATCAGGGTCACCTTCGTGACCGCCTCCCGGACCGCGGCGGGCTCGACCTCGTTCTTAGCCGAGAGGCTCCACTGCATGACGAGGAGTCCCTTCGCGGCCTCGGTCGACAGGTCGAAGTCGGAAAGGTCCCTCCACGAGTTGATGATGTGGAACGTGCCCTGGCCCGTGTCCTTGTTGAGAGTGAAGCCGTTGATCACGATGGCGTGGCCCTCCTTCCCCCCGTCCCAGGAGTGCGCCGCGATGAAGCTCGCCGGAAGGCCCCGCCATATCTCCTCGGTGAAGGCCGCGAGGACGGGGTGGCCCCTGCGCACCTCGTCCCTCGCCCACGCGAACGGGTCCTTCGTCGCCGCGGGCTTGTGCACGCCCCCGCGGGGCACATGCGCCAGGATGAGCTGGTTCATGGCCCCCTCGTAGCGGGGGTCGCCCCACGGGTTCGTCGGGCTCGACGCCTCCACCATGTTCTCAATCTTGTAGATCTCTGGCAGCTCGACGTAGAAGCCGGAGATGTCCAGGCAGTGGACGATGGCGTAGAGCTCGCACGTCGGGCCGTGCTGGTCCCTAAGGAGGCTCGGCGGGCACAGCTGCACCGTCTCCAGGGGCCCCTCGACCGAGGACCGCTCTATCGTCTTCTTCACCGGGCGCACGTCGGCGACCACGGTCACCTTCGAGTTGCCTCGCGCAAGGGGGTGCTCCGCTGCCAGGGACTCGAGCAAGGCGCGGTCCGCGGGCTTGAGGTCCGAGAGCGGGAGCATCGTCTTCCTCCCGTCGGAGAAAAGGACGACGGCGTAGGCCGCGTCGATCCGCGCCTGGACCGCCCCCTGGAGCGATGCCGAAACGGCGCCGGGCGCCGCGAGCGCGGAGCTTTGGAGCATGAGCGCCACGGCGGCCGCGGCGAACGAGGCCTTGAGGGACATCCGCAGATGCACGTCCCTATCGAATCGCCTGTCAACAGGGAGTCCCGCGCACTCTTGCGTAGGCGCGGGCCCGCGCCCGGGCGATAGGTTGACACCCCTTCGGGCCGTCACGCAGTATCCGCCTCCCGCCGTGAGCGCCGACGCCCCCCCGACGTCCCCCAAACCAAGCCCGTCCTCGCGCGCATCAGCAAGGGAATGGGCCTACCGCGCCCTCGCCCTGGTCGCCATCCCCGCGGCGCTCTTCCTCGGCCTTGAATTCGGGCTGCGCCTCGCGGGCTACGGGCAGTCGGTGAGGTTCCTCGTCCCCGACGAGGCGCCGGGGATGCTGCGGACGAACCCGGAGTTCGTCAGCTCGTTCCTTCCGAGCAGCTTTGACCTGAGGCCCCTAAACACCCGCATCGCCGCCAAGAAAAAGCCCGGCACGGTGCGCATCGTGGTCCTCGGTGAGTCCGCCGCCCAGGGCGTGCCGGTGCCCGCCTTCGGGTTCGCGGCCCAGCTCAGGGCGCAGCTTCGCGCCCGCTACCCGGGCCGGGATTTCGAGGTCATCAACACCGGGATCGTCGCGATCAACTCCCACGTGGTCTACCAGGTGGCCCGCGAGCTGGCCGGATACTCGCCCGACCTTTTCATCGTGTACATGGGCAACAACGAGGTCGTCGGGCCGTACGGCCCCGGGTGCGCCTACCTGTCGGAGATGCCGCCGCTCTGGGTCATCCGGCTGAGCGTCTTCGTCCGGTCCACGAGGACGGGCCAGCTGATGACGTCCCTCATCGGACGGCTCGCGCGGCGCAGCCGGCCGCCGGAGGAATGGGGCGGGATGGCGATGTTCGCGAACAACACCGTCGCCGGCGACGACCCCAGGCTCGAGTCCGTCTACCGCAACTTCGGGGAGAACCTGCGGGACATCGTCCGCGCGGCGCACGGGGGCGGGGCGAAGGTGCTCCTCTGCACGGTCGCCTCGAACCTGAGGGACTGCGCGCCCCTCTTCTCCCAGCACCGCCCCGGGCTCGCCGGGCCCGAGCTCGCCCAGTGGAAGGAGTCGTTCGAGCGGGGAAGGATCGAGTGGCTCCTGGGGGAGGACGAGGCGGCCCGCCGCGACCTTGCGGAATCCCTGCGGATCGACCCGCAGTATGCCGACACGGAGTTCCTCCTCGGCACGCTCGACTACCAGGCGTCCCGGATCGAGACCGCGAGGCTCCACTTCGTGGCGGCCGAGCACTGGGACGCGCTTCGCTTCAGGCCTGACCCCCGCATCAACGAGATCATCCGGCAGGTCGCGGGGGAGATGACGGGCAGGGCCGGCCTCCTCGACGCGGCGATGATCATGGGGTCGGATCCCGCCTCCGGCGCCGCACCCGCCGGGCGGGACCTCTTCTTCGAGCACGTCCACTTCGACTGGAACGGGAACTTCATCCTCGCCCACGCCATGGCGGAGCGCTCGGAGGAGGCTCTCTTTGCGGGCGCGAAGGGCGCGGGCCCCTGGCTCGACTCGCGGGGATGCGCCGCCGCGCTCGGGTACACGCCCCACGAGCGGCTCGCGGTCCTTGAGAAAATCGGGCCGATCATCCAGAACCCGCCGTTCACGAACCAGCTCACCTACCCCGAGGACGAGGCGAGGCTGGCCCGCGACATCGCCCTCGCGAAGGCCGACCACGACGACAGGCAGAAGGCGGAAGCGGCCAGGGCGACCGTCCTGTCGGCGCTTTCGGCGGACCCGGCGAACCCCGACCTCCTCAGGATGAAGGAGGACCTCGACGACGAGCTCGGGGACCTGGCGGGAGCCCTGGCCGACGCCCATGAAGCGCAGGCGCTCCAGCCGAGGAGCTACGCGCTCGGCTCGGACGAGGCGATCAAGCTCTCGCGCCTCGGGCGCTACGGCGAGGCGGAGAGGCTCCTGCGGGACACGCAGTCGAGGTGCACGCCGAGGGACATGGCCGCCATGGCGCCGGCCTTCTCCGACCTGTTCGTTCGCACCAAGCGCTTCGACGAGGGCAGGCGCTACCTCGAGGGATCGATCGCCCTTTTCCCGGGGGACATGAGCCTGCGGCTTGCCCTCGGGCGCCTGGAGCGCTTCGCCGGCGTGAACGCGGCCGCGGAGCGCGCCTACCGCGAGGCCCTGGCAATCAGCCCCGCGAACAAGGGGGCCATGGAGGCCCTTGTCGGCCTCCTTCACGACGAGGGGCGCGACGCCGACGCCGAAAGTCAGGGGTTCGCGGCCGCGGAGCAGCAGCTCGGCAACCAGTCCAACGACCTCCGCCTGGCGATCCTCTGCAACACCAAGGGCGACGCCGATCGGTCGATCCGCTTCCTGATCGCGGCGGAGCGCAGCGGCCCGGTGAGCGCCGACATGGAGATGTTCCTCGCCATGGACCTCCTGAAGGCCGGGCGGCTTGACGAGGCCCTGGCCCGCTTGGGCGAGGCCCGGCGGATTTCCGCCTTCGAGGGGAACCCCGCACTGACCGAGAAGATCGCCAAGGCGATCAACCGCGTCCGCTCCCAGATGCGCTGATTGGCGCAGTAGTGGTTTGGGGGGCCTCGGCTGTCATGCATTGGCGTGAACCTCGCCATGAAACAGACAAGCGACGTTGATGCCGGCGTCGGCCGGTCCCAGTTCGAGAGGGACGGGTATGCGGCGCTCGAGGGGTATTTCGCGCCCCACAAGATAGATCGCGCGGCCTCCGCCGTCCGAAGGCTGCTGAAGGAGAGACAACACGAGATCGTCGTCGACTGCCTAGAGACCGGCCAGCGCTCGTTCTGGGCGCAGACCCCCAACCCGCAGGCGCGCAACTTCCGGTTCAACGACCTGTACCTGATGAGCGAGGAGGTCCGGGAGCTTGCGCTCGAGCCCGAGCTCACCGCCATCCTCGAAGAGCTCCTCGGGGAGCCCGCGGTGCTCTGCGGCAGCGTCAACTACGAGAGGGGCAGCTCCCAGCCGAGGCAGGTGGACTCGCTGTCCCTGACGCCAAGGACCCGGCAGTCGCTGGTCACGACCTGGATCGCGCTCGAGGACGTGCACCCGGACTCGGGACCGCTCATCTACTACCCGGGAAGCCACAAGATCCCCCTGTACACCTTCAATGACGGAACCCACCACGCCTCACGCGACGAGATCTTCGACTGGTTTGACTACATCGACGTCCAGATCCGCCTGCGGGGCCTGAGGAAGAAGACGTTCCTTGCAAGGAAGGGCGACGTCTTCATCTGGCACTGCGACCTCGTCCACGGGGGCAGCCCCATCGTGGACCCCAGGCGGACCCAGTGCTCCCTCATGAGCCACTACTACGGGAGGGCCGACTGCCTCGACCGGGGCCTGGACCTGGTCCCGATGAACCGGGGCTACTGGATGCGCAGGCTCAGGCAGCCCGTGAAGGTCGAGCCGCAGGCGTTCGGGCCGAGGTGCCCGTTCCCGGAGGAGGCCTACCTCATGCGCCATCCGGATGTCCGGGAGGCCGTGGAGACCAGGCTTTGCCCGTCGGGGGAGTATCATTACCGGAACCATGGGTTCCGGGAAGGACGGGGCGTTTAGCTGGGCGCCCCGGGGTGTCAGGGCCCGCCCGGGGCCCGGGTTAGCCCGGGTCCCGGGCGTCGCGCCTGGCGACCCAGAACCGGCAGTCGTCCGAGAATTCCACGACGGCGGGGCTCTCGGCCGCCAGATCGCTCCTCATCGCGTCGGCCTCGTGCCTCCAGCCCGTGGAGGCGAGGTCCTCGAGGATCTCGGCGCGGTCCGGGATGTGGATGAACACCTCCCCGCTCTCGTCCGTGAACCGCCGGTCCCCGAATTCCCCGAGGCTTGGGTCCTGGCGGCCCTCGGACCAGCGGAGCGCCTCGGCAGCCCAGAAGCCGCCATCGTCGCGCGCCCTGTCCCGGTCATGGGACGTGAAGATTAGGGGAGAACCGTCGCCGCACAGGGACCACAGGCGCCGGAGCGCGGCGCGGCGGTTCAGCCGGCCCGGGATCTGCATGAGCCCGTTGAACATGAAGAGCGCCCCGGCGAACCGCTCCCCGGGGGCGAGGCCGAGCTCCGGCCCCTCGACCGTCGTGGCGTCCGCGCGTGCAAACGCGATCGAGGACGCCCCCTCCTGGACCGCCAGGCTCTGCGCCTGGTCGAGGAGCTCCTCGGCAAAGTCGAATGCGGCAATCCTTTCGTAGCCGAGCCTCCAGAGCGCGATCGCCACCCGGCCCGCGCCGCAGCCGGCCTCGACGATGCGCGTCGACCGGTCGGGCATGAACCGGTCGAGCAGCAGGCGCTCGGATTTCCAGAGGCCGAGGAAGTGCGCCGCCCGGGTGTAGTAGAGGATGGAGGGCAGCCCGTTGAAGTTGCCCCTGACGGTTTCCGATGTGACCCGGGGCACGCCCGCGGCCGGGCGGTGGCGGTTCCCCTGGCCTGAGTGGGGTTCCATGGGTCGAGAAAGCGGGGGTCCCCCGGACCTTAGATGTCGGCAAAGAGCTCGCGCATCGGGCAGCGCAGCCCCGGCAGGTTCGGGTCGGTCAGCGGGTGGCGGTTGGCGAGGATGTCCAGGAGGGTGAACCCAAACTCGGTCGAGGCGTAGACCTCGACGTTCAGGTACCTCGGGTCGACCATCCAGAGCCTCGGCAGCCTGATGTCGGCCCAGAGCTGCTTCTTTATGACCGTGTCGACGTGGTGGTCGCCGGGGTGGAGGACCTCGGCGACAAGGTAGAGCCTGTCCCCGGACTGGCCGTTGTCATCGCCCCTGGGGCGGACGATGCACAGGTCAGGCTGAAGCATGCCGAGCCGGCCGAGGTCGATCTGGAATCGCGGCGGCAGGACCTTCAGGTGGGAGTTCGCGGGCAGATTGTTCCCGACCAGGCGGTGCAGCCGGTCAACCAGCAGCTCGTGCGACGGGTTCGGGGCGCATCGCAGCACCTCCTCGCCGTGGATCGTCTCCTCATACGGTTCGCTCATCCGGCGCAACTCTGCCCGCGGGCGTTTTGCGCGCAATACCTAGGAGGCGGGGCCGCGGGAATCCGGCACTCGGGCCAGGGGACGGGGCGAACGGGCCATCAAGCCCGCTAATTTCCGATCCCGCTCGGTCTGGAAAAGTCCTTCCGCGCCCATGAGGTTACATAACATCACTTAGGGACAAACACTTATGTATCCGGTAGGGCATGGGCCAAACGTCTTTGTCCTCGGTATTTTCATTTGAACTTACCGGGGCAGCTGCCAGTTTAATGCAGAGCGCCGGCGGCGACGCTACCCCCACCCCATCCCCTTGCAGCAAGAACCGCCCCAGCCCCCCGCGGACGACACAGGAGCCTCGAAGGCGATCCTGACGGCGCGCTCGATGACGCACGAAAATCGTGCGGAGATGCGCGCCGCGTTCGACCGTGCGATCTCGCTGGCGGACCGCGGTCGCGCCGTCATCCACGTGCCGCACGAGGTGAAGACCGTGCAGAAGCTGCGGGGGATGCACTACCACTACCGGCCCGAGATTTTCCTGCAGCTGCAGGGTGTCACCAACTTCCGGTTCCCGAAGGAGGAGTTCCGGGTCGGGGAGGACGAGGTCTGCATCATCCCGGCTGGCGTGCCGCACGGCGAAATGGTCGAGCCGGGGGTCGACCGCCCGTTCAGGAACCTTGTGGCGGGGTTCTACAACAACACCCTGAGCCTGCACTTCGCGCACGAGGTGCGGCCCGGCAAGCCCGACATCGAGGCGATCGAGTTCTTTGACGCCCCGAACCTCGAGTTCTTCCTGGCCCTCGCGAACGGCCTGGCGCAGGCCCACGTGATGCACAGTCCGGCGCACGGCGCCGTGGAGAAGGGCCTGCTCCTGGCGCTGCTCGGCCTCTTCCGCAACATCGTCGAGACGGGATCCGGCCACCTGAACAGCGACATCGGCAAGGTCTTCCAGGCGAAGTGCCTCGTCCGCGAGCAGTTCTCGAGCCCGGAGCTGCGGGTGCAGCACATCGCCGACACCCTCGGATGCTCGGCGGACTACCTCTCCCACCTCTTCCACTCCGAGACCAAGGAGAGGCTGACCCACTACATCCAGAGGATCCGCATCCAGGGGGCGATCCTGGCCCTCGAGACGACCGCGCTCAACGTCTCCGAGATCGCCTACTCAAGCGGGTTCTCCGACCCGGCCTATTTCACGAGGGTCTTCCGCCAGCACAAGGGGGTGACCCCGCAGGACTACAGGGCGCAGATGAACACGCTGCGCAACCAGGTGGAGTCCCAGCCGAAGACCGTCTACGCCGACCGGGTCGACTTCACGCATGGAACGCCCAAGCGCAAGGCCAGGCAGGGCGATTCCCCTGCGGAGTCGGGGCACAAGCTTCCCGCCGGCGTCTGATCCCGGCTCTGGGAACGCCTAGTGGGCGCCGTCGGCGACCGGGGCCGCGGCCCCGCCGTCCGACTTCTTGTGGCTCACCACCACGAGCGTCAGGACCGCGGCCAGCCCCATCGTCACGCCGCCGAACATCAGGGCGTTCATCGGCTCCCCGTGGAGGAAGTGGTCCAGCACGTATCCGAATTTCCAGGCCGCAACGGCCTGGGGTATGACGATGAACAGGTTGAACATCCCCATCAGGACCCCGACCTTGTCCTTCGGAAGGCTCGGGGCGAGGATCGCGTAGGGCATAGAGAGGATGCTCGCCCAGGCGACGCCGATGCAGGTCATCGAGATGAGGAGCTGCCCCGGTCCGGAGGCGAGGTGCACCGAGGCGAAGCCCGCGGCCCCCACCAGGAGGCAGAGGGCATGCATGACCTTCGGCCCCGTGTGCCTGGACGCCCAGAGGAGGACGAACGAGAAGCCGAAGCAGACCGCGTTGTACGCGCCGAAGCAGACGCCCGACCAGGAGCCCGCGGCCTCCATCTCCCTGGAGCCCGGCAGCGCGTGGAAGATGTCCTTCGCAACGGTCGCCGAGAAGAAATTCCAGAGCAGGAACATCGGGATCCACGTGAAGAACTGGACAAGCCCCAACTCCCACATCGTGCGCGGCAGGTGGGGGACCAGCTTGAGGATGTCCCAGAGCCCAAGGGTCCAGTCGAACTTGCGCGCCCGGATCTCGGCCAGCTGGGAGTCCGAGGGCGGGATCTCGGAGGTCTTAAAGACGCTCCAGAGCACGGCGGCCAGAAGCGAGAAGGCCCCCAGGTAGAACGAGAACCGGACCGAGGAGGGAATGTGGCCCATTCCCGCCGTCTCCGGCGCCACGCCGAACCAGTGCGTCATCATGTAGGGAAGCGCCGACGCGAACGTGCCGCCGATGCCGATGAAAAGCGCCTGTATGGCAAACCCCTGGCGCCCCTGCTCCTCGGGAAGGCTCTCGGCGACCAGCGCGCGGAAGGGCTGCATGCTCGCGTTGATCGTCCCGTCGAGCACCCACAGGAGCGCGGCCGCCACCCAGATGGTGGGGCTGTTGGGCATGCAGATCATGGCGATGAAGGCCAGGATGGCGCCGACCAGTATGAACGGCCTCCTTCGCCCGAGGCGGGTCCAGGTCCGGTCGCTCGCCTGTCCGATCAGGGGCTGGATCAAAAGCCCCGTGAGCGGGGCCGCCAGCCACAGGATCGGCAGCTGGTCCGCGTCCGCCCCGAGGTAGGTGTAGATCGCGCTCATGTTCGCGATCTGCAGGCCCCAGCCGATCTGGATCCCGAGGAATCCGAAATTCATGTTCGAGATGGTCCGCAGCGGTATCTTGGACCGGGGGTTCAGCGATGGGGCGTCCGTCGATGGCGTGGGCATGGGGTTATGCGGCTGGGGAGGAAGGGGAACTGGGGCTTCTCAACGGGGCCACCCCTCGGGGAGAGGCCCTCGGCGGATCGGCTAACGGGTCGCGGTCAGGCTTTAGGCGGCTCGCTGAACTCGGAAATGGGATGGTCGCCGACCCGGTCGTAAAGCTCAACCCAACGCCGAAGCGTTGCGAGCCTTTGCTTGGCGAGCTGGCGCAACTGCGCCGTGGTGAACCGCCACTGCCAGTTGCCGTCGGCCTTGCCCGGCCGGTTGAGGGTCGCGCTCGCGGGGAGGTCCAGGAGGTCCTGAACCGGGACGACCGCAAGCAGGGAGCGCGTCGACAGGAGCACCCGTATCATGGGCCAGGCGGAGACCGACCCTCCCAGCTGGAAATACTCGTCGATCAGGCCCGCGTAGGGATCGGAGAGGTTCTCGAGCCAGCCGCGCGTCGTGCAGTTGTCGTGGGTGCCGGTGTAGG
>Ga0265314_10000955_pt1 | contig 33941 bp, 28 predicted proteins | sample 4126metaG_FD_203106 | JGI IMG/M metagenome (GOLD analysis project Ga0265314, IMG submission 203106) | Rhizosphere microbial communities from Carex aquatilis grown in University of Washington, Seatle, WA, United States - 4-1-26 metaG | ecosystem: Host-associated > Plants > Roots > Rhizosphere >...
AAGGCGGCGGTCATCGAGACCGAGGGCGTGATCCAGGACTCGCAGGGCCCGCTCGCGACGACCACCTCGACATTGTTCATTCGCGGCGCCGGCGGCTTCGGCGGCGATCGCGGGCCGTCGACCGAAGGCGTCAACGAGCCGCCCGACCGCCAGCCGGACCACGTCGTCACCGACCACGTGTTCGCACAGCAGGGCGCCATCTACCGCCTCTCGGGCGACCTCAATCCGATGCACATCGACCCGGAGTTCGCGCGCAATTTCGGTTTCGACACGCCCTTTCTGCACGGCCTGTGTACCTACGGCATCGTTGGCCGCGCGATTCTCTCCACCGTGTGCGGCGGCGATGCGGCGCGCTTCGAGCATTTTTCGGCGCGCTTCGCCGATCGCGTCATGTACGGCGACGACATCGTCACCAAAATCTGGGTCACCGGCTCGGGCCAGGGCATTGTCCGGGCCGAGACGCAGAAGGGCAACACCGTCCTGTCGCAGGCGAAGGCGACCTGGAAGGCTTGAGCCACCCGCTTGCGTGGCTCGTTCGCGGATTTATTGCGACGAGCCACGCACAGCGTCACTGCGTGACGCGCTCTGTTTGCGCCAGGTGCTGTTCAGCGGACGGGGCGCCGTCGCGAACCCCGGGGCGCCGCGATACACCGCCGCGGCTCAACGCCGCTTGGTGGCGCGTTGCAGGCGTGCCGCGGCGAGCGACGGTGGTGCGAGCGCCGCCTCGAGTCGCTCGCGTGCCGCGGACGCGGCGGCGGTGCCGGCGACGATGTAGTCGACCAATTGGGCGCCGTAGGCCGCGATCTCGGCGACGCTGTATGTGTCGCGGCCGCCGGCTTGGCGGTCGAGCGCCACGACCGTGGCGATCGTGAGGTCGAAACCGAAGGTCAGCCGGCGCATGATCACTTCGGGCGCGAGGTCGGGCAACGCGGCGCAGCAGAGAGCGTGAAAGCGACTCAGCGCGTCGTAGAAGGTCGCCGGCACCAGCGATTCGAGCTGGACCGTCGGATCGGTCGCCGCACGCGCCAAGAACATCGAGTAGCGCACGCCTTTGCCGGTGGGATCGACGAGCAGGCGCAGCATCGGCACGACGAACGCCTCGACGACGTCGCGCAGATCGGGGCGTCGCGCGCCGGCAGCGTCGCGCACGGCATCGAGTCGCGCCAGGCGCTCGCGGCACAGCTCGTCCATGAAGCTCTCGAGCAGCGCCCGAATGAGATTGGTCTTCGAACCGAAGTGATAGTGCGCGGCGGAGGCGTTACGCGCTCCCGCTGCGGCGTTGATGGTGCGCAGCGAGACCGCCTGAATGCCGTTCGCGGCGAATAGCCGCTCAGCCGCGTCGAGCAGGCTGGCGCGCGTGTCGGGCGCTGGGGCAGGCGAGCGGCGGCGAGGCGATGGCATGGCGCCGTTCTAAAGCAGCTGAATTAACCAAGTCAAGCGCACGATGCGAGTCCTGCAACGTGCGTGGTGGTCAGCAGCCGCTCGACGCATTGTTCACCGCGGCGACGAGCTCGTCGATCGTGACGCGCCCGTCGGCATTGCGATCCGCGGCGCGGCAAGAGGAGATCGGCAACGCACCGGTGCTGATGTTGACCGCGGTAACCAGCTCGCTGATCGCCACGACGCCGTCGCCGTTGCAATCGCCGACGCACGGTACCGCGGTGGCCGACGGTGACGGCAGTGGTGTTTCGGTCGGCGTCGGCGTGGCGGACGGCGACGGCGTATCGGTCGCGCTCGGCGACGGCGTCGGGCTCGGGGTGTTTGTCATCGTCGGTGTGGCGCTGCGCGTCGCCGACACGGTGGGGCTCGAAGATGGCGTCGCCGACGCACTGGCGGTGCGGGTCGGCGTCTGCGACGGCGTGGCCGTTGTCGTCGGCGTGGCAGTGGCGGTCACAGTCGCGGTCGGCAACGGCGCGTCAGGATCGATGACGAGGTTACCGTTGACCGCCAGGGCGCTCAGTAGCGTGCCGTCCTGATCGCCGGCGAGGACGCGGTCGACCTGCAGCGTCGAGTCGCCCAGCGGGGCGCTGGCGGAGACGGGCAAGGTGCAGTGTACGATCGGGCCGGGCTGCAGCTGATCGGGCAATCCGATCGAATCGATGAGCACGAAACGGAACCGCCGTTTGCCGACGGGGACAAATGGATCGAGCGCCACCGAGACCGACAGTTGATGCGTGGTCTCGCTCGGCGCCGTGCGGCAGCGCGAGCTGATGTTGAACACCTCGAAGACAGAGGCGTCGATCAACAGGTCGAACGACAGGCCGTAGACGAGCCCCTTTTCATCGGCGAAGTCGAAGTCGATATCGGCCGGGCCGCCAGGTCGCGCGGCGCCGGCGATCGCCGCGACCCGAATCAGCGCGGTCGGCGTTTGGGTCGCAGTCGCCGTCTCGGTGATCGTTGCCGTCACCGTCGGGGTGCCGGTGTCGGCCGGCGTCGGCGTGACCGTCGGCGTGGCGGTGTCCTGTGGCGTCGCGGTTTCGCTCGGCGTCGAGGTGACGGTGCCGGTCGCGGTGACCGTCCCGGTCGGCGTAATGGTCGCGGTGTCGGTGCGCGTCGGCGTCAGTGACGGCGTCGGCGACAGCGTTGGCGACGGCGTCGGGGCCACCGGCAAGTGGATGAGGCGCTGCGACTGCACCGTGCCGAAGCTCGTCTCGACCTGCGCGGTCACGACGATGCGCTCGCCGGCCAGGCTCGATACATAGCGCAGGCAGCTGGTCGCGGAGCTGCTGCGCGCCACGACCGCGCCGTTTTCCGCGGCGAAGCTGCTGACATCGCAGTCAGGCAATTGGTTGGTGCGCCCCGACGACGCGATCGTGACGCCTGGCACCGCGGGAGTCAGCGAGAAGTTGACGACGATACCGTCTCCAACTGGATTGCCCGACGCATCGGAGACCAGGGCGGTGACCAGTGTGGTGAAGGTGCCGTCGCCGTTGTCGCCACGCCGGTCGGCATACAGATCGATGCTGACGAACGCGGCGGCGAACGTCCGCGTCGGGGAGCTCGTCGACGTGCGCGTCGGCGTGCCGGTGCGCGTGCGCGTCGCGGTGATCGTGCGCGTCGGCGTATCGGTGCGGGTCGGCGTATCGGCCGCCGTCGGGCTGCTGCTCGGGGTCGGAATCCGCGTCGGCGTGCGCGTGCTCGTTCCGGTCGGCGTGTTGGTGCGCGTCGCCACGTGCGTAGCCGTATTGGAGGCGGTCGAGGTCGACGTCGCCGTGCGGGTGCGCGTGCTGGAGGGGGTGCTGGTGCGCGTCGGCGTGGCGGTATGTGTGCCGGTGGCGGTGCTGGTGCCGGTCGCCGTCACGGTGCGCGTCGGTACCGGACTGCGCGTCGCCGTGAACGTGCGCGTCTGACTGGGCGTGTTGGTCGGCGTCGCCGTGCGCGACGGCGTGCGCGTGATGGTCGGCGTCAACGTGTGCGTGCCACTGCGCGTCGGCGTCTGGCTCGCCGTCGCCGTGCCACTCGCAGTTGGCGTCAGCGTCTCGCTATCCACCGCGGTCGGCGTATCCGCCTGCCCGGCGGCGGGACGGAGGCCGGCGCAGAGCAGCGCCGCCAGGAAGAGGATGATCAAACGAGGCATAGAGGCGAGAGCAGTCTACCCACCGTATCTGTCTCCGCGAGATGATGCGACGCAGTAGTTTGCGGCGTTCGAAGCCGGTTTGCGGCCGCGCAGCGGCGCCATGCGCGCCGACGTGCCTCAGCCGCGCATCACGTCGGCGGCAAAACGCTCCATGGCCGGGAACAAATCGCTGCTCAGCTTGCCGCGCGGCACGAAACCGGGCGCGAAGGTGAACAGGCGATCGACGCCGGCGGCGGCGTAGGCGTCGACGGTGGAGAGATCGAGACCCAGCCCAGGCGGCGGGCCGACGGTGATCTCGAAACCCTCGACGCGGCGCCCGGCGCGAACCCGATGCTCGCGCAAAGCCGCGATCATCGGCGCGACGCTCTGCGGTGTCTGCGCGACGCCAATCCAGCCATCGCCGACCTCCGCCGCGCGCTTGAGCGCCGCCGGTGACTCACCGCCGAGGATGATCGGCGGGTGCGGTTGCTGCACCGGCTTGGGCCCGAAGCCGAGCGGCGGGAAGCGGTGGAAGCGGCCCTCGAAGCTGGGCGCCGGTTCGCTCCACAGCGTTTTCAACATGCGGATGGCCTCGCGGGTGCGCGCCGCGCGGTTGGCGAACGGCATGCCGACGATCTCGAACTCGTCGGCCAACCAGCCGATGCCAACGCCGAACAGGAAGCGGCCGTCGGACAGCACGTCGAGCGACGCCACCGCTTTGGCGACGGCGATGGCATTGCGCAGCGGCAGCACGAACACGCCGGTGCCGAGCTTGATGCGCGTGGTGCACGCCGCGACGTAAGCCAGCGCGACGAACGGATCGTGCAAGGCCACGCCCGCGCCGCCGGGAAACTTGCCGTCGGGCGAGTACGGATACGGCGCGTGCATCTCCAGCGGCACGGCGAGATGCTCCGGAATCCAGACCGACTCGAACCCGAGTGCTTCCGCCTTGCGCGCGACCTCGGCCAGCACGTCGGGCTTGGCGGTCGAACCGCATCCCACTGCCTGCAATGCGAATTTCATGGCGCCAGCTCGTAGCAGAGAATCGGCTGCGGGTGTCAGTGGACGCGCGCGATCGACACGGCTTGCCGCGGCGGCGGCAACGCAGCTACGGTCGCCAGCTTGCGAGGAGTCGAGTGATGGCGAAGCAGACCTTCATCGTCGAAGCGGGTGTGCCGGGCGACGACCTGTGGCGTGTGCCGGCCGCGGTGCGGCGGCTCGAAGCGCTCGGGTATTCTGCGGCGATCTCGCCGGAGATCAACCGCGACGCGTTCCTGCCGCTGGTCATCGCGGCGGAGCACACGACGCGTCTCGGCCTCGGGACCTCGGTGGCGATCGCCTTCCCGCGCGCACCGATGATCACCGCGCAACTCGCCTGGGATCTGCAGCGCTTCACCAAGGGCCGCTTCTTCCTCGGCCTCGGCAGCCAGGTGCGCAAACACAACGAGGAGCGCTTCTCGGTGAAATGGACGGCGCCGGTGGCGCGCATGCGCGAGTACATCCTCACGGTGCGCGCAGTGTGGGATTCGTGGCAGCACGGCACCAAGCCGGCCTTCGTCGGCGAGCACTACCGCTACACGTACACCGCCCCGTTCTTTCATGCCGGCCCGATCGAGCATCCGCACATTCCCATCGCCATCGCCGCGGTGAACGCGGCGATGTGCCGCTTGGCCGGCGAGGTGTGCGACGGCGTGCGCCTGCACAACTTCTGCACACGGCGCTATCTGGAGCAGACGATTCTGCCGAACATCGCTGCCGGCGCCGCCAAGAGCGAGCGGGCGGCGGCGCGCGTCGAGCTGTCGGGCGGCGGCTTCATCGCCACCGGCGTGGACGATGCCGGCGTCGCCAAAGCGGTCGACAACATTCGCCGTCAGGTGGCCTTCTATGGTTCGACGCCGGCCTATTTCGGCGTGCTCGAAGCGCACGGCTGGGGCGAGCTGGGCGACAAGCTGAACAAGCTGACCCGCGCCGGTCAGTGGCAGGACCTGCCGTCGGTGGTGACCGACGACGTGGTGCGCGAGTTCGCCGCCGTCGGCCGCTACGATCAGATCGTACCGGTGATTCGCGAACGCTTTCGCGGCATCGCGCGCATCGCCTTTCCGCCGCCGCGCGAGGACGCGCGCGAAGAAGGCATTGTGCGCGAGCTCTTGCAGGATCTGACGGCGGCGTGAGCGCGGCGCCGTGCATGAGGAGCAGTACATGACGCTGAGCGTCGACGTCTTCTGGTCATTTCGCAGTCCGTACTCCTATCTGGCGACCAAGCGATTGGTGCGTCTCGCGCAGGACTACGACGTCGACCTGCGCGTACGCCCGGTGCTGCCGATCGCCGTCCGCATCCCGGGCTTCTTCGAGACGGTCAATCCGTTGTGGCCGCCGTACTTGCTGCGCGACACCATGCGCATCGCGCAGTTCGAAGAGATCGAATACGGCTGGCCGCGGCCCGATCCCATCGTGCAGGAATTTCCCTCGCGCGCAGTGGCGAAGGAGCAGCCGTACATCTACCGCCTGACACGGCTCGGGGCCGACGCGGTCGAACGCGGTCGTGGGGTGGCGTTCATCGACGAGGTCTCGCAGATCATATGGAACGGACAGATCGTCGGCTGGCACGAGGGCGATCATCTGGCGCACGCTGCGGTACGCGCCGGGCTCGATCTCGCCGAGATGGATCGGGCGATCGCCGACGACCCGGCGCGCTACGACGCGATCATCGAGCTGAACCAACGCGATCTCGAAGCGGCCGGGCACTGGGGTGTTCCGACCATGGTGTTCGAGGGCGAGCCGTTCTTCGGCCAGGACCGCATCGAGCTGCTCCTCTGGCGCCTGCGGCAGCACGGCTTGCAGGAGCGCTAGCGCCGCCGCGCGCAGCCAGGCGGAGCGCTGTCAGCCGATGGCCGTTGACCTGAGGGCATGACGTGCCCATCCAAGGCGTGCTGTTCGACGCCGTCGGCACGCTCATGCAGCTGCGCGAGCCGGTCGGACTCACGTACGCGAGCCTGACCGGGGGCGGCGACGCGCAGCGTTTGGACGCGGCGTTTCGCGCGGCGCTGCGGTCGCGTCCGCCGATGGTCTTTCCCGACCTGCCGCGCGCCGCGGTCGATGCGGCGGAACGCCGGTGGTGGCATGCGCTGGTGCGCGAGGTATTCGCCACGGCCGGTGCGGCGTTGCCGGCCGGAGGTTTCGACGTCCTCTGGCAGCACTATGCCGGTCCGGCCGCGTGGTGCGCGGCGCCGGGAGCGACGCAGCTGCTGCGCCGTCTGCGCGACCACGGGCGGCGCGTCGGGTTGGTGTCGAACTTCGACCACCGACTGCCGGCTGTGCTCGCTGCGCTCGGCCTCGCGCCGCTGCTCGATGTCGTGGTGCGGCCGGCCGACGCCGCCGCGGCGAAGCCCGACGCGCGCATCTTTGCGCTCGCGCTGCAGCGCCTCGGCGTGACGGCCGCCGATGCCGTCTACGTCGGCGACGACGCGCACGACGACATCGCCGGTGCCGGCGCGGCGGGCCTGCGCGTCATCGATGTGACGACGCTGCGCGACTTGCGCGATCTCCCGTTGTGACGAGCACCACGACTGGCGCTGATTACCCCCGTGTTGCTCCGCGCCGCCTTTCCCCGCACAACCAAGCGCATGCGGGCGATGCTGATCGCGGCGATCTTGGCCGCAGCGACGCACGCGCTCGCGGAAACGACACCGACGCCGTCGGACCGTGCCACCTCGACGCACGATTTCGCCGACGTCGACTACTGGCACAAGGTGTTCGACGATCCCAAGCGCGACGCCTGGCAGAAGCCGGAGGCGCTGATCGCCGCGTTGCAGATTGCGCCGGGTTCGACGGTCGCCGATCTCGGGGCCGGTACCGGCTACCTCACCGCGCGCTTGGCGAAGGCGGTTGGCCCGCACGGCACCGTGCTGGCGGTCGAGACCGAGCCGACGCTCGTCGCGTATCTGCGCCAGCGCGCCGCGAGCGAGCAGACGCCCAACGTCGTGCCCGTCCTGACCCCGGCGGATCGACCGCGCCTGCCACGCGGCGGCGTCGACCTGATCGTGATCCTCGACACGTACCATCATTTGGATCGGCGGCACGTGTACCTGCCGCATCTGGTGCGCGCGTTGCGGCGCGGCGGGCGCGTCGCGGTGATCGACTGGCAAGCCGGCCAACTTCCCGAAGGACCGCCTCCGGACCACAAGCTGCCGCGCCAGCAGGTGGTCGACGAGATGCGCGCTGCCGGCTTCGCGCTCGCCGCCGAGCCCGCTGTGCTGCCGTACCAATACGTGCTGATCTTCGGCGTCGCGGGGCAGCCGCAGGGCGGAGCGCGGCAGTGACGGGTGCCGTCGCTGCCGCGCGGTCACCCGGTCCGCATCGATGATCTCGCTCGTCATCTTCGACTGCGACGGCGTGTTGTTCGATTCCGCCGGCGCCAACGTCGCCTACTACAACGCCGTGCTCGAGCGACTCGGTCGGCCTGCGCTCGACGAAGCCTGGGCGCGGCGGGCGCACTTCCTCTCGTCGCGCCAGCTCTACGATGCGATGTTCGGGGCTGAGAGCGCGGCGAGCGAGCAAGCCATGCGCGTCGCGCGCGAGGTCGACTACGCGCCGTTCTATGCGTTGATGCGCCCGATGCCGGATCTCGAACGCGTCCTGCACCAGCTGCAGCCGCGTTACCGGCTGGCGATGGCGACCAACCGCGGCGGCACCGCGCAAGGCGTGGTGCGCCACTTCCGCCTCGACCGCTGGCTGGCGCTGGCGGTCGGCGCCAACGATGTCGCACGCGCCAAGCCGCATCCCGACATGCTGCTGCATTGTCTGGAGCACTTTCGCGTGCCGCCGCCGGCGGCCGCCTATGTCGGCGACTCGGAGACCGATCACCAAGCCGCGGTCGCCGCCGGCGTGCACTTCATCGGCTTCGGCGCCATTCCGCCGGCCGTGCATCGGGTCCACGGCCTGCGCGAGATTCCCGCGTTGCTCGAGACGCTGCAGCCGGCGCGCTAGCCGAGGCGAGGCTGTTCGCCGTCAGGCCGTTGGCGGTTGGGAGGAAGCGGTCCCCAAACAGCGAACGGCCTGACAGCGGAACAGCCTGAGACGTGCAGTCCGGATGCGGGCGAGGGAGAACGCGGCAGAGCAATTCGGCTGCTAGCCCAGCATGATCATGCCGCCGTCCACCGGAATGCACTGGCCGGTGACCATCTTGGCGTCGTCGGAGGCGAGCCACACGGCAGTGCCGGTGACGTCTTCCGGCTGCAGCGGCTTTTTGATTGCCATCATCATGTTGACGATCATTTCGAGGATGTCGGCCGGCACGCCTTGCTTGGTGGCCTCGGTGAGCGTCGGGCCCGGCGCGATGGCATTGACGCGAATGCCGCAGATGCCGACCGAGCCGGCCATGAAATGCGTCATGGCGTTGATGGCGGCTTTCGTCACGCTGTAGTGAAACGACGGCAGCCCGTCGGGCATCGGCATGTTCGGATGCATCCACGCGGCACTCGACGATTGATTGATCACCGAGCCGCTGCCTTGCTGCTCCATGTACGGGAACACGGCGCGGCACATCAGCCAGGTACCGAAGTAGTTCACGTCGAAGATCTTCTTCAGATACTCGAAGCTCGAGTTGAAGTTGTCGATGCCGTAAAAGATCGCCGCGTTGTTGATCAGCACGTCGATGCGACCGAATCGGTCGTGCACGGCTTTGGCGCAGCGCTTGGTATCCTCTTCGCTCGACACGTCGACGCGCTCGAAGATGGCGTCGCCGCCGATCGAGGCGGCGACCGCCTGGCCCTTCTCGGCGTTGATGTCGGCGACCACCACTTTGGCGCCCTCGTCGGCAAAGCGGCGCGCGTACGCCTCGCCGATACCCTGTCCCGCGCCGGTGATGATCGACACCTTGTCTTTCAATCGCATGTCCGTCCCTCCCGAAGTCAGTTTGACGCCAGACAGAAACCACAGATGCCGGCAGATGAACACCGTCGCACGAGCGGCGCGAATCCGCGCGGCCGGCGGCGCTTCACGATTCGGCGGCGACGTCGACGACGACGGCGCGGTGGTCGCTGCCGGGAACGTCGACGACCTGAAAATCGAGCACGGCGACGCGATGCACGAAGGCGTGGTCGATACGCAGCAGGCGCGGCCCGTCCGGGCGCGGGCCCCAGGTGCGTTGCACGGCGCGGCCGTGTTGCCGCGCCGCGATCAGCGCCGCATCGCGCAGATGGGCCGCGACGCGCCGATAGAACGGCCAGAGCGGCGTGGCATTGAAATCGCCGACCAGGATGCGGGCGCGCTGCGGTGCAGCGATGATGTGCCGGTGCAGGCCGCGCCATTGGTCGCGGCGGCGGCGTAAGGTGTGCAGACCGAGCGGCGAATGCGGCGCCTTGACGTGCAGGTTGATGAGTTCCAGCGACAGCGGCGTGCCGTCGACCTGTAACAGCGACAGGTCGGTGACGCGCGCATCGCGCGTCGGCAGCGCCAGGTGTCGCACCGCCAGCGGCCACGGCGCGGCGATGCCCATACCGTTGAAGTCGAGCCTCGGCTCCAGGCACCCGTGCGGCAGCACACGCGCCAGGGCGTCCGCCTGTTTCGGTGCCAGCTCTTGCACCGCGGCGACGTCGACCCGCAGCTCCACCACCAACTGGGCGAAGCGCTCGGCGTCGGCATTGCCGTTCCACAGATTGGCGGACAGGATGCGCAGACGCGGGTGCGCGTTCGGGGGCGGGCACGGCGTCATGCGCAGCCACGTGCTAGCGGAAACGACGCGGCAACGGGAGGGCGGGCCTCGCTGCCGTGCACGGTTCGTTGAGCGGGCCGGTCGCCCCGGTCGCGTTCTCCGCGGTTGCTTCGCCACCCGCCGGGATGGCAGGAGGCGCCGCAGGAGGATTCACACATGGCCGAGCAGCCGCCAATTCCCGCCGACGTCACCCCGGAGCAATTCTTCGAGCAGCTGTTGCCGATGGGTTTTGAAGCCCAGGCTGCCAGCGGCGCCGCACCGAGCGAGTTCGCCGTTCAGTTTACCCTGACGGGCGCCGGCGGCGGTCAATGGCACATGGTCGTCCACGGCAACCACATGCACGTGAATTCCGGCACCGGCGAGGCCAACTTGTCGGTCACGTTGAGCGTCGACGATTGGCGCGATGCGGTGCTGGCGCGCAACGGTGCCTCGCTGGGCATCATCCTTCCCGCCAATCGGCCGGGACGGCCCGACAATAGTGCGCGTGCCAAGGCGCTCAAGGGCACGATGGCGCTCGAGCTGGCGCGCCCCGCAGGCGATCCGTTCAAGGTCGAGATGCAATTCAACGGTGCCGCCACCCCGCGCACCGTGCTGCGCATGGCGATCGCCGACTACGCCGGCATGCAGGACGGTACGCAGAACGGTCAGATGCTGTTCATGCAGGGCAAGATCAAAGTCGAAGGCGATATGGGATTCCTGATGCAGGTAGCGAGCTTGAATATGTGAGGCGCGAGAGGCGCAAAGGGAAGAGCGGAAAGCGGGAAGCTGAAGAGATCGTGCAGCTGCGCAGAAGGCTTTCAGCTTTCCACTTCCCCTTTCCGCTGTCTTTGGTCCTACTCGTAGCGGATCACGTCGACCGGCGAGAGCCGCGCCGCTTGGCGCGCCGGATAAATGGTTGCCAGCAGGCAGATCAGCAGCGCGGCGATGGTGACGGCGACGAAATAAGGCGGATACACCGTGACCGGAACGGTGTTGACGAAGAACACGTCCTTCGGCAGCTGCACGAATTGGTAGTGCTTCAATAGCCAGCAGCCGGCCCAGCCGCCCAGGTTGCCGAGCGTGACCCCGACCACGCCGATCACCACGCCCTTGTAGATGAAGATGCGGGCGATGCCGTTGGCGCTGGCGCCCATCGATTTGAGGATGGCGATGTCCTTGCGCTTCTCCATCACTACCATGATCAGCGTCGCCAGCACGGTGAAGCCGGCGACCATGACGATGAGCAGCAGCACGATCGAGTACACGGTCTTCTGCAGTCGCAGCGCGCCGAACAGGTTGCGATTCGCCTCCATCCAATCGCGCACGCGATAGCCGACGCCGAGATCGCGCGCGATCGCCTGCGCTACGTCGTTCGCCTGGTACAGGTCGGCGACGCGCACCTCGATGCCGGAGGCGGCCTCGGGCATGTCGAAGAGGTTTTGTCCGTCGGCGAGCGACACGTACGCGAGCCCGCTGTCGTACTCCGGCATGCCGGAATCGAAGGTGCCGACGACGGCGAAGCTCGACAGACGCGGCACGGCGGCAGCTTTGCTCGGCGCGGCCGCGACGCGGATCGACTCGCCGACCTCGACACCGAGCTTCTTCGCCAATGCCCCGCCGAGAATGATGCCGGGCATTTGCGCGGTGGCGCCGTGACCGGCGCCGAGCGGGACGGCGACGCGGCGTCCGAGATCCTCGATGTGCTGCCCGCCGTTCAGCCGCTGCGCGAGGTCGGGATTGGCAGCCGCCGTCGGCGGCACGCCGCGCACCAACACGCCGGCGAATTTCTCCGGCGTCGACAGCATCAGCTGACCGTAAACGAATGGCTCGGCGTCGACGACGCCGTGCACGGCGCGTACGCGTGCACCGATGTCCTCGTAGCCCGAGACGGTGCCGAGTTGGCTCCAGATCGAGACGTGCGGGTTGAAGGCCAGGATGCGGTCGCGCAGGTCGCCTTCGAAGCCGGTCATCACCGCGAGCGTGATCGTCAGCGTCATCACGCCGATGGCAATGCCGGCGGTCGAGATCAAGGTGATCAGCGAGATGAAGGCCTCGCGCCGTTTGGCGCGCAGGTAGCGCAGTCCGACGAACAGCTCGTAACGCATGCGATCGACGTTCTAGCGCGACGGCGAGGTCGGGAGAGGACCGGCGGCGCTTGCCGGGCGCCGGTCCATCGCGGCGTTCGTCGGGAGCTGCATCGCCGGGCATTGTGCCCCATGTCGCACCTGACCACCAACCGGGTGCTTGCGCCGCGCCGCGAAACCGGCGACATCCGCGGCGCACGCGACGAAGGAGCAGTGACATGGCGGGACGGCTCGACGGCAAAGTGGCGGTGATCACCGGCGGCGGCAACGGCATCGGCCGCGCCACGGCGTTGCGCTTTCTCGCCGAAGGGGCGCGCGTGGTGATCAGCGATTTCAACGCCGCCAGCGGCGAAGAGACGCTCGCCCTGGCGCGCCAAGCCGGGCACGGCGACGAGATCCGCTTCGTGCGCGGCGACGTGACGCAGGAGGCCGACGTGGAAGCCGCGGTCAATGCGGCTCCCGCCGCGTTCGGCCGTCTCGACTGCGTGTTTAACAATGCCGGCATCGCCGGCGCCTTCGGTCCGATCACGCATCTCGACGCCGGCGAGTGGGATTATACGTTCGCCGTCTTGGTGCGCGCCGTCTTCTTCGGCATGAAGTACGGCGCGCGCATCCTCAAGGGGCAGGGGCAGGGCGGCACCATCATCAGCACGGCGTCGATCGCCGGGCTCTCCGGCGGCGACGGCCCGCAGGCCTACTCGGCCTCGAAGGCGGCGGTGATCAACTTGAGCCGCAGTGTTGCGGTGGAGCTTGGGCCGTCACTCATCCGCGTCAACGCGATCTGTCCTGGGCTGATCCTCACGCCGTTGGTGCACCGCGGCAATGCCGAGGCGTTTGAGCCCATTGCCGCCAAAATGCAGCCGTGGCCCGAAGCGGGCCAGCCGGAGCACATCGCGTCGGTGGCGCTGTTTCTCGCCAGCGACGACGCGCGCTTCGTCACCGGCGAGGCGTTGGTGGCCGATGGCGGTCTGGTCGCCGCCGGCGGCAACGCCGCCGAGAAGCTCGGCATGGGCGGCGCAATGTATGCCGCCGTCGGCCTCGACCGCGGCAGCACCGGTCAAGATCCGGTGTTGCGACCGATCGAGTGAACGCAACCGCCGATCAGCACGGCGCTTCGCAGACGGAGCAGGATCCGGTCCGATCATCGTAATCTTCGGCGGCGCACCAGCGCACGGCGACGCCGCCCAACTGGGCTTGCCGCGTGCAGCAATAAGCGCGCGTCGTCGTGATCGGCCCCTCCGGAGGACCGCTGCCGCGGGTGCAGGCCGGACCTTGGAAGCACACCCCGGCCTCGAACGGCGCCGCCGCTGTCGGCGCCGCCGCCGCACAGCCGTCGAGCGCCGTGCCGACGGCGGCGACCAGCGTCGCGATGTCGATCGTCTCGGCGCCGTCCGGCAGCGCGGCCTGACACGCCGTGACGGCGGCATCGCCGAGCGCGATGCGGACCAGTGTGAGCAATTCGTCGATGCGCACCGCGCCATCGTCGTTGCAGTCGCCCAGACAAACATCGGCCGGCACGCCGACGGAGAATGCACCGCTGCCGAGCACCGGGCCGCCGCTCGTGTAGGTCGCGCGAATCGTATGTGCGCCCAGTGTCGCATCGCCTGGAATGTCGAACGTCGTGTGGTATGCGCCCTCGGTGTTGCCGGTCGCCGTCGCGATGGGCGCGCCGTCGAACAGGATGCGCAACATGATGCCGGAATGGGCGTAGTAACAGCGGCCCGCGATCTTGACGGCAGTGCCGGGCGCACCGTGATCCGGGTCGACGAGAATCGGCACCGGGCAGCGCTCCGCGGCGAGATCGACGCCGCCGTCGCGGCCCTGTATCGACACGCGTTGCGATGGAAACAGCGACAGGGGACAGGTGCTCTGTACGCTGACGACGTAATCGCCCTCGGCGACGTCGTCGAACGTGAACGGACCGCCGGACGTTAACGTCAGCGTCCGTGCCGCGACGCCGCCAAGCACCGCATCGAGCCGTACGGTGAGTTGCGGCAAGCCGGGCGCCATGCAGTCGACATCGGGCTCGGCCAGGCCGATCACCCGATACAGATGGTCGGGCCGCGGTGTCGGCGTTGGAGTCGGATCGCTCACCACGTCGACCGTCCCGCTGCCGACCACCGAACCCTGCGCCGTGGTCGTCGTGATGACGTACGAGCCCGGCTCGGCATCCTGCGGAATCTGGATGTCGACGTCGTAGTTGCCGATGGTGTCCCCGTGGCCGCTGCCGACGAGGGTGCCGTCGAACAACACGCGCACGGTTGCGCCGGAGTGGACGTAGTAGCAACGGCCGCTGACAGACACCGACTGCCCGGCCACTGGCGCGTCGGGCTCGACCGCTATCTGAGATGGGCAGGCGTCGGTGGGCTGCGGGCTGGCGAACGGCGTCGCCGTCGGCTCGGCGATGGTCAACGCCAGCGCGAAGTCGACGCGACCGGCGAACCACAGCTCGGCTCCCGTGTACGGCCGTTCGAGCGGTATGTAGCCGGGCGCCTCGGCGCGCAGAGTCCACGCGTCGGTATCGTGTACGAAGATGTCGAACGCGTAGTCGCCGTTTGCGTCGGTGGTGGCGACGCCCGCACCGTACGAAACCGTCGCCCCGGCGATGCCCGCATCCGACCCGCCGCCTTCGCCGTAGACGCGCCCGCCAACGTGCTTGATGCCGAGGTCGCCGGTGCGCCACGGCGTCGGCGCCGTCGTGGCAATTGGCGTCGGCGTCGGCGGCGAATCCAGGCGCTGCAGGCCGATGTCGAGCGATGTTACGCCGGTCAGCAACGGCGCCTCCAGATCGAGGTCGGTGTCGCTCCAGCCGGTCGGCCCGTAGACGCCGATGTGCACCACGTCGGTGGGGGCGAGTTGCAGATCGAAGGCGAAGTCCCCCGCTGCGTCGCTCCACAGCGACTGGCCGCGAACCATGATGTCGGCGCCGGCGACCCCTGCCTCGCGCCCGACCGCCGCGTCGTAGACGCGGCCGGCGATGTGCTGCACGGAAGAAATGCCGGAGAACGCCGGCATCGGCGCCGTCACTGCCGCGCCGGCTGCCAACACAAAGGCCAACACGCCGCCGCGCCACAGCCGGCCACCGGAAATCCAAACGCGTGCCCTCATCGCTTCCCTCCCTGTCGGATGCGGTGCCCACTGCGCGACTCGTGCTCGCCGCCGAACGCCTCGACGACCGCGTTAACAAATTTTGTTGTGTTGTCAACGAATTTTGTGTTGCGTAGGATCCCACGACATGGCCACGCCGCAGCGCAAGGGCATCAAGGACCTCTTCGCGGAGACGCGGGCGCAGATGGGGCGCGACTTCACCCTGCGGCGCTTCGCCACCGAGTTGCTCGGCGGCGTCGTCGATCCGGTGATGCTCGGCTACATCGAGAAAGGGCAACGCTTTCCGAGCGAAGCGTTGGTGCGGCGCCTGGCGGCGATCCGCAAACAGGACGCGCACGACCTGCTGGCGCTGCTGTGGCGCGATCGCATCATCTACGCCTTCGGCAAGGAGCTGAAGCGCGTGTTGCACGCGCCGCGCGCCGTCGCCGGCATCGAGGATCTGGAACTGGTGGTGCTGGTCAGCCAAGCCGTCGCGGCGCTGCCCGACGATGCGGCGTGGATGCCGCTGGCGACCTGGCGCAAATCGTTCCGTGTCGTCCACGGCCGCCGCACTGCTGAGTCGAAGGTCTCGGACGCCATCGCCAAGCGCGTCGAGGCCGTGCTCATCGAGCGCCAGCTGGTCGAGGTCAAGGGCACCAAGGTGCGCCGGCGCGGCCGCCATTTCGTGCCGCAGAACATCGAGGAGCGGCAGGCGCTGGCGATAGAATTCTGCGCGCTGTTCGCCAAGGGCATGGTCGACAAGCTGGCGCTGCCGGACGTCGATACCGGCACCTACTTGCGCAACCACTTTCTCAACATCGAACCGGCGCGCCTGCCGGAGTTTCAGCGTCGGTTGGAGGCGGCGGTACGCGCCCTGGCCGAGGAATTCGCCAGCGATCCGAGCAGCGAGAGTCAGTTCCTCAACGTGTTGATCACCGCCACGCCGTTCTGAGCCGCGGAGGAATCCCATGCATCGCGCCCGCAACCCGCACGCCGCATCGTCCTCGCACCGTCGGCTCGCGCTCGCATGGGTTCTCGTGTTGTGCGGGCTGGTCGCCGGCTGCGCCGGCGGCAGCGGATCGAGCGGCTTCGACGTGGCGGCCGAGAACCGCGCCATCGACCATGCGCTCGCCACCGACACGTGTACCGTGGTCGACGGCCTAACGATCTGCGCCTCGAGCAGCGCGCCGAGCCCCACCGCGACCACGATCGTCGTTGAGCCGACGTTCACGCCGACGGCGTCGATCGAGCCGAGCGCGACGCGGACGACCACGGCGATGATTCAGCGGTCCCGCACGCCGACCTCGACCCCCAGCGCGCCCACCGCGACGGCGACCTCGACGGGCACGCCGGACGGCTCGACGGCGACACCCACCGGCACGCCGGAATCGATTACCGCGACGCCAACCGGAACGCCGGAGCTCTCCACCGCGACGCCGACGTTCGCGCAGGCGACGGCGACCGGTACCCCAGGGCGCGGCACCAAGACCCCGACGCCGACGCCCACTGCGACGCCGAGACCCACCACCCCGTCTGTCGACATCGACATCCCGGCCGACGGCATCCTGCCGTGTCAGCCGCACGATGACGGCCGCTGCGATCTGATCTTGTCGTATCAAGTCAGCGGCGCGCCTGACGATGCTGGTTATCGCGTCGCGTTGCGCACGCGTAATCCAGACGGGGACTGGTCGGTGTTCCCGGCCAGCCAGGCGGAAGCCGCGCTGAGCGTGCAGTCGACCAGCGCGCAGTACCAGATCGCCGTGCTCGTCTTCGTCCCGGCGCCGAGTTTTGTCCCTGACGACGTGGAACGCCTCGGCGATACCGGCGCCAACTATGCCTTCGTGACGCCGGTGGTGCGCATCGAGTCGGACTAGCCAAGTGCGCTGCGATTCGTCGCGCTGCTCGCCACGCGGCGCTGGACTGTCGCGTTCGAGTGGTGTTCGTTGGCAACCTCTACCGCGCGGAGGTTGCCATGGCGCACCCGTTCCAGCTCTTCGATCCGCTGCTCAGCCCGGCTGACGCCGAGGCGATGGTCGCGCTCTGTGCCCGCTTCGGGCGTTATCCGATGTACTCGTCGGAGAAATCGTCTGCCGAGATCGGCGAAGGCCTGGCGCAGCGCCACGACGCGGTGCTGAACTTCATCAAGTCGGGTGGTCGCTTGGGGCGCCGCGAGCCGACCGAGGTGGCGGCGGCGCGCACCAACTATTTTCGCGCCGAATATGCCTACGGCGAGACGACGCGCTTTGCCGGCATCGAGCCGTTTCTGCACCACGACGGCTTCGTAGCGGCGGCGCGTGCGGTGCACGGTCGATCGCTGATCGAGCCGGCCATCGTCTACGCCAATATCCTGCTGCCCGGACAAGAGCTGGCGGTGCATACCGACGTGCCGGAGTTCCGCGGCGCTAATCGCAAGCAATTCCCGCAGTGGCTGATGGTAGTCATGCATCACTCGGGCCTGTTCGACGCTTGGCGCCTGCGCATCGTCACCGGCGTGGCGTGGTTCAGCGCCTGTGGCGGCGGCGAGTTCGTCTTCTATCCGGAGGGCGCCGCCGGCCCCGCACACATCTTGGCGGCGCGCCGCAACACGGCGGTGCTGCTCGATACCGACTCGGTGTTCCATGGCGTCGACCGCGTCGCCGGCGAGTTGGCGCCGCTCAAGCTCGGCATGGGTTTGGTCGCAGACGGTGGCCGACGGTGGAGCGTTCGCGACGCGGACGACGCCGTGGTGGCGGCATACGATTGGGACGAGTTGCGCTTCTCGGTGTCGTGGAAGGCGTACTGCTTCGCCGACGCGCCGGAGCGCGACGCGTGGCGCTCGCACGCCGACGATCTGGCGCTGGAGCCGATCCTCGGCCGCCTCGTCGAGGATCTGCGGGCGCGCGGTCGCGTGCGCGGAGAACGCCCGCCGCTCACCGATTTGGCACTACTGCTCATCGAAGAATACGTCCGCTTCCCGCCGGCGCAGGCGGCGTAGCGCCGCGCGCCCGTCCCGCTTCGTCGATTCGCCGGTTCCAGGTCCACGCCCGCGAGTCGCCCGGCGCATGGCTTGACGCTAGTCGAACATCTGTTTTAAACATCTGTTCGTCATGGCCGCAGTCGTCCGCAACGCCGCCGACACGCGCGAGCGCGTCATCGCCGCGGCCAGCGAGCTGTTCGCGGCGCACGGCTTTCACGCCACGACGGTGCGCGACATCGCGCGCCGCGCCGGCGTCAACTTGGCGGCCGGCCACTACCACTTCGGCTCCAAGGAAACGCTCTATCGCGAAGTCATGCGCACGCAGTTCGACGCGGTGATGAGCGAGCTGACGCAGCGTGGCTTGCGGTTGTCGACCGAACGGCCGTCGCAGCCGGCGTTGCGCGCGCTGCTGCGCCAGCGCGTTGCCGCCATCCTGGAAATGTTGCTCGGCCCGCCGCCGGGGCTGCCGGGAACGCTGATGCTGCGCGAGATGCTCGATCCGAGCCGCGCCTTGCCGCATATCGTCGAGCAGTTCGTGCGGCCGCACAAAGAAGAGATCGGCCGCATCGTCGCCGGCTTGGCGCCGCGCCTCGACGCGGCCCAGGTCGAGCGCTGCGTGTTCAGCATCGTCGGGCAGATCTTCTTCTACCGCACGCAGCTGGCGGCGCTGCCGTATTTGAGCGACGCGCCGCCGATGACCAAGCGCTGGATCGATGCCACCGCCGAGCACATCACCGCCTTCTCACTCGGCGGCATGACCGCCGCAGCGCCGCGCCGCCGCGCCGTGCGGGGGAAACGATGAGCGCCGCGCGCGCGTCCTGGCTCCGCCTGACGCCGTTGGCGCTGCTCGCGCTGGCGGCGTGCAGCGCGGTGCGCGACACGTGGCGCCCGGAGGGCGACGGCGGCTGGACCGCCGCGCAGCGGCGGCAGGCCGTCTCCAGCTTGGCGCCGGTTGCCGGTGTGGTCGATCCGCTGGCCGCGGCGACGCCGGTGCCGACCGCGATCGTCTACGACTTGCGCGCCGCCTTAGCCGAAGCGACACGCGCCAACCGGCCTTTGCAGATCGCCGAAGCGCAAGTCGGCATCGCGCGCCAACGCGCCCTCGAGGCGCGCGGTCTGCTGTTGCCGACGACGACCGCGCAGGCGCGCTACACGGCCTACAGCGATGTGCAGAGCACCGAGGCGCACGTTCCGGCCAACGCCCTGGGTCCCGGCTTTCCACCGAAGGACGCGACCTTCCCGGTCGTGCTCACCGACAGCAGCGCCGCGACGGTACAAGCACAAGTCCTGGTGCCGGTCGATCTGAGCGGCGAGCTGCGCCAGACGCTGGCCGCTGCGCAGGCCGGCTACCGCGGTGAAGAGGCACGGCGCTGGGCGACGGCGCTGGAGCAGGATCTCGAAGTCACGCGCGCCTACTTCGATCGCCTGCAGGCGCAACGCTTGCGCGAGGTCAGCGAGCAGACCATCGCGCTCTATCAGCGCCAACTGCGCGACGCGCAGGATCGCTTCGACGCCGGCCGCCTGACCAAGAACGAAGTCTTGGAAGTCCAGGTCGTCCTGCGCAATGCGGAGCAGAGCAAGCGCCAGATCGATGTGTCGGTCGAGCGCACGCGCTGGGCCTTCAATCAGGCGATCGGCGTGGCGATCGATGCGCCGACCGACGTGGTCGACATCCGCACGCGGCCGGATCTGCCGCCGGTCGACGAGACGCTGCGCCAGGCCGAGACCAAAAATCCCGTGCTGACGGCGCTGTTCGAGCACCAGCGCCAGTTGGAAGCGCAGCTCAGCGCCCTGGAGCGCAGCCGCTTCCCGCATTTCGAGGGCGGCGGCGCGATGAACTATTCGAGCAGCGACCTGTTCCAGCCGAACCAGATCGGCTCGGGCTTCGTCGGTTTTCGCTGGGATCTCGGCACCGACACGCAACGCGAGGAGCGCATCGGCGCGGCGCGGCTGGCGGCGGAGCAGAATCGCGTCGAGCTGGAGGCGGAGCTGCGCCGCCTGGAGCAAGCTCTCCGCGCCACCCAGCTGGCGGCGGAAGAGCGTCTGACGGCGCTCGACACCGCCGAGGTCGCGGTCGGCCAGGCGGAAGAGAACCTGCGCATTCGCCAGCAACAATTCGGCGCCGGGCGGGCGCAGACGCGCGACGTCCTCGATGCGCAGCGCCTGCTCACCGAGCAGCGCGCCGTGCTGGCGACGGCGCTGTACGAGGCGCAGACGCGCCGCGCCGAGCTGCAGCAGCTCATGGGCGAGCCGTTCGACGCGCTGCTCGCGGATCGGAAGGAGTAGTCATGCCGCGCCGGCTCGTCCTCGCCATTGTGCTGATCGCCGTCGCGGCGACCGTCGGCTTTCTCGTCTGGCGGCGCGACCATCGGCCCGACTACCTGACCGGCGTCGTCGAAGGCGAGGAGCGCGTCATCCGCGCCGAGGTCAGCGGCCGCGTGCTGACCGTGGAGTTTGCCGAGGGCGACATGGTGCCGCCGAACGCCACCATCGCCACCTTGGATGATCGCGACATCGTCGCCCGCCTCGAGGCCAAGCTGCAGTCGCTCAACGTCACGGACGCCGAGATCGCGCGCCAGGAGGAACAGGTGGCGACCAGCGACCGCACCTGGCAGCAGGACGTCAAGGCGCACCAAGCCGAGCTGCGCAACGCCGACAGCGCCAGCGAGCTCGCCGAGGCGACCTACAAGCGCGAGCAGACGCTCATCGGCACCGGGGCCAGCACGCAGCAGCTGCTCGACGAAACGCGCGCGGCGCGCGATCAGTCGCTCAGCGCGCGCGATCGGGCGCGCGACATGTTGGCGCGCACGCAGGCGGAAGAGGGCATGGTCGCCGTGGCGCGCCACCAGCTCGAAGTGCTGCGTCAGCAGCGGGAGTTGAGCGAGCGCGAGCTCGCCGAGCTGCGCGTCACGCACGACAAATCGGTGATTCGCTCGCCGGCGGTGCCGACGCGTGTCGAGACGCAGTTCCTCTGGCCCGGCGAGTTCGCCCAGCCCGGCACGCCGGTGCTGGCGCTGCTCGACCCGCGCGATCAGTACGTCCAGATCTACATCCCGGTCGCCGAGATGCAGCGCGTCCACCTCGGCCAGCGCGTCGCCATCGAGCTCGACAGCGCGCCGGGCATGCGCGTGCCCGGCGAGATCAGCTTCATCGCCGACCGCGCCAACTTCACTCCCGAGAAGATCGAGACGCGCGAGGATCGCATCGGCCAGGTGTATCGCGCCAAAGTGAAGATCTTGCAGGACGTCGAGCGCTTCAAGCCCGGCACCGAAGGCAACATCTACCTCGAAGCGTCGCCGCCGGGCTGAGCGACGCGACGGAAGTCCATGAGCGATTCCGCCTCGATTCGGCTGCGCCAAGTCTTCAAGCGCTTCGGTGAACGCGTCGCGCTCGCCGGCATCGATCTGCAGCTCGAGGGGACGCAGCTGGTGGGCGTCGTCGGACCCGACGGCGCCGGCAAGACCACGCTGCTGCGCACGCTCGCCGGCTTGCTGGAGATCGAAGCAGCGCAGGCCGATGTGCTCGGCGTCGACCTGCGCGCTGCCGACATGCGGCCGCTCAAGAATCGCACCGGCTACGTGCCGCAGGCCTTCAGTCTGCCGCGCGACCTATCGGTCCTGGAGAATCTGCGCTTCACCGCCCGACTGCATCAGTTGCCGGACGACGTCTTCGCGGCGCGCAGCGCCGCGCTGTTGGCGCGCACCGGTCTGGCGCCGTTCACCGCGCGGCCGGCCGGCGCGCTGTCCGGTGGCATGAGGCAAAAGCTGGCGATCAGTTGCGCGCTGCTGGCCGATCCGGCGTTGTTGCTGCTCGACGAGCCGACCGCCGGCGTCGACGTGGTGGCGCGCGACGAGATCTGGGCGATGCTGCGCGAGCGCCGCGACGCCAGCCTCATTCTCATCAGCACCAGCTACTTGGAGGAAGTCGAAGCCTGCGAGCGGCTGATCTATCTCGACGGCGGCCGCATCGTCGCCAGCGGCACACCGGCCGAGTTGCGGGCCGGCGTCGCGCTGGAGCTGTACCGCATCTGGGGCGCCGCGCCGCGCGCGCTGGCGGCCGCGGCGCGCGCGCTGCCGTACGTCAGCAACGCGCGCGCGTCCGGGCACTTCGCGCGTATCGAGGTGCCGCGCATGCACACGCCCGGCACAGCGCGCGTGCTGGCCGATCTGCGCGCGTTGTCGCCCGATGTGCAATTGGCCGAAGCGACCGACCTCGACATGGAGTCGACACTGCTGGCGCTGGCGCGCCCCGAGCACGCCGGCGCCGCGCCGCCGGGCGAGCGCTAGATGGAGCCGATCATCTCCGCCCGCGGGCTGACCAAGCGCTTCGGCGACTTCACCGCCGTCGACGACCTCACCATCGCCGTCGAGCCGGGGACGATCTACGCCTTTCTCGGCGCCAACGGCTCCGGCAAGAGCACGACGATCCGCATGCTGATCGGCTTGCTGCAGCCGACCGCCGGCAGCATCGAGCTCGACGGGGTCGACGTCATCCGCACGCCGCGCCGCGTGCGCGACCGCATCGGCTACATGGGGCAGAAGGTCAGTCTCTACCAAGGCCTGTCGCTGCGCGAGAACGTCGAGTTCTACGCCGGCTTGGTCGGCCTCGCCGGGGCGAACCTGGAGCGCCGCTGGGGCGCGCTGCGCGAACGCTTCGCGCTCGGCGATGCGGAGCGCGAGCGCAGCGAGGGCCTCTCCGCCGGCATCCGCCAGCGCGCCGGGCTGGCGCTGGCGACGCTCAACCAACCGCGCGTGCTGTTTCTCGACGAGCCGACCGCCGGCGTCGATGTGCACAACCGCGCCGTATTCTGGGATTTGATCCAGGAAGAAGCGGATTCCGGCGTGACGGTCTTCGTGACTACGCACTTCCTGGAGGAGGTCGACTACTGTCACCGCGCCAGCGTCATCGACGCCGGCAAGATGATCGCCGATGCGACGCCGGAGGAGCTGCGCGCGCGCTACACCGCCGGCTATCGCATTCGCGTCGACTGTGAAGCGGCGGCGCTCGCCGACGCCGAACCGGCCCTGCACGCCGCCGGGTTCAGCCTGGCGAGCGCCTCCGTCGGCGTCGAGCTGCGCATCGCGGCGCTCGAGTCCCCGGCGCTCAGCGCGCTCGCCGCGGTGCTCGCGGCGCACGGCATGCCCTTGGTGCACGTGGCGCAGCCGACCATGGCCGACGTCTTTCGCCGCTTGCTGAGCCAAGCCGAGCGCGCGGCGCGCGGTGCCGCCCAGGAGGCCGCATGAGGTGGCGGCGGCTCCTGACGCTGATGCGGCGCGAGGCGCAGGCGACGCTGCGCGACCCGTTCACGCTGGCCATCCTGATCACCGTGCCGTTGGTTTCGCTGTTGGTCTTCGGCTTCGTGCTGTCGACCGAAGTGCACGACTTGTCGCTCGGCGTGCTGGACGAGTCGCAAACCACGGCGAGCCGGCGCCTGTTGGCCGATCTGCAGGCCAACGGCGATTTCCGGCTGCGCCCGATCGAGACGCGCGACGCGCTCGACAGCGCCTTTCGCAGCGGCACCGTCAGCGCCGCGGTGATCATTCCGCCGACCTTCGACCGCCGCCTGCGCGAGGCGCCGGGCGGCGCGGCGGCGGAAATCCAGATTCTCTACGATGGCGGCGAGACGATCCTGGCCGGCAACGCGGAGGCATATTTGCGTGGCCTGATCGGCGCCAGCGTAGCGCAGATCACCGCGCGCAGCGGCGACGACGCCAACCCCGGACGCGCCGCGCCGCATGGCGTCGCCGTGCTGATCGACGCGCTCTACAACCCCAAGCTCGACGGCACGCCGTACATGGTCGCCGGCACGTTCGGGTTCGTGCTGACCTTCCTGACGACGCTGATCACCGCCGTGTCGGTGGTCAACGAGCGCCTCAGCGGCACCTTCGAGCAGCTGCAGGTGACGCCGGCGACCTCGATGGAGATTTTTCTCGGTAAGGTGCTGCCGCTCGGCGCCGTGTTCGCGTTCGACGTCGTGTTGATGGTCATCGCCGCCGGCCTCGTGCTCGGCGTCTGGCCGCATGGCTCGATTCTCTTCTTCGTCGCCGTTTCGTCCTTCTATGTGCTGACCTCGCTGGCGCTCGGCGTGGTCATCTCCGCCACCTCGGCGACCGCCGCCGAAGCGGTGCAGAAGACCGTGCTGTCGAGCATCCCGCTGGTCCAGCTGAGCGGCTTCGCCTTTCCGATCCGCAACATGCCGATCGGCGTGCAGTGGCTCTCCGAGCTGTTTCCGGCGACGCACTACATTCGCGTCAGCCGCGCCATCTATCTGCGCGGCGCCGGCGTCCTCGACCTGCTGCCGGAGCTGGCGCTGCTCGGCTTGTTCGGCGTGATCCTGATGACCGTGGCGCTGCGCAGCATCGAGGCGCGCGCATGACGGACGGGCGCACCGGCTCGCGTTTCTGGTCCAACGCGCTCGCCATCGCGTACAAGGAAGCGACCGTGCTGCGGCACGACAAGGCGTATCTCGCCACGGTCTTCAGCCAGCCGATCATGCTCATGCTGCTGTTCGGTTTTGCGCTGTCCAACCAGCCGGCCAACGTCCCATGGGTGGTGCTCGATCAGAGCCATACCACCGCATCGCGCCGTTTCGTCGAGTCCGTGCAGCTGACCGGCTATTTCCTCGCACCGCAGGCGGTCGACAGCTACGACGCCGGCGAACGCGTGCTGAAGCGCGGCCGCGCCGTCGCCTTCCTGATCATCCCGGTCGACTTCCGCCGCGATCTGGAGCGCGACGCGTCGCACGTGCAGGTCTTGCTCGACGGCACCGATCCGCTCAGCGCGGCGCGCGTCGGTGGCTACATCGCGCAGGTCGGCGCCTCGTTCTCGGTGGCGCGCAGCGCCGACGCCGATCCGCCGCTACCGCCGCTCACTCTGCGGCAGCGCTTTCGCTTCAATCCGACCTTGAAAGACAGCACGTTCTTTCTGTCGGCGCTGGCCGGCATGCTGCTGACCAACTTGTGCCTGTCCGCCACCACGTTGGGTATCGTCGGCGAGCGCGAGAGCGGCACCTACGAGCACATCCTGTCATCGCCCACCACACCGCTGGAGATCGTGCTCGGCAAGCTCATCCCGCACGTCGCCATCTGCTACTTCGTGCTCTTCCTCGCCACCATCGGCACCGGCTTGATCTTCGGCTTGTGGCCGCGCGGCAGTTGGCTCGGGCTGATCCTGGTGACCCTGCCGTTCACGCTCGCCTCGCTGTCGATCGGCGTCTTCGTGTCGACGCTCGCCGCCAACTCGGCGCAAGCGGTGTTCATCGGCGTGTTCGTCATTCTGCCGTCCTTCGTCCTCTCCGGCAGTATGTTTCCGTATCAGCTCATGCCGGCGGGTGTGCGCGAGATCGGCTTCCTCCTGCCGCTGCGCTGGTACCAGATTGCGCTGCGCCGGTTGATCGAGCGCGGCGCCGGGTTGACGGACGTCGCAGTGCCGTTCGTCGCCTTGACGATCCTCTTCGGCGGCATGCTGCTGCTGATCCGCTGGCGTATGAAGCCGCGCCTGGCGTGAGGCGCGCGGCGCGCCGCCCAGGTTGACAGCCGACGGGTCGCGGTCGCACAGCACAATAACGAGGGTGAGCGTATGGCGACCGATGTGGCGTGGCATCAGACGGCGTGCATCTTGTGCAGCATCAACTGCGGCCTTGAAGTGCAACTCGACGGCCGGCGCTTCGCCGCCATTCGCGGCGACAAGCGGCACCCGACGTCGCGCGGCTATCACTGCGAGAAGGCGCTGCGGCTCGAGCACTATCAGAACGGCCGCCATCGCCTGACGTCGCCGCTGCGTCGACGCGCCGACGGCAGCTTCGAAGCAATCGACTGGGACACGGCGATCGCCGAGATCGCGGCGCGTTTTCAAGCGGTCCGTGCCGCGCACGGCGGCGAGAGCATATTCTATTACGGCGGCGGCGGGCAGGGGAACCATCTGGGCGGCGGCTATGGCGGCGCGACGCGCGCGGCGCTCGGCTCGGTGTACAGCTCGAATGCACTGGCGCAGGAGAAGACCGGCGAGTTCTGGGTCGACGGACAGTTGTTCGGCCGGCCGCGCTGTCACACCACCGGCGACTTCGAGCGCGCCGAGGTTGCGGTCTTCATCGGCAAGAACCCGTGGCAGTCGCACGGCTTCCCGCGCGCCCGCACGATCCTCAAGACGATCGCCAAGGATCCGCAGCGCTGCTTGATCGTCATCGATCCGCGCCGCACCGAGACCGCGGCGCTGGCCGACATTCATCTCCGCGTGCGACCCGGCACCGACGCCTTTGCGCTGGCGGCGCTGGCGGCGGTGTTGGTCGAAGAGGATTTGCTGGCGCACGATTTCCTCGCCGCGCACGCCGCCCACCTCGACCCGCTGCTGGCCGCTTTGCGCGCCGTGCCGATCGCCGACTTCTGCGCCCGCGCCGGTCTGGCCGAAGCCGATGTACGCGCCGCGGCGCGGCGCATCGGCCGCGCCGCGAGCGTCTCGACGTTCGAGGATCTCGGCATCCAGCAAGCGCCGCACAGCACGCTGAGCTCCTATCTGGAGAAGCTGCTGTTTCTGCTCACCGGCCACTTCGCGGCGCCGGGCAGCATGAACATCCACACGCGCTTCGCCAGCCTGGGCGGCGGCGGAGGCGGCGGCACGCGCACGTCACCGGTCGGCGGTCATCGCATCATCACCGGATTGATTCCGGGCGCGGTCATTCCGGACGAGATTCTCACCGACCATCCGCAGCGCTTTCGCGCCATGCTGATCGAGAGCGGCAACCCGGTGCACTCGCTGCCCGACAGCCAGCGCATGCGCGCCGCGCTGGCGGCGCTGGAGCTGGTCGTCGTCATCGACGTGGCGCTCACCGAGACGGCGCGCCTGGCGCACTACGTGCTGCCGGCGTCGTCGCAGTACGAGAAGTGGGAAGCGACGTTTTTCACGCTCGAGTTCCCCGACAACGCCTTTCATCTGCGCGCGCCCCTGGTCGAGCCCTTGCCCGGCACGCTGCCGGAAGCGGAGATCCACCGCCGCCTGGTGCGCGCGCTCGGCGCCTTGACCGACGCGGACGTGGCGCCGCTGCACGCCGCCGCCGCGCAGGGCCGCGCCGCCTTCGCCGGCGCCTTTCTGCAGCTCACCGCCGAGCGCCCGGACTTGGCGCGGCTGGCGCCGATCCTGCTCTACGAAACGCTCGGCCCGACGTTGCCGCCGGGCGCGCAGTCTGCGGCAGCGGTGTGGGGCCTGGCGCACACCGTGGCCATGGCTTACCCGGAATCGGTGCGGCGCGCCGGCTTCGCGGGCGACGGCCCCGAGCTCGGTGAGGCGCTGTTCGAGGCCGTGCTGACGCGCGGTACGGGTGTCATCTTCAGCATCGACGAGTACGGCGAGACCTGGCGCCGGCTGGCGACGCCCGACGGACGCATCAACTTCACCATCCCCGAGCTGCTCGCCGAGTTGGCCGGCCTCGCCGACGAACGACCCATCGGCGCGACGGAGTTTCCCTTCGTGCTCTCGGCCGGCGAACGCCGCTCGGAGACGGCGAACACCATCTTCCGCGATCCCAGCTGGCGGAAGAAAGCCAGTGGTGCGGCGCTGCGCATGCATCCCGCCGATGCGCAGCGCGTCGGTGTCGGCGACGGCGGGCGCGTCCGCGTCACCACCAAGCGCGGCAGCGTCGAGACCGCGGTCGAGCTCACCGACACGCTGCTGCCCGGTCACGTCAGCCTGCCGAACGGCCTCGGTCTGACGTACCCCGACGCCGGCGGCCGCGACGTGGTGCACGGTGCGGCGCCGAACGAGCTGACCGCCAGCGAGGATCGCGATTGGCTCGCCGGCACGCCGTGGCACAAACACGTGCGCGCGCGGGTCGAGGCCGTCCTTCCTGCCGCGTGAGCGCGCGACAGACCATCTGACGATGGACGCAGCCGCCCCAGGCTCGACAGGTGCGGGCCGACGCCGCGGCGCACGGCTCGCCGAGCGGGTGCGCAGCAGCTGATTCGATGGGCTCGCAGCGCTCGTTGGCCGATCGTGTCATGCAACGTCTGACACCGCGTCCGGTGGCGGCCTTCGTTCCCGAGCCACGCCGGCTGGCGGCCGATCTCTGGCTGCTCGATCGCCAGCTGCGCATGCCCGGCGGTGCCCGCCTGCCGCTGCGCAGCGTGGTCGTTCGCTTGCGCAGCGGCGCGTTGGTCGTCCTCTCACCGCCGCCGCTGATCGAGGCGGCGCAGCTCGACGCACTCGGCGACGTCGCGCATGTGGTCGCGCCGAACAGCTTTCATTACGTGTACGCGGCGGATCTCATGGCCCGCTTCCCGCACGCGACGCTGCACATCGCGCCCGGCTTGCGCGGCCGCGTGCCGGCGCTGCCTGACGCGACCGAGCTCGGCGGGAGCGCCGCGGCGCTGTGGCCGGGCGAGATCGAGATCGCCGTGCTCGGTCCGGTGCGCGGCGTGTCCGAAGTCGTACTCTTCCACTGCCCGACCGGCACGCTGCTCCTCACCGATCTGGCCTTCAACATGCAGCGCTTCGAGCGGCGCTTCGATCGCATCGCCTGGCGACTGTCGGGAGTGCCGGCTGGGTTCGGCCCCAGCCGCACGGCGCGCCTGCTGCTGCTGCGCGACCGGGCGGCGGCGGCTCGCTGCCTCGACCGCGTCGCCGAATGGCCCATCCAACAGATTGTCGTCGCACACGGCGACGTCATCGCGCGCGATGCCAAGGCGGCGTTTCACGGAGCGTTCGCCGCCTACCTCAGCGCACCGGCGGCGGGCTGAGCCGGTCATGCCGCGCAACATCGAGATCAAGGCGCGCGTCGCCGACCTCGCGGCAATGCGCGCCGCGGTGCGCGCGCTCGGCGCGCATCCGCACGTCGTCGAAGCGCAGACCGACCGCTACTACCAGCTCGCCGGCGGTCGCCGCGTGAAGCTGCGTACCATCGCCGGCGGACGCGCCGAGCTGATCGACTACGCGCGACCGGAATCGAGCGGCGTGCGGGCCAGCGACTACACGATCACGCCGGTGCGCGACGCGCACGGCTGCGCCGTGCCGCCCGGCGAGCCGCTGGTGGTGGTGCGCAAGCAGCGCGAAGTGCTGCTGCTCGACAATGTGCGCGTGCACCTCGATCTGGTCGAATCTCTGGGAAGTTTCCTCGAGCTCGAAGCCGTCGTCGATTCGCAGCACGACGAAGCGCGCTGTCACGCGCAAGTCGCGACGATCATGCGCGGGCTCGGCCTGCACGACGCCGACCTCATCCGTGCCTCCTACGCCGAGCTCCTGACGCGGGGCTGACGGCGCTACGCGTCCAAGCGCTCGATGTGCACGACCGCGTTGTAGTCGGGCACGCCGCCGAGTGCGTCGACCGCACTGCGCCCGAGCAGGGTATTGGCTTCCGGCCAGTGCACCTGCAGGTTGCCGCGCGCGATCGGCGCCAAGCGCACGCGTCCGGCGAAGCGGCCGTGCTCGCTGACCAGCGCGATACGATCGTTGCCTGCGAGATGTAACCCCGCCGCGTCGTCGGGATGCATGAGCACCGCGTCGCGCGCCGCTCCGGTCAGCGGATCGACCTCGGCGTAGATGAGCGTGTTGAACTGTTTGCCGCGCCGCGTGCTGACGACGAACGTGCCGGGCGCTCGCGCATGGGCCGGCAACGTCACCGCGATCAAGCGCGCCCTGCCGTCCGGGGTCGGGAACACGCCGCCGGGCGCCAGGTGCCGGCCGCCATACTGAAACGAATCGCCGCTGTCGCGCAGGCGCTGAATGCCGTCGTACAGGGGTACGACGCGTGCGATCTCGGCGCGGATCGCGTCGCCGCTCTCGCAGCCCACCAGATCGGCGCGGGCCGGGTCGACCGCCTGCGCCAGCTCGCGCAGGATCAACCATTCGGCACGCGCTTCCCCGACTTGGCGTGGGATCTCGGGGCTCAGCATGATGCGGCGCTCGGTGCTGGTCTGCGTGCCGCCGCCGTCCTGCTCGTAGCGCGTCTTGGCCGGCAGGAGGATGACCTCGTCGGCCGGATCGAGCAGCATCTGGTCGGTGACGATGATGTCCTGGTGCACGCGCAGCGGGATGCGCCGCATCGCGTCGGCGACATAGTCCGGATCGGGCAGCGTGCGCAGGAAATTGCCGCCCACGCTGTAGAGCATGTCCAGCTCGCCGCGGGCCCCGGCCTCGACCATTTCCGGGGCCGTCAGACCGGGCGTCGGCGGGATGACGAAGCCGTACTCGATCGACAGGGCGCGCGCCGACTCGGCATCGATCGGGACGCCGCCGGGCAGCGCGGTGGCGTAAGCGCCCATCTCGGCGCCGCCCTGCACGCCGGAATGGCCGCGGATCGGCATCAGCCCACAGCGCTCGCGTCCGACCCACCCCTTCAGCAGCCCGAGGTTGACGATCATCTGCACCGCTTCGCCGCCGAAGGCGTGTTGCGTGATGCCCATGCTCCAAACCAACACGCCGCTGCGCGCGTCGCGCAGCAATGCGGCGAGCTCCGCCATACTGGCGCGCGGCAAGCGGGCTTGGTGTTCGAGCTGGTCCCAGTGCGTCGCGGCGACGCGCGCCGCGAGCGCCTCGAATCCGGTGGTGTGGCGCTCGACGAACTGGCGGTCGATCCAGCCTTCCTCCAGCAGGATGCGGATCACCCCGTAAAGGAACGCGATGTCGCCGCCTTGTGCGACCGGAAACCACCAGTCCGCGATATCGGTGCCGAACAGCGCGCTGCGCGGCGTCGACGGCACCCAGTAGCGTTGCATGCCCGGCTCGCGCAGCGGATTGACCAACACCACGCGCGTGCCCTGCTGCTTCGCCTCGTGCAGGTATTTCATCGCCACCGGCTGATCGTTGGCCGGGTTCGAGCCAAAGAAGACGATGAGGTCGGTGCCCCACCAATCACGGTAGCTGCAGGTCGTCGCCGAAACGCCGAGCGCCCGTTTCATCGCACCGGTCGACGGCGAATGGCAGAGGCGCGCCGCATTATCGATGTTGTTGGTGCCGAGAAAGCGCGCCACTTTCTGCGCCACGTAGTAGACCTCGTTGGTGAGCGCGCGCGAAGTAAGGAAGAACGCCAAGCGCTGCGGCGTGCTCGCCCGAATGCGTGCCGCGATGCGGGCGTACGCGTGGTCCCAGGTGATGCGACGGAACCCGGCATCGCCGCGCTGGCGCAACAGCGGCAGGGGCAGGCGTCCGAGGTTGCGCAACGCGGCGTTGTCGTGATCGAGCGCGGCGACGTCTGCGAGACGGCGCGGATCGAGCGCCGGCATGGTGTTCAGGCGCAGCAGGTTGAGCCGCGTCATGCATAGGTGCACGCCGTCGACCGTCCAATCATGCAACCCCGCGGTGCCGAGCGCGCAGCCGTCGCACACGCCGCGCGACAGGACCTGCCATGCGTGGCCGAGGTTGTCGCGATTGTCCCACACCGTGCGCGCCATATCGCGGAAGTGGTGCGGTTTCGTCTGCCCGAGCCCGAACGGCACCGCGCGCAACGCCTTCTGCGCCCAGGTGCGCCGGATCCGGTGCGTCATTCGGCGCTCGACCCTAGCGCGAATCTCCGCAGCGCGGGAGTGCGGCGCGGGGCGTAGACATGGTCGCGCCGGCGCAGGCGATAACGCTACGCGTCGGATTTGCGCTCCTGCTGAAAACCAGGATCCACCCAGGGAAAACCCTATTTCACAACAATTTTCTTGACTGGGCGAAGCAGCGCCGTGCTATCCAGCGCTCAGCATTTCCCGACTGATCGATCGATTCAACTGCGTTTCGCAAAACAGGGGGAGCCAATGAGGGGATTCAGTCGAGGCAACGTCGGGGGGATCGGCGTCGTTGCGGCACTGGCGATCGGAGCAGCCCTGCTCGCAACGGTCCGCCCCGCTGCAGCGCAACTCGGTTCACCTTCGTACACCAATGCCAGCTCGGCGGCGGAGACGGACACCAGCGCCTGCCACTTTGCGCGGCGCAGCAGTGTCGCCAACAACGGCTCGCCGACCGGCGCGGCATTCAGCAGCCGCTACATTGCGACCGTCACCGCCGACAACGACTCGGCGCTGGGCGGTTGCAGCGCGAAGACTGAAACCCTCGCCACCGACTACACCATCAACTTCACGGCGACCGCGCCGAACAGCGCGCCGTACAAGTTGACCGTCACCACGCAGCGCAAGGGCGACATGAACCTGCGCGACGACGGCAGCCAGAATGCCAGTGCCGCCGACATCACAGCGGCGACCTGCACGCTCAGCAACACGACGACGTTCAGCGGCGGGTGCTCACTGGTCGATCCGGCGCCGACCGCCGGCCTCACCGGCGGCGGCAATCAGAACGCGCCGTTCGACCAGAGCTCTTCGATGATCGCCTGCGGCGTCGGCAACGGCGGCGCTCAGAGCCACGCGTTGCATTTCACCTGGTCGCAGTCGGCGACCAGCCCGGCGACCAGCATCCTCTTCATCAACAATGCCGACGAGGGCGCCGTGCGTCTCGGCGACGATGTCGGTCTCGGCAGCGAGGTCGCCAGCGACTACCCGGGCACGCCGGCGCGCACGCAGGCGCTCGACGGTCATTTTGTCACCGTGGCCTTCCAGAGTCTGTGCGGCAACGGCGTGGTCGACGGCAACGAATGCGGCGCAGAACAGTGCGATCTCGGCGGCCTCAACGGCGCGCCCGGCTCGTGCTGTTCGGCGAGTTGCACCTTCGTCACCGCTGGCACGACGTGCCGTGCGGCTGCCGGCATCTGCGACATTGCCGAGCAGTGCACGGGCGCGTCCGCCACGTGCCCGTCGGATACGTTCCAGCCACCGACGACAGTCTGCCGCGCGGCCTCGGGCGGCGAGATCTGCGACACGGTGGAGCTCTGCACCGGCAGCGGCGCAACGTGCCCGCCGGACGGCGTCGAGCCGAATACCACGGTTTGTCGCGCCTCGGCCGGCGCCTGCGACACCGCCGAGCTCTGCGATGGCGTCTCGGGCGTCTGCCCGGCCGATGCCAAGAGCACGTCGGTGTGCCGCGCCTCGGCCGGGGCCTGTGACGTGGCGGAAGTCTGCGATGGTATCAGCAACACCTGCGGTGCCGACGCCAAGAGCACTGCGGTGTGCCGCGCCTCGGCGGGCGCTTGCGACGTCGTCGAAAGCTGCGACGGCGTGAACGATGCGTGCCCGGCCGATACGGTCGTCACGGTGAATACGCCGTGCCGCCCAGCGGCGGGCGACTGCGACATCGCGGAGGTCTGCGATGGCGTCGTCGCCACCTGTCCGGCGGACACCTTCCAGCCGTCGTCGGTGGAGTGCCGCGGCACGACCACCGGCGAGGAATGCGACGTGGCGGAGTTCTGCACCGGTTCGACCGCGGCTTGTCCGCCGGACGCAGTGCTGCCCAACACCACGGTCTGCCGCGCCTCGGCCGGCGATTGCGATCTGGCGGAGAACTGCGACGGCTCGACCAAGGTGTGCCCGAGCGATGCCAAGAGCACGGCGGAGTGCCGTGCGTCGGCGGGCATCTGCGACGTCGCGGAAGTGTGCGACGGCGTCAGCGACACCTGCGCCGCCGACAGCTTCGAGCCGGCGACGACGGTGTGCCGCGCCGCCTCGGCGGGCGCGGACTGCGATGCGGTGGAGTTCTGCACCGGCTCCGGCGCGG
>Ga0265314_10000956_pt1 | contig 33918 bp, 24 predicted proteins | sample 4126metaG_FD_203106 | JGI IMG/M metagenome (GOLD analysis project Ga0265314, IMG submission 203106) | Rhizosphere microbial communities from Carex aquatilis grown in University of Washington, Seatle, WA, United States - 4-1-26 metaG | ecosystem: Host-associated > Plants > Roots > Rhizosphere >...
CAGCCAACAGGTGCGCGAGCAGGGCGACGGCGGCGGAATTGCGGCGCAGGTCCTCGGGCCGGATCTTGTCGAGTGTGTCGGCCGCGGTGTGGTGAATGTCGAAGTAGTGGCGACCGACCGGCTCCAGATCGTAGGGCGCGGCGCCGGCAGCGACGATGGGCTCGACGTCGGCGCCGAAGGCGTGCGGCTTGAAACGCCCGATGCCGAACGGCGCGAAGGCGGGTAGCAGCGGCGCCATCGCCTCGACGCGTGCCTGACTGCCGACGCCGATCGCGTCCGGCGCCGCCATGCCGTAGTCCGTCTCGAAGGCGGCGACATGATGCTCGGCACTGTGTCGCTGCCAGTATGCGCGCGCTCCGGCGCCGCCGTACTCCTCGCCGGTGAAGAGCACGACGCGGACGGTGCGGCGGGGGGTGAGGCCGCTGGCGCGCAGCAGGCGCAGGGCTTCGATGACCGCGACGCAGCCGGCGCCGTCGTCGGACGCGCCCGGCCCGACGTCCCACGAATCGATGTGCGCCCCCAGCAGGACGATCTCGTCGGGCAGCTCGCGGCCGCGCAGCTCGCCGATGGCATTGGCACTCGGCGCGTCCGCCAGCTGGTGCGCGCCGAGCGACAGCTCGACGATCACCGGCCCGTGCTGCGCTAGGCGATCCAGCAGGTCGGCGTCCTCCGTCGACACCGCCGCGGCGGGAATCTTGCGCACGCCGTCGTCATAGCTGAGCGCGCCGGTGTGCGGTGTGTGCAAGCTCACCGCGGTGACCGATCGCACCAGCACGGCGAGCGCGCCGCGCTTGGCGGCCTCCGAGGCGGCATGCACGCGCGCCTGAACGCCCTCGCGGTAGCCCGGATCGTCGTGCGCTTCGTCGAACGGCGGCAGGTGATGATTGACGAAGGCAATCTTGCCGTCGAGCGGCGTCGAGCTGGCGCGCAGCGCATCGAGGCTCTCGAAGGCGACGACCGGAGCCTGCAGCGTGCCGTGCGTGCCGACGCCACCGCCGAGGCCGAGGATCGCCAGCGGCCGATCGACCGGCTGAACGATGCGCGCTTGCTCGCGGCCGCGGATCCAGTGCGGCACGGCGACCGGCTCGAGGTGCACCGCGTCGAGCCCGTCGTCGCGCATCTGCGTGGTCGCCCATTCCAGCGCGTGCTCGAGCGCGGCCGAGCCTGTGATTCGATAGCCGTACCGGTCGGCCAGCTCGGTCAGGCGCTGCCATGCCACGTCGGGCGACTGCGCCGAGGACGCGCCGATCCGCTCACTGGCTGCAGTCAGCGAGACCAACTCGGCCGATGGCGCCGCCGGCTCGCTGGCCGCGCGGTGCGCCGAATCGGCGCACGCCGCCAGCAGCAAGGCCATGCCGCACACGGCGCGGATTGATTTCATCGGTAGCGCACCGAGCAGGACGCGCAGCAGAGGCGGGAAGAGACCGAGGACGCGCCGGCCGGCGAGCGCACCCGACATCGCTTCGCTCAGTGTACGGCGGCCCGCGCCGGCAGCGACGCAACGATGTGCGCTTCGGCTTCGAGCAATTCATCCAGCCGCCGCCCGACGGTCTTCGCCGGCATGATGTCGTGCGCCAGACGCACGAACAGGGCATGATGGCGCGCCTCGGCAAGCAGCAGATTGTCGTACAGGGCGCGCAGTCCGGCATCGGGCAGGTTCGCCGCGAGCAGGGTGAAACGCTCGCAGCTGCGCGCCTCGACGATGCCGAAGACGAGCAGGCGGTCGACCAGATAGTGCGTCACGTTGCCCTTGCGCAGGTGCCGCATGAGCGCGCCCATGTACGGGTCGGGCCAGTCCGGCGCCAACGTCTGGCCTCGCGCCACCAGCACGGCGTAGACGCGCACGAAGTGCTCCATCTCTTCGCGCGCCAGCTCGACCATGGCGCCGACCAGCGCGCGCCGCTCGGGATATTGCACCGCCAAGGTCATGGCACTGGCCGACGCCTTGCGCTCGTTGGCGGCGTGATCCTGGAGGAACGCGTCGAGGTCGTCGAGCACGGCCGGCAGCCAGGTCGCAGGGGTGGGAGTGCGCAGTCTCAACATCGCGGCAGCCGACGCCAAGACACCAAGACCGCAGACGAAAAACAACCGCTGCCCGGCCCGCAGACCTTCGCGATCGGGGCGCGGCCGTTGCGACATGCAGACCGACATGCACAATGCCCGCATGGACGCCGCAACGACGCCAACGCTCTCCGATGCGTTCGCCCCAGCCGAGCTGTGGCGCACCCTCGACCGCGCCCGCTACCGCGCGCGCCAATACAGCCTCACGGCGTCGTTGGCGGTCCCGGGCCGTTTGTGGAGCCTGCTGCTCTCACCGAAGCCGCCGCGCGTCGGCGCCCACATCGTCGCCGAGCTGCAGCAGCGCTATGCAGCGCTGCTCGAGCGCGACCTGAGCAACGCCGAGGCCGGCATCTATCCGCGCGAGCTGCTGCACCAGTTTCCGTTGCTGACCTATTTGAGCCGCGTGCCCGAGGCGCTGGCCGACGTGCCGCGCTTCATCTGGCGCAGCTATACCGGCGGTCACGACGAGTTGCCGGCGAGCGTCGATCGCAGCCGCTACCCGCGCTACTACCTGCGCACCTTTCACTGGCAGACCGACGGCTGGCTCAGCGATCGCTCCGCCCGCCTGTACGACGCCAGCGTCGAGTTTCTGTTCGCGGGCACCGCCGACATCATGCGCCGCATGGCGATGCCGCCGGTCGTGACGGCGCCGCGCGACGCGGCGCGGCCGCGCGTGCTCGACGTCGCCTGCGGCACGGGGCGCTTCCTCGCCCAGCTGCACCGCGCCTTGCCGCACGCCAAGCTCTTTGGGCTCGACCTCAGCGCGCCGTACCTGAAGCAAGCGGCGTCGTTGCTCGACGGTGCTGATGTGAGTCTGGTGAACGACAACGCCGAGGCGATGCCGTGGTCGGACGGCCACTTCGACGCCGTCACCTCGGTGTTTCTGTTTCACGAGCTGCCCGCCGATGCGCGGCGCCGCGTCATGCGCGAGGCATGGCGGGTGTTGAAACCGGGCGGCCGTTTCGTCGTCTGCGACTCGGCCCAGCTCGCCGACAGCGCCGTGCTGGAGCCGGTGCTGCTCGGCTTCCCGGCCGCCTATCACGAGCCGTACTACAAGAGTTACCTGCGCGACGACCTCGCGGCGGTCATGCGCAGCGGCGGCTTCGAGGTCGAGTCGAGCGAGCCGCATCTGGTGTCCAAGGTCGTCGTCGGGCGTAAGCCCGTGCGCGCCACGCGCCGCCGCAGCGCGCGTGCCTGAGCAAGTGAAGGAGGAAAGCGATGCGACAGTGGAAGCCGATGGCGGCAATCGTGGTGACGGCGACGCTGCTGGCGACGGCGGCCATGGCTGGAAGCGATCCGAGCATGGAAGATCACGGGCACGAGCGCGATCCCGGCGCCGCGATCGGTGCGGCGTTCATCAATGTCGTCTACATGCCGGTGCGCATCATCACGACCTTCCTGGGGGCCGAGCTCGCCGGCTTTGTCGGCTTCATGACCGCCGGCAATGTCGATGCTGCGAACGACACGTTCGACCTCGTCAACGGCTCGCAAATCGTCACGCCGGAGATGCTGGACGGCAAGGAGCCGTTCCACGTCAATGGCTACGATTGAGCGTTGAGCTCAGGGACGAATACCAAAGACGAAAGAGAGTAACGGGCACCCCGGGGCGGATGCGGCGGCTGGCGGTCTGATTTTCGTCGCTAGTCGTTCGTCTGGGGGCGTTGGGCGTTTCCGGTGCCGTATTTGTCGGCGTAGAACGCGACGCCGGCCAGCACCTGTGCGTGACCGCGCGGGTCGTCGCCGAACGGTGCCGCGGCCGACCACGTACCCCACTCCGGTTGATAGAGTCCCGAAGCCTGCTGGCTCCAGCCGGCGACCCGTTGCAGCAGCTCGACCGACAGTCCGCCGGCGCGCGCTGTGGCGCCGAAGTTGAGGCTGGCGGCATCGAGCGCGTCGTCCGGCGTCGGCAAGGTGGCGCGCCGATCGGCTGCGTAGCGGACGGTCACCGAGCCGACCTGCGCGTGGCGCACGAAGATGCGCGCGCCGTCGAGCCGCTCGCAGTGCACGGATAGCGTGTCGGCGCCGGTCCACACCAAGCGCGTGTCGGGTTGGCCGGCGAATACCGCCGCCAGCATGTCGCCCTCGCTGCCGTAGATCAGCACGCGCGTCGCGAAGTCGGCCGTGGCGCCGCAGTTGCGCACTTCGACCCGCGCCGTACGCCCAGCGCCGCCGAGCGCTTCCTGCCGCACCTCGTCGACGCACTGCGCGAGCGTCACGCGCTGCCCGTCGGGGGCGACGAAGATCAGCTGCGGCGGGTGATCGTGGCTGGCGAGCGTGCCGATCACCTGTCCGTCGTCGCCGCGCACGGCGATCGGCGCCGCCGGCGGGAGCTCCGGCGTCGGCGCATCATGCTGGCCAGAGCTACAGCCGGCTGCGAGCGCGGCGAGGCACAGAAGCGCCATGCGCGTCGGCCACATCGCAGCGTACCTCACAACGCCCGGCCCGCGAGATGGCCGTCGAAGATGGCGCGATCGGCCCAGCGCACGGCCACGGCGTCGCCGACGCGCACCACTTCTGGCACGCGTCCTTGCAGCGCGAAGTACAAGCCGTCGTCGGCGACGCCGTGCGTGCGGATGACGACGCTGTCAAGCGGCGCCAGCGTCTCCGGTTGGCGCGCGTAGATGTCGACGAGGGTTGCGCTGTGGTCGCCGATCGCCAGCACGCCGGTGTTGGGCCGCCAGCGCATGCCGGCCTTGGCGGCGCGCGGCAGGCCGTAGCCGATCGTTTCGCGGTCGAGGCAGATCGGCATGGCGAATGGCGTCGCGACGGTGACGTCGACGCCGCGCGTCGCCAGCAGCTCGCCGAGGCCGATCGCCTCGATGTGTCCGACGACGTCGAAAATCAGCACGCGCGACCCGAGTCGATCGAGGTGCGCCATTGCCGTCTCGTGATCGAAGACGAACGGTTGATCGGAGCCCGTCACCGGCATCAGCGGCCAGCCCTTTGCCGGCGCATCGACGACCGCGCGGCCGCCGGTGGCGACGACGACGGCGTCGGGCTGCAGCGCCAGCACCGCCTCGGCGGTGGCGTCGACTCCGAGCCGAATGTCGACGCCGCGCCGCGCGCATTCGCCGGCGCGCCATTCGGCGAAATCGGCCAGCTCGCCGCGTCCCGGCAGCTGCGCCGCCAGCCGCAGCTTGCCGCCGAGCTGCGCGCCGCGCTCCAGCAATGTGACGTTGTGGCCGCGCGCCGCAGCGACCCACGCGGTCTCGAGACCGGCGGGGCCGCCGCCGACCACGACGACGCGCTTGCGCTGCGCCGCGGCCGCCAGCGTATCGCTGCCGAGCTCGGTCTCGCGGCCGACGCTCGGATTGGTGACGCAGGTGATCGGCACGCCGAGCGTCAGGTTGCCGTAGCAGCCCTGGTTGCAGCCGGTGCAGCGGCGGATCTCGTCGGCGCCGCCGCGCGCCGCTTTCGCCGGCCATTCGGGATCGGCGATCAGCGCGCGCACCAGCGTCACCGCGTCGGCGTCGCCGCGCGCCACGATCGCCTCGGCCTCGTCGGGGACCAGAATGCGGTGCACGGTGAACACCGGGGTGCGCGCCACCGCCGTTTTCACGGCCCGGGCCGCGTACGTACCGAAGCCGTGTGCGACATAGAGCGGCCGCACCATGCCGATGCCGGAGATGCCGACGCTGACGTCGAGAAAGTCGACCAGTCCGCGCCGCTCCAGCGCTGCAGCGATCTGTGCCGCATCCTGGGCCGTCAGCCCATCCGGCGTCTCCTCGTCGCCGACCAGCCGCACGCCGACCGCGACAGCGGGGCCGACCGCCGTGCGCACCGCCTGCAGCACTTCGAGCGTCAGGCGCAGCCGATTGTCGAACGAGCCGCCGTACGCATCGGTGCGTCGATTGCTGCGCGGGGAGAGGAACTCGTGCAGCAGGTAGCCGTGGGCGGCGTGGATCTCGACGCCGTCGAAGCCGCCGGCGACGGCGTGCTGCGCAGCGCGTGCGAAGTGCGCGACGACTTCGGCGATGTCGGCCAGCTCCATCGCCTTGGGCGGTTCCAGCGAGTTGGCGATCGGCGACGCGGCCCATGCCGGCAGCTTCGACCACGGTCCCATGTTGACGCCGCCGTTGTGTGCCAGCTGCAGAAACACCGCGCTGCCGTGTGCGTGCACCTGTTCCGTCAGGGCGCGAAAATGCGGCACCGCTTCCGTCCGCCAGGCGCACGCGTTGTTCGGCATCTGATACGCGGTGGTCGGATGCACTTGCGCCTGCCCGGCGATGATCAGCCCGGCACCGCCGCGGGCTCGCTCGGCCAAGTAGCGCCCCAGCCGGGCGCCAAAGTAGCCGGGCTCGCCGAACGTCGCCGCCGGCTCCGAGAACATCGTGAAGTGCGCGCCGAAGACGATGCGGTTGCGCACCTCGAGCGGCCCGATGCGCAGCGGCGAGAAGAGATGCGGGAAGCGGTGCGACGGCTGCATGCGCGGGTTGTATGCAGCGCGGCGGTGGCGGGCAATCGACGGTGCGGTGCGGAGGTGCGGAGGTGCGTCCCCCGCACGACTCGGCCGTCCCATTTCTCCCAATCACTCCTTTCGAGTATGACCCGCGCATGGACTATCGCCGACTCGGCAACACCGGTCTCAAGGTTTCGCGCGTGTGTTTGGGCACGATGATGTTCGGGCGCTGGGGCAATCCCGACGCCGACGACTGCGTGCGCATCGTGCACAAGGCGCTCGACGAGGGCGTGAACTTCATCGACACCGCCAACCGCTACAACTGGGGCGAGTCGGAGGACATCACCGGCAAGGCCGTGCAAGGACGGCGCGAGCACGTCGTGCTGGCGACCAAAGTATTCATGCCCGGCACCGGCGGTCTGCTCGATCGCGGCACGTCGCGCCGTCACGTCATGCTGCAGGTCGAAGAGAGCCTGCGCCGGCTCGGCACCGACTGGATCGACCTCTACCAGCTGCACCGCAACGACAAGGACACGCCGATCGAAGAGGTGCTCAGCGCGCTCAGCGACTGCGTGCGGCAAGGCAAGGTGCGCTACATCGGCGTGTCGACCGGCCATGGCTCCGACCCGGTGGAGATCTCATGGCCCGGTTGGCGCATGGTCGAGGCGCTGTGGGTCAGTGAGCGTCGCAACCTCGAGCGCATCGTCTCGACGCAGCCGCCGTACTCGATCTTTTCGCGCGACGCCGAGCGCGATCTCTTCCCGGTGTGCGAGCGCTTCGGCATCGGCGCCATCGTCTGGAGTCCGCTGGAAGGTGGCTGGTTGTCGGGCCGCTACCGCAAGGGCCAGAAGCCGCCGGCCGATTCGCGCGCAACGAACGATACCGAGTTCGGCCACTTCGTGCGCTCGGCGTTCGACTTCGACAGCCCGCAAGGCCGTCAGCGCCTGGAGGTCGTGGAAGCGCTGGTCGGCATGGCGCAGGAGCTCGGCGTGTCGCTCGCCGCCTACGCCAATGCCTGGACGCTGCGCCACCCCGCCGTGACCTGCGCCATCGTCGGCCCGCGCGTCATCGGCCACCTCGACGCCGGCTTCGAATCGCTCAACGTGCGCATTCCGCAGGAGCATCTCGACCGCATCGATACGCTGGTGCCGCCGGGGGGGCGCGGCTGATACGGCCGCGCGTTTCAGCCCTGCGCGGTCAATCGCGAGAAGACGGCGACGGACTCGGCGTCGGCGCGCAGGTGGGTCTCGACGGACGGGTGAGGCACCCGATGACCGCATTCACCGCTTGAGCAACTTCTCCAGCATCCCATCCAAACCGTGACCGATGGCGCCGGCGCCGCCCTTTTTCAACAGGTCGCCGACGCTGCTGCCGACGTCTTTGCCGAGCCACTTCTCCAGCTGTGCCGCGGCGGCGCTCAGGGCGACGTCGCGTCCCACGGCAGTGGCGACGGCGCGCAGGATCTGCCGCGGCGTCGCGCCGTCGGGGCGATCGGCGCCGATGCCTTTGAGCTCGAAGCCGGGCAGCGATTCGCTGCGCTGCGGGCCGCCGGCGGCGTGCGCGTCGAGTCGCACGGTGCCGTCGTGCAAGGTCAGCAGGGAAACGATGTAGCGGCGCCCGCTGCCGTTGTCGCCGTCGGACTGCGGCGGCGCCCTGCGCGGCAAGGGCGACACGGTGCTCGGCGTGTTCGCGCCCGTTCCGTCGATCGGCCCGGCCGGCGTTGCCGCGTCGACGGCCGGCGCCGGCGCCGGCGATTGGGCGGCCGCGGCGTCGCGGCGCGCCGGCACACGCGCGTGCTCGATGGCGCGTCGAATGGCGTCGAGGTTCGAGTCGTTGTGCGCGTCGAGCTCGTACAAGACCTGCGCGCCGTCGAGATGCACCGCGCGCACGACCGTCGGGCTGGAGAAGGCGGTCAGCAGATCGACCTCGATCGAGACGGAGGCCAGCTGTACCGCGTCGGCGGCGCTGAAGCCGGGCGGATTGGCGACGTGCACGCCGCGCACGACGCCGAGGCCTTGGTGCAGGTTCAGCTCGACCGCGTCGATGTGCACCGGCGTGCCGAGCAGTGCGCCGGTGCGCGCTTCGAGCTGGCGCTGCACCACGCCTTCCAGCCCCGGACGCAGTAGCACGGCCAGCAGTACCAGCAACGCCAGCGCCGCGCCGGCACCGAGCCACAGCCGTCGCGGCACGCTCAGCTCAACGCGTAGCGCACGCCGGTGAGCTCCTCCGACAGCGCCCACAAGCGCGCCGCGGCGGCGGAGTCGCGCGACGCCGCGTTCGATTCGACGCTGCGCGGGCTGCCCCACAACTCGCCGATGCCGTCCGGCCCGTAGTAGCCGCCGCCGCGCACGTCCGCGGCGGTCGCGGCATATAGCTGCGGCAGCGCGCCCATCGCGGCGCTTTGCGCGAACAAGCGGTTGCCGAGGTGGGTGATGCGCTCCATCAGTCGCGCCCCTTCCATACGCGGGGCGACGGCTTGCAGATTGGTCGACGCATAGCCCGGATGCGCCGCGACGCTGATCGCCGTAGCGCCGGCGGCGGTCAGTCGGCGTTGCAACTCATAGGCGAACAGCAGGTTGGCCAGCTTGCTCTGGCCGTATGCCGGCCAGCGCTTGTAGCCGTTCTTCCAGCTGAGGTCGTCAAAGCGAATGGTGCCGAGGCGATGAAAGCCGCTGCTCACCGTTACGACGCGCGCTCCCGGCGTGGCGCGCAGCGTGTCGAGTAGAAGGCCGGTGAGGGCGAAGTGGCCGAGGTGGTTGGTGCCGATTTGCATCTCGAAGGCGTCCGCGGTCTGACGATAGGGCAGCGCCATGACGCCGGCGTTGTTCATCAGCACGTCGAGGTGCGGATGCGCGGTGCGCAGCGCATCTGCAAACCGATGGATGTCGGCGAGGCTGGCGAGATCGAGTGGCATCAACGCCGTCGAGGCGCGCGGATGCGCGGCGCGAATCTGCTGCTCCGCCGCCGCGCCTTTGCCTTGATCGCGACATGCCAGGACCACGTGCGCGCCGGCGCCCGCCAACGCCGTCGCGGCTTCGAAGCCCAACCCACTGTTGGCGCCAGTGACGACGACGGTCTTCCCCGACAGGTCGGGCAGGTCAGCAGTGCTCCAACGCGGCATGAGCGAATCTCCCCAGCTGCGTGTCGAATAGCCGCTTCGCGGTCGGGGAGGAAGGTGCGGAGGTGCGGAGGTGCGGAGGTGCGGAGGTAATCGGAGATCTGGCCGGGGGCTGAGCTGAAGCTAATCCGCGAGCGACAGATCGATGGCAGAGTCCGCGAGAGGAGCGCGAGAACGTGTCGACATCGCAGCCCGTCCGCACGTCCGTACGTCAGCACCTCCGCACTTCAGCACCTCCGCACCCTCCGCACCTCTTTCAAATCGACACGAACACGCCGCGCCGGTACAGCCTCGCCATCAGTGTGAACCACAAGCCGGTGTAGGTGACGGCGTAGATCACCGAGGCGTTGGGCGCGGCGGCGAACGGAGTGAACGCGTTGTCGAACAGCCAGGCCTGCAGCGGTTCGCCGTGCAACGGCACGAGGTAGAGGAACTTGGTCGCCAGGCTGGAGAGGAAATAGGCGAGCAGCGGATTCATACCGAAGACCAGCAGGGGCGTCGTCCACGACTGGCGCCCGCGCACGTCGACCAGCCAATAGCAGCAACCGAAGCCGAGCAGCGCGCAGCCGCTGGAGAGCAACGCGAAGGAGCTGGTCCACAACGACTTGTTGAGCGGCAGCCAGGGAGCCAGGGCGAGGCCGAGGCCGAGCAGCGTCGCGCCGCCGGCCAGCAAGCCGATGACGCGATGGCGCGGCGTCGGGGCGCGTAGCACCCAGCCGCCGGCGAGAACGCCGAGCAGCGTGGTGGCGATCGCCGGCAAGGTGCTGAGCAGCCCTTCCGGATCCCAGGTGACGTCGTGCAGATGCCCGTCCATCAGCGCGCGATCGAGCGCGGCACCGAAGTCGGTGCCCGGGAGCAGCGCCGCGGCCACGTGGTCGGGTGCTGCCGCGACCAGTAGCGCCCAATAGCCAACCAGGAGCCCGACGACGATGAGCGCTTGTCGCCGCACGTCGCAGTACAGCGCGATGAGTGCAGCGGCGCCGTAGCACAAGGCGATGCGCTGCAGCACGCCGAGGATGCGCAGCACGTTCCAATCGAACCATGGCAGGGCGTTGAGCAGCAGGCCGAGACCGAAGATGATGCGCGTGCGGCGCCAGATTTTGCCGAGCAGTTGGCGGCGCGGCGTCGCGCGCGCCAGCGCCGGCGCCAGCGACAGCGGGATCGCCACGCCGGCGATGACCAAGAAGGCCGGAAAGATGAGGTCGGCAGGCTGCAGTCCGTTCCACGCCGCGTGCTGCAGCAGCCAGTAGCCGTGCTCGTCACCGCCCGGGCTGTTGACCACGATCATCGCCGCGACGGTGAGGCCGCGGAAAGCGTCGAGCGAGCGTAAACGTGGGAGTGCGGTGCGTGGTCGGATCATCTCGGTGGCCACCGTTGCTGGAGAAGCCTCCTCACTGCGGAAACCCGAAGCGCGACGTTTGGAGCGTCGCATGCGCCAAGCAAATTCGTCGCCCGACTCGTCTCGCTGGAGTTTCCATTCGCGCCGGCGGCCAGAATCGCTTGAACCGCGCAACATGCATGCACTCTGAGCAGCCCTGCCTAGATAATGGAACGCCCTTTTCTGTTCGACTCGATAAGCAGCGCCGTTTGTCGGGTCGCCCGGTCGCCGGATTTGCCCAACAGATCGCCGTCAGCCGTCAGCGATCAAACCTGCACGGATGCAGGATCCGAGCCCTGGCTGAGCGCTCGCGGCTGGTCGCCCAGCTCATTTTACGCACAACCCGCTCGCCGATGAGCGGCCGCGGCTGTGCTCACGACAATCGCCGTTCGGCTGTCCGCATCTTGTTTCAGCTTCACGGGAAGCACTGCATGGATCCGAGGTGTCGCCGAGAGTGCCGACAGCTCGTCGCCGGCTGCCTGGTTGGCAGTCGGCTGGCGCCTAGCGCGCGCGTCCGTGTCCCGCCGGCTTGGGCGTGTTGGGCGGCGGCGGCTCGGCGTCGAGCACAGTGAAGGGCTCGGTTTGGCGTGCGAAACCATCCAAGACGCGGCCCATCGCCGTCTGTTGCGTCGCATACATGTCGAGCGCGTCGATCTTCAACTGCGCCTGCTGCGGCGTCAGTGTGACGGCGGCGCGCTCGCCCGGGCGGTGAAAATCGGCCGGCAGCTCCAGCGGCTGGTCCGGCCGCGGCGTCTGATCGGGCGCGTTCCAGCCGGGCGGCCAATTCGGCCAGTGGATCAGATACCCGGCGAGCTCCGGCCGCTGGCGCTTCGGCATGCCGGCGGTCCAGTCCTGCACCGCGAGCAAGGTGAATGCGCCGGCTGCGGCGTGGTCCGGGTGGCGATCGAACGGATCCGGCAGCACGATCAGCGTCGGCTTTGTCTCGCGCAGGATGCGCACCAACTCGCGGTGCAGATCGTCGCCGTCGTAGCGCACCGCTTCGTTGAGCACCTCGCCGGTGTAGGGCGGCGCCGTCGCATCGGTGGTGCGCGAGCGCCACGGTTTGGTCGGGTCGCGATGCGCGGTGAGCAACGCGTCCAGTCCGCCGTCCGGAAAGCCCAGCACGGTGAGGCGAATGGCGCCGTTGCCGAGCACGCGCAACGCGCCGCGCGCTTCGCCGAGGCGGCGCTCGCCGTAGGCGACGAAGTCGACCGGCCGCGGTTTCGGGTCGCCGGTATCCTGCGCCACGGCTTCGACGTAGCCGTCGCCGGCGGTCAGAAGCACGACGCGCACCGAGCCGCTGTTGGCCAACACCTGTTGCATCAGCCCGCCGGCGGCCAGCGTCTCGTCGTCCGGATGCGGCGCGATCACCAGCAGCCGCTCGTTGCGATCGACCTCCAGCGGCGGCAGCGCGGCCGCCTGGGCGAGCGCCGGCAGCAGCCAGAGAGCGAGGGTCAGAAATCGAGACACGCCCACCAGGGTGACCGGCCGTGAGGAACGGCGCAAGGGCGGAATCGAGGGACGAAGCCCGGGGGTTGGGGGTTAAGGGGTTGGGGGTTGGGGAAGAGGTAGATTCTTCCCGAACCCCCAACCCCGAGCCCGCGCCCCAAACGCAAGTCTCCACCCCAAGCCTACTCGTCAGATCACCCAATCCATGCTCCCCTAAAGCGTCATGCTCGAGCGCTTCCACCCGGTCACGCGCGCCTGGTTCACGTCGGCGTTCGCTGCGCCGACGGAGGCGCAGAGCGGGGCTTGGGAGGCGATTGCGGCCGGACAGCACGCGCTGGTGGTGGCGCCGACCGGATCGGGCAAGACGCTGGCGGCATTTCTCTGGGCGCTCGACCGCTTGGTCGCCAGTCCGCCGCCGCCCGGCGCGCCGGCCGGCGTGCGCGTCCTGTACGTCTCGCCGCTCAAGGCGCTGGCGGTCGATGTCGAGCGCAACCTGCGCGCGCCGCTGGCCGGTATGCGCGGTGCGGCGCAGCGTTTGGGATTGCCGCTGCCGGAGATCGACGTCGGCCTGCGCAGCGGCGACACCGCCGCCGCCGAGCGCCGCAAGTTCGCCGGCGCGCCACCCGACATTCTGATCACCACGCCGGAATCGCTCTATCTGCTGCTCACTTCGGCGGCGCGCGAAGCGCTGCGCACGGTCGAGACGGTGATCGTCGACGAGGTGCACGCGGTCGCCGGCAGCAAGCGCGGCGCACATCTCGCGCTCAGCCTGGAGCGACTCGACGCGCGCTTGCCGCGCCCGGCGCAGCGCATCGGCTTGTCGGCGACGGTGCGGCCGCTCGACGAGATGGCGCGCTTTCTCGGCGGCGCGCAGCCGGTGACCGTCGTCGACGCGCGCGCGCCGAAGCCGCTCGAGGTGTCGGTGGTGGTGCCGGTCGACGATATGACGCAGCTCGGCAACGCCGTGCGCGACGAGATCCGCAGCGGCAGCGCTTCAGGTGCCGTACCGCCGCCGCCGAGCATTTGGCCGCACGTCGAAGAGGCGGTGCTGCAGCTGATTCGCGCGCATCGCAGCACCATCGTGTTCGCCAACTCGCGGCGCCTCGCCGAGCGGCTGTGCGGCAGCCTCAACGAGCTCGCCGGCGAAGAGCTGGCGCGCGCGCATCACGGCTCGGTGAGTCGCGAGCAGCGCGCTCACATCGAAGATGCGCTGAAGACCGGCCAGCTCAGGGCGGTGGTCGCGACCAGCTCGCTGGAGCTCGGCATCGACATGGGCGCGGTCGATTTGGTGATCCAGATCGAGGCGCCGGATTCGGTCGCGTCGGGCCTGCAGCGCATCGGCCGCGCCGGGCATCAAGTCGGTGCGGTCAGCCGCGGCATCGTCTTTCCCAAGTACCGCGGCGACCTGCTCGAAGCGGCCCTGGTCAGCGAGCGCATGCAAGCCGGCGCGATCGAGGCGCTGCGCGTGCCGCGCAATCCGCTCGACGTGCTGTCGCAGCAGATCGTCGCGATGGTCGCGCTCGACGATTGGCCGCTCGCCGATCTCGCCGCGCTGGTGCGCCGCGCCGCACCGTTCGCCGAGCTGCCCGACACGGCGCTAAGCGCCGTGCTCGACATGCTGGCCGGCCGCTTCCCCTCCGATGCGTTCGCCGGCTTGCGGGCGCGCCTGACGTGGGACCGCGGCGCCGACATCCTGAGCGCGCGACAAGGCGCGCGGCTGATCGCCGTGACGTCCGGCGGTACGATCCCGGATCGCGGTCTGTTTGGCGTCTACCTGGTCGGCGAGCGCGGCCCGCGCGTCGGCGAGCTCGACGAGGAGATGGTTTACGAGAGCCGCGCCGGCGACGTGTTCACGCTCGGCGCGACCAGCTGGCGCATCGAGGACATCACCGCCGATCGCGTGCTGGTCTCGCCGGCGCCGGGTACGCCGGGCAAGATGCCCTTCTGGCGCGGCGACGCGCTCGGCCGCCCGGTCGAGCTCGGCAAAGCGCTCGGCGCCTTCGTGCGCGAGCTCGACGGGCTCGACGAAGCGGCGCGGCGCGCGCGCCTCACCGCGGCCGGCTGCGACGCGCGCGCCGCGTCGAATCTGTCGCGCTATCTCGATGAGCAGCGCGCCGCGACGACGGTGTTGCCCGACGACCGCACGCTGGTGGTCGAGCGCTTCCGCGACGCGGTCGGCGATTGGCGCCTGTGCATCCACTCGTTCTTCGGCGCGCGCCTGCACGCGGCGTGGGCGCAGGCGATCCGCGCCCGCCTGCGCCAGCAGCTCGGCCTCGAGGTGCAAGTCATCCACGGCGACAACGGCATCGTCATCCGCGTGCCCGAGGGCGACGAGATGCCGTCGCTCGACGCCGCCTTCCCGGAGCCGGAGGAGATCGAAGATCTGGTGGTCGCCGAGGTCGGCGCTTCGGCGCTGTTCGCCAGCCGCTTCCGCGAGTGCGCCGGGCGCGCGCTGCTGCTGCCGCGGCGCCGGCCGGGGAAGCGCACGCCGCTGTGGCAGCAGCGCCAGCGCGCCGCGTCGCTGCTGCAGGTGGCGAGTCAGTTCCCGTCGTTTCCGATTGTGCTGGAAACCTATCGCGAGGTGCTGCAGGACGTCTTCGACCTGCCGGAGCTCGAGCGCCTCTTACGCGATATACGCAGCCGCGTCGTGCGCGTGGTCGAGGTTGAGACCGAGCTGCCATCGCCGTTCGCCGCGGCGCTGCAACTCTCCTACGTCAGCGCCTTCATGTACGAAGGCGATGCGCCGCTGGCTGAGCGGCGCGCGCAGGCGCTGGCGCTCGACCGCGCCGTGCTCGCCGAGCTGATGGGGCGCGAAGAGCTGCGCGAGCTGCTCGACGCCGACGCGCTGGTCGAGATCGAGCACGCGCTGCAGGCCCTGCTGCCGGAACGCAAGGCGCGTGGGCTCGACGCGTTGCACGAGCTGCTGCGCGATCTCGGCGATCTGGATGGTGCGGCCGTGGCGGCGCGCTGCGCGCCGCCCGATGCGGCGGGCGAGTGGCTCGAGGAGCTGCAACGCCAGCGTCGCGCCTTGCGCGTGCGCGTCGCCGGCGAAGCGCGCTGGATCGCCATCGAGGACGCGGCGCGCTACCGCGACGCACTCGGCGTCGCCTTGCCGGTCGGCGTACCGGCGGCGTTCCTCGAGCCGGTTGCCGATCCCTTGGCAGATCTCGTGCGGCGCTATGCGCGCACGCATGGGCCGTTCACCGTCGCCGAGCTGGCGCAGCGCCTCGGCCTCGGCGCGGCGGTGGCGCTCGGCGTGCTGCGCGGCCTCGAGGCGGCTGCGCACGTGGTCGAGGGCGAGTTTCGCCCCGGCGCCAGCGGACGCGAGTGGATCGATACCGAGGTGTTGCGCCGCCTGCGGCGCCGCTCGCTGGCGGCGCTGCGCCGCGAGATTGAGCCGGCGCCGCCGGAGGGGTTGGCGCGCTTCGCCGTCGCCTGGCACGAGGTGGCGCCGAGCGGACCGCGCGCCGCCGGCCTCGATGCGCTGTGGCGCGTCGTCGAGCAACTGCAGGGCGTGCCGCTGCCGGCCTCGGTGTTCGAAGCGCAGGTGCTGCGCGCTCGCATCCCGGACTACTCGCCGTTGCTGTTCGATCAGCTCGGCGCCGCCGGCGACGTCGTGTGGGTGGGCGCCGGTGGCTTGGGCGCCAACGACGGATTGATCGTCCTGGCGCAGGCGGAGCTGGCCCCGTTGCTGTTGCCCGAGCCGCTCGAGGTCGAGCACTCGCCGTTGGCGCAGCTGGCGCTCGCCGCGCTGGCGCGCGGCGGTGCGCTGTTCTTCCGCCAACTGGCGGAGACGCTCGGCGCGCCCGACGATCACCAACTGGTGCTGGCGCTCTGGGAGTTGGTGTGGTCGGGCCACGCTACCAACGATACGCTGGCGCCGCTGCGCGCCGTCGTGTCGCGAAAGCCGCTCGGCAGCGCGAGCGGTCGGCCGGCGACCGAACGGCGAGCCGCCGCCCCGCCTGCGCTGCCGCGCCGCCCTAAACATCTCACGCGGCTCGGTCCGCCGGCAGCGGCGGGTCGCTGGAGCCTGGCGCCGCTACGCGACAGCGATGCGACACGACGCCGCCACGCATGGGCCGAGCAGAGTCTGCGCCGGCATGGCCTGGTGACGCGCGGCGCCATCGCCGCCGATCGCCTCACCGGTGGCTTCGCTGCCGTCTATCCGCTGCTCGTCGCGATGGAAGAGCGCGGTCGCTGCCGGCGCGGCTATTTCGTCGAAGGGCTCGGCGGCGCGCAGTTCGCCTTGCCGGGTGCGGTCGATCGGCTGCGTGCACTCGCCGTCGATCCCGCTGCGGCGGCGCGCGCCGTCGTGCTGGCCGCGACCGATCCGGCCAATCCGTACGGCGCCGCGCTGGCCTGGCCGGAGCGCGGCGCCGTCGATGTAGCGCATCGCGCCGGCCGCAAGGTCGGCGCCTTCGTCGTCCTGGTCGGCGGCGTGCTGGCGCTGTACATCGAGCGCGGCGGCAAGACGCTGCTGTCGTACGGCGACGATGCGGCGCGTTTGCAATCCGCCGTGCAGGCGCTCGCCGCCGCGGCGCGCAGCGGCATGCTCGGCCGCTTCGAAGTCGAGCGCGCCGACGGCGCGTCGGTGCGCGAATCGCCGCTCGCCGCCGCATTGGAAGCGGCGGGATTCAGCCGCACGTACAAAGGACTGCGCCTGCGTGCCTGAAGGTGACACGGTCCACCTCGCGTGCGCGCGCTTGCACGCTGCGTTGGCCGGGCAGACGCTGGTGCACTGCGATCTGCGCGTGCCGCAGCTGGCGACAACCGACCTGCGCAACCGCGTCGTGCTCGACGTGACGGCGCGCGGCAAGCACATCCTCATGCGCCTCAGCGGCGGGCTGACGCTGCACTCGCACTTCCGCATGGAGGGCGCATGGCATCTGTATCGCCCCGGCGAGCGCTGGCAGGGCGGGCCGGAGTTTCAGGTGCGCGCCGTGCTCGAGACGCCAGGGTGGGTCGCCGTCGGCTATCGCCTGCCGGTGCTGGAGCTGTTCGCCACCGCCGACGAGCCGGCGCACGTCGGCCATCTCGGTCCCGATCCGCTCGGCGACGACTGGGACGCGGCCGAAGCGTTGCGCCGGCTGATGGCCGATCCGACGCGCTGCATCAGCGACGCGTTGCTCGATCAGCGCGTCATCGCTGGTATCGGCAATGTCTGGCGCTGCGAGCTGTGTTTCCTGCGCGGCCTCGACCCGTCGATGCCGGTCGGCGCGGTGCGCGAGCCGCAGCGCCTGATCGACCTGATCAAGCGCGCCTTCGAAGCCAACCGCGGCACCGGCAGCCACGTCACCACCGGCGACCCGCGCCGCGGCTTCTCGCACTACGTCTACGGTCGCGAGCGCCAACCCTGCCGCCGCTGCCGCACGCCCATCCGCCGCCGCGCCATGACGGCCGGCGAAGACGGCGAGCGGGTGACGTATTGGTGTCCGGCGTGTCAGCCGGCGACTGGCAAACCCCGACCTTAGATCCGACACATTTCTTGGCCATGGCGGGCACACAGCGCACAGATAAGGCTTGGCATTTGCGCTGGTGACCCGAGGGCTTCAAGCCGCATCGCCGCTGCTCTTTGGAAACGACGCCGGTCGCCGCGTTTCCCTCTCCGCTCGATGGGCTCGGTGTCTGCGTGGTGAATTGCTTCGCCTCATCAAGGCCAATTGTTCGGTAAGCGGCACACGCAGTAGTTGCGACGCCGCAACCATTCCGAGCGGACGATGGTCGGCTCGCCCATCGCCGCGCGCGCAGAGGCAACCTTCCGCCGTGCATGACGGATGGTTCAGTCGCCGCGGCGTCCGCGCACGGTTACGGGTTTTCCCCAAATAGGCGACGCAAATGACACCGTGGTAGAGGCACACAGCGAGGTGACGGTTGGGCGCAACGCGACCGGGACAGCGGCGCCGCGCCGACTCGACTGCGACTCGTCCAGACGGTCTTCGAGCTCATGCTGACTCAGGGTCGCGATCGGCTTAGCGGCGGCGCATTGGCGCGGGCCGCGAAGAACGAAGGCCAACCTGTGCGGCCAGCCGACGCATCCGCGGCGCCGCCGCGCCGTGCTGACATCCCCGAGCGGTCGACCACAGCGCGCCCGTTCGTCGGGCGGCGCCGCCAGCTCGAGCTGCTCGAGCGCTGTCTCGGCGATGCGCTGGCGGGCAGCCCGCGCTTCGTGATGCTCGCCGGCGAAGCGGGCGTCGGCAAGTCGCGCCTGGTCAGAGAGCTGTGCGCGCGCGCCGCCGCACTGGAGGTCCAGACCCTCTATGGCCGGTGCGCCGAAGACCTCCCGCTACCATATCTGCCGTTCGTCGAAGCGCTCGAGGCTCCGCTGCGCGCCACCCTCGGCGAGGACGCCGAGGCGCTCCAGCGCCTGCTCCACCGTGGCGCCGCCGTCGCTGCGCCCCGCGAGACTCGCGACGTCGAGTCGGGAGCCGGAGCGCCGACCCCGTCTCCGGCGGAGCAGCTGCTGCTGTTTCGCACCGTCGCGCAAGCCTGCCTCACGCTGGCGCAGCATCGCCCGACCCTGCTCGTGCTGGAGGACCTGCACTGGGCCGACCGCTCGACCATCGACCTCCTGCAGCATGTGGTTTTTACGCTCGCCGACGCGGCGCTGCGCGAGACCGTGCCGCTGCTCGTGGCGGTGACGTACCGGCCGGCGGAGGCGGACGATCGCGTCGCGCGCGCCGTCGATCGCCTGCGGCGTGAGGAGATCGCCGTCGGTCTCGACGTCGCCGGGCTGGACGAAGCGGAGATCGACGCGCTGATCACCTCCTTCGGACTTGCCCAGCCCACCCACCAGTTGATCGCCAGCATCAGCGCCACGACGCACGGCAATCCGCTGTTCGTCGAGGAGCTGCTGCACGACCTGGTGAAACGTGGCGCGCTGCGCTGGCGCGGAGGATATCTCGCCGCGGTCGGCGACCTCGATGCCGTGCGCTTGCCGGCGGAGCTGACCGGCATCATCGCCGACCGCATCCGCCCGCTCGGTTCGCGCTGCGTCGAGGTCCTCGGTCTGGCCGCGCTGCTCGGCAGTCGCTTCTCGCTCGACACCCTGGCGGCGGTGAGCGAGCTCGGCAGCGAGGCGGTGCTCGACCTGCTCGAGGAAGCGAGCCGGCAGCGGCTCCTGGCGAGCGACGGGGCGGTGTTCGAGTTCGTGCATCCGCTCGTCCGCCATGTGCTGGCGAGTCAGCCGACCGGCATCCGCGCGCGCCGCATGCACCGGCGCATCGCGGCGACTTTGGAGCATCTGCACGCCGGCAGCGCCGACGACCACTTGCTCGAGATCACGCATCACTTGATCGCAGCCGGTTGCGAGGCCGAGCCGCGCATCGTGTGGCGTGCCGCGCAGCGCGCCGGCGAGCGCGCGCTTGCGATGTCCGCGTGGGCGGACGCGGCGCGCTACTGGGAGGCGGCGCTTGCTGCCGCCGCCGCCTGTGGCGACGTCGAGCCGCACGCGCGTGCCGTGCTGCATCATCGCGCTGCCTTCGCCTACTCGCGCGATCTCGACGGCGGTCCGTGCCTGGAGCAGTACGAGCTCGCCATCGCCGCCTACCGGCAAACCGATGACCTCTGCGGGCTGACCTGCGCACTGTCCGAGCAGGCGCGCGCGCACGTCATGCTGGCCTCGGCACCGTATGGCGCGCTGGTCGAGCTGGAGCCCCTGCAACAGGCGCTCATCGCGCTCGGCGACCGCGAGCCGGTGTTGCGCGGCCAATGCCTCACCACACTGGCGCTGGCGTACTGGACGGCGCGCCGTCCCGAGGAGGCCGAGCGCGCCGCGCGCGCGGCGCTGGACAGTGGCGCCGGTGACCACCGCCTCCTCGCCGAAGCTTACCACGCGCTGGCGCTGGCCCAGATTCATATGATGCGCCAGGCCGACGCGCTGGCATCGTGGGAACAAAGCCGCGCCCATGCGCGGCAGGCCGGCGATCGCTGGCTCGAGAGCGTCGCATTGCAGCGCATGCCCACGGCGTTGGTCGGCCTCGGACGCCTGGCGGAGGCGGAAGCGACGGCCCGTGCCGCGTGCGCGCTCGGGCGCGAGACGCAGAACTGGGCTGGCTGCTCCGTCGGACTCGGCAACCTCGTGCTGGTCGCGGTCGCCCGCGGCGACCAGGCGACGGCCGAGGAGTGCGCCCGCGAAGCGCTCACCATGGTGCGGCGCGCGCGCTACGGCTGGGCCGGTCCGTACTTTCTGCCGGCGCTCGCGTGCGCGCGCACGTTGCGCGGCGCGTGGGCCGAGGCGGCGGACGCGCTCACCATTCTCGTCACCCCCGGTCAGGTCTTCGACGACGCCGGCCCGGCGGTTCAGCTGCTTGCCTGGGTGTATCACCAGCTCATCGGCGCCCAGCGCGAGCAGGTCGAGGACGACGTTCGCGATCGCCTGCGCCGCCTTGCCGGCGCGGGCGCTCCGGCGGAGATCGTCAATCTCGCCGGCTTCTCCGCCTTGGTCGAGGCGGGCGATCTGCTCGACGATGCCGCGACCGCAACGGCCCCCTATTCCGCATTGCGCGTCGCCGCCGAGCGCGGCGTCGTGCTGACGATCGGCTGGCCGTTCCTCATCGAGCGCATGCTCGGGATTGGGGCGACACGAGCCGGCGACTGGGCGCATGCGGAAGGCCACTTCGCCGCCGCCGCCGCAACGGCGGCGCAGATCGGAGCCACGCCGGAGCTGCTGCGCACCCATCTCGATCAGGCCCGCATGCTGATCGCACGCGCCGGTCTCGGCGACGTCGAGCGCGCCGCTGCGCTGCTGCGCGACGCGCACGCGCGCTGCGAGGCACTCGGATTGACGCCGCTGAGCGAGCGCGTGGCGCGCGTCGCCGAGCCGCTCGGCATCCGCTTGCGGCGCCGCCGCGGACGCGCTGCGGTGGCGCCAAGCGAGCTGAGCCGGTCCGATCTCGACGTGCTGCGGCGCGTCGCCCAGGGCCGCAGCGTCGACGAGATCGCCAGCGCGCTTACCGTCGCGCCGGCGTCGGCCGAGCGGCGGATCCGGAGCGTCCTGGAGAAGATCGCGGTGCGCGCCACCGAGCCGCCGCGCGCCGGACGGGCCGCGCCGCACGGCGCCGCACAGCCGTTGCACCCGCTGATCATCATGTTCACCGACATGGAAGGCTCGACCGCGATGATCGAGCGCCTCGGCGACGCGCGGGCGCACGCGCTGCTGTGCATCCATGACGCGACGATCCGCGCCGCCCTGGTCTCGCACGGCGGTGCCGAGGTGAGCCATACCGGCGACGGCGTCCTGGCGACGTTCCGCTCCGCCGCGGCGGCGATCGCCTGTGCGATCGACATCCAGCGAGCCTTCACACAGCACAACGCCGACCACCCGGAGGAGCCGATCCGGGTACGTATCGGTCTCAACGCCGGCGAGCCCATCGCCGAGCACGGTGCGCTCTTCGGCAGCGCGGTCCACATGGCGGCGCGCATCTGTGCCCGTGCCCGCGGCGAGCAGATCCTCGTCGCAGAGGTCGTGCGACAGCTCGCCGGCGGCACCGACGTGGTGTTCGTCGATCGGCGCCGCGCCGCGTTGAAGGGCTTTCGCGGCCGATTCCACCTCTCCGAGGTGCCATGGCAAGACGACGCGTAGCCGACGCTCGCCACGCGGCAACCGCGCGCATCTGACGGGAGGAGACCCCCATGCCCATGCCAGTGCTCAGCGATATCTTCGACGGCCGCAACGAAGCCCTTCTCCAGCCCGGCTTCCTGCGTGCCCTCGACCGCGCTTCGCACGCGCGCAAGGACTGGCCGGAGGCCGGCGTGCAGCGCCTGCTGCAGGTCCTGAAGAAACGCGGCAGTCTCGGCGACGTCTGCGCGCGCTTTGGCCTCTTCGCCACGCCGGAAGAGCAGCTGCACGTGCGACAGGATTGGTTCGGTGAAGGCGGCAACGGCTGGTGGCCAAAGGAACCGATGGAGGCGCTCTTTCGCAAAGGCGTGGTCCGCGCCATCGAGCTGTTGCGCGAGCACGACCGCCCGCTCGCCTCCTACTGGCGCATCGGCAAGGACACGCGTCGCGTGCAGATCACCTTCGCGCTCAGCTCGCATCAACTCACGCTGCTGATCTCGACACCGCCGCCACGCGCGCGCGCCGGACGCGTTCGCATGGTTCGCAATCCAAAGGTCTGGGTCGTGGTCCCCAAGTCCAACGGCCGCATCGCGTCGGTTCCCGGCCTCACGCCGGTCCCCGACGATGAGCCGCGCATCCCACCGGTCCCCTGCACGCTGTAGCGGCCTCACCCGGCCGCCGTCGTCAGTCGCCAGGACGGCAACATCACGCGGGGTTCGTGGCGGCATTCGTCGCGCCGCCGCGCTACGCGCGCGGCGGACGGATCTGCTCGAAGCCGCGGCGCCGCCGCGGACGGATCGGTCGGGTGAAAGACGCAAAGACGGACCGTCGATCGGGCGCGTGATCGCAGCGCGGGTGCTTGGACGAACCAAGAGTTTGGCTTTGCCCAACATGAGGACAGCGCAAAATCCGCTACCACTGAGAATGAGCGGCTGGTGCGTATTAGCTGGCGCTCGGCGGCAGCTTGTCGCTGGCGGAGTCGGGCCGGCGCGTGGCGCGCGATGCGCGGCATCGACCAGGCCTTGCCGATCCACGCACTGCCGGCACATGCGGATCGCCCTGGCCGCCGCGCAACAACAGTCCACCTTTCTCGCCAAGGACGCCCCAGCGACCACGGGCGACTGCCTAGTGCCGTAGTCATCAAACGTTGGATGCCCAGCGAGTCATCGAGGCCGCGTCGTCGTACGTGACGAACGACTCTCTACGCTTCCCAGCTTGACGTCACCGCATCGACCCCGGTCGCCCGCTCTCTCAGAAAGCCCCTGTGCCGCAAGGGCTTTCTTCATTCTCACTCTTCATCCGCGTGGCGGCACACAGCGGAGGAAATTCGAGCCCTCAATGAGCGGTTCGGGCGGCGCGTTGGGGGAAGAGCAGGATGCAGCCCATCATGAATGCGAGCAGCGTGGCGGACGCCCAATATCGACTGAGGTCGAGCCCACCGGAAGCGTGTGGCTTGTCCAGGAAATCGCCAACCACAGCCCCCAATGGCCGGGTCAAGATGAACGCCGCCCAGAAGAGCGCCGTGCGCGAGACCTGCGTGAAGAAGTGGAACGCGGCCACCACGGCGAGCAGCGCGACGAATATCAGCACGCCGCCGGCGTAGCCGAGCCCCGCCGAGTCGGCGGTCCAGTCGCCGAGCGCCGTGCCGAGCGTCTGCGAGAACATGATGGTCACCCAATAGAAGCACTCGGCTCGCGGGTTCGCGACGCTCTCGACCGATACGGAGCCCATGGCGCGGCGCCAGATCACCAGGGTCGCGATGAGCAGGACGAAGAGCAACGACGCGCCACCCGCATAGCCGATACCGAGCGAGCGGTCGGCGAAGTCCGCCAGGGTGGTGCCGACCGTGGTGGTGGCGACGATCGTCGTCCAATAGACGAGAGGGCGGAAGCGCGTCGTCTTGATCTGCACGATCACGGCAACCAAGAACGCGACGCCGAAGATGGCGGTCGCGACGAGATAGCCGAGGTTCATGGACATCGAGACCGCGTCCCCGCCGGTCTCGCCGAGGGTGGTGGCGGCGATCTTGATGACCCAAAAGAGCAGCGTCAGCTCCGGGACTTTCGCAAACGCGTGCTTGGCGTCGGTGGTGCGCGGGCTCGTCATGTTCATGCAATAGCATTGGAAGGCACGCTGCCGCGGCGGACGCTTGCGCGCGGTATGAGGACCGGCGAGGCTCGGTGCGATGAGAGCTATAATCGGAGGTGGACTGCTCCTCGTACTGGGAGCCTGCAGCGCGACGGCGGAACGCTCCGCAGCGCCTCCGGCGCCGCCGGCCGGCGCCAGCCGTATCGCCAGCGCGAATATTCCGCCCGTACTCGCGGCAAGGAGCGTCGAGTTGCCCGGAGCGAAGGGGCCAGTCTCGCTCGATCTCATCGCCTACGATCGCGCGCACGGGCGCGTCTGGGTGCCGGTCGGCGATACGGGCAGTGTCGACGTTTTCGACATCGGTAGCAGCGCGTTCAAGCGCGTCGACGGCTTCGAGACGACGCAACGCGAGATGCGCGGCGAGATGCGGACGATGGGACCCAGTTCCGCGACTATCGGTGATGGCGTCGCCTACGTCGGCAACCGCGCGACGAGCGAGGTCTGCGCCATCGACGCGCAGTCGTTGCAGCGCGGCAATTGTCTCAAGCTGGCGACGCCCGCTGACTTCGTGACGTATGTGGCGGCGACCAAGGAAGTCTGGGTCACGACGCCGAGAGACGGTTCCCTCACGCTGCTCGACGCCAGCACACCGGCCGCGTTGAAGTCGAAGCTCGTGATCAAGATGCCAGGTTCGCCCGAAGGCTCGGCCGTCGACGCCGACCACAAGCTCTTCTTCACGAACCTCGAGGACACGAATCAGACGTTGGTCGTGGACATCGAGTCGCACGCGATCACGGCAACGTGGAGCTCCGGCTGCAGCGTCGCGCCGCACGGGATCGCTGTCGACCCGGCGCGCGGCTTGGTGATCGTGGCCTGCTCCGATGGGCTTCGCATCCTCGACGCCGCGCACGACGGCGCACTGTTGGGCAAGCTCGATGCGGGCGACGGAGTGGACGACATCTTCTACGACGCAGCCAAGCGTCTGGTCTATGTGGCAGCGGCGAACGCCAAGCGACTGACCATCGCCAGCATCGGAGACAATGGAGAGGCGACCGTGATCGCAACGGCCGCCACGGCGGAGCGGGCTCGCAACGCCGTCGCCGACACCGACGGCAACACGTTCATCGCGGACGCCGCAACCGCACGGCTGCTGATCTTCGCGGCGCCCAAATAGCAGCGCCGGGTTTGATCGCGTCGGCGCGCTGACGTTGATCGCTGGGTGATGTCTCGCTGCACCCTGCGCGCCTCCGGGTTGAATCCCTTGGCGACGCGGCCGGCCGCTTCGAGGCGTGGAGGCGCGTGCGCTTGCGGTCTTTGTACCTAAAACAGTTCGAGTCGCAATAAGTCGGCAGTCTCCGCACCGCCCCACCGAAACGGAATCCACAGATGAACACAGATCCCACTCAATCGCCCCGCCCCAAGAGTCGCAGAACCACAGCCCACGCCGTCCTACGCCTCCATCTGCGACACACTGGGTTGAACGCAGCGCGCGCGAAGGGCGGCAACGGCGATCTGTGTTCTCGTGGGGCCGGGCGATTGAGTGGGGATCTGTGTCCATCTGTGGCATCCGAAATCCGGCAAGTCCGAATTTAGGTGCAAGGCCGCGCAACACTTCTCGACATGCTGCGCTTCTGACCCGGAACGGTTGTGGTCTTCGTGCGTATCCGGCCGCTCTCGCTAGCGGCTGACGGCGGCGAGGACTGATCCGCCGCCGCCATCTCTCCGGCTCGGGCGCGGGAACGAGATTTCCGCGTGCGCAGATCGGGCTAGATTCAGCTGGCCGGCGCTTCGCGCATAGGCCAGATCCAGGACATGAGCCAGCTCACGCACAATCCCATCAGGCAGCCGAAGAGCACCTCGGCGACTTTATGCAGGCCCCCTTCCACACCACTCACCGTCGAGTCGTGCATCAGCCCGGTGGCGATGACGAGGGCAGCCGTGATGGGCGCCTGACGCCACATCGTCTGGACGTGAACGACGTATGAGGAGACGAGGACGGTCACGGCAAGCGCCAGCGGCAGCTTCCATTCGCGTGCGCCGCCGACGACCAGAAAGAGCAAGCCGACCACGCAACCGATGAGCACGTTGATCATGCGACTGCGGAACATCCGTTTCGCTTCTTTCACCTGCGGCTCGGAGGCCGCGACCATCGAGGCGATGGCCCAGACCGGATTCGTATCCGCGATGTGACGAAGCACGTACCAGAGAATCGCCGACGCGATGAAGACGTTGATGGCAAAGCGCACGCCGAGCAGGTCGTGTGTCGCCAGCGCCGGCCACTTCACGGCTGGCTTCGCGGCTGCGCGGCCATCAACCCATCACTCGTGGGCATGCGGCGGATTGCCCTTCAGGCGGTAGACGACGCCGGTCTTGGTCGCGCCGAGCGCAATCCAGCTCTTGGCGGCGTCCTGCAAGCCGATAAAAAACGCCTCGGCGCGCCGCAGCGCCTGATCGTTGAGCTCCTCGCGCCGCTTGAACTTAATCTGAAACGCGAACTCGCCGATGAGTGGGCGGTGGTCGCCGCGGCCGCGCCAGAGCGCAACGTTGGCGCCGGCGGTGATGCCGGCCCCGAAGTCGAGGATGCCGATGTCCTGCAACACCTCCTCGACGATCGTGCCGCCGACGAGGTCGACCTTTTCACCCCGCGCGCGTTTGAGTGACGACAAGGCTGGAAGCATCTGCACGATCGTCTCCAACGATCGGTGGTCGCCTTCCGCCATGGCGGTCAGCCCGAACTCGACGTTGTGCGAGAACAACAGCCTGATTCCGCCGAGACGGTCCTTCAGCGGCAGCGCCTCCGCCTTGAACTTGATCTTGTAGTCTCCGGGGATGTTCGGCCGCACGTCCAGCTCGGCGGCCTTCTGGATGTCCGGGTGGCGAAACTTGAAGACGATCTCGGGATCGCCCACCGGAAAGCCTTCGGCGAAGGGAATGCGTCGCCGCAGGATGAACGCGTTGTTGTAGAGGCGGAAATCGGGCGTATCCATGAACAGCACTTCGCGGATCTGTAACGGCGCGTCAGCGAATCCGTCGGTGGAGAAGTCGACTCCCGCCTCCATGGCCGGGCGCCGCATCACCTTGGCGAAATCGAAGAAGCTCTGGCGCGAGATGAAATGATTCGGCCGCAAGATGATCTTGCACTCGAGGTACTGCACCTCGTGATACGGCAAGCCGTCGGCGTACCGACCGGGCTTGATGTCGGGTACGTGCCGGGCTCGCCCGATGCGTTTCGCTACTGGCCGCTGACTCTTCTTTTTGGCTGCTGGCATGATCTCACCGTTGTGGGTTTGCGAGGCGCTCCGCTTCGGCAGCCTCGGCGATACCTCGGCGCCGGAACAGGTCGCGCAGTTTGTCCTTCGCCAGAACTCCCTTGACCTGCGCCTCGTCGGCGCCGGCTGCCCAGGTGACGGACGTGGAAGCCAGACGTGTTGCCGCCAGCGCGCCACTGGTGAACGCTGCTCGCCCGTCTGCCATGCGACGACTCTGGCAAATGCACCGCCGACCAGTCCGGAAGGGATTCAGAAAGTTTGCGGAAATCGCGCTGCCAAACGGTCCGCTGTCAGGAAGCTGTTGATGCATTTCGAGCCCGCATCCGTCGTGCTCAAGCTCAGCGACACCCTTGATCCAGCGCAGAGGAGACGACCGCAACGACACTAAGGTCACCAAGAAAACCCGGAATTTCTGAAAGGGTTCTTGGGGTCTTCGTGGCTTGGTGGCGGCTAGTCCGTATTAACTGCGAAATGCGCCGTAACGCCCGGTATCGGACGCCCGGTGTGCTGCAACGGTCAGCGCCGGTGCGCTCGTTCACGTGGCGTCTTCCTCCCGCCGACCCGCATAACGGGGGGGCGGCAGCGGGTGGTCAACGGCGAACTGGGGCCGAGCCGAGTGCGCCGCGACCGGAGCGGCGCGCACGGCTGCGCTGCCAACGCCGCAGGGTCGCGGCAGGGTCACGGGTGGCGGGTTCAGTCGAGCAGGTCGGGGATCCACTCCGCCGGGCGCGGGGCTGGGTGGGGCGAGCGGCAGACCGAGCTGGGCCAGGATCTTTCTCGATCACCTGGCGGTCGCTGATGGTCGCCACCAGGCGCCGGCGCCCGCCGCAGTCCTGGCAGGCGAGCACTACGCCGTCGCACTGGCATTGCGCGCCGCGCCGATGGATCGCCTGAGCTGCCGGCGCGAGGCCATCGCACGCCGCCTGGGCGTCGGCCCGCGCACCCTGCAGCGGCGACTGCAGCGCGAAGCGACCTCGTTCGCCGACGTGCTCGATCTGACATCGCCGTGAGCTGGCATTCGATCTGCTCGCCGACCCGACGCGCAGCATCAGCGAAGTCAGCGGCGGCGTCGGCTACGCCGATCAGTTCGCGTTCAAAAAAGCCTTTCGCCGCTGGACCGGATTCGATCGACGCGCTGCAGCGGTTGAAGGATCGGGTCGACGTATACGCAGGCGCACAGGGGGACGTGCCCCAGGTTGCGCTGCTCGATTTGCCCCACCCTGGAGCGGCGCCGGCGCGATGGCCTGGCGATCGTCCGAACCGAGGGGTGGCACAAGCATTGCCTTAGTAGCCGCTGCGATCCGAGTCAGCCGGCGACGATCGACACCAAACCAATGAGAATTGAGGGCTAAATCCAATGTCGAAATTATTGATGACCGCCACGGCGACGATGCTGGTGGCCGGGCTGCTGGGCGCGGCGCACGGACAATGTCTCGACGACTGCGACGCCAACGGCGCGGTGGCGGTGAACGAGCTCATCACCTGCGTCGGTGTCGATCTCGGGCAGGTACCACTGGCGCAGTGCACGGCCTGCGACGGCGACGGCGACGCGGCGGTCTCGGTCAGCGAGCTCGTCCAGGCCGTCGGCATCGCCCTCGGTTCGTTGGCGTGCGACCCCCCGGCGACCCCGACCAGCGCCGGGCCGACGCCGTCGCCGACGGCGACTTTCCTGCCCGATCAGCTCACCCACTGCTGCGTCGCGGCGTACTACACCTGGGCGTGCGAGGAGCACACGGTGACGGAATGCGAGACGCTGAAGGGCGTCGACAAGGGGAGCGAGCCGTGCAGCGCCGGCGCGTGCGGCGACATTCCGCCGTCGGACAGCCACGGCATCTGCTGCGTGCCCAACGCCGACGCCAGCGAGATCGAGTGCGAGGATCGCGGCGCCAGCGCATGCGCGGCGGCCGGCGGCGTGGTCCAAGCGAGCGGAACCGTCTGTACCGCCACCACCTGCGCCGCGGTCGTGCCGCCGACGGTCCAGTGCTGCGTCGCCAAACACTCGGGTACGGTCAGCGAGTGCGAGGATATCGGCGCCGAGGCCTGCTCGGCATTGGGGGGCACCAACCACGGAGCCGGCACATGCGGTCCGAGCACTTGCGCGCAGTGACCACGTCGCGCCGCAGTGTGCTGCGCGACACCTGACACCCGGTGCCGTGCCGGTCGTAACTACAGACGGGGAAATGCCGGCGGGCGCGTGTAAGGCAGCACACGCGCCCGCCGAGATGCGTTTTAGTTGCGGTTCCAGCCGCCGCGGCCGCCGCCGCCACCACCACCACCTTCGCGTTCCTTGGCCTCGTTGACGGTCAGGGCGCGACCCTTGAGATCCTTGCCATTGAGCTGCTGGATGGCGCGCTGCGCCTCAGCATTGGTGCTCATCTCGACGAAGCCGAAGCCGCGCGACTGGCCGGTGGCGCGATCGGTGATCAGCGCCACCGAATCGCACGACCCGGCCTCGGCGAAGGCGCTCTCCAGCTCTTTTTCACTGACATCAAAGGCGAGATTGCCGACGTACAACTTTCTTCCCATTACTTGCTCCTTGCTGACGGACCACCGCAGGCGGGCCAGGTGGACGTTATGGCCAGGTTCCTGCGGGACCCGGGGAGGGCGACCTGTGGTGCACCTCGCGTCGCGGCATGCTTCGGATGCCGGATCTGCTCAACGTGGCGAGGGGTGAGGCGCACTCAGAAGCCAAAAGCGGCGGCGCTTCTCTCTCGGACGGTCAGAACTCCACGACCCTATCAGGGCAGCGCCGCACAAGCGAGCCCCTTGCTGTCGAGGGCCCCATTTTGCCGTCCCGGCAGGCTGCGTGTGCCAGTCAAAGCGCCTTCAGCGCGCGCAGCTGGCCGGCGGCTCCCGGCCTAAGCCTCAGCCGCGCGCTCGGCGAGAAACTCCGCCACCGCCTCGGTGAACGCGTCGTTGCGGTCGCCCGCCACCATGTGGCCGGCGCCGGAGACGTCGACGAATTTGGCGTGCGGTGCGAAGGCGAGGAATTCTTGCGCCGCCTCCATCGTCACCAACTCGCTCATGCGGCCGCGCACCAACAGCGTCGGGATGCGCAGCGCGCGCGCGGCGGCGAAGAGACGCTCGTGGTGCTGGTGGATATCGGGCGGGCGGGTGCCGGTCATGAAAGCGGGGTCCCAGTGCCAGTAGTAGCGGCCGTCGCGCTGGCGCAGGTTCTTGGCCAATCCGCTGATCTCTTTCGGGCGCGGCCGGTGCGGGTTGTAGGCGGCAATGCTGTCGGCCGCTTCCTCCAGAGTCGCGAAGCCCTCGTCGAGGCGGTGGCGCATGAAGCCGATGATGTTCTGCGTGCCCTGCGCATCGAGCCGTGGCGTGACGTCGACAAGTACCAATGCGGCGAACAGCGGCGCCGCGGCTTCGCCCTGCGCGATCAGACCTCCGAGCCCGCTGAGCGACGCGCCGACCAGGATCGGCGGCCGCGCGAAGGTGCGCGCTACCGCGGCGAGGTCGCGCGCGAACGTTTCGAGGCCGTAGTTGCCGTCGGCGGCCCACTGACTGTCGCCGTGGCCGCGCAGGTCGACCGCCACCGCGTGCCAGCCGCGCGCCGCCAACGCGCGCGCCGTTCCGCCCCAGGCGTGGCGCGTCTGCCCGCCGCCGTGCATGAGCAGCACCGGCGCATGCGATGCATCGCCCCACGCATCGCCAACCAAGGTCAGCCCGTCGGTGGTGGTGAAGCTGCGGCGCGTCGGTGTCACGCGTGCGACCAAACGAGGTCGTGGCACGCGAGTCAATGTACGGGAGAAGAGTTGGGGGTTAGGCGGTTAGGGGTTAGGGAAGAGATGGAGTCGGAATTGTTCTTTCCGCCCCAACCCCCAATCCCGTAGCCCCCAACCCCTTTTCTTTCTCTCCACCGTTTGGTCTTTGCTCCATCCCGATGTCGTTCGAAGAATCTCTCGTCCGTTACTTCTCCGCCCGACTGCACGACGCGCACGACGTCGAGGTGACGCATCACCACCGCATCCCGGGCGGCGCCTCGTGCGAGACGTGGGCGGTCGATCTGCGTTGGATCGAGGGCAGCGGCAAGCAGCGCGAGCAAGGTGTCATCGTACGGCGCGATCCGGAAGCGGGCCTGGTGGAAGATTCGGATCGGCGCGTCGAGTTCAGCTTCTACGAATCCTTCGCCGATTCGCCGGTGCCGGTGCCGCGGCCGTTGTTCCTGGAGACCGACCCACAGTGGCTGGAGCGGCCGTTCTTCGTCATGGAGCGCATCGACGGCTGCGAGTCGCAGTTCACCGCGCTGCTCGATCCGGCCTACGACGCGCATCGCGCCGGGCTCGGCCGGCGCATGTACGAAGTGCTGGGCGACATCGCCAGCCGGCCGCTCGACGGCTTGCCGGCGGCGGCCGGCGCCGAGATCCCGGCTGCCGCGCAGTGCTGGCGGCGCGAGCTCGAGCATTGGGAATCGATCATCGATCGCTACGAGCTGGAACCACAGCCGATTGCGCGCGCCGGCATTCGCTGGCTGCGCGCCAATCCGCCGCCGCCGCCGCCGCGCCTCTCGGTCGTGCACGGCGACTATCGCACCGGCAACTTTCTCTATCGCGGCAGCGAGATCTTCGGCGTGCTCGATTGGGAGATGGCGCACTTCGGCGATCCGCTCGAAGACATCGCCTGGTCGTTCATGCCGGCCTGGCAATGGGCGCGCGACGGCAAGGCCGGCGGCATCGCCGAGGAAGCCGACGCCTTGCGCGTCTGGGAGGCGCGCAGCGGCCTGCGCGTCGACCCGACGGCGCTGCACTGGTGGCGCGTCTTTTCCTGCGTGAAAGCGCAAGGCATCTGGCTGACCGCCGCGCGCCAGTTCGCCGACGGCCGCTCGCAAGAGCTGCTGCTGGCGTTCACCTCGTACTGGCTGATCAACGCGCAGGACCGCTACTTGCTCGCCGCGTTGGGGAAGCCGCTCGCATGACCGGCGCGATGCGCGCCGTGCGCGGGTGCGCGCGTACCGGCGGGGCGAGTGGTGCGGCGTCTGGATACCGGCAAGCGCACGTGTTCACCCGCACACGACCACGACGGGGAGTGACTAAACGATGACTCCATCCGCACCCATCGTCCTCAACGGCATCGCGCGCACCATCTTGATGGAGTTGGCGCCGCAGGTTGGCAGCGGCTACGCCGGCCAGACGCTGCAACTGACCGGCGCGCTGGCGATGATGTTGGCGCAGGAGTTCGACCGTGCCGCGGCACGCTTGGTGGAGGAGAACGGCGCGCTCGAGGCTCTGCTCGGCGACGCGCTAGCGATCGTCGGCGATGCCTCGCTTGCCGAGGTCGTGAGGGCGCGCAGCGAGTCGCTGCTGGTCAGCGCGCTGCACGAGCGCAACCGCGCCCTGCGCGCCGCGCTGGTGCGCGTCCACGCCGCCGTCGAAGCCATGGGCGGCGATGCGGCGCGCGCGCTGGAGTCGCGCATCTGGAGCGAGCTGATCGAATCCACCCGCCGTCGCCTGCTGGATATGGCGATGCCTTCGTGAGGAAGACGACAGATCAAAGATCGGAGAAGCGCTCCGGTCTGGAGTCTTCCGTCTTTAGTCCTTCGTCTTTGATCGCTGGCTTGATCCTTCGTCTCCCGTCCGCGCCATATCGAATAGCTCGCGTAGGCCCGACGGGTGGTGCGGGCCGAGGATGAGCTGTTCGAGCACGCCGATGCCGCGGCGCGAGCCGAGGCGCGCTTCGCACACGGCCTGGATGTGCAGGTTGAGCGGCACGGTGCGGTCGACGTCGGCGAGCGCGAAGGATTCGCCGTCGACGACGTTGGCGCCGACGGCCATGCCGTGGCCCCACGTCGGATGGTTGTAGCCCAGGCCGACCATCTGGAAGTCGTACAGCGGCGTCAGCTCGATCGGCAGCACTTCGCCATCGCCGCGCGTCAGCGTCACGGTGGCGCGCCGCGCGCGCCGCGTGCCAGGTTGCAGGTCCAGCGCGTAGCCGACCTGGGTGGCGGTCTCGATCTCAGCGCCCGGCTGCGCGACGGTGCCGAACTGATGCCAGCGCGTACCGTCGGCGCCTTCGTTGACGTCGAAGTGGGTGCACAAGTCGGGAAAGTTGACCGGCGCCCACAGCCAGAAGAACTGTGCTGGGATGCTCGGCGCATCCGGATCGCGCTCGCCGATCGGGCGAATGCCCCACGAGCGATCGCGCGAGCCCCAGCAGCGGTCGGCGCGCAGCGCAATCGTCTCGCCGTCGACGACGATCTGGCCGGAGATCTCGACGTGTTGCGTCAGACGCGTCGAGTCCATGAAGACGTGGCCCTCGTGCGCGCGATGAAAGCGCGGCTCCTCGATCGGCACGGTACGGGCGCTGAAGGTGAGATCGGCGCTCAGCCCGTGGGCGTTGGGCTCGACGATCAGGCGCAGCGTGCGCAGCGGCTCGACGACTTCGACACGGATCGGCCCGACGCGCGACTGCATGCGTTCGGCGCCGCTGCGCTGCGAGGCGCGCACGACGTGCTGGCGGCCGCGGCGCACTACGTTGAAAGCCGCGTCGGCGACGCCGCGGTTCGGGTACTGGCCCATCGCCGCGGCGAGAAACAGCTCGCCGTCGCGCGTGTAGCCGTTGAAGAAGTAGCGGTCGTAGAAGTTGCGCTGGCCA
>Ga0265314_10000958_pt1 | contig 33911 bp, 30 predicted proteins | sample 4126metaG_FD_203106 | JGI IMG/M metagenome (GOLD analysis project Ga0265314, IMG submission 203106) | Rhizosphere microbial communities from Carex aquatilis grown in University of Washington, Seatle, WA, United States - 4-1-26 metaG | ecosystem: Host-associated > Plants > Roots > Rhizosphere >...
GCATTCCGTCCAAGTGGAGCACGCGCCACCGGCGCCGAATTCCCCCGGATCGGTTAGTTCCCCAACGGCGAAGGCCCGGGGAGTTAGCGGCGGGAGGTTGTGAATGGGGACGCCAGCGAAGGTAAAACGCCAACTGACACGTCCCGCGGCGTCCTTGGACGATACGTGGCCTGGCGTTCAACGCTGCCGCAGGAAGTTTCTGCGCATCTTCCCCTCGGGATTCGCCGATCCAAGGTATCTTGCCTGGGAGCGTGACTACAAATGGCGCGCGCACGAGCAGTGGCGGACTGAGCTGTCCCGACAGCGGATGCGGGAGTTCCTGATTGCCGGTCGCGCCACCGATGCCGCGGCGGCGGCGATTCGTATCGAGTCCCGAACAAACCTCCTGTTTTCATTCGAGAAGATGGCGGTACGCGACGCCGTCAAAACGGCGGCCGGCGCGCGCCTGTTCACGGAAGGGCTGTATGATCTACTTCATAGCGGCGGGACCATGTCTCAACGCTTTGAGAGATGGAAGGAGCGTGTGGGACAGCTTCCGCGTCACCAGTCACGCGTACTCGCGTGGCCGGTCCTGACGGTCTTCGGCTTCTTGGCCCAACCAAAGGTCCACATGTTTCTCAAACCCACCGTTACGCGCATCGCCGCGGCCAAATTTGGTTTCGATCTCGCGTATGGTGCTCCGTCGCAGTACGTTTATAATCAAGTCCTGAGCTTCGCGGCCGCGGTGCGCGAGGCCCTCCACGATTTGGAGCCGCGCGATATGATCGACATCCAATCATTTATTTGGGTGCAAGGCTCCGACGAATACTAACGACGCAGCGGACCTCCATATGCACCGCTGCCTTCCACCAAGCGGAAGTCAGGTTCGTCTAGTCAGGCCCCGGGGTTGGGAAGGACTGGCGAGCGCGGGAACTCGAGGAGCATCTCTTACGGTCACGATCTCCACACTTCGCGGCTTGCGCAGATAGAGTTCGGGGTGCCATCGCCGGAGCGGCGCATAGATGGCGGAGGATCGGAGAGCCAGATCGCCTTCCAGGCCCGCTGGCGAGCGCGGGAGCACAGACGGTTGCCATGTACGCTTCTTCACCTGCGAGACTACGCAGCATATGAGCTGAAGAAACTGCGAAATTGCATGCTCGGAGCGCGCACGCAAAAGGTCGCGCATGACCAATGACGCGTTGCGTTTGCTACTGATCGAGGAGAGCGACGACGATGCATGTTTGATTGCACGCGCGTTCTCCCACGCGGGGTTTCGGCCCATTGCCAAGCGGGTGTCGACCTTGCCGGATCTGGCCGAGACGCTGGCCGATGACGTCCGGTGGGACGTCGTCATGTGCGGCACCGCGATCCCGCGGATCGAGCTCATCGATGCGGTGGACTTGGTACGCCAGACACACGGCGATGCACTCCTCGTCGCCTTGTCGGGTCGCGGGCTCGCCGAGCCACCGGAGGTCAGCGCCGGGTCGGTCGACGGTCTCCTCCGCAAAGACCGTCTCGAAGACCTTCCAGCACTCGTGACCGGGTTGATGCATACGTTCCGTCAGTCGGGTCGCCCAACGGCCTCGGCCTGATCAGCACGCCGGCGATCGCATGTCTTGCAAGCCGCGTCCGACTCTGCGCGGTGCAAGGGATGCGAGTCGTGACGCGCCTGCGCGGCGCGATCTATGATGCGGCGATCGTCGGCCTGACCGCCGACTGGTATCGCGCCGTGCTCGAGCGGCTGCCGGTCGGCTGCCGGCTGCTCGATGTCGGGATCGGCACCGGCAGCGCCCTGCTGGCACACGCGCAGACCGTCGCGGCGAAAGATCTGTACGTCGTCGGCGTCGACATCGACCCCGCCTACGTCGAGCGATGCCACCGCGCCGTCGCGCGATGCGGCCTTTCGGCGCGCATCGAGGCGCGGCACGAGTCGGTGTACGACCATCGCGGCGGCCCGTACGATGCGGCGTACTTCAGCGGCAGCTTCATGCTGTTACCGGATCCGCCCGCCGCGCTGCGCCATGCGCAGACGCTGCTACGCCCGGGCGGTCGCATCTATTTTACGCAGACCTTCGAGCACCGGCGCTCGCGCGCCCTGGAGCTCGCCAAGCCGTTGCTGCGCTTTGCCACGACGATTGACTTCGGTCGCGTCACCTACGAGGCCGAGTTTCGTCGCGCCGTCACCGCGGCGGGAATGGTCCTCGATGCGTTCGAGCCGCTCGACGCCGGCACGCAACGGTCGTCGAGGCTGGCGATCGCGCACGCGGCGGACGCATGACGTCGCGCCTCGGCCCGAACGATCTGGCGCGCATCAGCGCCGGCACGCTGCGGCACTACGACGACCAGGCCGAGTCGTTCTGGCAGGGCACGCGCGATCACGACGTCAGTCAGAACCTGCACGCCCTGCTCGAGGCGATCGACGCCACGCCGCCGTTCAGCATCCTCGATCTCGGCTGCGGGCCGGGTCGCGATCTACGGGCACTGCGCGATGCCGGCCACACCGCAGTCGGCCTCGACGGCGCGCCGCGCTTCGTCGCCATGGCGCGCGCCTACAGCGGCTGCGAGGTATGGCAGCAGGACTTGTTGCAGCTCGAGCTTCCGCCGGCGCGCTTCGACGGCATCTTCGCCAATGCCGTTCTCTTCCACGTGCCGCGCCAGGAATTGCCGCGCGTCCTCCGCGAGCTCCACGCGACGCTGAAGGCGCGCGGCGTCCTCTTCACGTCCAACCCGCGCGGCGCCAACGACGAGGGCTGGCATCACGAGCGCTACGGGTCCTTCCACGATCTCGCCGCGTGGCGTCGCTACCTGACCGACGCCGGCTTCGACGAGCTGCACCACTACTACCGGCCGCCCGGCCTGCCGCGCGAGCAGCAAGCCTGGCTGGCCAGCGTGTGGCGCAAGCGCGACGCGCCCGGCGTAGGGAGCGACCCTGCATTCGGTGAGTGATCTCGCGCGACCTCAGAGGCCGCAGATGATACAGATCCGCGCTCATGAGCGCGCAGTGCGCGGGTGCCCGCGCGGCAGACGCGGCAGACTCGTAGCGAGCCTGCGATGCGACGCGAACGCTTGCCGAACACGCGCGCACGCGTGTCCCCGCGCACTCAGGCCCGCGCGATCGAGCGGCGATCGCGCTCGACCGATGCGAACCAGCGGCCGAGGGCTCGCTCCATGCGCAGCACGCGATCGGGATGCGCGGCGGCGAGGTCGCAGGACTCGGACGGATCGGCATCGAGATCGAACAGCTGCGACGGCGCGGCAACCGCCGAGTCGGCTTGCGGCAGCGCGTCGCGCAGAATGTCCGGGTATTTCTCCGGGTGGTATTTGGCGTCGACGTCCATGGCGAAGTCCGCCGGCGAGACCGCCATCAGCGCGCCAATCGCCGGACGCACCAGCTTCCACTTTCCGTCGCGCATGGCGGCGTTGCACTCGCCGGCTGGCGTGTAGCGGTTCCATTGCCAGAAGCGCTGGCTCGGCACCCGGCCGCCTTCGCCGCGCAGCACCGGCAGGACATCGATGCCGTCGAGCGCGAGATCTGCGGGCGGTTCGGCCCCGGCCGCGGCGAGCAACGTCGGCAGCCAGTCGGTGAAATGAATCATCGACTCAACCGTGCGAGCGCTCGGCAGGCCGGCGGGCCAGCGCAGCAGCATCGGCAGGCGGATGCCGCCCTCGTAGACCAGCGTCTTGGCGCCGGCGAAGCCACAGTTGAAACGGTCGCTGCACATCTCGCCCTGGCCGCCGAATTGCGGGCCGTTGTCGCTGGAGAACAGCACCAGGGTGTCGTCGGCGATGCCGGCGCGATCCAACGCCTCCAGGACGCGGGCGATGCCGCGATCCATGCTGCGCAGCATGCCGTAGATGTGGCGCACGGCGAGCGTGTCGCCGGACTCGGCGAACGGCGCCAGATCCGCATCGAGCGACTGATACGGATAGTGCGGCGCGTTATAGGCGAGATGCAGAAAGAACGGCCCGCGCCGGTGGCGCTGGATGAAGCCGATCGCGTCGTCGGTCAGCACGTCGGTGAGATAGCGGCCGTCGTCGCGCAGCGCGACGCCGTTGCGCTCCAGATGCCAGCCGAAGTAAGGCGCCCAACCGCCGCAGAAGCCACTGAACTCGTCGAAACCGCGCCGATTCGGATGGTAACGCGCGTCGAGCGCGCCGTTGTGCCACTTGCCGACCAAGCCGGTGACGTAGCCCGCCGGACGCAACAGATCGGCGATGGTGCGCTCGCGCAACGCCAGCCGGTCGAGGCCGCGCAGCTCCAGCGTGTCGATCGCGCCGGTGCGATGCGGATAGCGCCCGGTCAACAACGACGCACGCGCCGGCGCACACACCGGCGACGCCGAGTAGTGCTGCGTCAGGCACAGGCTCTCGCCGGCCAGCCGATCCAGCGTCGGCGTCTGCGAGCGACCGCCGTTGAAGCAACCGAAGTCGCCGTAACCCATATCGTCGGCGAGGATGAGGAGAACGTTGGGTTGCCGCATCGCGCACCGGCCATACACCCAACGGACCGGCTCGGCGAGCGCCGTCCGTCGGGATGCGCCGGGTGAGTCACGTCCGCGCGACGAATCGTTTCATGGCTGACTCAGTAGGATCGTCAGCCCGAGAGCGTAATCGTTGGTGGTGATCACATCGGGTCGCCCATCCTCGTTCAGATCGGCCACCGCAATCGTTGTAGGACACTCACCGGTCGCGAACGCATACGCCGGCGTGAACGTTCCGTTGCCCAGACCGAAGAGCACTGAGATGTCGCTCGACAAGTAGTTCGCCGTCAGGATGTCCGCCTTCCGTCGCTGTTCAGGTCGGACAGTGACGCAATCGGCACAGCGGTCGTCGTCGCATCTGCGGCGGCTGTGGCGGTCGGCGTCGGTAGCTCTCGCTGGCCCTGCCCCGCGCCCTCGCCGCAGCCGAACAATGTCAGAAAGCCAAACAGCGCCGCGATCCGGCATTCTCGCGCCATAACGCACGAACGCGGCGCGCCGCGTTCGTGCGTCGCCTGTACGGCGCGTCGACGATTCCGCATCTCTTCCCCCTCCGGCCAGCAACGGCGGCGCCACAACAGTCGCGCTTCGCCATTCCCCGCGCGCCCCGCACACGCAACGGCTATGCCGCAGCAAAACCATCCGATTGCTTCAGCCGCGATTGATGAAGCTACAGCGGCGCAGTTGCAGCTGCGTGCCAGTGCCGCGCGCATGCAAGCCGTGCGGGCCATGTCGACCTGCCCCCCCCGCCGCTACTTGCCAGAGCAGCACCGATCTGGTGGGAGTGTTCGATGCCACGTCGTACCGGCCAACGCGCATCGATCGCGGGCGTCCTGCTGCTCGCGCTGCTCGCGCCATTGCGCAGCGCGGCGTTCGTCGCGTTCGAAACCGGACCGGTACGGCCGCTGGCGCTGACGCCGAGCGGCAATCGACTGCTGGCGCTGAACACGCCGGACGCGCGCTTGGAAGTGTTTGCCGTCAACGGCGGCGACGTCGCGCCGCTGCTCTCGATTCCCGTCGGGCTGGAGCCAGTCGCCGTGGCGGCGCGCACCGACAGCGAAGTCTGGGTAGTCAACCAGTTGTCCGACAGCATCAGTATCGTCGACATCGGCGCGTCGCCGCCGCGCATCGTGCGCACGCTGCTGGTCGGCGACGAGCCGCGCGACATCGTCTTCGCCGGGCCGACCGACGCCGGCGGCCATTTCACCCGCGCCTTCATCACCACGGCGCGCAATGGGCAGAACCTGCCCGCCGAAGTCCCGGCGCTGCTCACCACGCCCGGTACGCCGCGCGCGCTGGTGTACGTGTTCGACAGCGCGCAGCTCGGCGATACGCTGACCGGCACGCCGCTGACCATTCTCGAGCTGTTCGGCGATACGCCGCGCGCGCTCGCCGCGACGCCCGACGGCCACACGGTCTACGCGGCGGTCTTCCAGTCCGGCAACCAGACGACCACCGTCACCGAAGGCGCGGTGTGCAACGGCGGCGCCGCGGTCGACAGCTGCGACATCGACGGCGTGCACGTTCCCGGCGGACTGGACGGCGGCCTCGTGCCCGGCGGGCTGCCGGCGCCGAACGCCAACCACGAAGGCACCCCGGCGCCCGAGGTCGGCCTGATCGTCAAGCGCGACGCGCTGAGCGGCGAATGGCGCGACGAGCTCGGCCGCAACTTCACCAACGGCGTGCGCTTCACCCTGCCCGACTACGACGTGTTCCGCATCGACGCGCTGGCCAGTCCGCCGCAGCAAACCGCCGCCTACAGCGGCGTCGGCACGGTGCTGTTCAACATGGCGGTGAGCCCGTCGACCGGCACGCTGTACGTCAGCAACACCGAAGCGCGCAACGAAGTGCGTTTCGAAGGGCCGGGCACGACGAACACCAGCGTGCGCGGCGATTTGCAGGAATCGTTCATCACCGTCATCGACGATCAAGGCGTCGCGCCGCGCCACCTCAACAAGCACATCGAGGCGCTGGCGCAGGGCTACCACACCAAGCCCATGCCGCCCGAGGTGAAGGAAGCCAGCCTCGCCATCCCGCTCGACATGGCGATCAGCAGCAGCGGCACGTTGTACGTCGCCGCCTTCGGCTCCAGCCGCGTCGGCGTGTTCAGCACCGCCGAGCTCGACGCCAACAGCTTCGTGCCCGATGCGACGCGCGCCATCGCGGTCAGCGGCGGCGGCCCTGCCGGGCTGGCGCTCGACGAAGCGCACCAGCGCCTCTATGTCCTGACCCGTTTCGACGACGCGATCAAAGTCGTCGACACCGGCAGCGGGCGCGAGATTGCGCAGCATCCGCTCTTCGATCCGGAACCGGCCGATCTCGCCGGTGGACGCAGCCTGCTGTACGACGCGCGCGCCACGTCGAGTAACGGCGAAGCCTCCTGCGCTGCCTGCCACGTGTTCGCCGACTTCGACGGCTTGGCATGGGATCTCGGCAACCCGGAAGACGACGTGGTGCCGAACTTCAATCCGCTCGGCCCCACCGGCACACATGCCGACTTCCATCCGATGAAGGGCCCGATGACGACGCAAACCTTGCGCGGCATGGTGAACCAGGGCCCGATGCATTGGCGCGGCGATCGTACCGGCGCGATGTTTCTCGGCGACAAGAACGCCTACGACACGCAGCTCGCCTTCAAGGCGTTCAACGTCGCCTTCGACTCGCTGCTCGGGCGCGACGAGGGCAAGCTGTCGGACGCCGACATGCAGGCCTTCACCGATTTCGCCCTGCAGATCGAGCCGCCACCCAATCCGGTGCGCAGCTTGGACAATCAGTTGACGCTGGCGCAGCAGAACGGCCGCACGCTGTTTCTGGATCGCAGCGCCTTCACCGACCCTGCGGCCAACTGCGGCGGCTGCCACACGCTCGACGCGTCCAGCGGCGAGCTCGGCACGCTCGGGCAGACGACCTTCGACGACGAGCCGCAGCAGTTCAAAGTCCCGCAGCTGAAGAACGCCTATCAAAAGGTCGGCATGTTCGGCACGCCGAAGACGCACTTCGGCAACATCGCGCCCGACGACGCGGCGTTCCAGGGCGATCAGGTGCGCGGCTTCGGCTTCCTGCACGACGGCAGCGCCGCCACGGTCTTTGATTTCCTGCGCTCCAACGTCTTCACGCTAGAAGACCTCGAGCGCGACAACCTGGAGCAGTTCGTCCTCGCCTTCGACAGCACCTTCGCCCCGATCGTCGGGCAGCAGGTGACGCTGACCGCCGCCAACGCCGCGACGGTGGGCCCGCGCCTGGATCTGCTGCTGGCACGCGCGGCGACGCCGTATGTCCTGGTCAACCAGCCGCAGGCGCGCGAGTGCGACTTGGTGGCGCGCGCGGTCGTCGACGGAATCGCGCGCGGCTATCTGTACGATCCATTGCAGGGCGCCTTCCGCAGCAACCGCGCCGCCGAGCCGCTCGTCGGCGACGCCGCGCTGCGCGCCATCGCCGCCAACGGCGAGCCGGTGACCTACACCTGCGTGCCGCCGGGCGAAGGCGTGCGGCTGGGACTCGACCGCGATGGCGACGACAGCCTCGACCAGGATGAGATCGATGCCGGCACGAACCCCAGCGATCCGCTGGATCCGTTCCGCCTCACCCCGACGCCCACGCTGGTCCCGACGCAGACGCCGCGGCCGACGCAGACGCCGACGCCGCGCGATCAACCGCTCGGCGATGCCAACTGCAACCTGATCCTCGATGCCAACGACGTCACCGCATCCTGCTCGACCGTCTTCGATCGGCGCCTGCAAGCGCGCTGCGACACCGACTGCAATCAGGACGGCGCCGTCACCGCTGCCGACATCATCTGCACCGAGCAACAGGTGGCGCAGGCGGCGCAGTAGTCGACGACGGGAGACTCTGGCGGGTCCGCGCCATCTCGCTGCCACTCTCGTCTTGCCGCCGGACCTGCGCTACGTCGGGAAAGACGCGAGTCCCATCCCAGTCCAGCGAGGTGCACGATGGTTGCCGCTCCGCAATCGAACCGCTCCGCCGTCGTCGTCGGCGTCGGCGCACCGCGCGGCCTCGGCGCCGCGATCGCGCGGCGTTTCGCGCGCGAGGGATTCCGCGTCACCATCCTCGGGCGCTCGGCCGAGAAGGTGCAGGCGGCGCTGCAGGAGCTGCGCGACAGCGGCGCCCGCGCCGAAGCGGTCATCGGCGATGTAACGGATGAGGCGCTGGTGCGCCGCGTCGTCGCCGCGGCGGATGCGCCCGAGGCGCCGCTCGAAGCGGCGATCTTCAACGCCGGCGGCAACTGGCCAAAGGGATTCCTGGCGATGGACGCCGCCTTTCTCGAAGACATGTGGCGCACCAATGCGCTGGCCGGGTTCTTCTTTGCCAAAGCCGCGCTCGAGGCGATGCTGCCGCGCCAGCGCGGCACGCTGCTGTTCACCGGCGCCACCGCCTCGCTGCGCGGCCGCGCCAACTTCGGCGGCTTCGCCTCAGCCAAAGCCGCGTTGCGCGCACTCGCTCAATCGGCGGCGCGCGAGTTCGGGCCGCAGGGCATTCACGTGGCGCACGTCGTGGTCGACGGCGCCATCGACGGCGACCGCATCAACACCTTCCTGCCGTCGCTGAAAGAGCAACGCGGCGCCGACGGCTTGCTCGACCCCGACGCGATCGCCGAGAGCTTCTGGGATCTGCACCGCCAGCAGCGCAGCGCCTGGACGCACGAGCTCGACGTGCGCCCGTGGTCGGAGAGCTGGTGATGCGGCGCGCCGCCTAGCGCCCGCGCGCCGCGTAGTCGCGCGGCGAGGCGCCGGTCCAGCGTTTGAAGGCGCGCGAGAACGTGCTGGTGTCGGCAAAGCCCAGCACGAAGGCGATCTCGGTCACCGAGAGCCGCGCCTCGGCGACGTAGCTGCGCGCTAAGCTGATGCGCGCATCGTCGAGCAGCGCCTTGAAGGAGGTGCCCTCGTCGGCGAGATGGCGCTGCAGATTGCGCGCGCTCATGCCGAGACTGCGCGCGATCGCAGTCTTCGACGGCGCGCCGTCCGGCAACACGTCGAGCAGCGCTTGCTGCACGCGGTTGGCGAGTCGCGTCCCATCGAGGCGCGCGAGATAGCGCACCAGGACCTCGTCGTTGCTGCGCGCCAGCTCGGCATTGGCGGCCGACAGGCGATCTTCGATATCGGCTCGCGTGAACTCCAAGGCGTTGGTGGAAGCGCCGAACCGCACCGGGGCGCGAAACATCTGGCGATACGGCGTCGGGTCGGCCGGCGCGGGATGCATGAGCTCGACGCGCAACGGATTGCACGTCCGCGCGCCGTGCAGCAGTCGCGCCTGCCGGACGCTGATCGCGGCCACGGCGTCGACCGCTTGCCACGGCACGCCCGCCTCGCCCGAGACGTCGATCTCGAAGCGGTAGCGGTCGCCGACATCGGTGAGATGCAGGCGCAGGACGTCGCCGATCAGGCGACGATAGCGCACCACGCGCTCCAAGGCCTCCTTCAGCGTCTCGCTCGCCAACACCGCGTAGCCCAGGGCGTGAAAGGTCGTCTGCGCCGTGTGACGCGCGGCTTCGAGGCCGAAGGCGGGGTTGCCGGTCGCCTCGACGGCCAGTGCCCACAGGCGGTTCAGTGCCTGGCGCGGCACCCGCGCGTCGGGACCCAGCGCCGTCGGATCGATCCCGGCGCGCCGCGCCAGCGGCGCACTGTCGATGCCGCGCGCCTCCAAGGCGCGCAGGATGGTGGCCGACCAGGTGGCCAGGGTCGACGCGGCAGCGCGTGGCGTAGGGCTCATGCGGTTGGCTCGCTGGGCCAAAACAATGGCTTGGTCGGCAAAGCGCGATGGCAGCGACTCTGCCTATATGACTGCGCGAGGAGCAGTGAAATGGCGCAGCCGATCATCCGAGTCACCGACATCGCGTTTCCGCGTTTCCAGGCCCCCGACCTGGATCACATGCAAGCCTTTCTCTGCGACTTCGGCATGCAACCGGCAGCGCGCACCGAGCAGGCGCTGTATATGCGCGGCACCGACGGCGCGCACCATGTGCACGTGACACAGCGCGGCGAGCCGGCGTTTCTCGGCTTTGCGTTCCACGCCGCCAGCGCCGCCGATTTGCACACTCTCGCCACGGCAGTCGGCGGCAGCGTCGACGCGCTCGACGAGCCGGGCGGCGGCGAGGTGGTGCGGCTGCGCGATCCGGACGGGCGTCAGATCGACGTCGTGCACGGCATCGCCACGGTCGCGGCGCTGCCGCTGCGAGCCCATCCGCCGCTCAACACCGGCGCCGCGCGCCAACGGGTCAGCGCGCTGCAGCGCGTTCCGCCCGGTCCGTCGCAAGTGAAGCGCTGCGGTCACGCGGCGATCAAGACCGCCAACCTCGACACGCTGTGGCGCTGGTACGAGCGCCATCTCGGCCTGTTGATCTCCGACGACATCTACGTCGAAGGTCCGGAGCGGCCGCTCGGCCGCTTCGCGCGCTGCGATCGCGGCGCGCATCCCGCCGACCACCACACGCTGCTGATGCTCGAGACCGGCGAGACCAAGCTGGGGCACGTCGCCTGGGAGGTGGCCGATTTCGACGACCTGATGGTCGGCCACGACCATCTGATCAACGCCGGCGTGCGGCACTACTGGGGCATCGGGCGCCACATCCTGGGCGGCCAGATCTTCGACTACTGGAAGGACCCGCTCGGCTTCACCATCGAGCACTGGACCGACAGCGATCTGCTCACCGCCGACACCGCATCCGGCGCGCATCACCTGCTCGCAGCCGGCAACCAGTGGGGCCCGCCACCGCCGCCCGACCTCGACTTCTGAGCCGGCGCCGCTCGCAGCAATCGGAGGACCGCATGGATCTCGACATTCGCGGCCGCCGCGCCATCGTGTGCGCGGCCAGCAAGGGGCTCGGCCGCGCCTGCGCGACGGCGCTGGCGCGCGAAGGCGTCGAGCTCACCATCAACGCGCGCGATCCCGATGCCTTGCAGGCGACGGCCGAAGCCATCGGCGCCGAGACCGGCGTGCGCGTGGCCGCCGTGGCCGGCGACATCACCGCCGTCGCGACGCGCGAGGCGCTGCTCGCCGCCTGTCCGCAGCCGGACATACTGGTGAACAACAACGCCGGCCCGCCGCCCGGGCGCTTTCAGAACTGGGATCGCGACGCGTGGCGCGCGGCGCTGGACGCCAACATGCTGGCGCCGATCGAGATGATTCGCGCCGTGGTCGACGGTATGGTCGAGCGCCGCTTCGGGCGCATCATCAACATCACCTCGGCGATGGTGAAGGCTCCGCAGGCGCCGATGGGCTTGTCGGCCAGCGCGCGCGCCGGGCTCACCTCCGCGTGCAAAGCCCTGTCACTGCAGGTGGCATGGGCCAATGTCACCATCAACAACCTGCTGCCGGAGCGCATCGACACCGACCGTCAGGCGCAGATGGCGCAGCTCTCCGCGGCGCTGAACGGCATCTCGGTCGACGAAGCGTATGCGCAGATGCGCGCGCAGATTCCGGCCGGACGACTCGGGCGACCCGACGAGCTGGGCGAGGCCTGTGCCTTTCTCTGCGGCAGTCGGGCCGGCTTCATCACCGGCCAGAACTTGCAAATCGACGGCGGCGCATATGCCGGTTTGCTGTAGCAGCGATCGTGCTTGGCACATCGCGACGCGCCGCAGGCAACCGTTTCTGACGGGGCTGAATCGCAGATGACGCGCATTGACGTCCCGGTGTTGATCGTCGGCGGCGGACCGGTCGGCCTGATGACCGCGCTGCTGCTGCATCGCTGCGGCATCGCCAGCCGCATCGTCGAGCGGCGCGCCGCTCCGCAGCGCGCCCCGGCGGCGCACGTGGTCAACGCGCGCACCTTCGAGATCTGCCGCCAGGCGGGTGTCGATATGCAGGCGATCGCCGCCGCTGCGACGCCGCCGGCCGACGGCGGCGCGACGTACTGGGTCACCAAGCTGGGCGGCGAGGTACTCGGGCGCCTGCCCTTCGAGCGGCAAGAGGAGGCGGTCCTGGCGCTGACGCCGACGCCGTTGCGCAATCTCTCGCAGCACCGCTTCGAGCCCATCTTGCTCGAGACGCTGCGCGACTGCGGCGCGCCGACGCCGCGCTTCGGCCACCGCTGGATGTCGGCGGAGGCCGACGCCGACGGCGTCACCTCACACCTCGTCGACGGCGAAGCACAGGAGTACACGGTGCGCAGCCGCTATCTGATCGGCGCCGACGGCGCCGGCAGCCCGGTGCGCAAATGGCTCGGCATCGAGCCGATCGGCCCCGATCGGCTGCAGACCTTCATGATGATTCACTTCGCCGCCGACCTGCGCGCGCTGGTGCGCGATTGTCCCGGCGTTCTCTACTGGGTCTGCGATCCGGACTGCCTGAGCACCTTCGTCGCGCACGACATCGATCGGGAATGGGTGTTGATGCAGCCATGGGATCCGCAACGCGAGGCGCGTGAGACGTTCGACGTGGCGCGCTGTGAAGCCTTGGTGCGCAAGGGTTTGGCGCAGCCCGACGTGCAGCTGGCGATCCGGACCGTGTCCCCGTGGGTGATGACCTGCCAAGTCGCGTCGCAGTATCGCGACGGCCGCACCTTCCTCGCCGGCGATGCGGCACATCGCTTTCCGCCGACCGGCGGCCTCGGCCTCAACACCGGCGTGCAAGACGCGCACAATCTCGCCTGGAAGCTTGCCGCGGTGCTCGGCGGCACGGCGCCGCCGACACTGCTCGACACCTACGAATGCGAGCGCCGTCCGGTGGCGCAGTACAACGCCGAGCAGAGCCTGCAGAACGCGATGCGGCTGATGGAAGTGCCGCAGGCGTTCGGCTTCAGCGACGATCCAGACGAGGCCCGGCGCAACTTCGACGCGGCGCTCGCCGATCCGGCGCGGCGGCGCGTGGTCGAGGCAGCGATCGGCAACCAAGCCGAGCATTTCGACATGCTCGGCTTGCAGCTCGGCTATCGCTACGAGACCGGTGCGCTGCTCGACGACGGGGAGCGCCCGGACGCTCCGCCCGATCCGGTGCGCGAGTTCCGCCCGACCAGCACGCCGGGCGCGCGCCTGCCGCACGGCTGGCTGGTGCGCGACGGCGCCGCGTGCTCGAGCCTCGACCTGATCGGGCTCGACCGGCTGACGCTGCTCATCGGCCCACACGGCGATGCGTGGCGTACTGCGATCGCTTCCCTTCAGACGCCGGTCACGACCGTGCAGATCGGTCGCGACGCGCTCGATCCGCACGCCTGGTGGACGACCAGCGCCGCCATGAGCGCGGACGGCGCGCTGCTGGTGCGGCCGGACCAGCACATCGCCTTCCGCGCCCGCCAGGCGCCGAGCGACCGCGCGACTGCGCTGCGTCATGCCCTGGCCGCGGCGCTCGGCGACGGCACGGTGGCGTAGACCGCAGTGCGCCTATGCCGCCGTCGAATCGCACGATGGGTCGTTGACGACGCGCACGGCCGCAGCACTTGCGCGCCTGCCGTCGCTCAGCCATCACCAGGCGCGTGACCGCTGCCGCAACCGACGCGCCCGGCGCGGGCGCCCCGTCGGCGACCCGCCACTCGCTGCAACTCGGCCGCCGCTTGTTCCACCTCGCCAACGGCGTCGTCATCGCCACCGCCTATGCGCTGCTTTTCACGCATGAGCAGATCGTACATGTCTTCGGCACCGTCGCGTGCCTGGTGTACATCGGCGACCGCTTCCGCATCGCCTATCCCGACGCGGTGGCCCGCTTCGCCCCGTGGGTGAATCGGCTCTTCATGCGCGCCGAAGAGCAAGTGCGCGAGGCCGCGATGACGCCGTTCGCCATCGCCGTGCTGCTGACCATGCTGGCGACGCCGAAGCTGGCGGCGCTGGTGGCCATCTACACGCTGGCCGTCGGCGACCCGCTCGCCGCCATCGTCGGCATCCGCTTCGGCCGCCACCGCCTCTCGCCGCATCGCAGTGTCGAGGGCACGCTGGCGTTTTTCGTCGCCACCGTGGCCATCGCCGTCGTCGTCTTGCACCGCGGCACGCACGCGCCGGCCTGGCCGCTCGGCGGCGCCGCGGCCGGCATTGGCATGCTCGCGGTGACGTGCGAGCTGCTGCCGCTGCGCGTCGACGACAACCTCACCATCCCGATCGTCGTCGGCTTCGCCACCTGGGCGATGACCGCACTCTTCGGCATCGCGTTGCCGTAAGCCGCGGCGCACCGCCTTACAGCGTGCGGCGGAACAGCACCGTGGCGGCGGCCATGGTGACCAGCGTGAAGCCCATCAGCACGACGAGGTCGGTGGCGATGGCGGCGAGACCGGTGTTTTTCAGTACCAGCTCCTTGAAGCCGTGCACCGCGTAGGTGAAGGGGTCGACGACCGCGATGGTGCGCATCCACGCCGGGAAGGCGTTGACCGGATACACCGCGCCACTCGGGTAAAAGAGCACGGTACTGAGCATGCCGTAGATGGCGCGCGGGATGAGCGGATCGCTGACGCGCGCCATGAGCAGGAACATCATGCTGATCAGCGCCAGCGAGGTGGCGACGACCATCAACAGCATGCGCGCCAGGCGAAACGGGTTCAGCGGATCGGGAATGCCGGCGATCAGCGAGCCGCAGGTGATGAGCACGATGCCGGCGAGGACCGCCTTGGCCGCGCCGGACAAGGTGAAGCCCAGGATCAGCTCGATCTTGCGAATCGGCGTGACCAGGTACCCCTCGTGCAGGCCGCGCGCTTTGTCGTCGATGTAGATGATGCCGCCGCCGATCATCGCCGACATGAAGATCGCCAGCACGATGCTGCCGGGCAACAGGTATTGGACGTACGGGACGTACGGATACAGCTCGACGACGGAGAGCGTTGCGACACCCGACTCGCGTGGCGCATCCGCGGAGTGGTTGAAGGTGCCGAGCAGACTGCCGAGCGTGCCTTCGAGCGTCGCAGCCGCAAATTGATCGGCGTTGTCCTCCACCAGCGCCAGGCGCGGATTGGAACCGGCGATCGTATCGCGCGAAAAATCCGGCGGGATGTTGAGCACGGCGCTGATCCTGCCGTTGCGCAGGTCGTCCAGCGCGCGCGCTTGGTCGTTGTACGGCACGGTGTCGAAGGTGCGGGCGTTGGCGGCGACGGCCTGGAACATCTCTTTCAACTTCACCGCCGGGACGCCGTGGTCTTGATCGACGACGCCGACCTCGAGGTTGCGAATGCGCCCGCCGAAGGCGTGCCCGAGCACGACGAGCTGCACCAACGGCATGATCATCGACACGACGATCAGCGTCGGGCTGCGCCGGAAGCGGCGTAGATCGCGTTCAATGATGGCCCAGATTCTATGCATGGCTGCTCACGCGCCGCGGTTGTACATGAACTCGGTGTTGAAGTTGGCGGCGCTCTGCAATGCGTCGCGCAGCTGATGCCCCGTGTAGTGGACAAAGACATCGTCGAGCGTCGTGCTCTGCACCGACAGCGAGGCCACCGCGATGCCGGCCTGGCGCGCCGCCTCCATCAGCTCGACGGTGGTGCGCGGGCCGTTGTGCGACGAGATGCGGAAGACGTGGTCCTCGGCGCGCACCTCGGCGACCTCGGGGAGCGCCCGCAACGTCGCCTCCCAGTCGGGCGGCGTGCGGTCGAAGCTGACTTCGAGGATGTTCTTGCCGGGAATCGACGCCTTGAGCTTGAGCGGCGAGTCGAGCGCCACCAGCTTGCCGTGGTCGACGATGGCGATGCGGTCGCACAGCTTGTCGGCCTCGTCCATGTAATGCGTGGTCACGATGATGGTGAGGTCGCGCTCGTGCTTGAGTCGCGACAGCATCTCCCACACGGCCACGCGCGATACCGGATCGAGTCCGGTGGTGGGCTCGTCGAGAAAGAAGATGCGCGGGGCGTGCACCAGGCCGCGCGCGATCTCCAAGCGCCGCCGCATGCCGCCGGAGAAGTTCTTCAACGGCTTGTCGGCCCACTGCGTCAGGTCGACCGCTTCCAGCAGCTCGCCGATGACCTTGCGCCGCCGCTCGCGCGGCAAGCCGTAGAGCTTGGCGAAGATGCTCATGTTCTCGAAGGCGCTGAGATCCATGTCCGAGGTCATCGCTTGCGGGATCACGCCGATGCAGTTGCGCACCTCGTTGGCCTGGCGGACGATGTCGAAGCCGTTGATGCGCGCCGTGCCGCTGGTCGGCGGCACCAACGTCGTGAGCATGCGAATCAGCGTCGATTTGCCCGCGCCGTTCGGACCCAGCAGGCCGAACACCTCACCGTGCTCGACGCCGAAGTTCAGCCCGTCGACGGCGCAGAAGTCGCCGAAGCACTTGCGTAGATTATCGACTTCGACGTCGAGCATCGCCGCTCAGCTCGCCGGCAGCGCCGCCGCCGGGCGCACGGGGTGCAGCGGCAGCACGACGTAGGCGGTCATGCCCACGGCCAAGCTGCGGTCGATGTTGTCGCAACGCAGGCGGATCTCGAAGGTCTTGATGTCGCGCTTGGTGCGACTGACATCGCGCTGCGTGGCGTAGTCGGCGTCGGCGCGCCGGTAGAACACGGGGCATTGACGCTCGCTGCCCGACGGCAGCCGCACGGTCAGCTGATCGCCGAGATGCAGCTGATCGACATAGCTCTCCTCGACATCGGCGCGCACCCAGAGATTGTCGGGATCGATCAGCGTCAGCACGCCCTTGCCGGGCGTCACCACCTCGCCGCGCCGCGCCGCGCGGAAGTCGACGACGCCGTCGATCGGCGCGTGCAGCTCGGTGAAGTCGAGGTGCACTTGCGCCTTGTCTTTCTGCGCTCCCATCGCCGCCAGATGCTGCACGTTGGCTTCCAGCGCGGCGCGCTGCACCGCGACCTGATCGGCGTTGTCCTTCGCCAAGGCCACCGCCGCATCCGACGCCTGCTGCTGCTTGCGCAGCGCGTCGACATGCGCCCGCGCCGCCGTGTACGCGGTACGCGCCTGGTCGTAGACCTGCTGCGACTCGATGCCGCTGTGATACAGCGATTCCTCGCGCTGAAAGAGCAGGCGGGCATTCTCGAGGTCCGCTTCGCCCTGCGCCACTTGCGCTTTGGCAGCCGCCAGATTGGCCTCGGCTTGCTGCACGTGGTTGCCGGTCTGCGCGTCCTCGAAGCGCACCGCGGCCTCGGCTTGCGCCACCTGCGCCGCCGATTGGCGCTCGCTGTCCGCGTAGTACGCGACGTCCGCCTTCCACTCCTGCGGCTGGATGCGCGCCAGCAGCTGGCCGCGCGTCACCGTGTCGCCCTCCTTCACCAGCAGCTCGTCGAGTCGGCCCTGCACCTCCGGGCTGACGATGACGTCGTCGGTGGTGACGATGCCGGTCAGGACGATCTCGCGCTCGCCGCGCGTCAGGACGTAGTACAGGATGCCGACGGCCAACACGGCCGCGGCGATGAGGATCGGAAGGCGACGTGTCATGGCTCCTGCCTGGACGGGTCTTCGAACAGCCCGTAGCGAATGAACTTCAGCACCTCGCGCTTGCGGCGCGCGAGATTGGCGCGTGTGTAAGTGTCGGTGTGGCCCAACACGCGCAGCACGGGTGCGGCGGAAAAGTAAAAGACGATGAGGCTGACCATCGAAATGGCCGCGTGGCGCGCATCGATGCGGCGGAACTCGCCGGCGCGGATGCCGCGCTCGAGCAGTTTGGTGAAGGCCGAGGTGCGCGGCACGACGTACTTGCGCACCAGCCGTTCGAGCGATTGACTGCGCGCCGTCATCAGCTGCAGATACAGCGCCGCGTAGCGGTGCCGAGAGCTGATGAAGTCGAAGTACAGGCTGACGTAGCGCAGCAGCACGGCGCGCGCCGCGTCCGGCTCGGCCAACACCGCCAAGGCGCGTTGGTTGAACTCGCGGAAGTGATCCTCGAGCACCGCCTCGTACAAGCCGTCCTTGCTCTTGAAGTAGTAGTAGAGCAGCGCCTTGTTGACCCCGGCCGCCGCCGCGATGTCGTCGGTGCGCGCGCCGGCCAGGCCCGCCTTGGCGAAGATCCGTTCGGCCGCCGCCAGAATTGCCGCGCGCGTCTCCACGCTGCGCGCCTGCCGTCGTCCCGTTACTCGTGCCGCTGCCACGGTCATTCTTAACTAATTGGTTAGTTATCCGAATCGACGGTGGTGATTCAAGGCGGCTGGCGAACCGCCAAGGTGGGTGGCTGATGAACGCCGCGGCGGCACGAAACGACAGGACCGGGTATCGACCACGATTTCGCCCCGGCGCGTTTCTCGCGCACGGTTGAGCCAGCGGGATTCGGCCTCCACGGCGTATGCGCCCTGTGACGCAACGCCGCACCGCGCGCCGCGGTTGCAAAATCGCGCCACGCCGTGGTCTCGTGGCCAATCGCGTCGCCGACGATCGCGACCAGGCGACCAACCGCGTAACCGTCAACGTAATCCCCTGCCGCACATTGCCCGTGCCGAGCCAGACCTGCCGCATTGCGCCCACACCGCTCGGGGCGCCGTCCGTGCTCGCAAGCTGGGCGCGCGCCATCGTGCGCGCGCTCGAGGCGCATGGCGTCGACGGCCGTGCGCTCGCCGCGCGGGCCGGGCTCGACGCGATGCGGCTCGACGACGCCAATGCCCGCTATCCCCTGACGGCGACGCGCGAGCTATGGAGCGAGGCGGTGCGCGCCACAGACGATCCGAGCTTCGGCTTGTACGTCTCGCGCTTCGCAAATTTCGCCACGTTTCACGCGCTCGGCAGCGCGGTGCTGGCCAGCGGCACGCTGCGCGAGGCCTTCACGCGCCTGGTCCGCTATGGGCGCATCGTCAGCGACGGCGCCGCGGCGCAGCTGGAGGAGCACGGCACCCGCGTCCGCCTGGTGCTGGCCCTGACGACGCACACGCGACCGCCGGACGAAGCGATCGACGCCCTCATGGCCTTGCAGGTGCGCGTCGTGCGCTTGCTGCTCGATCGAGCCGACTTCCATCCGCTGCGCGTCGATCTCGAACGGCCGACGCCGGCCAGCATCGAGCCGTACCAACGATTCTTTCGCGCCCCGATCCATTTCGCCGCCGCCGTCAATGCGCTCGAGTTTCGCGCCGACGACGTCGACGCCCGCCTACCGGCCGGCAATGCCGAGGTGGCCCGACGCATCGACGACGTGCTGACCCGTTACCTGGCGCGTTTCGACGACCGCGACGCACTCGGCCGTCTGCGCGCCGCCATCATCGAACGTTTGCCGGACGGCCAACCGTCGCAGGGGTCGATGGCGCGCGCGCTCGGCATGAGCGCGCGGACGCTGCAGCGCCGCTTGGCCGATGCCGGCGTCTCCTACCAGGCCTTGCTCGACGACGCGCGCCGCGAGCTGGCGCGCGTCTACCTCGACGAAGGCTGGTCGATCACTGAAACCGCCTTCACCCTCGGCTTCGCCGACTGCAGCAGCTTCTCGCGCGCCTACCGCCGCTGGACCGGCGCGCCGCCATCCGAGCACAGCGCCCGCGCACGCCTCGATTGAGGCGGGGCGCCGGCCTCTGCGCCGGCGCGCCCACCCCGGTTGGGCTATTTCGTGTCGCGCAAGCCGAGCAGGCCGCCGGCGGCGCCGAGATAGGCCGTGCCTTTCCGGCTCAGGACGATGCCGGCGTAGTGATTGTTGTGCAGCAGGCCGGTGCCGGCGAGGCGCTTCCAGACGACTGCGCCGGTGCGGAAGTCGAGCGCCGTCCAGAACCACACAGCCGAGGTCGGATAGAGCGGATCGGCATCCTTGGTAAACGTGTAGATCAGGCCCGTGCGCGCCGAGACTTTCGATACGACGCTCGGCACGCGCTCAGTCGTGTTCTGCCACACGACGTGGCAGCCGTCGTCGTCGACGTCGATGCGCGTGATGCCGGGCGAGGTCAGCGCGCCGCCGATCGTCGTGTTGAAGTGGTAGCCGAAGTTGTTCTCGACGATCAGCGAGCTGCCGACGCCGATCAACGAATTCTCGGTGGCGCCGGCACCTGGCGGGAACACCGGCACCTGGCACACGAGCCGCGACTGCCCGGGCGCCAGAGTCGCCGAGGTGCGATAGACGACGACGTGCATCGTGTCGGCGTTGTCGGCGATGGCGACGTAGCCGCCGCGCAAAATCGTCGGCGTCGTGCCCGAGCCGGCGTTGATTTGGCCGACTTTCGTTACGCCCGAGTTTTCGTACACCGCAGACCACGTCACCGCCGGCACGCCGCTGTCGTCGAGGTCGAAGCGGTACATGCTCGTGTCGGAGACGATGAAGACGCCGTCGCGGTCGAGCGCGAACGAGTTCTCGATCTCCTCATTCAGCACAATTGACTGCACCGCGCCGCTGTTTGGATCGAGCACGCCGACGCGGCCGCTGTAGCGGCCGACGAACCACAGGCGACCGTGCCAATCCGGCAGCACCGAGGTGATGCGGTCGTCGCCCATCAACGCGGTGAGATCGAAGTCCTGCTGCACGATGAAACTGGGCGTGCCGCCGGCGTCGCTCTCACCGACGACCCAGACGTGCTTGTCGGCGGTGGCGATGACGGCGCGATCTTGCTTGTCGAGATAGAAATACGCCCCGCCGGTCGAGCTCGTCGTCGGGTCCTGACCGGGCGGCGGCGCCACGTACGGCAGCGGCAGCTCGGCCAGGGTATCGAGGGTGTCCGGATCGAACATGAAAAGGTGCGCGCCCGCGAATCCCGAGCAGCTCGCCACCAAGCGCCCCTTGCGGTCGAAAGTGACGGTGATGCAGACGCGTGTGATGGCGGTCGAGAAGACCTCCGGCGCACGGCCGAGCGGCCCTTTCGTCCAATACGTGTCACTCATCCACGCATCGTCGTGCACGTTGCCGCCGCCGTTGCGCGCCAGCCATGGATTGTGCGGCGGCCGCCGGCTCGGGATGCGTTGCTCGGCTGCCGCCGTACCGCTGAACAGCGCCAGCGACGTCGAATCGCTATCGGCGATCGGCGTCGCGGCATGCGCGGCGCTTGCAACGAATACGCCGGCGCCGAGCGCGAGCAAGGCAGCGCGTGCCCACGCGCCGCGATGAAACGGTCTGCCGATCCCTGTCATGTTCGGTCCCCCTGGATGCGATTCGAGGGAACATGACGTTCGGCACCGCGTCGGTGCCTGACCGCCGCCGCCAATTGCTTGTTAGCGCCCGCCAACCCGCTCGAAGAGTGGCTCGGGTCATCATTCGGAGGCGAATCCTGGCTGAACGCTCACCGCCGATCGCTGACGGCCTTTGCGGGAAAAAGGCCCGCAAAGCATGCGGAGGAAGCGCGTCAGAACCGTAAGCGGCTTAGCGCGTCGGCAGCATGCGCAAACGCCGCGGCGTCAGCATAGCGCCAACCGTGCACGACGCGCGTCGCCCCGACCTCGCGCAACGCCTGCAACTGCGCCGCGGCGCGCGGCGGGTCGTCGAGCGACAGCGCGGTCATGGCGACGATTTCAGGCGCGGGTTTGCCGGCAGCCTCCATGTCGCTTCGCAGCTGTGCGATCGGTTGGCGCAGCGCGTCCGCATCGCCGCCCATCGGCATCCAGCCGTCGCCAAAGCGCACGGCGCGCCGCAGCGCGTGCGGCGCAGCGCCGCCGACGAAGATCGGCGGCCGCGGCGGGCGCGGTCGAAACAGAAAGGGCTGGCCGTTGGCCTCGACCTCGTCGCCGGCAAAGCAGCGCCGCAGAAAGGCGAGGGTCTCGTCGGCAATGCGACCGCGCTGCTCGCGCGCCACGCCGACGGCGCGAAACTCGGCCGGCATCCAGCCGGCGCCGACGCCGAGCAGCAGGCGCCCGCCGGACAGCTCTTGAATGGTGGCGATCCATTTTGCCGTCGCCAGCGCCGGCCGATACGGCAGCACCAACACCCCGGTGCCCAAGCCAATGCGCTGCGTGGTGCCGGCGAGGAAGGCCAGCGTCGCGAGCGGATCGAGATAGCGGCCGTTCGAGCCCTCGGCGTCGTCGGGCGGGATGGCGATATGGTCGGCCACCCACACATCATCGATCCCGGCCGCCTCCGCCGCGCGCGCACACGCTATCATCGTCTCGACAGTGGACTGCGGCCCCATGTTGCGCAGATACAAGCCGAGCTTCATGGCACAACTTCTCGCATACTCGGGCGGCGTGGCGTCAAGAACTTCAACACGGAGACGCGGAGAAGCGGAGAGCGCGAAGTCGGATAGCTCGGAGGACGATCAGCTCTGCTGCGCTTCGCCATTGGTTCAGTGGACGGCCCAACCGGTACTTCCTCTGCCCGCCCTCGACACTCTGCGTCTCCACGTTGATCTCACAATGGGCCGACGGCCGGCAGAGTCTCGGCCGGGCGGTCCGACAGATCCGCGCCGCATCCGGTGACGGCGTCACGCAAGCTTGGTACGCAGCGACATGGCCACGCGCGCAGATGTCATCGTCGCCGGGCTCGGCGCGGTGGGCAGCGCGGCGCTCTATCAGCTGGCGCGGCGCGGCGTGCGCGCGCTCGGCATCGATCGCTTCGCGCCGCCGCATACGCGCGGCTCGTCGCACGGCGACACGCGCATCACGCGCCTGGCGCTCGGCGAGGGCGCGCAGTACCTGCCGCTGGCGCGCCGCTCACACGAGATCTGGCGGGAGTTGGAGGGCGCCACCGAGCGGACGCTGTTTCGCGCCGTCGGGTGTCTGGTCTACGGATGCGCCGCCGATCAGGCCGCCGCGCACGGCAGCGGCGACTTTCTGCAGACGACCATCGAGGTCGCGGCGCGGCACGGCATCGCGCACGAAGTGCTGGATGCGTCGACACTGCGCGCGCGCTTTCCGCAGCTGCGTATCGCCGCTGACGAAGTCGGCTGTCTGGAGGCCGGCGGGGGCTTCGTGCACCCGGAGGCGTGCATCGCGGCACAACTCGCGCTGGCACGCCAGCGCGGCGCGCGCACGCAGACCGACGAGCGCGTGCTCGACTGGCGCGCGTCGCCTGCCGGCGTCGAGGTCACCACCGATCGCGGCGCCTACGCCGCCGATCACCTGATCCTCGCCGCCGGCGCCTGGCTGCCGGCGTTGCTGCCTGAGCTGGCGCCGCACGCGCGGATCTGCCGCCAGGTGATGTTTTGGTTTCTGCCTGCGGGCGACGCAGCGGCGTTCGCGCCGGAGCATCTGCCGGTGTTCGTGCGGCTGCCGGACCGGCGCGGCGAGATGTTCTATGGGTTCCCCGCCATCGACGGAGCGGCTGGCGGTATCAAGCTCGCGACCGAGCAGTTCGCGCGCAGCACCGCGCCGGACGATGTCGCGCCGCGCGTCTCGGACGACGAGACAGCGGCGATGTACGCGCGCGCCGCGCCGCACCTGCGCATCGGCCCGCGCTGCCTGCGCGCGGTGGCATGCAAGTACACGGTGACGCCGGACTTCGCTTTCGTCGTCGACCACGCGCCACAGAGCGCGCGCGTCTGGTTCGCCTCCGCCTGCTCCGGACACGGCTTCAAACATTCGGCGGCGCTCGGCGAGGCGCTGGCGGAGATTGCTATCGACGGCCGGACGCGCTTCGATCTGTCGCCGTTCCGCCTGCAACGCTTCGCCTGAGCCGAACGCACACGCCACGACGAGGAGAGGTCATGGACATCGCCGTCCGCCCGGCACGTCAATCCGACATTCCATTCATCGCCTGGGTCCAACAAGAAGCGGCGCGCTCTCACCTGCCGCACGGCTTCTGGGACATCGCCTTCCCCGGCGACGAGGCGGAGCGCCTGCGCATGATCGGGCGCATCGCCGACGCCAAGGCGCGCTCGTTCTGTCATTGGACGGGCTTTCTCATCGCCGAGTGGAACGGACAAGTCGCGGCGGGCCTGTCCGCCTACACGCAGCCATCGATCGCCGCCGGCAGCGCGCTGTTCGAAGCGATGTACGAGGCCTTCGACGCGGCGCAGTGGAGCGACGAGGCGCGCGAAGCCTTGAACCAACGTCTGTTGCCGTTCCTCACCTGCATGCCCGACACCGCCGAGGACGCATGGGTGGTGGAGTGGGTCGCGACCAAGCCCGAGCTGCGCGGCCGCGGCCTGGTGCGCGCGTTGCTGCTCGCCATTCTCGAGCGCGGCGCTGCACGCGGCCACGCCCAGTCGCAGATCGCCATTCTCATCGGCAATACCGCGGCGCAGCGCGCCTATGAGAGCGTCGGCTTTCGCGTCTTCGACGAGAAGACCAACGCGGACTTCGAACGCGTCGTCGGCTCGCCGGGCATCCGCCGCCTGCTGCGCTAGCGCCCGCCTCGATCGAGAAGACGATGCAACGCACCCTGACCTCTGTCGCGATCCTGCTCGGCGCCGCCGTCGCAGCGGCGCACGGCGACCAGCGCCACTTCGCGCTGGACGGAACGGTGAAGAGCGGCGCCGGCACGCGGGCGGCAACGCTGCGCGTCCTGTGTGAGCCGTCGAGCGACGGCGGCGCCATCAGCCTCGAGCTCTGGGTGCCCGAGGCATTCAAACGCAAGGACTTCGACTACGACGATTTCGAGGGACCCGACGCGGTCGCCGGCGGCCGCGCGCTGTCGCGCTGTACCGCTTCGGGTCCAGGCAGTCATCTCGAGATCGTCGCCGCCGCCGCCGGTTGGTACTCCGGCGAGGATCCCGACACCTTCGTCTTCGGCGTCAGCCAGCCCTCACATCAGAAGGGCCAGGTCGCCAGTCTGCTGCAAGGCATCGCCTCCACCACGGCGCAGTTGGTGTGGGTGCAGAGCGCCTTCGCCGCACACACGGACGCGCTGCGCGCGACGTTCGCCCTGGATGCCGCAGGCGCGCAGCAGCTGCGTGCGACCGTCGCCCCCTGTCTGGCGCCCGCCGCGCCGGCGAAGGCGCACGGCAAGCCCTGAGCAGGCGTTCAACTCACCACGCGGGCGCGCGCCACGTGGCCGGCGATACCGGGCGACAGCCCGTCGCGGCGTTCGGCGCAGTAGCGTTCGCGCAGGCTCGCTCCACTGAGGTCTTCGAGCAGCTCCAAGCCGACGCTGCGCAGCTCCGCCGCCAGCGACGTCGGATCGAAGCCGGAGATCCACGCTTCGCCGTCCGCCGCACGCGCGCTGCGCATCTCTTGCATAGGCGGCGCGCTCGACTCGAGAATTCGCTGGTCGATGTAGGTGAAGACGAGCTCGCTGCCCGGCGCGCCGGCCATCGCGACGCCGCGCAGCGTCGCGAGGTTGGCTTCGCGCGTCAGATAGATCGTCACGCCGAGCCACGAAAAGAAGGCCGGACGCCGCGGCGAGAAGCCGCTGCGCGCCAACGCCGCCGGCAACGGCTCGGCGCTCAGGTCGGCGGCGACGAAATGCACGTTCGGCGGCACCTGCGCTGCGCAGTCGGCCAAGCGTTGCCGCTTCATCGCCTGACTGGCCGGACGATCGACCTCGAAAATGGTCAGCCCGTGCGCCCACGGCGGCTGGCGGACGCTGAAACTGTCGAAGCCGGCGCCGATCAGCACGTATTGCGCGACGCCCCGCGTCACCGCCGCGGCCAACGCGTCCTCGGCATAGCGCGAACGGATGATCACGCCGCCGTAGGTCGGGTGGGCGCGCAGCGTCGCATCGAGCACCGCCTGTTCGGAGCCGAGCGCCAACAGACGCGTGCGCGCCTCAGGGGTCGCGACTGCCAGGACCCGCCGGTACAGCCCCGCCTTCTCCTCCGCCGCGACCAGGCGATCGCCCCAGGCATCGTCGATCAGCCGCGGGCTGTCGCAGCGCGTATGCGCGGCCCGCATCAGCGACGCGCTGAGCGCGGTGCGGCTCGCGGCCGTCGGCGATCCCCCGGACGGCTTTGCCTCCGTCATGCGGCGACCGCCAGCGACGTCACGTCGATACCGTAGAGATCGGCGACGTTGCCGCACAAGATGGCGTGCCGCTGCTCGCCGGTCAGGTGCCCGGCATGTTCGGCCAGCATGGCTTGCGACCAGGGCCAGGTCGAATCGCTGTGCGGAAAATCGTTCGCCCACATCAGGCGATGCCAGTTCAGCATGTCGACGCTGCGGAACGCGACCCAGTCGTCTTGGAACGTGGTGTAGATGCTGGCGGCGAAATACTCCGACGGCAGCTTCTTCAGATTCTGCGCCGCCGGCAGCCAGTTGCGATGCCGCTTCCAGGCGTGATCCATGCGATACATGTAGTGCGGCACCCAGCCGGCATCGGCTTCGACGCATACCACGCGCAGCTTCGGGTGGCGCTCAAACACGCCGCCGAGCACGAGCGTGCCCATGATGTCCTGGCAGCCGCGAATCACCGCGAGAAAGCCGTTCATCTTCGGCCCGCGCACCGGCGCCGTCTCGCGCGTCGTCAGAATGTGAAACGATAGCGGCAGCCCGAGCTCGATCGCCGCCTGCCAGAATTCATCGTAGACCGGCGAATCGTAGTCCTCGCCGACCGGATTGCCGGGCATCATGACGCCGCGCAGGCCGAGCGCCTTGATCGCCTCGAGGTTGCGGACTCCCTGTTGCGGCGAGCGCATCGCCGTCTGTCCGATGCCGAGCAGGCGCTGCGGCGCATGCGCGCAGAACTGGGTCAGCCAGCGATTGTAGGCGTCGAAGCAGGCCTGCTTGTAGTCGGCGTCGCGGTGATTGCAGAGGACCATGCCGACCGTCGGGTAGATGATTTCGGCGGCGACACCGTCGCGCACCTGATCATCGAGGCGCGCCACCGGATCCCAGCCGCCGCGGTGCAGCTCCTCGAAGCGCGTGCCGAGGATGCGAATCTCTTCCGCCGGCTTGCCCGCGGCGGCGACGACGCCGAGCGGTACCGGCACCTTCATGCCGTCGATGACGAACACATCGCCGGCACCGTCGAGATGTTGCAGGCGCGGCGCGCGGTCGCGAAACGCCGGATCGATGTTGGCCGTATAGGTGTCGGGCGGTTCGGTGACGTGCGAGTCGGCGGAGATGATCGGATAGTCCATCGTGTCATCCTTTCGTCGCACGGCGATCGCCGGGCGCGGGACGCAGGATGCGCGTCACCGCCTCGTCGATGGCATCGTGCAGCTCGTCGATGTCGACGCCGCGCGGGTCGAGCAACCACTGGTAGGCGGCGCCGCGCAGCATGCTGGTGAACAGCGCCGCCTCGCGCGCCGGGTCGGCATCGGCGCGGATGTTGCCGGCCTTGATTCCGGCAGCGATCCAGGCGGCGAGGCCTTTGCGCTGGCGGCGGTGAAATTCGGCGACCTTGGGACGCAACACTTCCAATGCGCCGACCGATTCAAAGAGCATGGCGTAAAACGCGCGCATCTTCTCCGGCGCGGCCTGCAAGGCGGCGCGCGACGCGGCCACGACGGCGTGCAGCGCCTCGATACCGACGTGCGCGCCGACGCGCGGCAGCAGCCGTTCGGTGCGCCATTCGCTGAAGGTGCGCTCGAACATCGCCCACAGCAGACCTTCCTTCGAGCCGAAGCGATGGCTGACCAGGCCGCGGCTGTAGCCGGCTTCGTCGCCGATCGCCTGCAGCGAGGTGCGGTCATAGCCGCGTTCGGCGATCAGTTTCAGCGCCGCCTCCATCAAGCGGTCCTCCGACATCGCCGTGCGCTCGGCTTGCGTGCGGCGCGGGACGCGACGAGACCTGGCGTCGACCATGCGTCGACCTGTAACATATTTGTTGGCCGTTCAGGAAGTGTAACCTTGCGACGCCGACGGCGCGGCCGGAACCGCTCACCCGACACGACCGCGGCGCAGAGATCCCGCGCACCGTTGCTTCGCCGGCGTTCAATCCCGCGTAGCGACGCGGCCCGGCCGGCGCATGCACATCAGCCGAGCGCGATCGATCGGCAGCGCCCTCCGGGCTTGGCAGCACAATGCCGTCAACCCGGTTCTTGCGAAGCTGAACGCTGATCGCCGACAACCGCAGGCGAGTGGCCGAGCAGCGCCCGCCGCCTGCTGACGCCGGCGGGCGCGGCTACGCCGCGCGCAGTTGTTGCTGCTGCGCGGCGTTCCAGCGCAGCTGCCGTTCCTGTGCCGCCAAGTAGAGGCCCATCGAGAAGCCGAAGCTGGTGAACAAACTCATGGTGAAATAGATCCACGCGTGCCGCAGACCGCGCCGCGGCCCGTCGATCATGGTCCACAACGGGAACAGCAGGACGTTGGTGACGATGAGGTCCTGGCCGCCCGAGCCGGACGCCGGATTGTCGAACAACATCTTGGTGAAGTGCAGCCAGCTCGCTTCGGCCGGATACGCCATCACGTAGTGGACGTTGAAGTACCAGCCGACGCACACCGAGCCGACGGCGGCGACGTAGTAGATCTTTTCGAGCAGCGTGGCGCGCGAGCCCGGCCACTCGTCGCTATAGAGATGCCGATTGACCAAATAGAAGACGGCGACGCTGAGCGCGCCGAGCGCAGCATGGATGAGCAGCGATCGCATGCGCCCCGCTAGCAAGCGGCGCCGGGGAATTGAACTCGCCGCTGGGGTTCAGTCGCCGGCCGGCGCCGGCGCGCCCGGCGCGCCGACAAAGACGAGGTAGGTGGTCGGCCCACCTTGCGCATCGCGGCGCACGGTCTCGGCGCGGGCCTGCGGAAAACGCGCCAGCAGCGCGTCGCGCGAGGCCGGCACCTCGCCGCTGACGATGAACAGATCCGAGCCGGTGAGCGAGACGTTCTGGATGTACTCCGCGTCGCTGGTCGTATCGTTGCGGTCGACCGGCACGCCGGCGAGGATCAATCGCTGGCTGTCCCACGGGCCATATTTGAGCGACCAGCTGACCAGGTGGACCGTGTAGCGGTCGGCATACTCGCGCGCGATCCACGCCGCCTCCGAATGATCGGTGCCGTAGAGCAGCGAGCCGGGGTAGTAGGAGAAGTAGATCCACAGATTCGACGCGGCGCACAGCGCGACGATGGCAGCGATCGAGCCGTCGCGCGCCCAGCGCAGGACCGATTGCCGTCCCTCCCACAGCACCGAGCAACACTGCACGATGGCAATCGCCGGCAGCACCATGCCGAGCGGCAGCGCACCGGTGACACGGTTGTGACAAGTCGTGATCTGCAGGCCGAGGCCGAGGCTCAAATACCCGGCGGTGACGACGAACGCGTTGATCGTGACGAAGTCGCGCCAGCGCGCCAGCGCCAGGATCGCGCCGGCGAGCAGCAGCGCCGCCGAGTAGCGATCGGCCAGCGGCCAGTCGATGCTGTACTGCTCACACATGTCGCGGCCGAAGTGGAATGCCTCGAGGGCGCTCCACAACTTGCGCGCCGCGACCACGGCGACCGACTCGGTGCCGTACTCGCGCTGCAGGTCCGCCATGTGGTCCGGCTGGAAGATGCTGACCTCCTTGTTGCGCGCGAACATCAGGTCGCGCGCCTGCCACACCGCGACGCCGAAGATGCCGGCGGCGCACACGGCGCTGATGACGAAGATCAGCAGCGGCGCCGCCAGCCCGCGGCAGCGCCGCGCTTGCAGCAGTCCAAGGACCAGGACGCAGGCGATCAGCAGCGGCAGCGTCGCGAACGACGCATGATAGGTCTGCATGCCGAGCACGCCGCTGACGCCGAGCAGCGCGGCGACGAAATAGGTCGGGCGCGTCCACAGACGGCTGAGCAGCGCGAACAGCAGCGAGACGAAAAACGCGCTGTGCATGTAGGTCGAGGCGATGCGCGAATAGGCGATGTGGCAATGGCTCACCGCCAGCAGCAGCGCCGCGACCACCGCCAGGCGCAGCGTCGCGACGCGACACAATCCGTCGAACAGCAACCAGACCGACAGCACGCCGAGGATCAGGTCCGGCAGGCGTGCCCAGAACAGGCTGAAGCCGCCGATCCAGACGCCGAGGCCGGCCGGGATGAAGGCCAGCGGCATGTTGGTGAAGTCGCCGGCGTTGCGCTGCACGGTGAACCAGTCGAGGCCTTGCTGCAGATAGCTCAGGCCGCACAGCGACATGACGGCTTCGTCATGCTGCACGTAGCGCGGCACCGTATCGATGCGCCAGGCGCGCAACGCGACGGCGACGCCGACGACGACCAAGGTCCACCACCACACGGCGCGCGGCGCACGCCGGCGCGGCAGCCCGCGCGACGACAGCCAGGCACCGATCAGCAGCCACAGCATGCCGACCAGCCAGGTCTTTGTCGCCGCGTACGGATCGAGGCCCAGGGCTTTGCCGGTCGCCGCGGCGACCATCAGTAGCCAGCCAGGCGCAAAGTTGCGCAGCAGCTGCGCCGACAGCGGCCAGCCGAGCCGCGGCGGCGCGGCGCTGTCGGCCGCCGACCAGCGCGGCGACGCCGTCGCGACGACCGAGGTCGAGAGAATCACCGCGACCAACCAGCGCATGTCCAGGAAGCCGGTCGTCGCGAAGCCGTAGGCGCTCAGCAAGCAGAGCCACGCGGCGATGCGTTGCCCAGCGCCGACAATCCACGCGGCGCGATGCCTGGGCGCACGCCTCGCAGCGCGCGGTTCTCGCAGAGGTTCCATCCGGCCCTGCGTCTGAAACTACAGCGCGACGGCCAGGGCAACGGCTCGAACGGAAATCGAGACGGACCGGCGCAGGAATCGGGTCCTGCCGCTCTGCCGCACAGCGGCTTGGCCGCAAGAGTGCCGTCAGCGATCAGCCTTCAACGTTCCGCCACGACTCAGGCCTTGCGTCTTTTGGTTTTCCGAAGCTGAGCGCTGACTGCTCAAGGCTGCATGTTCTTCATCGCAACGGCGCGCGGCTTGGCATCCGCTTCCGCGTACGGCACGTACTGCTTCGCGGAGGAAGCGGTAATGATCATGCACAGACGACAGTCGAGGCATCGCGCGGCCGCGCGTCGCACCGCCAGGTTCGTTCTCGCGATCTGGTGCGCCGTACCGGTGTACGCGGCCGGCGCCGCTGATGCCGGACTGGTCGTCGCGATCAACGGCGCGCCGGCGCTGGTGCTCGGCGACCAGACGCGGCCGCTGCAGCGCGGCGAGAGCGTCGCGATCGGCAACCATATTCGCACCGATCACGACGCCAAGGTGAAGCTGCTGCTCAGCGATGATTCGGTGCTGGCGATCGGGCCAGACTCGGAGGTCGTCATCGACCAGCTGCTCCTCGGCTCCGCCGACCGCAGCGCCCGCCTGCGCGTCCTCGCCGGGCGCTTCAAGCTGGCCGTCTCGGCTTGGCTCGGCGGCAAGAGCGATTACGAGGTCGCCACGCCGACGGCCATCGCCGGCGTGCGCGGCACCGTGCTGTGGGGCGATACCGGTCTCGACGCCATCTGCGATCTGCACGGCACCGTGCAGGTGCGCACGTTGCGCGGCGGCGCCGCCACCACGCTCGCCGCCGGACACTGCGTCACCGGCATGGGCAAGGGCACCACCACACCGCTGACGCCGAGCAAAGAGGACCTGCAGCGCTACCTCAGCCTGGTGACGCTCGACTGAGCCGCACAGCCTCAGGGCGATTGCCCGGCGGCGCAGCGATGTGAGAGGTCTGCGCGAGGAGGATGTCGCGTGGCGTATCGAGTCATTCAGTGGGGCACCGGCAACGTCGGGCTGTTCAGCTTGCGCTGCATCATCGAGCATCCCGAGACCGAACTGGTCGGCGTCTGCGTGCACAGCGACGCGAAGGCCGGCAAAGACGCCGGTGAGCTGTGCGGCCTGCCGCCGGTCGGCGTGCGCGCCACCACCGACGCCGACGCCATTCTGGCGCTCGACGCCGATTGCGTCTGCTACACGGCAACCGCCGATTTGCGTCCCTTCGAAGCGGCGCAGGATATCTGCCGCATTCTCGCCGCCGGCAAGAACGTCGTGTCGAGCTCGATCGTGCCGCTGGTCCATCCGAAGTCGTTCCTGCCCGATCTGCGCGACGAGCTCGCCGCGGCCTGCCGCACGGGCGGCAGCTCCTTCTTCACCTCCGGCATCGACCCCGGCTTCGCCAACGACGTGCTGCCACTGACCATCACCGGGCTGTGCGGCAGCTGGCAGGAGGTGCGCGTGCTCGAGATCATCAACTACGCGACCTACAACCAGCCGCAGGTGCTGTTCGACACCATGGGCTTCGGCAAGCCGATGGACGACACGCCGCTGCTGCTGACGCCGGGCACGCTGGAGTTCGCCTGGGGCGGCAGCGTCCGCTTGCTCGCCGAAGGCCTCGGCGTCGAGCTGGATACGATTCGCGCCACCTACGAGAAGCGACCGGCGCTGAAGCCGATCCGCATCGGCGCGCACACAGTCGCGCCCGGCACGCTGGCGGCGATGCGCTTCGAGGTGCAGGGTATCGTCGACGGCCGCGCCGCAATCGTCATCGAGCACGTGACGCGGCTCGACGACGACGTCGCGCCGGAGTGGCCGACCGGCAATGGCAGCTACCGCGTCATCGTCAGCGGTTTCCCGAAGATGCGCTGCGAGCTGGAGTTCGAAGACGAGCACGGCGACCATGCGGTCGGCGGCGTCATCCTGACCGCTACGCGTCTGATCAACGCGGTGCCGGCGGTATGCGAAGCCGCTCCCGGCTTGCTCTCGGCACTCGATCTGCCGCTGATCACCGGTCGCGGGCTCTACCGGCCCGCTCCCACGCCCGCATAGGACTGCGCGACACGAAACCTTTTCACCCCAGAGCCACAGACAAGGCCGGTTTCGGTGGCTGTGTCGTCGCCCCCCGGAAGTTCGGTCACTATTTCGACGGGCGATCGCCGTCTCCACCCGCGATGACCGACTATTTCCAGAAGGTGCAACGCCGCCTGAGGCGTCGAGGGCCGGCGAAATGGTCACGCAGCTACGAGGACAGGCCGCTAGTGACGTCGCTGATTGCGACGGCGCTCCTGGCGCCCCAGCGGATCTGCAGCCAGCCCCAACGGCGAGCGCGCGTAGTGCTTCAGCAAGTCGGCGGGATCGGCGAAAATGGCGCAGGCCCCTTGCAGCGAATCTTCATCCCAGCCGCCACAGCGCAGGGCGATGGTCGAGACGCCGGCGCCTAACGCTGCCTCGACGTCGTACGGCGTATCGCCGAGCATGATCGCCTGATCGGGCGCCACCCCAGCGCGGCGCAGCGCCGCGCAGACGATGTCTGGATCGGGTTTCGACTCCGCGGCCTGCGCTGTTTTGTCGATCAGGTCGGCAATTCCCGCCTGCTGCAACAGCGGCCCCAGCTCCGGCGGCTGCGCCGAGCTGGTGATGACACAGCGCCGCCCGTCGTCGCGCAGGCGCAGGAGCAATGCTCGAGCGCCGCGGAATGGCCGGCAGTCCATCAGATGGTGCTGCAGAAAGATCTCGCGGCGGCGCGTGTTGATGCGTTGGCCGAGATCGGAGTCCGCCTCCACCTGCGCCACTTGCGGAAGGATCTTGTCGCCGCCCATGCCGATCAGCCAGCGGATGCGCTCAGTCGAGGCGAAGACGCCCTGCTCGCGCAACGCCTCGACCCAGGCGCGCGCGTGCGCGTCGTTGCTGTCGAGCAACGTGCCGTCGACGTCGAGCAGCACCGCGGCGAGCTCAGGCATCGCGCAGCCCTGCATCCGTGTGACGCGAGATGGTCATAGGGTGCCCTGCAGCAGTTTTCGCGCCGTACGTCACCTGATGCGAATTGCGCATCCGAACGTTCGAGGTCCGAAATCCCGCCGGCCAAGTTTACAATCGCACCGGCCGGTTCGGATGGAGTCGGCGGGGCATTGCTCAATAAACCGCTTTCAGCCCAAACCCGCGATCAGCCGCCAGCCACCGGACTTGCGGAAGAACCATGACGCAAGCTCCGTATTCTGG
>Ga0265314_10000960_pt1:0-32500 | contig 33864 bp, 31 predicted proteins | sample 4126metaG_FD_203106 | JGI IMG/M metagenome (GOLD analysis project Ga0265314, IMG submission 203106) | Rhizosphere microbial communities from Carex aquatilis grown in University of Washington, Seatle, WA, United States - 4-1-26 metaG | ecosystem: Host-associated > Plants > Roots >...
CTTTCTCTCGATTTGGCGCGCTCTCCGGTCAGAGATTTTTCCGGTTTCACCCGACATGAGATAGCTTATGGTGCTTTTGTTTATACCGAGCTTCTCTCCAAAAACATTTTGTGTTGCGCAGAAGCCAATTAACAAACTCAAATTGCATTTCCTAATATATTGAGTTTCCATTTTTGCCTCCCTGGCACCTTGGAAATTAAATGGGCATCGCTAAAACTGGCAGGTATTGAAGATGGCCCTCGTTTGAATAACGACCGCACCCTACGGTACATACGTTAGCATTAATACACGGGGGAAGCCCCGCTTTTTTTCACGGTATCGGTCTGCGCTAGTTCAATCGGCCACGAACTCCCGCCAACCCGCGATCCCGACGGCGCGAACTACTGATTCGCGAACAAACGCGGCGTCGATTACTCACCTATTTAAGAACTAACAGCGACCTGTCGGTATCTTCAGCGTCGTGACGATGTGGAAGGGCGTTACACTGATCACCCTTATGCGGTTCTGACGCAGGTGGTGAAGACCTGGTTTGTTCGCAGGTTTGGCGAATGATTGCTGTGGTGCGCAAGAATTCGTGACGCAAACTTCCAAACGATGGAAACCTCTGCGCTGGCCGCAAGGCGCTTGTGGTTGATGTCGTGAACAGGACCTCACATGCTATTCAGGATCTATTGCAGAATCCATGCGCGCGCCCGATTTAAGCGCGGCGCTCAGGCGGCCCCGACTGCGGACCGTGTCGGCTGATCCATTACCTGAGGCTGTTCTTGCAGCACCTCGACAGCCGGATTCATGTGCGGCATTTTCACCTGGCCGAAAATGGTGGCAAAGGCGGTGTCCGCGGCATCCTTGCCGGTGGCGATGCGCACTACCTCGGTGAGCGGCGCGAGCTGCGTCGCGTCGAAGAGAATCCAGCGGCCGCCCAGAAAGGCCTCGAAGATTGCGTGGAAATCCGCCGGCGGCTCGGTATACCAAGTGTAGCCGGTGACAAAGCGCGCCGGTATGTTGAGGGCGCGGCAAAAGGTGATTCCCAGATGCGCGAAGTCGCGGCACACGCCGGCGCGGTTAACCAGAACGTCGCGTGTGGTGGTGGTCGGGCCGGAGGTGCCGACTTGGTAGACGATATTGTCGCGTATCCACTGGCAGATTGCTTCGATGCGCTGATAACCCCTTGGCATTTTGCCGAACGTGCGCCCCACCACTTGCAGCACCGCGTCGGACTCGCAGTAACGGCTCGACCAGATGTAGGGAATTACCTCCACCGGCAGCTCGGCGATGCTCATTTCCGCCTCCTCACCGGTGGGCAGGGGATAGTCAACCTGCACGGTGGCGTCGTAGCGGACCTTGAACGGGCCGGCGCCGCTGCGCGTTTTTGCAAGGCGATTAAGGCCAGTCGGATGCAGGCCAAAGGTGAATGGTGCGACCGGCTCCACGCTCAACTGCTCGCTGAGGATCGTCTGCCAAGGGTGATGTGCCGCCTGAAGATTGAAGACGTAGTCCGCCTCGCCTCCTGCCATGTAATCGAGTTCGCAACTGATTTTCAGGGTCTTCATATAAGGGATTTCCTGATGATAGACGCGATTTTATATACCTGGTGGCCCGCGCGTGTCTGTGCTGTCGCGAGTGCCTGAGCCATCAAAGGAGGGTATCGGCTTGGTAGATGAATCGTTGATAGGACTGCAATTCCAGAAATCGAATTGCCGTTAATCCGATCCCGGCGATCAATATAAGCGGTCAAGCGGGAGCGGTGGCCCCCGCCGCGCGAAATGTCCCTTCACGTCTGGTTTATTGAGGCACACGGAATCGAATCACATAGGGGGCGATCACCTTGACGTAAATGCATTAGGTGCGGAAGAACCCCCCATACAAGCGAATCTGCGAAGCCAACCTTAATCATTGTCATTCAGCGCAGCCTCGCCGTCTGCGCATCATGTTTGATTCAGGCGCTATATGTGTGCACGATCTTGCAGGTCTTTGACAATGCGGTAACACGTGCAAGCAGCTGCTTCAAGACCTTTGCGGTCGAGGATTTTAATGTTGCCACGGCTGTAAATGATCAATTTCCTCCGTTGCAGCGCGCTGGCCGCCGTGGTGACGCCTTCTCTACGTACGCCGAGCATGTGCGCCAGAAATTCGTGCGTCAGCATAAATTCGTCCGCATGTAGGCGGTCACTGGTCATCATTAGCCAGCGCGCAAGGCGAGCCTCCGCCTCATGAAACCGGTTGCACGCGGCGGTCTGCGAAACTTGGGCCATCAATAGATGGGTATAGCGGAAGAGCGCCCGTTGCAACGGAAGATTTGTTTTGAATTCGGTACGAAACTGACCTGCGGTCATGCGCATGGCAGTCCCGGCTCCCTGCACGAGTGAGCGAACGGCTGAAATGCCGATCCCCAAAACCATTGGCATTCCCACCATGCCTTCATTGCCGACCATGCCGACTTCCAGAGTTCGTCTCTCGTCGACTGCAGTCAGTAGGGAGACCAGGCAGTCGATGGGAAAGTAGACATATCGGATGGGTCCCTTGGGCTCATAGAGTACTTGGCCGTAAGCCAGTTTGACCGGATCGAGGTGAGTCAGCATGCGCTGATAGGCTTGCCGGGGCATGGCCGCCAACAAGTGGTTCGCAGTGGAGGGACGTTTTGCAGTTGGCATTGAATTTGACTCCAATCTACGGGTTAGTGGTGATATGTGCTGTCGACATGCGTGTTGCCAAACTCGCATTCCGGGCGAAGCAAACGGTCATGCTCCCGTTTGACAATCTCATGGTACTCGCACACTTGTACTTTCAATTGGGGGCGATTCATTGTGGTCACCCAAACAATATGAATTGGCGATTGACTCGATATTTTTTAAGCATGCCTCGCACTTCGGCTTACCCAATGACATGGATCAATTAATACGCGATTTTCGCGGTTTGTTATGTACGATAACGAACAGAGCGGGCCTTAAGGGTGTCATAAAATTTTACGTACTTAATGACGAAAGGCGGAAGCTGCTTTCCAGGGCGCAGAATTACTGTAAGCAAATGCAGCGTTTTGAGTGAAATCAAAACAAGGAGAAGCAAGATGAGTATCGGAACAATCCTTTTAGTTGTCTTGGTATTGGCGCTGGTAGGGGTAATTCCAACCTGGCCTCACAGCAGGGAATGGGGTTATGGTCCCAGCGGCGGCGTCGGACTGATCCTCGTGATCGTGTTGATTTTATTCTTGCTCGGCAAGATCTAGCCGTGATTATCCATTGCGCTGAATGTAGCGCTTACAACAGGAGCGTACGAACATGAACAAAGATCAGGTAAAGGGTGTGGCGAAAGAAGTTGCCGGCAAAGTTCAGGAAAAAGCCGGTAAATTGGTCGGAAGCAAAGAGCAGCAGGTCAAGGGGCTATCAAAGCAGATTTCCGGCAAGGTGCAAAAGGCGGTCGGCGACGTTGAGCAGTCCGTGGACGATTTGAACAAGCGCTAGCTCATACACGGTCGCGTACCGAAACAAAACACGCAGCCGCGTTGACAATGTCACTCGAACAGTTGCTCAGACCGCGTTTGATGTGCGATTTAGTAGAGATATGTCTTTACGCCGGGCACACCATTCAGCGCGGTGTGCGCTGGGCGTCGAACGCAACTTACGCAATACAAATCGTTTTAACCTTGGAGAGCTAAATCATGAATACAAGACTGGCGACATCTTTAATGATCGGCGCGCTGATCCTGCCTGTGGCTGGTTATGCTGCCGATACCAAATCGACGAAGGAAAGCGTCAAGGAAGAAGTGGGTGATTCGGTGATCACCACCAAGATCAAGGCTGAGTATGTCAAGGACAAACAGGTCAGCGCGTTGAACATCAAAGTCGACACGGACGACAAAGGTGTCGTCACGCTGAGCGGCAACGCCAAGAGCAGATCGGAAGTGGACAGGGCCGTCAAGATTGCGCGCGACACCAAAGGCGTGAGGTCGGTCACCAATAATATAGTGGTCGTCGACGCCAGCGGTAAAAAAACAATGACAGAAAACGTGAAGGAAGAGGTCGGCGATTCTGTAATTACCACCAAGATCAAAGCCGAATACGCGAAGGATAAGACCGTCAGCGCGATGAGCGTCAAGGTCGAAACCGATGATAAGGGTGTGGTCACGCTGAGCGGCACCGCCAAGAGTAAGGCTGAGGCAGACCAGGCCGTCAAGCTTGCGCGTAATACGAAAGGCGTGACTTCTGTCAAGAATGAAATCAACGTTCAAAACAAGTAAGACGCCTAGCACATTCAGATAGAGTCCCCATTACGGGGCTCAATCAGGGGGTTCAGTATTGTTCGGAAATCGCGTGACCATCGCGGGAGAATCGTAAGCGCGGAGGATTTGACGAGCTTAAGGACCTTTTTTAAATGAAGGCAATGATATTAGCGGCCGGCAGGGGTACACGCGTGCTTCCGCTCACCTACGAAATACCGAAGCCAATGATCCCGATTCTTGGCAAGCCACTACTGGAATATCTGATCGAGCATCTTGCGCGCTACGACGTGCGAGAAATCATGCTCAATGTCAGTTACTTGCACGAGAAAATCGAGCAGTATTTTGGTGATGGCCACCGCTTCGGGGTTGAAATAGGTTACTCGTTCGAGGGTTCCGTTGTGGACAATGTGGTCGTGCCGAAACCCCTGGGGTCGGCAGGCGGCATACGTAGGATCCAGGACTTTGGCGGATTTTTTGACGATACGACGCTCGTAATATGCGGCGATGCGCTGATTGATCTGGACATGAAGGCCGCATTGTCTGAGCACTGCCTCAGTGGTGCCAAGGCCAGTCTGGTAGCGAAAGAGGTTCCATTCGATCAGGTCTCGAATTACGGCATCGTGGTTACTGATGCCGACGGGCGTATTACATCATTCCAGGAGAAACCGCATCCGGAGCAGGCGCGGTCCGCCTGGGCCAGCACCGGCATTTATCTTTTCGAACCGGAAGTCTTCGATCTTATTCCACCGAAGCAATCGTTCGATATCGGCACCGATTTGTTTCCGCTGCTGGTTAATGAGGGAATGCCGTTTTTCGCGCAGAAGCGGACGTTCAACTGGATTGACATCGGCAATGTGAGTGATTACTGGACCGTGCTGCAGAAAGTGATGCAGGGGGGAGTGCTAAATTGCAGTATGCCCGGGCGGCAGATTCGCGCGGGCGTGTGGGCTGGGCTGAATACGCGTATCGACTGGAATGGTACGACCATTAGAGGGCCGGTATACATTGGTTCCGGCTGCGATATCGAGGCGGGAGCTACCATCATCGGCCCGACCTGGATCGGTCATGGTAGTCGCGTCTGTGCAGGTGGCTGCATCACACGCAGCGTCATATTCGAATATACGTGCGTAAACCCGGGATGCAATTTTAAAGACATGGTCATATGCGGTGACTACGTCGTGAACCATAGGGGTAAATCGCTGCACGTTGACGAAACCATTGATGCCCAAAGATGGAGCGATTCGCGTGCACCATATGAATCGCCAGCGCGCCACGCGAACACAACAAGAATGCCACCATTACGATCCGAAACCGCATTGCAGTTGCAGTAGGCGAGGCGCTGCGAAGTGTGGGTTAGTGGACGCAATTGGTATAAGGGCGGATGAGCATAAGCACTACACCGTGAGAATTAATATTCGAATGAAGTGATTTGAGAGCCGATTGACAGCAGTAAACATTGAATGGATGTTTCGTTTGATATAAATTCTAATGGTCAATTTTATGTTGAGAAATATAGTGAGCCACATAACAACATCTCAGCGGCACAACAGGTTTGTGCAATCGATTCTCGTGGCGGTATTCATCGTATTCGGCAATCTCGCGGACGCCAATGCGCAGCCAGTGCGCGCCGTTGCGCGCGGCGAGCTGCTGTACTCGACGCATTGCATCGGTTGCCATAGCGCCCAGGCGCATTGGCGGGACAAGAAAATTGTCATTGACTGGACAAGTCTGCGGTCAGAAGTACGTCGCTGGCAGAGTAATACAGGGCTTGCGTGGAGCAATCAGGATATTGCGGAAGTTGCGCGCTACCTGAACGCTCTCTACTACCATTATCCAACGGCGGACTGACGGCCGGATAGTTGCTGAGGGATTCCCCTTTGGTATTGGTAGACTGTGCCGCTGTATTAAGGGGCCAAAATGCGCCGATCCCAATGAACGAAATGCCGGAGCATAATTTCCTCGCTTCCGGGAAACTTTCGTGATCGCCGGTTATTCGGTTGGCTCGCGAAAGCGCGAGATATTGGATCCGCAAGAGCGCTATCGACAGGCGGTGAGAAGTGAAAGCTGAACCGACTGAAGGTGAATGGCTTGCCCAGGACAATGAGTTCTCGTTGGCAGAGCTTGCGAAGCTGACAGGCATGTCGCAAGCGGAGCTATTCGAACTCGTTGACTATGGCGCTCTCATACCGATTAATCCGGATGCGCAGCCTTGGGCTTTCAACGGGAAGTGTTTAATGACCGTACATACTGCATCCCGTTTGCGACTAAGCTTTGACCTCGAGTCGCGCGGAGTGGCCCTTATTGTTTCGCTGCTGGACCGAATATGCCAACTCGAGACGCAGATACGCAGTTTGCGCGTGAAGCTGCCACACCATGTGAGTTCGCATGCTCAGATGTATACGAACCCGTGATCCGGTGTTCGATGCCGTCGAGGCAGTACGCATAGATGCGCTGGAGCATGGTACCCGGCAACTCGTTTCGCTCGAACAGCCAGATCAGCGCGTTCAGCATGGATGTCGGATAGCAATCGACTTGCGTTGCCTGGTAGTCGAGTGGGGTGAACGACGCGACCTCGGTGCAACCGTTTTGCACAGCGACGATCGAAAACGATGATCGTTACCCCCCGCGTAGCGGATCATTTCGTCGTGCGCACCGTCAGCACCGGCACCGGTGAGGAACGGATGATCTGCTCGGCATCACTGCCCATGACGAGGCGACTGAGTCCGCGGCGTCCGTGCGTGCCGATCACGATAATATCCGCCCGCCATTTCTTCGCCTGCGCGACGACGGAATCGGCCGCCCGCCCGCCGACGGTTTCAAACATTACGGTATCCACTTGCAGGCCATGCCTGCGCACCAGGGCTTCCGCCTTCTTGAGCAATCTGGCGCCGCTTGCGCGGAAGCTTTTCTGGATGTCGTTAACATAGCGGCCGGCCTCCAGCGTCGGCGTGACGGCGAACCCGTCGACGACGTGCACCAGCCGCAGCTTGGCCTGGTGATGTGCCGCGAGTCTGATCGCTTCATCCAGCCCCCGCTGCGCGGTGCGGCTGCCGTCGAGCGGGACGAGAATTTTCTTATACATGATGATCACTTTTCGATTGAACAAGCATTATGCGCTCCATGTGCATGGCATATCTTTGGCGCCGGCGGGAAAGCGGGATCAATGCGCGCAGGCGGGATAACCGACGCTTTGCGCGAGGATGACGCGCTGATTCGGACGCAATTTCATGAGCTTGGCGAGTTCGTGGCGCGGCACCATTCCGCGCACGACAGTGGCCAGGCCTTCGGCAGCGCAGTACAGGCACACGTTCTGGCTGATGAAGCCGGCATCGGCGGCAGAATACAGGATGCGGTCGGTCTCCTCCGCTTCGACCATGCGTGAATGGTCCGCTACATACACGAGGTTGAGCGGCGCGTCGGCGACGAATGACTGCAAGCCGGTTTTGATGCGGATGTCCTGCGCGAGCGCCAGCCGCAGCGAGTGGGTGCGTGCCTCGTACACGTAAAGTCCGTCAGCGGTCGCCACATAGACATCGATCTCGTGCCACTCGTGGGTCGACGGCGCGGTGCGGCCGCCGCCCGCGCGGTTGATGCCGAACGCCGCCCACAGCAGATTCGAAATAACGATTAATGGTACTGCCTTGGCGCTGAATTCGCGCGAGGTATGACGATCCTGCAGCGCCTGCATCAACGATTTGCCGCTTGCCATGTCGGGGGCGGGCAGCTTGATCGTTTCCTGCGCCTTCGTCTGCCCGCGTACTTCGGTGCGCAGCAAGGCGCCGCCTTCCGATGGTGAGTGCAGCATGACTGTTCTCCTTGGCCGGTAAATCGCGAGTAGACCCCTTACCCCTCAGGCACATCGTCAAGTTTGCGCCACGGCGGCGGCGCCTGTTTGATGCAGGTCAACTTGTCTTGCGGAGTGCCCGCTCAGGGCGAACGCGTTCAAACGCGCGGTTGTGTAATACGAGACCGACTACGGTCACGACGAGTACATGTATTCGCGGGTAAGCGGCAGCGGCGCAGCCAGCGTGTTTTTCGTCTTGCAGGCAAGCACTTGATAGATATTGATCCAGCCGTTGGCGAAGCCGTAAGCGCAACCGGCCAGATATATCTGCCAGATGCGCAGCCGGCGGTCGCCGGCGATCGTGGCGGCGCGGTCGCGCCGGGATTCGAGGCGGCTGGCCCATTCGTGGCAGGTGCGCGCGTAATGACGCCGCAGCGATTCGGTATCGGTGACCTCCAGGCCGGCCCGCGCCATTTCTTTCAGCACGAGGCTGATATGGGGCAACTCGCCGTCCGGAAACACGTAGTGGTCGATGAATTCGCCGACGCCCAGCCCTATCCAGCTGCTGTCGGCATGGCTCGAAGTGATCCCGTGATTAAGTACCAATCCGTCGTCCGCAAGGGCGGACTCAATCGTGCGGAAATAGGCGGGCAGATTTTTAAGACCGACATGCTCGAACATGCCCACGCTCGCGATCTTGTCGAATTTGCCGATAGCGGCAAGATCGCGAAAATCGCAGAGCTCGACCCGGCAGCGATCCTGCAAGCCCGCGGCCTGGATCCGCGCACGCGAGTATTCGAGCTGATTTTTTGACAGCGTAATGCCCGTCGCAATCGCGCCGTGCTTTTCGGCAGCGCGCATGACCAGCGCGCCCCAGCCGCAGCCGATGTCGAGAAACCGCTCGCCGGGCTTCAGCATCAGCTTGGTGAGGATGTGGTCGAGTTTCTGTTCCTGCGCGGCGTCCAGCGTGTCGTGGTCGTTGCGATAGTAGGCGCACGAATAAACCATGTTGCGATCGAGAAACAGCGCGTAAAAATCGTTCGACACGTCGTAGTGGTACTCGATCGCCTTGCGGTCGCGCTGGCGGCTGTGGCGCGTAACGAAATGAAATCCAGCGCGGGTGGTGGCGGCGACGCTGCGGGCGAGCGACTCCGAGACGCGAAAAGCTTCTTCTATCGAACCTTCCACCCGGATGTGGCCTTCGACGAACGCCTCGCCGAGCTTGTTCAGATCCGGCGGAATAAAGAAACGCAGTGCCGACGGCGTTGGAATGGCGATGGTCACAGTGGGGGAGGGCGACAGGTCAAACCGGTGCCCGTTCCACAGTTCCAGCCGCAATGGAATGCTGGCGTTACCGCGGATACGATCGATCAGCCGTTCAAACCGTACCTCGAGGAACATAGTCGATCCTCACGTTGAAACTGCCTTTCGCGCGGGGGGGGGGCGCCGGTCCCGACGTGCGGGAACAATCGATCATACTCCCGTTTGATGGCTGCATAGCACTCGCAGGCCCGTGCCTCCAAACCGGCCCGTTCGATTACCGTGATGTGGCCGCGGTGGTAATGTATCGCTCCCGCCTTTTGCAGATTCTTGGCGGCTTCCGTAATGCTTTCGCGGCGCACGCCCAGAATATTGGCGAGCATATCCTGCGTCAGCGTCAGGTCGTTCGACGGCGCCCGGTCCACGCATGACAGGAGCCACCGGGAGAGTCGCTGTTCTATGGAATGGTGCCGGTTGCACCCGGCGACCTGGCCGATCTGCGCGATCAACGCGTGGGTATAGCGCAGCAGCAACGCCAGCAATGCTCCGCCGTGCGCGAGTTCGCTCTTCAGGACCTCGCTCCGCAATCGATAGGCATGGCCGGCGCTCAATACCACCGCCTGGCTCGGCATGCTGTCGTCGCCGAGGATCGCGGCGATGCCGATTGCGCCTTCGTTGCCCGTAATGGCAAATTCCGCCGTGTCACCGTTCGCCATGACGTAGGCCCGGGACACGATGCCCGCGGCAAGGAAATACACGTGCTTCTCGGACTCGCCGGCGCGATGGAGGGTCTGACCCACGGCCAAACGAACGAATTCCAGGCTGGGGAGCAGGCGCGCATATTCATGCGGCGGCAATGCCGCAAGAAGACGGTTTTGCCGGGGGGTATGCGGAACGGGTGCGACACGCTGAACGTTTTGGGGCGCGAAACGCGTTCGTGGAAAAGGCTGAATTGATGGCTGCGCTAACATTGGCGTCTCCCTGAAATGTCGAATGGGCCTATCGGTGCATGCGAGTTAAGTATGCGGGCTCATGCCGCTGCCCGATTGACTTAAGTCAAGCTTTATGTCCGATAGCGAACATAAGGAGTATTATGGCTTGCGCTCAGAGCAATTGTGACGTTGCAATGCAGCCGGCGTTTGCCGGCTCCTTGTGTCGGTTTTGTTACAGCTAACTCCCGCCTTCGCGGTCTGCGCGAGTCGGGGAGGGGCGAACTGCTTTTTTTGGGAGAGCGCCATGAAGGCCCTCGCTGTGCTGGAAACGTTCCCTCCCATCGCGCCTGCAATCGAGCGTACGCTCGTCAATGCGCCGGATGCGCGTGTCGTGCACCTGACGACGCAGTGCTGCAATTGCAGTCTGCGCGAACTGTGTCTGCCCTGCGGTGTGCGCGAAGCGGCGCCGCCTCGCATGGACGAACCCGTCTTCACGCGCCGGCACGTAAACAAGGGCGGACATTTTTATCGCGCCGGCGACAAACTTACATCGGTATACGCGCTACGCAGCGGCTTTGCCCGGCACAACATGATGCTGATGGATGGGCGCGATCAGGTCATCGGCTTCTTCATGGCGGGTGACCTGATGGGCCTGGACGGCATCCAGACCGGCCAGCACGCCTGCGAGGCGACCGCACTCGAGGACAGCGAGGTATGCATGATTCCGTTCGCGCGCCTGGAACGTATGAGCCTCGGGATCCCGGCGATCCACCAGCACCTCCAGCGCCTGATGGGACGCGAGATCACGCGCGCGCACGGCCATTTGCTGTCGCTGGGCAGCATGTGCGCAGAACAGCGGTTGGCGAAGTTCCTGCTTCATCTCTCGAGGTGCTACGCCGGGCGCGGCTATTCAGCCACGCTCTTCAACCTGCGCATGACGCGCGAGGACATCAGCAGTTACCTGGGACTCAAAATCGAAACCGTCAGCCGGACGTTGTCGCGATTCCAGAAACGCGGCCTGATCACGGTGCAATCCAAAGTGATCGAGATCACGGACTTCGATGGACTGCAACGCGTCGTCGGTGACTCCGCCTCGGGCGAGTCCGCACCTCTGACGTAACGCGCAGCCAGCTTTACACGCCTCGCATGACTCGCCGCGGCGGCTGAATTAGCTGGAATTCAGTAGGAAGCGAACTTCAACACGGACAGACCGTTTACTCAAACCGGTCTTGGTTTACCGCTCGTTTGCCGGATTACGTCCGGTAACTGCAGCGGTATATTACCCAGGCGCTTTGGGGCGGCAACAACGGCAGCAATACGCCCACTGCAGGGCCAAGTTGACGCAGTGACAGGAACTGGCCGTCAAATAAGGGGTAGTTTAAGTCGTTGAAATAACTACCGAATTCTGTAGCGTTTCACTGCCTGTAATTCAGGTTGCACGTCCCCGCAACCAAACGCGAAATCGCCGGCAGTCTCTACGCTGCCGGCGATTTTTTTTGCCAACCGGTTCGGGGCGGATAGATTGCCTGTCACATGAGAAAATAAGCGGTTCGCAATCGTTACAGCGAGGAATCCATGAAATTGCTGGGCTCACCGGGCAGTCCGTACGTGCGCAAGGTGCGCGTCGTGCTCGCCGAAAAGCACATCGACTACGAATACGTCGTCGACCGGCCGTCCAATCCCGGTTCGCGGGTCGCCGAGTTTAATCCGCTGGGAAAGATCCCGGTGCTGGTGCGCGACGACGGCAGCACGATCTACGATTCTGTCGTGATCGTTGAGTATCTTGAGGGACTCGTCGCGGAACCGCGGTTGATTCCGGTTGCGTTCGAAGACCGGATCCAGGTCAAGCGGTGGGAAGCACTCGGCGACGGCATTGCCGATGCAACAGTCGCGGTCTCGCACGATTTGCGCGAGGCCGAACCGCAGCGCAAGCCTGCCGCATGGTACACGAAGCAGCGGCAGAAAATCCAGCGTGGTCTCGCCGCGATGGAGCGCGATCTTGGCGATGCCCAATTCTGTTACGGCGGAAAATTCTCGCTTGCGGATGTCGCGGCGGGTTTCGCGCTTGCTTATCTGGACCAGGTTTTGCCCGACACCGATTGGCGGCGCGATTTTCCAAAGCTCGGACAACTCGCGGTGCGCCTGGCGGCACGCGAGTCATTTGCCACAACCAAGCCGGCGGTTTAATCGCCCAAATTGAAAACGGAGATTGAATGAGCGACCTCGAATACGGTGTCAAGGACGGCATCGCTACACTCTTGTTGAACCGTCCGGAAAAGAAAAACGCGTTTACGGACGGCATGCTGAAGCAATGGCGGCAAAGCCTGCTCGACGCACAGGAGGACGAGAGTGTGCGCGTGATAGTGGTGACCGGGGCCGGCAATGCGTTCTGTTCCGGCGGCGACCTCGGACGGCGCACACACGACCCGGCAGCGGGCCAGCCGACCGTATTGGAGCGCAAGCAGCGTTTCGGCAAGACCACTCACTCGGTCGCGTTGACGATCCCGCAAATCGACAAGCCGATCATCGCGGCGGTCAATGGCGCGGCGGTTGGCGCCGGCATGGACATGGCGCTGATGTGCGATATCCGTCTTGCGGCACGTTCGGCGCGTTTTGCGGAGGCTTACGTGCGCGTCGGCCTGATCCCGGGCAACGGCGGATGCTATTTTCTGCCGCGCATCGTGGGCGTCGCGCGCGCACTTGAAATGCTGATGACCGGCGAATTCGTCGGCGCGGAAGAAGCGCTGCGGATCGGACTCGTCAACCAGGTTTACGACGACGACAATTTTCTCGAGTCGGCTTACGCGTACGCAAAAAAGATCGCCGCAATGCCGCCGGTCGCGGTCAGCATGATCAAGCGCACGGTCTACCAATCGCTGACATGCGACCTGCGCACCAGCCTCGAACTGATTGCGTCGCAGATGACCATCGTGCAGACCACCGAGGATTACCGCGAGGCGATCGCCGCCTACAAAGGCAAGCGGCCGGGCGTCTTTAAGGGCAGGTGAGCGCCGGGAGGTGAATTTCACATCAACCAGTCGATTGAGAATGCGCGCGCCGATCCTGCTCGTTGCGCTGTTGGGCGCCGGCGCGTGGTCGCCGGTCTCCGCGCAGGACTATCCGGAACGCCCGATCCGTTTGATCGTGCCGTTTTCCGCGGGCGGGCCCGCGGATGGCATCGCACGTCTTGCGGCGGCGCAGATTTCAGCGGCCTGGATCCATCAAATGGTCATCGACAATCGCGGCGGCGGCAGCGGTATCATCGGCACCGAGCTTGTCGCGCGTGCGGCGCCGGACGGCTATACGCTGATCTGCATCTCGAGCGCGTTCACGATCAACGCCTCGCTGTTTCTGAAACTGCCTTACGACAGTCGCAACGATTTCACTGCAATCGCGCCGCTCTCATCCGGTCCCGGTTTGCTGGTCGTGCACCCGTCGGTGCCGGTGAAAACGATGCAGGAACTGATTGCGCTCGCCAAGGTGAAGCCGTTGACCTATGCGTCGTCGGGTACTGGTTCGCCGGGACATTTGACGCTCGAGCTTTTCAAACGGCAGAGCGGCATCGAACTCACGCATATCCCGTACAAGGGCATGGGACCCGCGCTCATCGATTTGCTCGGCGGGCAGGTGCAGATGGCGGTGCCGGGCATTTCCGTCGCGCTGCCGCACGTCAAAAGCGGACGGCTGCGCGCGATTGCAGTTACGTCTGCGAAGCGCTGGCATACCGTGCCCGAAGTGCCGACCATCGCGGAAGCCGCGCTGCCCGGCTTCGAATCGGTCTTGTGGTACGGTATTCTCGGCCCCGCGCGCATGCCGGCGCAGGTCGTGAATAAAATAAATGTCGAGGCTACGCGCGCAATGGAGCGTGCAGATGTCCGCGAGAAACTGGAAGCGGGTGGCATGGAGCCGATGAAAATGCAGCCGGCCGAATTCGCCGCTTACATCAAAACGGAAATCGTCAAGTTCGCGCGCGCTGTCAAGGAATCGGGCGCCAGACCCGACTGAAACGCCCGTCAATGCGCGACCACGCCGGCTTCGCGAATCACGCGTGACCATTTCGCGAGCTCGGCGACGATAAATTTGCGGTATTCGTCGGGAGAGTTCGCCACGACGTCGGCGCCAATCGCGGCAAACCGGTCGCGCGTTTCGCGGCCGGTCACGCCGTGCACGATGGTTTCATTGAGGCGTTCGATGACCGGGCGCGGCGTGCCTGATGGCGAGCATATTCCCGACCACGTCAGCACTTCGTAGCCGGGCACGCCGGCTTCGTTGATTGTCGGCATGTCGGGCAGCAGCGGTGTGCGTTTCAGCGTCGAGATTCCGATCGCACGCAGTTTGCCGCTGCGCACGAACGGCAGGGAGGACGGCGGCGCGTCGAACAGCAATTGCAGTTGCCCGCCCACCAGATCGGTGGCCGCCAGGGAACTGCCTTTGTACGGAATGTGGACCACGCTGATGCCGGCCATTGACCGGAACAATTCCATCGCGAGATGCGAGGTCGTACCGTTGCCCGCCGAACCGTAATTGAGTTGGCCGGGCTTCGCGCGGGCGAGCGCGAGCAGTTCTTTGACCGACTGCGCCGGAAACGACGGGTTTACCAGCAACAGGTACGGAATCGTCACCACGAGCGTGATCGGCGCCAGGTCGCGCACGGGGTCGTACGGCATGCCCGGCATGAGGCTTGGATTGATGGCCATCGCGCCGGTACTGCACAGAAGCAGCGTGTAACCGTCAGGCGCGCTTTTTGCCGCGAGATCCGCGCCGACCACACCGCCTGCGCCCGGCCGGTTGTCGACGACAGCCGGCTGGCCGAAAGCGATTGTGAGCTGCTGGCTGACCGTCCGCGCGACGATGTCGGTCGGACCGCCCGCGGCGAACGGCACAATGATGCGAATCGGTTTGGTGGGGAAGGTTTTATCCGCCGCGTGTGCCGACAGAACCGGCAGCAGGCAGCAGGCGGCGCAAAGAAATTTTTTCAATCGGATTATTCCAGTTGGATGTTTGTTTTTTCGCGTACGCGCGTCCATTGCGCGAGATCGCGCGCGAGGCGGCGCGAGAATTCGTCCGGCGTGCTCGAAATGACTTCTGCGCCGAGCCGCTCGAAACTGTCGCGGGTCGCCGGCATGGCGAGCGTTTTGAGCAACGCGTCGTACACTTTCTGCACGATCTCTTTCGGCACCGCCGCCTGCAGCACCACGCCGGTGTACGTCGACGCTTCGAACCCGGTGACGCCCGCTTCGGCCATCGTGGGCACCGCCGGTATCGACGGCGAGCGCCGCGAGGTCGCAATCGCGAGCGCCCTTAGTTTGCCGGTCTTGATCAACGGCGTCGAACTGCTCAATTGATCGAAGATCAGATCGACCTGGCCGCCGATGACGTCGATCAGCGCCTGGCCGCTACCTTTGTACGGGATGTGCACGAACTTGACGCCGGTGTTGAGCTGAAACAATTCGCCGCTCAGATGCGTCGTGCTGCCGGGGCCCGCCGAGGCCATGGTCAGAGTGCCGTTGCGCTTGCGGGCGAATGCAATGAGTTCTTTAACGCTGTGTACCGGCATGGACGGATGCACGTCCAGCACGAGAGGCACGATCGAGACGAGCGAAGTCGGCGTGAAGTCCTTCAGCGGGTCGTAGCCGACCTTGTAGAAAGCGGGCGACATGGTGAGCGCGCCGCTCGAGCCGAGCAACAGCGTGTAGCCATCGGGCGCCGCCTTTGCCGCGATCTCGGTGCCCGCCTTGCCGCCTGCGCCGCCGCGATTGTCGACGACGACCGGCTGGCCGAGGAATTCGGTGAGGCCCGGCGCGATCGTGCGCGCAGTGATGTCGATATTGCCACCGGGAGCGAACGGCACGATGACGCGGATCGGTTTCTCCGGATACGCTGCGTGAGCGAACGGTGCGAGCAACCACAGCAGCGCGCAATTGAAAATCACTTCGCGTGAAGTTGCGCGCGGCGCCGCTGTGCTCATGAATTTTTTTCCGATATCGGCTAAAGTCTCACATTGTACGCAGTTACACGCCCGCCTCAAAATACTAGGGATCACGCATGGATTTCGCGCTTTCCGAGCAGCAAACGATGTTTCGCGATTCAGTTGCCGCGTTCGCGCGCAAAGAACTCGCCGGCGGCGCGCTCGGGCGCGCGCACTCGGCGGAATTTCCGCACGAGGTCGCAAAAAAGATGGCGGCTGCGGGATTGCTTGGCATTCTGCTGCCCGAGGAGGATGGCGGGGCAGGCGGCACGTTGATGGACGCGGTGCTCGCGATCGAACAGGTCGCGGTCTATTGCCCGCGCAGCGCGGACGTGATCCAGGAAGGCAACTTCGGTGCGATCCGCGTGCTCGCGCAGTTTGCTAATGCAGATCAAAAAAACCGCTTTCTCAGACCCTTGTTGAAGGGCGAGGAAGTCATCGCGGTCGCCATGACGGAACCCGATGCGGGTTCGGCGACGACCGATCTGACGACGACGGCCACAGCAGACGGCAAGGGCTTCCGGATTTCGGGTACCAAGGTATTTCCCAACCCGCATGCGGATCAGTATCTCGTGTACGTGCGCTACGGGCCGGGCGTGGGCGGAATCGGCTCGGTCATGATACGGCGCGGCGCCAAGGGGTTCACCGTCGCGAAACCGTCGAAATTCATGTCGGACAACGAATGGGCGCCGCTGTATTTCGACAACGTCTACGTGCCGCCGGAAGACGTGCTGCTGCCGGCGGGCGGCTTCAAGAGGCAGATCAGCGGCTTCAATGCCGAGCGCATCGGCAACGCTTCGCGTTCGCTTGCCTATGGGCGTTATTGCTACAACCTCGCGCGGGAGTATGTAATGACGCGCAAGCAATTCGGCCGGCCGCTGTGCGAGTTCCAGGGCTTGCAGTGGAAGTTTGCCGAAATGAAAATTCAGCTCGATGCCGCGCAATTGCTGTTGTATCGCGCGGCGACCAATGCCGACCGCGGTTTTCCGGCGGCGGACGAGACGACGATAGCCAAGCTTTTCTGCAACAAAGCCGGCTTCGAAATCTGCAACGAAGCGATGCAATGCATGGGTGGCCTGGGCTATACACGGGAGACTCTGGTCGAATATTGTTTCCGGCGCTCGCGCGGGTGGATGATCGCCGGCGGCTCGCTCGAAATGCTCAAGAACCGCCTGGCGGAAATTATTTTCGAGCGACGGTTCTCGCAGCGGCCGCCGCGCGCGGCGAGTTAAACCAGAGCAGCAATTGAACGGAATAGCAGTGAGGAGAATGATCAAGTCCAGCGGGATTGCATTGGGCATCGCGGCAACAGCCTTGCTAACGCCGGCGTGGGGGCAGCCGTACCCCGGCAAGGCGCTCAAGATGATCCTGCCGTTTCCGGCGGGCGGACCGACCGACATCGTCGCACGTGCGATGGGTCAGGGTCTCGCGGAAGCGCTAGGACACAATGTGGTGATCGACAATCGCCCGGGCGGCGGCGGCATTATCGGCGCAACGCTGGCGGCGAAAGCGCCAGCGGATGGCTACACACTGTTTCTCGGCGGCATCACCATCTTCGGGGTCGCGCCGTCGGTTCACAAGAACCTGGCGTTCGATCCGGTCAAAGACTTTCAGCCGGTGACGCTGGCGACGCGCCAGCCGATTCTGCTGATGACGCATCCGTCGCTGCCCGCGAAGTCGCTGCGCGAATTCATTGCACTCGCCAAAGCGCGTCCCGGCGAAATTAACTATGCATCTTCAGGGCCCGGCGGATCGGGCCATATGGCCGGCGAGTTGTTCAAGCTGGTGACCGGCGTCAATCTCGTGCACATCCCGTACAAAGGCGCGCCGCCCGCGCTGAACGAATTGATTGCCGGACAGGTGCAGGTGATGTTCGGCACCATCCTCGCCGCGGCGCCGCACGTGAGATCGGGCCGGGTGCGCGCGATCGCCATCACCGGCGCGCAGCGCTCGAATGCACTGGCCGAAGTGATGACATTCGCACAAGCCGGCCTGCCCGCGTACGACGCGAGTTCGTGGAACGGCATTCTGGTTCCCGCCGGTACCCCGCGCACGATCGTCGAGCGTCTCAACACCGAGCTCGTGCGCATATTGAAGTCGCCGGGCGTGCTGGAGCGCCTGGCGCAGGATGGCGCAGATCCGGCGCCGACCACGCCCGAAGAATTCGCCGCTTTCATCAAGTCGGAAATAGCCAAGTGGGCGAAAGTCGTGCAGGCCGCGAATATACGCATCGATTAACCGCAACCGAACAGGACACAATGAGCAATAAAGATTTTTTCAACGCGCTGTTCGCGCCGAAGTGCGTCGCGCTCGTCGGCGCATCGGCCGATATTGCGAAGAACAACGCCAGGCCGCAGCGCTTTTTGCGCGCACATGGCTATACGGGCCGTGTGCTGCCGATCAATCCCGGCCGGCAGGAAATATTCGGTGAACGCGCATATCCCGATTTGCGCGCGGCGCCGGGGCCGATCGATCATGCTTTCATCATGGTTCCCGCCGCAGCAGTGCCGGCAGTGATCGATCAATGCTGCGACTTGAAGATTCCCGTCGCGACGATATTCAGTGCGGGTTTTGCGGAGACCGGTCCGGCCGGCGAGAAAATGCAGCGCGACATGGTCGCCAGGGCGCGCGCGGCGGGATTGCGTCTGATCGGTCCCAACTGCATGGGCCTCGTCAACGTGCCCGGTAAAACGCCGCTGACGGTCAATGCGGTCCTGGATCAAGTCACGTTGCAGGCGGGGCCGTTGAGCGTGATCTCGCAAAGCGGCAGCATGCTGGGCACGTTGATTACGCGCGGCCAGGCGCGCGGGCTGGGATTTTCCAAGCTGGTCTCGGTTGGAAACGAGTGCGACCTGGGCGTCGGCGAAATCGCCAACCAGCTCGTCGACGACCCGGACACGGGCGCGATTCTGCTTTTTCTCGAAACCTTCCGCGATGCCGCCAACCTCGCGCACGCCGCGCGCCGCGCATTTGCCGCGGGCAAACCCGTGATTGCTTACAAGCTGGGACGTTCGGACGTCGGGCGCCGCGCCGCGGCGTCGCATACCGGCGCGATGGTCGGTACCGACGATACTGCGAAAGCATTTTTCCGCGCCAACGGCATCATGCGCGTCGACATGCTGGAAACCTTGTTCGAACTGCCGCAACTCGTGCTCGGACAATGCCCGCCTAAGGGCAGGCGCGTCGCGGTGGTTACCGGAACCGGCGGTGCGGCGGCGATGGTGGCGGACCGGCTGGGCGTGCTGGGGGCAGACGTGGTACCGCCGTCGCGTGCGGTGATCGCCAAGCTCGCCGGGCAGGGCATTACAGTCAACGATGCCGTGATTACCGATATCCCGATGGGCGGCAGCGATCGCGGCGCCTACACCGCTATACTGTCGGCATTGCTCGCTTCCGATCATTGCGACGCGGTGGTGTCGGTGATCGGCTCGAGTTCGATGACGAATCCCAACGTGATTGCCGACCGCGTATTGAAAGCGGAACCCAAAAGCAAGCCACTGGCGGTCTATCTTGCGCCACTCGCCGACAATGGATTGCTGCTGTTGCAGGAGCATGACGTCGCGAGTTTCCGCACACCCGAATCGTGTGCCGATGCAGTGAACACTTATCTGAACTGGCGTGCGCCGGCAGCGGAGGTCAATGCTGAACAAACCGAGATATCCGCGGCGGCTAAGGCGCTTGCCGCAAAAAAAAGCGCCGGCATGAACGAACTCGACGCGCTCGAATTATTCGCCGCGCTCGGTATCGAAGGCGTGCACAGCATGGTGGTCACCGATCCGGCGAAATGCGCGGACATTGCCGGACCTTCCGCTATCAAATTGTTGTCGCCCGACGTGCCGCACAAGACCGAGGCTGGGATGGTGCAGTTGAACGTCGAGCCGGCCGAATTGCAGGCTGCCGTAAAAGCATTGCTTGCCAAGTCCCGCGCGCAGCTGCCGCAGGCGCGGATCGACGGCGTACTCGTGCAGCGCATGGAGCGCGGGTTGGCGGAAGTGATCATCGGCTACCGCCTCGACCCCGAAGTGGGGCCCACGATATTGCTCGGGTTGGGCGGCGTGACAGCGGAATTGAAACGCAGTTTCAGCGTGCGCCTGGCGCCCGTCAGCGTCGAGACCGCGCACGAGATGATAGGCGAGATCGCGGAACTCGCGATATTGCGCGGCTATCGCAACCTGCCGCGCGGCGACTGCGCGGCGTTGGCGCGCGCGGTGCATGCGATGTCGCTGCTTGCGTGCCTGCCCGACGGCGGCGTGCGCGAGGCTGAGATCAATCCGCTGATCGTGCGGGCCGAAGGCCGTGGCGTGGTCGCAGTCGACGGTCTGGTCGTGAAATTCGAATTCAAAGAACAAAAACAGGACGCGGCGCCGCGTCAATACGCTTAAGGGAGCAAACATGAATACGAGGACGGACGACATCAGCATAGGGGCGAGCGCACGGTTAGCGGCGCACGCTGCGGGCCTCACCTTCGAGAAATTGCCGGCCGACACAGTGCATGCATACAAGCGGACAATGCTCGACTTCCTGACGTGCGCGATTTCCGGCGCCGCGATGCCGGTGTCGCAGGCATTGCTCGCTTATTTCGAGGAAAGCGATGCGACGCGCGTTTCGAGTGTGATCGGCAGCAACGCGAAGTTGTCGGCGCCGAATGCGGCACTCGTCACCGGCGCCAATGTGCACGGGCTCGATTTCGACGACGGACATACCCAGGGTTCGGCCCATCCGTCGGGCGCAATATTTCCGGCAGTGATGGCGGTCGCGCAGGAGCGCGACAGCAGCGCGCGCGAAATCGTGACGGCGGTCGTGTGCGGCTACGATGTGATGTGCCGGATCGCCGCCGCGATGCATCCTGAATCGGCGCGGCGCGGCTATCACAACACTGCGCTGGCCGGAGTGTTCGGCGCGGCGGCAGCCGTATCCAGTCTGCTCAAACTCGATGCGGCGCAGACGTTAAACGCGCTGGGGCTCGCCGGCAGTTTTTCGGCGGGTATTCGCGAGTACCTGGACGAAGGCGCCGAGATCAAGCGCATCCATCCGGGCAAGGCGGCGCGCGATGGTGTGATTTGCGCGGAGTTCGCGAAGCGCGGCATCACGGGGCCGACCAAGGTGCTCGAAGGTCGCTACGGATTTTTCGCCACGCATGCCGCGCCGCACGTGAAGTGGCCGCGTTTGTTTGAAGGGCTCGGGCAGCGCTACGAGATCAACAGCATTTACCACAAGCCGTATCCGTGCTGCCGCCACTATCACGCGGTAATCGACGGTATCAAGGAATTGCAACGCGAGCATCGCTTCAAGGCCGACGACGTCGAACATGCAGACATCGGCATGTATGCGGTCGGTTTTAACGGTCACGATTACAAGCATTGCGACTCGCTGCTCGACGCGCAGATGAGCGCGCCGGTCGCCGCTGCAATGGCAATCGTGCTCGGCGACGTGACGGCAACCATGTTTGTGCCGGCGACGCTCGACCGGCCCGACGTACGCGCGCTGGTCGAACGCATCGACGCCAGGATCGACGACGAATGCGAGCGCATCTATCCCGGCGTGCGGTCAGGCTCGGCACGGATCAAGCTGCGCAATGGAACCGTGCTCGAAAAGCGCGTGCTCGAGCCGAAAGGTGAAGTCAAGAATCCGATGACGGATGCGGACCTCGAAGCCAAGTTCCGCGCCAATTGCGAGTCGCTGATCGGTCGCGCACGTTGCGATCGTATTTTGGCGGACGTCTGGAAGTTCGACCAGCTTGGCGAGGTCACGCAATTTTTCATATGGGGATAAACGTGATTCTGCGCATCTGCGCAGTTGTCGCCGCTCTCTGGTGCGCAGGTGCAAGCGCGCAGAGTTTTCCAAATCGACCGATACGTTTCGTGGTGCCGTTGGCACCGGCAGGTGCCGGCGACATCGTCGCGCGCACGGTCGCGGCCAAATTGTCCGAGTTGTGGGGACAGCAGATCGTCATCGACAACCGGCCCGGCGCGAATACCATCATCGGGACCGACCTCGTCGCCAAGGCGAAGCCCGACGGTTACACGTGGCTGCTCGGCGTACAGGGTAGTCTCGCGATCAATCCGGCATCGTATCCGGGTTTGCCCTACGACGCGGAGAAAGATTTCGACGCGGTGACGCAAATGACCCTGTACGGCTACGTGCTCGTCGTGCATCCGGCGCTGCCCGTAAAGACCGTCGCGGAGCTGATTGCGCTGGCGCGCGCGCGGCCCGGTCAGCTGGCCTACGGGACTTCGGGCAACGGCGGCTCCAACCACCTGGCCGGCGAATCGTTCCGCCTCGCATCGGGCATCAAGCTGAATGCGATTCCTTATAAGGGCAGCGCGCCTGCGCTGACTGCCTTACTGTCGGGCGATGTGCCGTTCATGTTCGACACGCTGATCACGTCCATTCCGCTGGTCAAGGCGGGACGGCTGCGCGCGCTCGGTGTCACGCTGCCGCGCCGATCCGCATCATTGCCTGACGTGCCGACGATAGCAGAGGCGGGCCTGCGCGGCTACGAGTTCTCCGCGTGGCAGTCCGTTGTAGTGCCGGCCGGCACCGACAAGGCCATCATCAGCCGGATCCAGGCGGACGTCGTGAAAGTGCTCGGAATGCCGGACGTGCGACGCAAGCTGATCGACGAAGGCGCTAACGAGCTTATCGGTTCGACGCCCGAGGCACTCGCGCGCCTGATTCGCACCGACATTCAGAAATACCGCAAGCTGATCGCGGACTCCGGAATAAAAATCCAGTAGGCAGCTACGGTATCTCGATGTCCATCAGCGGCGCGTATTGCTGGCCGCCGTGGCCATCGCTGTCCAGAAGATCGCCCTGAAAATACGGACGCGGGATCGACGCCTTGATCGCGCAGGCGTTGTCTACGTAAAAGAATTTAACTTCGGATGCGGGCAGGTTGTAGCGGGCGGCCACCGCTTCGCGGCTCACAGCGCCAGAGCGCTTGACTCGTTCATAAGTTGCAGCGTCGTCGAACATGATGTCGAAAGTGAGCTCGAAGGGACCGGCATTCTTGCTGCGGATGAGGCGCGCGAGTTCGGCTAGTTGAGTCATCACAGTTTCCTTTGCGTGCCACTGTCGATGGCGAAAAGCTCCATCGGAAACATTTCATAGGGATCGTCCGGCTCGACGATGTGGTTGACGTTGAAACGGTAGACGGCGCCGCGGTCCAGATGCGCGGGGTTATAGGGGCAGGCCAGCGCAGTAATGAGGCCGCTCCATTCGGGGATCGGCAAATGCAGCCCCTGGTGGCGCACGATACCGGCGATGGAGCTCGCTAAATCCTGACTCGGCGCAGTAACTTCGATGAGCAGGCATAGCTCGTGAGAGCGGATTTCCTTGATGGGCTCGAGCGGTCCCATGGTTCCGTTTTTGCCGTAGATACGGATGTTGACGACGTACTGATCGGGCGTGACCCGGTCGCCGTAAACCTGCTTGACGCGCGCGTGGATGCGCGTTTGCAGCCGTGCGGTCCAGTCGTCGATCTGACGGATGAAATACGGGTCGCGCACCGAACCGATCACAATGCTTTGGTAGCCCGCCAGCTCCGCGCCTTCGAGTTTGACGGTATAGCGTTCGGCCGGAATGAAGGTGCTGCCGGAAACTTTTACAGCCCGCTCGCTCCGGGCTTCGTAATGACTGTTCGTCAAATCGAGAGTGCCTGAGCATTCGATGAGACGGAACGGATCGGAATTTTCGTACAGGCTGTGCGAAGCAATGCTTTGCGGCGTGCAGCGCAGCTGCGGATCGGGCGCTTCGATGACGAAGTGGTCCTTGCGCACCCACGCGAACATGCAGTCCGGTGTTTTGCGGTTGACGACCGCGGCGGCGCCGCATTCGAGAATCTTGGCGGCATGCCACGCCATGCCCGACGGAAAGCCGCGCATTTCGGGCAGCGCGGCGAAAATCGCCGTATCGCTCGAGCGCCCGGCGAGTACCACGTCGGCACCGGCTTCCAGCGCGCGCTTCCACGGTTCGGCGCCCATCATGCCGACGATGTGCGCGCTGCGATCGATCACCGCATCATTGAACTCCGGCGCGGGATGCAACGGTTTTATGCGTCCTTCGGCAAGGCGCTTTTTCAAGTAAGTCGGCTGCTGCTCGGCGTGGATCAGCGCGAGTTTGAAGCTTAGTTTCTCTGCAGCGGCGATTTCCTTCAGGATGTCGTAGCACCATGCGAGGTGGACGTCGCCGCCCGCGGTGCCTACTGATCCGACCAGCAGCGGAATTTTCAGCCGCCGCGCGCCCAGCAGCATCAGGCGCAGGTCACGCTTCACCGCGTCGCGCGGGAAAGCGGGTTCGCCGTTGCCCAGGTGGCTGGGGCCGGGATCGGTCGAGCCGCCGTCGCAGCCGATGAAGTGCGGCTGCTTCGCGAGGCCCAGTTCGAAGGATTCTTCGGAAAAGCCGGAGCCGCATACGCCAGTCGGGGCGAGGATGCGTATTTCGTTTTGGTCTGGCTGAGTCATGTTGGCAGTCACGTAAGATCAATGACGGAGTCTACGAGAATTTCACGGCGCTCGCCAATGCCCGGGGCGGCGCGGTGCGCATTCACGTTATAATCAAGTATCGAAATGGAGGAACGCTTGCAGTTCGGAAATTTAATTCGCGGTACGTTGATAGCTGCGTGCGGTCTTCTCGCAGGTACGGGCGTCGCGTTGGGTGCGGACGCATATCCGCAACGGGCGGTCCGCATGATCATTCCCTATCCGCCAGGCGGGGCGGGCGACATCGTTGGACGCTTGATCAGCACGCCGCTTGCGCAGAGTCTCGGTCAGCAGATCGTAATCGACAATCGCGGCGGCGGCGCGCAATTGATCGCCACAGAAATGGCGGCGAAGGCGCCCGCCGACGGCTATACGCTGTTTTTGGCGAGCGCAACGCACAGCATCAATCCCGCTCTGCAAAAAAAACTGCCGTACGACACGATTAAAGATTTTGCGTCGATCACGATGGTGGCTAATTCGCCCCTGGTGTTCGTTGCGAATCCATCGCTCGGTGTTGCCGGCATCAAAGAACTCGTTGCCGCCGCGAAAGCTCAGCCCGGGCGCATTGCCTATGCGTCGTCGGGGCCCGGGACAGGCGGTCATCTGGCAGTGGAACTCTTGAGCTGGATGGCGGGCATCAAGTTCACGCATATCCCCTACAAGGGCGCAGCACCCGCGCTGATCGACGTGATCGGGGGACAGGTACAGTTCATGTGCACGAGTCCGCTGCCGGCGATGCCACATGTAAAGTCGGGCAAGCTGCGCGCGCTCGCGATGACGGGAGCCAAGCGTTCGCCGTCGGCGCCGGACATCCCGACGGTGGCCGAAGCGGGTTACAAGGGTTACGAAACAGGCTTGTGGTACGCGCTGCTGGCGCCGGCTGGCACGCCGCGTACTATTATTTCGAGATTGCATGACAATACGGTCAAAGTAGTGAAATCCCCGGGCGTAATGGAGCAGTTGTCCGCGCAGGGCGCAGAACCCGTCGGCAATACGCCGCAGGAACTCGATACCTATGTCAGGGCAGAAATCGCACGCTGGACCAAAGTCATAGCGGAAGCGCATATCAAACCCGACTAGTTTTTCGGCCTAAAGTTTTTCAGGAGAACTGCATGACTGGAACTGTGCTGCTTTATGACCCGACGGCGCCGCGCATGGAGCGTGCGGAGCAAGCCGAGCAATTGCTGGCGGGACTTGCGGGCAAAGTCGTGGGCTTTATCGATAATGCGAAGCCCAACTTCAATCATCTGGTCGACGATCTCGCCGAACTGCTGACGAGCCAGTACGGCGTGAAGCGGGTGCTCAAACGACAGAAGCGCTCGGCGTCGGTGCCGGCACCGGACGAGGTGATCAAGGAATTTGCGGAGCAATGCGACTTGGTGATCACCGGATCCGGCGATTGAGGGTCCTGCACGTCGTGGAGTATCCACGACAGTGTAGAAATCGCGAAACGCGGCCGGGCTGCGCTCACGGTATGCTCGACTGCGTTTATCACGCTGGGGCGTGCGCAGGCGCGCGCACTTGGCTATGCGAAGCTGCCGATCGCAGTTATTCAGCATCCGTTCGGGATCCGCTCTCGCGATGAAGTGCGCGCGATGGCGGAAAAATGCGTGACCGAGGTCGCGCGCCTGATGGATGAAAGTGCGACGAAATGAGCGGCGCGAACTTGCAATCTTCGCCGCGCGCCGCGCTTGTCGAATGCCTCGACGATTTGGACGCGATCAACAAGCTTTACCGGGAGCGGCGCTGGAGCGACGGATTGCCGATCGTGCCCCCCACCGTGAAGCGCGTCGAACGCATGTTGCGCCACGCGCGGCGCACGCCTGAAGACGTGGTGGCGCACATCGCGCCCGGCTTCGGCGCGGCGACCGTCGAGCGCATCGCAATCAATGCGGTGTTAGCCGGGTGCGATCCCGAATACATGCCGGCGCTGATCGCTGCGGTCGAAGCAGTCGCGGACCCGGAATTCAACCTGCAGGGCATCCAGGCGACGACCAACCCGGTGGCGGTGTGGATCATCGTGAATGGACCGCTCGCGGGCGAAATTGGCGTCAATGCCACTTTCAATTGCCTGGGCGAAGGTGCATGGGCCAACGCCACGCTCGGCCGTGCTCTGCGTCTCGTGTTGCGCAACATCGGCGGTGCGCTGCCCGGCGAAATGGATCGCGCGACTCAGGGCCAGCCGGGAAAATACACATTTTGCTGTGCGGAAAACGAGGCCGAGAGTCCGTGGGAAGCGTTGCACGTCGAGCGCGGATTCTCTCCGGACCAGAGCACGGTGACCGTAGTTGGCGCGGAAGGCACGCTTAATCTGAATACCCACGCCAAGGATGCGGTCGATCTTTTGCGCGTGATCGCCGAATCGATGGTGCATCCGGCCAGCAACGAGTATTGCCACGGTGGCGAGCCATGGTTGATGATTTCCCCCGAGCACGCAGAAATATTGCGGCGCGGTGGCTTGGGCAAAAAGGATGTGAAGGCGCGGCTGTGGGAATTGACCAAGATGCCCGCAAGGCACATGGCGGCCAAGGATCTGCTGCGCGTGAAAAGTTCGCGCACGGAGGAACTGGGCGAAATCGGTTCCGATACGATACTCACGATCGCGCACCGACCGCAGGACATCTGTCTGATGGTCGCCGGCGGACCCGGCACGCATTCCGTGTACGTGCCGTGCTTCGGCAATTCGCGCGCGATAACCCGCGCGATTTCCACCGCCGGCTAGTCCCGCGGCGCTAAACTTTCAGGAAGCGGTCGGTCGCGAGCGTGGCGACATACGCGCGGCCGGCATCGATGCGGTGCAAGCTCCACTCGCGGGCTTTGCCCTCCGGGACGTTTAATACTTGCGGAGGCGCATCAGGATCGACGGTGACCTCGATTTTGTGCAAAGGCATGCGCAATCCGCGCCCGGTTGCCTTGGCGATCGCTTCCTTGCAGGTCCAGCATGCGAGAAATGCGCGGTTACGTTGGGCGTCCGGAATACGTCGAAGTTCCGCGTATTCGCGCGCGGAAAAAAAACGCCTCGCAAGTCCGTCGTGATCGACCGCGCGGTCGAGTCTTTCAAGGTCAATGCCGGGTACGCAGTCGCGCGCAATCGCACAAATCGCGAGTTCGCCGGCATGCGACAAATTGAAATGCACGGACGAATACGGAGCTGCCAGCGTCGGCTTGCCATCAGGACCGGATTCGAAGGCAATCGCTGCCGGCGCGATGCCCAGATAGTCGCCAAGCAGCACGCGCAACATGCCATGAGCGGCGATAGATCGATCGCGATCGCGTGTAAATTGAAAGCGCGCGGCGCGCATTTGCTCGTCGCGTGACAGCAGCAGCGCCAGCCGTTCCAATTCGGACGCGCTGACAGCAAGCGGCACGTGCCAGACCTCGACGGCGGGATCGGGCACTGAAACGCGCTGCGCAATGCGCGCCAACGTGCCAGCGGGCTCGTCATGAGACTTGCCTGATGGCGGACACTCCCTTACGCTAGCGCACATTTCCACGATGGAATTCCCCCGGCGCCGCGGCGCCGCCGTAACCTGAAGCGACCGGCATGCTTGTGTTGAAATTACTGTCCCGCCTGCCGTTGCGCGTATTGTACGCATTAACGGACCTTCTATATTTGCTCGTTTACCGCGTATGGCGTTTTCGTCAGGCATTATCGCTCGACAATCTGCGGCGTTCGTTTCCGGCCAAGACGGAACCTGAAATCGCGCGGATCGCAGCGACGTCGTATCGCAATGCGTTCGACATGGTCGCCGAGGTGGTGAAAGGGTCGGCCATGCCGCCGGAGGAGATCCGGCAGCGCATGCACATTCGCAACCTTGAGATTCTTGCGCCCTATCTGGGGGCCAATCGGCCGGTTGTGCTGCTTGCCTCGCACCATTGCAACTGGGAATGGCTGCTGCTCGTAAGCAGCCTCGAGCTCAAAGTCAGCGTCGACGCGGTTTACAAGCCGTTGCGGGTCGCGGCCATCGACCGCTTCATGTTCGAGACACGTTCGCGCTTCGGCGGCAATCCGATAGCGGTGAAGGATTTCTTCGTGGAAGTGCTCAAGCGGCGCGGCGACGCGCGGATTTTTGCCTTGGTCGCCGACCAGACGCCGCCGCGCGAGGAGGAAAAACACTGGACGCGCTTCCTGAACCAGGACACGGCATTTTTTGTCGGCGCCGACAAGATCGCGCGGATCGTGCGGGCGCCGGTTTTCTTCGTGGGAATTGCGCGCACGAGTCGCGGTCATTACGAGGCGACTTTGCAATTGCTGGCCGAACCGCCATATAGCGGGGAGGGCACCGATATCATCGAGCGCTATGCACGCGCGGCGGAAACACACATTGCGGAACATCCGGCCGATTGGCTGTGGATGTACCGCAAGTGGAAATACAAGAAGCCGCTTTATGCGTGAGCCGCGTTGAGGCGGCTTTCCAGATACTTGGCGAGTTCCGCAATCGTCGGGTAGTCGAAAAAGTCGGTGACTTCGAGTAGCCCCGGGTAGATTGCTTCGATGCGCTGGTAAATCTGCGCCAGCGTTAAAGAGCTCGTACCCAGCTCGAAAATGTTGTCGTGCACGCCGACGGGCCGATCGATCAGAAATGCATCGCAGATTTGCTTGAGATTGCGCTCGATTTCGCTGTGCGCTTCGGGCACGGTGTCCGCGAGGTTCGCAGTCAGTTCATGCAACTTGGCGAGAATTTCATTGAATTCGCCCTTTTGATAAGCATCCGCGAGCAGGTAACGCTGAGTTTTTCCACTCGTGGTCCTGGGAATTTTGGCGACCGGGATGACGTGACTGACGACGATGCCGATATGCTCGTTGACCGCCTTGCGCACGGTTTTGACGGTGTCCAGGAACTCAGTCAACTCGCCGCGATAGAGTACGAAGGCCAGAACCTCGTCGGTCGCCGCATTGTCGGGGCGCACGCCGCATATCGCGACTTTGCCAAGGTCGATGCCGGCATTTTTTTCGATGACTGCTTCCAGATCCTGCGGATAATAATTCTGGCCGCTGACGAACAGGATTTCCTTTGCGCGACCGGTAATCGCGAGACCGGCGGGCGAGATGAAACCCAGATCACCGGTATCCAGCCAGCCCTCAGTGCTGATTGCGGCTGCGGTCGATGCCGAATCCCGATAGTAGCCGCGGGTGACGTTGTCGCCGCGTATGAGCACATGCCCGACGGTATTGGATGGCAGGGCGGCGTTTGCATCGTCGGCAATGCGCACTTCGCAGCCCGCTACCGGTTGTCCGACCAGAACGAACGTATTGGCGTGCGGCTCGCCCGGCGAGGCCGGCTCGACTTTCTTGCCTACGGTCAGCGCATCGCGCCTTACCGTGGCGGTCGCGTAACCTGCGCCCGGCTCGGGAAACGTTGCGGCCAGGCTTGCTTCGGCGAGTCCGTATACGGGAAACATGGCTGCCGGTGCCAACCTGCACGGCGCCATCGCGGCGAGAAATTCTTCGCATAGCGCGACGGAGATTGGTTCGGCGCCGTTAAAGAGTACGCGGACATGACTTAAATCAAGGGCGGCGGATTTATCGGACTTGAACGTCTTAAGGAAATGCCGATAACCGAAATTTGGCGAGCACAGGACAGTCGCCTTCTTTTCACTGGCTTGTGCTAGCCACAACTGGGGACGCCGCACGAACACCGCAGTCGACATCAGGTGGTGCGTCACGTTCATCACGAACGGCGTCAGGTGAAAGCCGATCAATCCCATGTCATGTGTCAGCGGCATCCAGCTCAGCCCGACATCCGACTCGGTGAGATTGATGCCCTGCGCGATTGCCGCGATATTCGTCAGGAGATTGCGGTGGGTTAGCGCAACCCCCTTGGGTTCACTCGTCGAGCCGGACGAATACTGCACAAATGCGATGTCATCCGGGACTGCCGCATGCGGACGGCCCGGTTTGGAGATATCGTCAATGCGGTCGACAAAGACGGTTTTTGGCTTGAGGCGCGCAAGTGCAGATTCCATAGGGGTGCCGGCCGCAAACGCCGCGAGGCGCGCATGGATTTTGCCGTCGGTGCACAAGTGCGGTTGCCTTAACTTGTCGAGCACGCGGAAAAACTTGAGCTTATGCTCGTCGGTGGCGCCCGCGGCGAGCGGTACCGCAACGAGATTGCCGAGGATGCACGCCCAGAACGCGTCGACGAACTGCGCATTGCTGTCGAGCAGCAGGATCATCTCGCTGCCGGGCGTTGCGCCGCATGCCTGAAAATGGTGAAGCAGGCCCAGCGCGCGCGAGTACAGGTCGCCGAAGGGCAGCGTGCGCGCGTTGTTCTCGCCTTCGATGTAGTGGATGGTGCGGGGACTGGAGCGGCGCTCGATCAGCGCGTCATTCAGAGTTGCAAATTTCATTGTCGGCGTTTTTCCGGCAGCATGTAGATGCTGCGCTTGCTGCGCAGATTGACCTGGCACTCGAGTTCGAGCGGATATTTCGGAAGATAACGCAGACGGACGTGCCGCGCCAGCATCGCGGTGTGCACGATCATTTCGACCATTGCAAATTGCTCGCCGATGCAGGCGCGCGGACCGAGCGCAAATGGCAGATAGCAGAAACGGTTGCGGCTGGCCGCCGCCGTCTCGCTGAATCTATTCGGATCGAAACGTTCCGGATCCGGCCAGAAATCGGGATGGCGGTGCACGAGGTAAGGCGAGATGAAGACATCGGTATTGGGAAGGATGTCGAAGCCGCCAATGCGGTCGGCCGCTATCGAGCGGCGAGTCAACAACCAGCCCGGCGGGTATAGGCGCAGCGTTTCTTCTATGACTTGACGCGTGTACGTAAGCGGCGGGACATCGTCCATGCTTGCCGGTGCTGCAGTCAGGGAGTCCAGTTCTTCGAGCAAGCGCTGCTCGGCGTCTGGATGCTGTGACAGCAGGTACCACATCCAGTTGAGCGCGCTGGCTGTCGTTTCGTGGCCCGCGACAATCAGCGTCATAACTTCATCGAGCAATTGCTTGTCGGGCATGGCTTCGCCGGACTTGCGATCGCGCGCCGTCATCAGCATCGTGAGCAGATCGTGGTGCTCGTGATTGTGCGCACGCCGGCGCGTGACGCAATCCATAATGGGTTTCGACAGCGCCCGGAACTTGTACGCGAATGTCAGGTTGCGCTCGGTTTCCTCGGTGAGCAATGCAAACGGATTCGAGCCGTCGGCCGCCGTCATGGATTGAAGATCGTCGCCGAATATCGAGCGCAGAACGATATTGAGCGTGGCGTCGCTCATATCCTGCGTGACGTTGATTTCCTGTTGGTTATTCGCGCATTCGATCCATTTGGCGAGCAACTCCTGATTGACCGTCCGGATGTGCTCGAACATTCGCGCTAATACGTCGCGGTGGAATGCAGGCTGAATCATGCGGCGCTGGCGGCGCCACTGATCGCCTTCGCTGACCATGATGCCTTTGCCCAGCAGGATGCCGACGCGCTCGATGCCGATGCCCTTGGTATAGTTCTGGTGGTTGTCTACGAGCACGCGCCTGACGTGATCGGGGTGGCTGAATACATAAATATTCGCCTGAGTTACCGACGCGCACATGCGAAACGCATCCCCGTACTGGTCGAACGCAGCGCAAAGTTGGGACAACGCATCCTCGTTGAATGTAATGTCGAGCGGTTCGCTCCGTCCCGGCGGCGCGCTGGTGCGGCTGGCTGGCTGCGTCATAGGTGGGAAGTGTGGCGCTTTCTCGCTTAAATTGGGGCAAAACGTTGATAATGACAGGGCGATCGCGAGATATCGACCCCGGATTGCAAGAAAATCCCAAGATAGTGTTGCAATGTAGAAAAACCTTCTTTATAATCTTCAGTCTTTCAGGTTCGGCAAAGTTACATTCAGTTTTGCGCCGGGCCTCTGCTCTTTAAAA
>Ga0265314_10000961_pt1 | contig 33842 bp, 36 predicted proteins | sample 4126metaG_FD_203106 | JGI IMG/M metagenome (GOLD analysis project Ga0265314, IMG submission 203106) | Rhizosphere microbial communities from Carex aquatilis grown in University of Washington, Seatle, WA, United States - 4-1-26 metaG | ecosystem: Host-associated > Plants > Roots > Rhizosphere >...
ACGTCTACACCCCCGACCATTACCGCAACTTGGCCAACTGGAATCATCGCGGATTCCCAAGGAGATTCCATGAAATCTGCCTGCGAACGCGGGTTGAATCTTCGCTCTACCGAATGTAGGCTATTGGATCGCAGCCAAACCACTAGCGCGTCTCCTAGGCGAGAACTCCTATCTGCTAACTCTTGCACATGGGGAAGCATCCCCGGCATGGTTGGATCAGCCGTCCATACCTCAATGTCCGGACGAATTTTGCTCCCAACTGTGAACCATTGGTCTTGCGGGGTGTTGGTAGCCATCCCGCCGACTTCCAATGCGGCCTTGATTTCACTCGCTAGTGTCGACGGCTCCGAGTCGGTGGAAGATTGCACCCGGACAAACATACCGGAAAACGGCTTCAATACCGACGATTTGGGTTCCGCCCCCGCCAGTTGTGCATTTAACCGTCGTGGCTGCATTGCCATTCGTAAATCAAGATTGTCAGCTTCACGCTCTGCAAGCGAAGTCTTTGCGTTGGTTAAATCCCGGTCGAATTGCCTTAATTGCGCATCCTGGCGCTGGTTGATAATTCGCCCCGTGACCAGCGCCCCGGCTCCGGCGACAAACGTCAGAAGTAGGAAAAGTTGGGCAGCCCAGTCAAATACGGTTTTGAGTCCCTCTACGGTCATTGACGAAATCCTGGATGGTCGCTTTAAATTGGTCCACCACCTGATTTTTATGCTAACTGAATCGTCTTGGCCGCGGGCACCGTTTTTTGATTTGTGCGACGAAGAAATACGATCCTGTTCCAGCCAGCAGCGGCGACGTGCTGCGGGAATCTAGTCATGGGCCGCGGCAGCGTCCAATTGTGGGCCGCCGGCAACAGTGTCCACGCCCTCAAGAAATCCTGGAAGAGTTTCGCAGCTATGCTGGACGAACACATGTGACCCGCGCCCTCGAACCGCCGCATTCACAACACATACCGTTTTTCTCTCAGCCCTCTCTAAGGGTCCCCGTAGTAACGTGTGCACGTGAGAGTCGGGTCCGCTCACTGGGTAGCCCGGCCGCGAGTGGTAGATGTCTCGAGCAACGTTTGCCGTCGCAAGTTCAGTGGGAGGTCGCCGAGTCACCGCAACTCGGCCCCCCTCGGTAACGGTCGTATTAGGCCGTGGATCACGGGATGTGGTCTCAGGGGTTAATGCCGGCTAAGGGCGCGCCCATTAGTTTTTGTTGAGGAGAGTAAGTTCAGCCAGATCCAACCGGCCCGTATAGATCGCCATACCGAGTGCGGCATGGACGTCCATCGCCAGCAGCGCGCGAACATCGTCCATAGTAGTAATGCCCCCCGCCGCCGTAATCTCGCGCCGCGTAGCCGCGCGCAAACGCCGGAACCAGTCGAGGTCCGTCCCCTGCATCATGCCCTCTTTATCGACGTAGGTGCACAAAAACCCGCTGCAAAAAGGTTCCAGCCGCGTGATCACTTCCTCGGCAGTGAAGTCAGTGGACTCCTGCCAGCCCTTCACAACAATCTTCCCGTTCTTGGAATCGAGCGCAATGATGATCCGCTCCGCCCCCACCGCAGCCGCAATGTCTTCGATCACCGTAGTGAAAGCCGCCGTCCCCACCACGATCCGATGCGCCCCCTGCTCCAGCAACCGCCGTGCCCGCTCCGGAGTCCTCACGCCCCCGCCAATCCGGCACCGAGCCCGCGAAGCCAGTAATTCCACCAGCGCCGAATTCTCGCCGCGTCCCATGGCCGCGTCGAGATCGATCACCTGAATCTCCGGAAACGCCGAAAATTTCCGCAGCATCTCCAGCGGGGCGTCACCTTCTAGAGCCTTATCGCGACCCTGGACAAGTTGGACGACCTTGCCGTCCATCAAATCAATGCAAGGCAAAATCAAAGCCGCACCTCGACACCGTGCTGAGCAAGAAACGTTTTCAAATCGCCGACGGTATAAGTCCCGTAATGAAAAATGGAAGCCGCCAGCGCCGCATCCGCACCCTTCAGCACTTCGGCGAAATCCTCCGGCTTGCCAGCGCCCCCCGATGCAATCACCGGAATGTGCGTAGCATCGCGCACCGCTGAAGTAAGCGTACAGTCGAATCCCGTCCGCACCCCATCGGTATCCATCGAAGTTAAGAGGATTTCCCCCGCGCCCAACCCCTCGCCGCGCGCAGCCCACTCGACGGCATCGATCCCTTCGTCGAACCGTCCGCCTTTGGTAAATACATTCCACCCGCCATCCGCCCGCCTGCGAGCATCGATCGCCAGCACCACCGCCTGCGCCCCAAATTCCTGCGACAACTCACTGATCAATTCAGGACGATGCACTGCCGCCGTATTGACGCTGACTTTGTCCGCACCCGCGTGCAATATCTTGCGCGCATCGTCGACCGTCCGTATCCCCCCGCCCACCGTCAACGGAATAAAAACCTCACGCGCCGTACGCGCGACCACATCCACCATAGTGTCGCGCCCATCGCTCGACGCCGTGATGTCCAGAAACACTAGTTCGTCCGCTCCTTGCTGGTTATAGCGCGCCGCCAGCTCCACCGGATCGCCGGCATCGCGCAGATTCACGAAGTTGACGCCTTTAACCACGCGCCCGCCAGTGACGTCCAGACACGGAATGATTCTTTTAGCCAGCACCTAACTCTCCACGAAATTGCGCACGATCTTCAGACCCAAGTCGCCCGATTTCTCCGGATGAAACTGCACGCCACAGACGTTGTCCTGTTCCAGAACCGCTGTGTAGGGCAGGGAATACTCACACGTCGCCGCCGTCTGCGGAACCACCGGCGCATAGTAACTGTGCGCGAAATAGACGTAAGGCTTGTCCCCGGTATCGCGCAATAGCTTTGACTCGCGTACGCGCTCCAGTTGATTCCAGCCCATATGCGGAATTCGCATGTTGCCCTGAAACCGCTTGACCTCGCCCGGATAGATTCCCAGTCCACGTTCTTCGGGAGCTTCTTCACCAGAAGTGAACAGCGCCTGCATCCCCAGACAAATTCCTAGAAACGGAACGCCACTTCGGATCGACTCCACCAGCGCGCCGCGCACATCGAGCTCATCGAGCGCCCGCATCATCTGCCCAAAGTGTCCAACGCCCGGCAGGATCAACTTGGTCGCCTTGCGAATCCCAGCAGCATCGCGGATCAGCTCGTAGTCCGCCCCGATCGCCCCCAGAGTATTCTGCACCGACCGCAAATTCCCCGCGCCGTAATCGAAAATCGAAATCACAACAACCCCTTGGTCGACGGCAACTGGTCCTTCAACCGCACGTCCGTCGAACAGGCATAGCGCATGGCCCGCGCAAAACACTTAAAGATTGCTTCGATCTTGTGATGGTTCGACCGCCCGTACAAAACCTTCGCGTGCAGATTCGCCCCAGCATGATTCACGAACCCGCCGAAGAAATCCTCCACCAATTCCGTCTGCAGATCGCCCACGAGCCGGACACGCACTCGATCCTGATAGACCAGCGCCGGCCGTCCGCCAAGATCGACGGCCACCACGGCTAAAGTTTCATCCATCGGCAATACGAAGTAACCCGCACGGTTGATCCCCTTGCGATCCCCCAGCGCCTTCGCGAACAATTGCCCCAACGCAATGCCGACGTCTTCGACAGTGTGGTGCTGATCCACATCTAGATCCCCGGTTGCTTTCAATTTCAGGTCGAAACCGCCGTGTTTTGCGAACAACTCCAGCATGTGATCGAAGAAGCGGATGCCCGTCGTGATCTGATACGTGCCCTGGCCATCGATCACCAGGCTGCCGCGGATCTGCGTTTCTTTGGTAATGCGCTCGACCGACGCCTTGCGGGTTTTCATAGCGCTCCCTCAATCTCGTTGACATTTTCGAGAATCGCCATGGCATTCTCCTGCTGAAACAGTCGGATCAAGTCATCGCGCTTGGTATGCGTGTGCGCGGCGATGCCGATAAACGGCACCCCGGCCGCGCGAGCGCAGCGCGCGTCGTCGACGGTATCTCCGACATACCAAAGCTTATGCCCGGGCTTCTGCCGCTGGATTGCCAGCAACCCCTCCGGTGCGGGCTTCGCGGCGGTCACATCGTCGGCGCAAATCACCGGATCGAATTTGATACACGACGCGAAGCGACGCAGGGTGATATCAGCTTCATAGCGTAGGCGTCCCGTAAAGAGTGACAGCCCGTAAGATGTCGCAAGACGTTCGAGCAAGCCCGGCTTGGGGAACCATCTCTCGCGCGCGACCAGTCCGTTGCCATTCTCGCCCAGGAAGAACTCGTTGAACTTCTCGATCACGGTGTCGTACTCGATCTGCGTTCCGAAGTCCGCGGCGATTTTCTGTGAGAGCGCCCAGTCGTTATTCCAGCCGCCTTGATTCTTATAATCCTGAATGGCGTCGCGGCTAATCGTTTTCCCAGTAAAGTACCGGACTGTCTGTACGATGGATTCCCGATACGACTCCGTCACTTCGGCAAGCACGCCATCCATGTCGAAAACGATTAGCGAGTCCACAGTGCCTCCAGGTCGCTGAGGAAGTGCTCGATCTGCGCGCGGTTGCCGATAGTGACGCGTACGCAGCCGGGAAGTTCGTAGCTGCGGTCACGGATGAGCACGCCATGATCGCGCAGCGCGTCACGGATCGGAATCGCGCGATCCCCGGCCTGAAACAAGACAAAATTCGCTTGGCTTTGATAGAAGGGAATGCCTAGTTTGCGCAAACCTTCGTAGACCATTTCGCGCGCGGCCAGCACCTCTTTTACGTAGTTCGCGATAAATTCGCGATCCTGAATCGCAGCTCGTGCCGCCAGCGCCGCCAGCATGTTGACGCTATAAGGGGACTGCGCCTTGTGCATCCAACGCACGTTCTCAACCGACGAAAACAGGCATCCGCAACGCATCGCCGCCATGCCGAAAACTTTCGAGAAGGTTCGGCTCACGAATAGGTTCGGGTACTGCCGGAGCAAGGGCAGGGCAGTCACGCCACAGAATTCGAAATAGGCTTCGTCGATCAACACGGCGGCCTCGGGCGCCGCGTCGAGAATGCGGCGAATGGCGTCTACATTGATTCCGGTGCCCGTCGGATTGTTCGGATTCGCGATCAGAATTGCTTTGGTCGCCGGGCGAATTGCCGCGATGAATTCATCGAGCGGGAACGATAAGTCTTCTGGTGAGTATGCGATTTCGCGCACGCTCGCTCCAGCGACTTCGGCGTAGAAGCGGTACATCGCGTACGAGGGTTTCAGCAGCAGGACATCGTCGCCGTCATCGACAAATGTGTTGATGAGAACCTGAATGGCCTCGTCGGTGCCATTCGAGAGCAGCAACTCGCCGGGCGCCACCGCGAAATAGGCGGCGAGCTCGCGCATGGCGTCGACGTATTCCGGGTACACCGTTAGCGCGTCCGCCGTCAGCTTTTCCTTTAGGTATTCGATCACCTTCGGCGAACAGCCGACGGTATTTTCGTTGAAATCGAGACGCAGTTTGCCTTGTCGTCCACCCGTCGGCGGATGATAGGGCGCCATCTTTTGGACGGCGGGGCGCGGCGTGAGCCCTTTACTCACCGCGCACCTCGGCTGAGCGGGCGTGGGCTTCGAGCCCCTCGGCGCGGGCCAGCGCTGCGACGGCGGGTGTCAGTTTCGCCAGGCCCTCCCGCGTGAGTTCTTGCACAGCTATGACCTTGACGAAATCGGCAGCCGAGAGTCCACCGCGCTGGCGGGCCGCTCCGGAAGTCGGCAGGACGTGATTGGGGCCGGACGCGTAATCGCCAGCGGACTCGGGACTTGCGGCCCCTACAAACACTGCGCCCGCATGGCGGACCTTCGCGAGTAGACTGCCGTCGTGTAGCGCCAAGTGTTCCGGCGCTAAAGCGTTAGACATCTCGACGGCTTGGTCTAGATTGTCGAGGACCACGATAGCGCCATTGGTTTCAATGGACGGTCTGGCCACAGCGGCGGTTGGCAAAGTCGCGAGTTGCGCGTCCACTTCTTTGGCGACGGCATCGGCGAGACTGCGCGATGTGGTTAGCAAAATAGCGGAAGCATCCACGTCGTGTTCGGCTTGCGCCAGCAGATCGGCGGCGATCCAGCGCGGGTTGCCGTCGGCGGCTATGATGACGATCTCGGTGGGGCCGGCTACGAAGTCGATGCCGGTTTCGCCTGCGATTAGTTTTTTGGCGGCGGCAACATATATATTGCCGGGGCCGACGATGCGGTCGACCTTCGGCACAGTTTCGGTTCCATAGGCGAGCGCGGCGATGGCTTGCGCGCCACCCATACGGAACATGTGAGTGACCCCGAGCCATTGCGCGATCCCCATGATTTCAGGACTGGGATTGGGGCATGCTACACACGTGACTGGCACACCGGCCACCTGCGCGGGGATCACGGTCATTAATAATGTTGAGGGCAGGGGATAGCGGCCTGCCGGAACATACGCGCCCATGGCGTCGAGTGGGCGGACGATCTGGCCGAGGCGGCGGCCGTCGCCGAAATCGGTAAACCACTCCTTGGGAAGCTGGGCTTCCGCGTACTCCCGGATATTCTTTGCGGCGATCTCGACGGCCTTGGCGAAGGCGGGCTGCAATGTTCCGCGGATATCGATGCGCACGCTCGCGCCTTCGAAGCCGTCGAATTTACGGGCGAACTCAAGCAGGGCGGCGTCGCCACGGTCGCGGACGGCGGTCATGATGGGAGCGACGATGCGCTCGGCTTCTTCGAGACGCACGGTTTTGCGCTCGATGAGCGTACGCGCGTCTTTGGCTGTGAGGATACGAATCATTACATTATGATTTTGTTCAGCGGATATTCTACGATGCCCTGCGCGCCAGCGGCCTTGAGGCGGGGAATAATGGTGCGCACCGTGGACTCTTCGAGAATCGTATTCACGGCCAGCCAGCCGTCTTCGCTTAACGTCGAAATCGTGGGGCGCTTGAGCGCGGGCAGCACCGCGAGCACCGCGTTGAGGTTGACCTTTTCCACGTTTAGCATCAGGCCGACCTTGCCCAAAGCATTGATCGCACCCTGCAGCAGCATCTTCATGTCTTCGAGTTTCTGGCGCTTTTCCGGATCTTTCCAGGAAGAAACATTGGCGATCAACTGGGTGTTGGATTCGAGCACGGTCTCGATGATGCGCAGCTTGTTCGCGCGTAGCGAGGAACCGGTTTCGGTGACTTCAACGATGGCGTCGGCGAGCTCGGGAGGCTTGACCTCGGTCGCTCCCCAACTGAATTCCACTTTCGCGGTGACGCCATTGCGCTCGAGATAACGCTTGGTGGCGGCGACCAACTCCGTCGCGATGATTTTTCCTTGCAGGTCCTTCACGGATTTGTAGGGCGAGGCTTCGGGAACAGCCAGGACCCAACGCACTTTACCGAAGCTCTGCTTGGCATAGATGAGGTCGGCTATGTTCTCGACCTTGGCTTCGTTCTCCTCGACCCAGTCACGGCCGGTGAGGCCGGCGTCGAGTACGCCGTCCTCGACGTAGCGCGCCATCTCCTGCGCACGGATGAGCATGCATTCGATTTCCGGATCGTCAATCGCCGGGAAATACGAACGGCTACTGGTGGTGATCTGGAATCCGGCGCGGCGGAACAGATCCACCGTGGCGTTTTCGAGACTGCCTTTGGGAATTCCTAGTTTGAGTTTCATGATGTGAGGTGTTTAAATCGGGGACAGCAACCCCTATTCGTTGGTTTTCGTACCCGAGGTTGGCGGAGGGGTTACTGTCCCCGATTTGGTGTAGACTGCTTCGGGATCGTAAGTGCGTTCTTCGCTGATCTTCCAATTGCCATTTTCCAGGCGGCGGAAGAAGCAACTCTGATAGCCTTCGTGGCACACGCCGGGGCCTTGCGCTTCGACCTTGACGAGCACGGTGTCGAGGTCGCAGTCCGTTGAAATGTCTTTGACCACCAGGCGGTGGCCGGAGCTCTCGCCCTTGAGCCACAGCTTGTTGCGCGACCGGCTAAAGAAGGTCGCGAAGCCGGTCTCCACCGTCTTTCGGAAGGCTTCCTCATTCATGAAGCCGACCATGAGAACGCGGCCGGTTGCATCATCCTGGATGACGGCCGGAAGAAGTCCATCGAGTTTTTTGAAATCGAGTTGCATAAGTTTCCTCAAAAAGAAAGCCCGCCAGGATCAACCGGGCGGGCTCTCGAAAACGATCTGAATCGGTTTGTGATTAAGAATGAGCCCGGCGCGGCATAGGATGCCCGTGGTGATGATGGGGTCCGTGATGATGGCTGCGGGAGGCGAACATGAAAGACCAATATAGCACAGGAGATGAAGCGGGAGCGGATGTAATATAATTTGATCCGGCAGGAGGGCAGGAAATGAAACACTTTATAAAGGCCTGGGGATTCGTGGCGCTGGCGGGCGTGGCGCTGGCGCAAAACGTGCCGGAGCAATTCGTGGTCAGCGGTAAGGCCGCCGAAAAGATTCAGGATTTCACCACCATCAATCTGGCGACGGCGGAGCGCATTGCGGACGTCTGCGAGAAAGCCGCGGCCGCCCAGGGCGTGCAGATCAGCATCATGGTGCTCGACAACGACGGCAACCATGTGTATATGGATCGCATGGACGGGCAGGGCTATCTCAACATCATCACCGCGGACATGAAGGCGCGCACCGCGCTGCTGCTGCGTTCGCCCAGCAAGAACCTGATGAATAACGCGATTCAGGATCCGACGCGCGAGTTGCAATATATTCAGCTCGGAGAGTTTGCGAATTCGGGCGGGTTGCCTATCGTAGTTAACAAGCAGATGATCGGCGCTGTCGGCGTGGGCGGGTCCGCGCCCAAGCCGCCTGTATGGAGCGATGAGATTTGCGCGCACAAGGCGTTGACGGAAGTGATCGGAGCATCGGTGCCTCCGCTGCTAGAAGATCTGCCGCCGCGTCCGAATCCGAATCCGGGGAATGCGCCGGTGCCGCGTTTTGCTGCGGCTGCGCCCCCGAAGACGACTTTGCCGGCGGAATTCGTGGTGGGCGGCAAGGGTGCAAGCAACGTTTTCGACGGCAATCAAATTTCGCTCGCGGCGGCGAAGAAGATTGCGCGCACCTGCCGGGATTGGGCAGCGTCTAAGGGCGGCACGATATCGCTCTACATCCTGGATAATGCCGGCGAGTTCGTGCACATGGAGCGCATGGACGGCCAACTCTTCAACAACATTCGCACGGCGATGTTGAAAGCGCAGACGTCACTCAGGACGCGGCAGCCCACGTCCGTTAATGCGGCTCAGCTCAAGAACAATCCCGCTGGCATCCCGCGGTCGACTACCCATTTCAACCTATTTACGAACGCGGGCGGCATCCCGATTGTTGTCGATGGGCAGATGATCGGGTCCATCGGCGTGGGCGGCGGAGCGATGGATGAGAATTGCGCGATCGAGGGATTGAAGGCGACTTTCGGCGAGCACGTTACGCTGCCGGTTTATCCAGAGGCGAAGTAAGCTCGCCCAGTTTGCGCAGTAGCAGCGGCATCGTCAGTCCTTGAATAAAGATGGACGCCGCGACTACGGCGAAGCTGACGGTGATGATGTCTTCGCGACCAGGGAGTTCGGCGGGGAGTCCTAGCGCTAGCGCCAATGCCAGGGCTCCGCGCAATCCGCCCCAGAATAATAAATGTTGGTGCTTGGATTCGACGCGTAGGGCGGAGCGCGCGAAGAGCAGGCAGCAGGGGTAGACGGCTACGGCGCGTCCGAGAAGAACGATTACAATCGCGGCTGCGGCGGGACGCCAGACGGAGGCGAAGTGCCGTTGGGCGAGGTGGAGTCCGAGCAACAGGAACACTAGCGAGTTGGCGACGAACGCGGCGAATTCCCAGAAGGCTTCGACGGCTTCGCGGCCTTTGTCGGTGATGGCTCCGAGGTGCCCGAGGTTGCCGAGCATGATTCCCGTGGTGACTGTGGCGAGAATGCCGGAGAGGTGGAAGTGTTCGGCGAGCAGGAACGATCCGTAGGCGGCTACGGTGGTGAAGGCGAGTTCGACTAAGTGATCTGTCGTGGGGCCGGCGAGTAACAAGACGGCGCCGGCGACGAGGGCTCCGCAGAGGATGCCACCGCCGGCGGTGATGACGAGCGTGCGTGTGAGGTCGAACGCGGTGAAGTGCTGGCCTAGGGCGATGGCGACTACGATTCCGAAGGCGACGGCGGCGGTGCCATCGTTGAAGAGGCTTTCGGCTTCGACTAGGAGGCGGAGGCGTCCGCGGACTCCGGATTCTTTGAAGGTGGCGATCACGGAGACAGGGTCTGTGGCGGCGATGAGGACTCCGAAGACGAGTGCGGCCATCCAGGTCCAGCCGGCGATGTAATGCATGCCGGCTGCGGTGAGGGCGGCGGCTAGAATGACGCCGAGGGTTGCCAAGAGAAGGATGACGGGCAGGTCGCGGCGCAGGGGTTTCCACTGCAACTGGAAGGCGGCTTCAAAGACTAGCGGAGGCAGCAGCGTGGTGAAGATCAGGTCTTTGGTGAGGGGGACGTCGGCGGAGAACGGGATGAAGGCTAGCGCGATTCCGGCGAGGACCAGGCCGACGCTGTAGGGGACGCGCAGGCGGCTGGCGAGCACCGCGACTACGGCGGCGACTAAGAATAGGAACTCGGCGATTTCAATCGCGTGTGCCAAGACGGAGCGCCTGGTCGAGGTCGGCTATGATGTCGTCGATGGCTTCGATGCCGGTGGAGATGCGGATCAGGTTGTCATGGATGCCGAGGCGCTGGCGGTGCTTGGGCGAGAGATCGCGGTGCGAGGCCATGGCGGGGTAGAGCATCATGGTGTGGACGTCGCCTAGCGACGTGGCGCACACGATCATTTTCAGTTTTTCCATGAGCGCGAAGACTTCGGGTTTCGCGGCGTCTTTCAACTCGAACGCCACCATGGCGCCGTAGAGGTCAGGTGGCAGCAGACGCTTGATGTTGGCGGCGTCGGGATGCGCGGGGTCGCCGGGGAAATAGACTTTCGCGATACGGGGATGGTTCGCGAGCCACGACGCTAGCTTACAGGCGTTGGCGCATTGCTTCTCCATGCGCAGGGCTAGCGTTTTGATTCCGCGCATGGTTAGGTACGCTTCGAACGGTCCGAGGTTGGGGCCGATGGTGCGCAGGAGGGTCGTGAGCACTTCGAAGTTTTCGGCATCGGAGACGACTACGCCGCCCAGGACGTCGCCGTGGCCGGCTAAATATTTGGTGGCGCTGTGGATGACGATGCTGGCTCCTAGTTCTAACGGACGCATCAGCATTGGTGTGGCGAAGGTGTTGTCAACAATCAGAGGAGCGTTGGCTTTGCGCGCTGCGGCGGCGATTTTATCGAGTGCGCACACCCGGAGGAGGGGATTGGTGATGGACTCGATGACCACGGCTCCGGGTTTGGTTTCGGCGATGGCGGCTTCGAAGGCGGGGAGATCGCTGGCGTCCGCGAAAGTCGTTTCGACACCGAGGGCCCCGAAGACGGTCATCAGCATGTGCGTGGTGGCGCCGTAGATGACGTGGCCGGCGACTACTCGCTTGGGCCGGTCGACTAGCGCGGCTAGGACCGACAGATGCAGCGCCATCATGCCGGAGGAGCAGGCTAGTGTGGCGTGTCCACCTTCTAATTCGTTCACCAGATCCTGCAGCGCGTTGACGGTGGGGTTGTCATAGCGGGCGTAGGACGGGCCTTGCTCTTCGCGGCCGAAGACGCGGTCGAGCTGCTCCATCGAATCGTAGGCGTAGCTGGACGCGGTGTAAATCGGCGTGGTGACCGGGATGAAATTGCCGGCCTTTTTGCGGTCGCCTACGTGGACGGTTTTGCTTTCGAATTTCATGCGCGTTTCCAGCGGACTCCTTCTTTCGTGTCTTCTAGAATGACGCCTTGGTCGGCCAGGCTGGCGCGGATCTGGTCGGCGCGGGGGAAATCGCGAGCTTTTTTGGCGGCGATGCGCTCGGCGATTAAAGCGTCGATGTCGTGATCGGAGAGACCGCTCTCTTTAGCCGACGGGTTCAGCACGTCGAAGATGGAATCGAAGTGACGCAGGAATTCGAGCGCTCCTATGGCGTTGCCGGTCAAGAACTGGCCTGCATCCATGGCGCTGTTGGTGTCACGGATGAATTCGAAGACGGCGGCCAGGGCTTCGGCGGTATTGAGATCGTCGTCAAGCGCTTCGTCGAAGGCGTGATGGGCGGCTTTCGTGCGGGCTTCTAAGGTCTCGTTAGTGCCTTCCGGGAACTTCGCCGATTCCAGACGCAGTTTGTAATTGCGCAGACGGTCGATCGAGGTCGCGGCGGCCTTCAGTCCGTCGAAAGTGAAGTTCAACTTTTTGCGATAGGGCACCGAGGCCAATAAGTAGCGAATGGCTTCGGGCGTGTAGCCTTCTTTTAGAAGATCGCGCAGGGTGTGGAAGTTGCCGAGCGACTTCGACATCTTTTGCGCGTCGATACTCAAGTGTTCGGCGTGCAGCCAGAAGCGCGCGAAGGGCTTGCCGGTGATGGCTTCCGATTGCGCGATCTCGTTTTCGTGATGGGGAAAGGTGAGGTCGACTCCCCCGGTGTGGATGTCGAGCGTCTCGCCCAAATACTTCATGGCCATCACGGAGCACTCGATGTGCCAGCCGGGGCGGCCTTCGCCGATCGGCGTCTGCCAGGCGGGCTCTTCGTCCTTCTTGGCTTTCCAGAGAACGAAGTCGCGGGCATCGGCCTTATCGTATTCATCCATGTCGACGCGCGCGCCGGAGCGGATGCCGCTGAAGTCGTTGTGCGAAAGCTTGCCGTACTCGGGGAACTTGGCGATGCGGTAGTAGACCGAGCCGTCGCTCAAATAAGTGTAGCCGCCCTCTTCGAGTTTCTGGATGGCGGTGACCATGTCGTGAATATGATCCGTGGCTTTGACGATGTGTTCGGGGCGCTGCAGGCGTAGCGTCGCGGTGTCTTCGAGGAACGCCGCGGTGTACTGGGCGGTGTACTCGTAGATCGTCTGATGCGCGGCGGCGGCGTGGCGGATGATTTTGTCTTCGATGTCGGTGATGTTCATCACGTGATCGAGCTCGAAGCCGCGCGCGGCCAGCCAGCGGCGGAGGATGTCTTGAAAAGTGAAGGTCCGCAGGTTGCCGATGTGGACGTAGTTATAAACCGTGGGCCCGCAGGTGTACATGCGCACGACGTTGTCGTGGAGGGGGGCGAAGGGCTCCACCTTTTGGGTGAGGGTGTTGTAGAAACGCAGGGCCATAGCGAGAGGATTCTTCTATGCTAGCAGCCTGTGGTGAGGGTTCGGGTTGGGAGCGATATAATTAGATCGTGACAGTTAAGGAAGAGCTTCATCAGTTGATTGACCAGCTTGCCGACGAGCAGGCTCGTGATCTGCTTGAGGACCTTCGCGATGCCGCCGATGCGGACGGTCCGCCGCTTGATGAAGAGGCGTTGGCGTCACTGGATCGTGGTCTTGCCGATATCGCTTCGAATCGGATGATCTCGCTCGAAGATTTCGAGCGCGAACATCCACAGTGATCTACAGACCAGTTCTTTCCGACGAGGCTGCGAAGACAATTCGCCGTGCTGATGCGAAGCTGCGTGCACGGCTGGAAAATCGCATCCGTGACCTTGCCGATGATCCTTACGATTCGCGGCTTTCGTCACCGTTAACTGGACGGGCCGGTGTGCGTAAATCGCGCGTCGGCGGCTGGCGCATTCTGTTCACTGTCGATCAGCAAAGGCGGTTGCTCCAAGTAGCGGCGGTGGACACGCGTGGGCAGGTTTACCGGCACTGAAGACTACTTCGGAGCGCGCGGGCTCTCGCCCACACGGACCATTTGCTTGCCGTCAAATTTGAAATCGATGCGATAGGGCTTTGTCGGAGGGCGAAAATCGATGCCAGTGCGAGGCCGCGAGACTTGCTGATCCGTGCAGCTTTTTATTTGTGCGACGGTCATGTCCCGTTCGCCGCGGCGTCCGAGCACGGATAGACCGCGAAGAGTGCCGTCACGCTCCGTCTGGATTGCGACTCGTTCTATAAACTCGTGCGTAATGTGAACCGGTTTCGCTTCGTCTTGAGGATTCCAGCCGCAAGTGGAGGAGTTGTCGAAGGAGTTGAAGAAAGATCCGTCCGTCGGCGAATTTAAGGTGATCGATGGCGAAAGGAAGTCGACAAGATCGAGATCCATCCAAACATTACCCTGTCCTCCAATCCCGCCCAGGCAAATTAGCATCTCGCGTCCACCTGGGATCTTTCCTCGATGGCATTGCTGTGTTTGGACTCCTCCTCTGTACCAAAGCATGTTCCACTTTCCCGATCGCCTGGTGAGGAGGATTGTGCCGCCATACCTGTTGTAACCCCCCTCGCAGCCCGTCATGGCAAGCGCCGCATCATCGCTGTGTGGAGAGAGGAAATGCCCTCGCGTAACTCCCAAGAGAGTCCAATCCCAATTTTTGTCATCCTTGAATGCAGACGATTCCGGACAGGTCTCCGTACACGCGATATCCTTCCCGATCACCACGTGTCCGGGACACGCCGCTTCCAACAATTCCGCTCCGTCTGCCTGCTTGGGGTCCTGTGTGTCGTCCGGAAATATCGGCTTGGGTTGCGCCCAGGCGAAGGATGTCAGCAGAAAAAGCAGTACCCACATGCAGTCGATCTTACAATAGATCACAGTGCTTAGTTTTGAAATCCAGGCTACTTGTCCGCATACCGGGGCGCGGGCGGGGGTGTTGCATACAGCGCATGGGGACATTGAGACTCCGGTGTTCATGCCGGTGGGGACGCAGGCTACTGTCAAGGGGCTGTTGCCGCGGGATCTGATCAACGATCTGGACGCGAAGATCATTCTGGGGAACACTTATCATCTTTATCTGCGGCCGGGGCATGAGACTATTCGGCGGCTCGGTGGGCTGCATAAGTTTATGAACTGGCCGCGGGCGATTCTTACGGACTCGGGTGGGTTTCAGGTTTTCAGTTTGAGTGGGCTGCGGAAGATTAAGGAAGAAGGGGTCATTTTTCAGTCGCATCTCAATGGCGACCGGCATATGTTTACGCCGGAGTCGACTATCGATGTGCAGCTGGCGCTGGGTAGCGACATCATGATGGTGCTCGACGAATGCCTGGAGTTTCCGGCTACGCATGAGGCTTCGCGGGCTTCCATACAGCGGACTGTGCGGTGGGCTCGGGCGGCTTATGCTCACTACCGGGCGCATGGCGATGATGGGTTGCGGGCTTGTTTTCCTATCGTTCAAGGGTCGATGTATCCGGATCTGCGTCGCGAGTGCGCTCAGCAGCTTCTGGAACTCGACGCGGACGGGTATGCGATCGGCGGGTTGTCGGTGGGGGAGCCGTTGGGGTTGAGTCTGGATATGACCGAGGTCACTACGCCGCTGCTCCCGAAGGACCGGCCGCGCTATGTGATGGGCGTGGGAATGCCGGACGATTTGCCGGAATACGTGGCGCGCGGGGTCGACATGATGGATTGCGTACTACCGTCGCGCAATGCTCGTAACGGGTACTTATTCACTACTTTCGGACGCGTGGTGATCAAACAGGCCCAGTATAAAGATGACCCGCGGCCTATCGATGAGGCTTGTCCTTGTTACACTTGCCGCAACTTTTCGCGGGCGTATCTGCGGCACTTATTTCTGGCCGGGGAGATCTCCTTTTCGACGCTAGCCACTTTGCATAATTTGCAACGGTATCTTGACATCATGCGGGAGATCAGGCAGGCTATACTATTCGGGAAGGTCCCTGAGTACCTTAGGGCCGTGCGGCAGAACCAAGTGGGGTCGCGCGGCTGAGTTCCAAGATCGTCGCAAATTCCAAATGCAAATTTCCGCCTTCGTGATGATGTTGCAGGCCCCCGCGTCGAACCCGATCGCGAGCTTCCTGCCGTTGATCGCCATCGTGGCGATTTTCTACTTTCTGGTCTTCATGCCCATGCAGAAGCAGAAGAAGGCGCAGGCGCAGATGCTGTCGGAACTGCAGGCGGGGGCGGAAATTCTCACAACGGGCGGGATCATCGGCACCATCGTCAGCATTGCCGGCGATATGCTGATCCTCAGGGTGAAGCCTGATAACATCAAGTTGCAAGTTTCGCGCGCCTCCGTTGCCAGCCTGGTCAAGCAGGAGTCTAGCGTCGAGGAAAAGAAGTAGGCCTCCTATATGACAAGCAATCTTAAAATCAAAGTTCTGGTGATCGTCGTCGTTATTCTGGCGTGTGTTTACGGCATCATCGGGCTGCCCACCTCCAAAGATCAGTTGGTGGCGAACTGGCAGAAGAACATCCACCTGGGCCTGGACTTGAAGGGCGGCAGCCAGCTCGTGCTGCAGGTGCAGATTCAGGACGCCTTCAAAGCCGAAGCCGACACGGTGATTCAGCGCTTGAAAGATCAGTTGGCCGGCAAGCGGATCACGTATGTGGAGATGAGCCGCAATGAACCGCCCACCATTCAATCAGCCGACACCATTCAGATTGATGTAAAGGGCGTGCCGGCGACCAGCGCGGGGGATTTCCGCGGGCTGGTGAACGATAACTTCAGCGGCATCTGGAATTTGACCCCGGTCAATCAGACCGATTACCGCCTGAACATGAAGACCAGCGAAGCCATCAAGCTGCGCCAGGACACGCTCACGCAGAGCATGAACACGATCGAGAAAAAGATCAACGCGCTCGGCCTCGCGGAGTCGAGCGTGCAGCAGCGCGGCGGGAGCACGACGGAATCCGAATTGCTGGTGCAGTTGCCGGGCGTCGACGATCCGGCGCGTGTGAAGCAGATTCTGAAGACGGCGGCGATTCTGGAGCTGTATGAAGTGGTGGGCGGTCCGTATGCTTCGCGCGAAGAGGCGCTGTCGCAGAAGGGCGGGGTGTTGCCGCTCAACAGCCAGATTCTAGGGAGTCCGGCGCGGGGCGGGGCTCCGGCGGAAGTTTACATTATGTCGCGGACGCCGGTGGTGACCGGGCGCGATTTGCGAGATGCCAGCCCGCAGCAGGATCAGAACGGGCGCTGGGAAACGCGTTTCGTGCTGACGCAGGACGCCGCCAAGCGTTTCGAGCGCTTCACGGCCGCCAATATCGGCAAGCCGCTGGCGATTGTACTGGATAAGAACGTGTTGAGCGCGCCGACCATTCGCGACAAAATCAGCGATAACGGCGTGATCACCGGTATCGGCACGCATGACGACGCGGCCGACCTGGCGCTGAATTTGCGCGCGGGCTCGCTGCCGGCTGGGATTGAGTATCTGGAAGAGCGTACGGTGGGTCCGTCGCTGGGTGCGGATTCCATACGGGCCGGATTGTATGCAGGTATTGCCGGTGTGCTCGCTGTGGTGCTGGTGATGCTGGTTTACTACAAGAAGAGCGGCATCAATGCGACGCTAGCGCTGATCCTCAACGCGATTATTTTGATCGCTGCATTGAGCTACTTCGACGCGGTGCTGACGCTGCCGGGGATCGCTGGCGTGATCCTGACCATCGGTATGGCGGTGGACTCCAATGTGCTGATTTTCGAGCGCATTCGGGAAGAATTGCGGACCGGCAAGGCCGTGATCGCAGCGGTGGATGCCGGGTTCAATAAGGCCTTCCTGACTATTATCGATACCCACGTAACAACGGTGGTGTCCTGCGCGTTTCTGTTTTTGTTCGGCACGGGGCCGGTGAAGGGCTTTGCGGTGACGCTGGTGATCGGTTTGATCGCTAATATTTTCACCGCGGTTTTCGTTTCCCGAACGATTTTCGATTGGGAATTGGGCCGGCAGAAACACGCCGTGGCCTTGAGTATCTAGTAGGCTTTGAACTTTTTAGGTTTTATGGTAACTTGGAAAGCCGTTGCGGGTCGTGAGGGAACTTTCTACGCACGCGCGGTGTCTATGAAGGACGAGCGAAGTAATCTCTGCGGTAACGGGCTCGATGGAATTATTTAAAAATACCAATTTCGACTTTCTGGGGAAGAAGTGGCCGTTCATCATTGCCTCCCTGGTTCTGACGGTCGCTGGGCTGGTCAGCCTGGCCATGCGGGGCGGTCCAAACTACGGGATTGACTTCAAAGGGGGAGCGGTCCTCTATTTACGCTTCAACCAGGAGCCCCCGGTGCAGAGGATTCGGACCGCGCTCGAGAGCAAAGTTCGCGGCGAAATCTCCGTGCAGCAGATCACCGGGCAGCCGGAAGTTCTGGTGGGCACGGAGATCAGCAACGAAAAAGAGTTGAACGCCAACCGTCAGATCATTGAAGACACTTTGCGGAGCACCTTCGGCGTCCAGGATGGGAAGCTGGATTTGAACAACTCCGCCGCCGGAGAGCTGGCCGACAAGCTGCGCGAGCCGCTGCTACAGGCGAGCGTAGCGCTCTCTGAAGAAGAGTTGCAGGGAGTGGTCAAGAATGTCGAGGCGTTCCGCGCTTCGAAGGGCGGGCTGCTAAATTCGTTCGACCAGTTAAATGGAGTCGCGGGCGTCACCCCGCAGATTCTGGCGGCCATCAAGCAGCAATGCGCGCTGGGTCCATTTACGATTTTGTCGGCGGATGTCGTCGGTCCCAAGATCGGTAAGGATTTGCAGAGGCAGGCGATTCTAGCCACGCTCTACGCGCTGGGCGGAATGCTGGTGTATATCGCTTTCCGCTTCGAATGGATTTACGGTGTGGCGGCGGTGATCGCGGTATTCCATGACACCATCATCACGATCGGATTGTTCTCACTCTTCAACTACCAGATCTCGCTCACGGTAGTAGCGGCGCTGCTGACACTGGTTGGTTATTCGATGAACGACACCATCGTGGTGTTCGACCGCATCCGCGAGAACTTGAAGCTGGTGCGGCGCGAATCGCTTACCAATGTGATCAATCTGAGCGTGAACCAGACGTTGAGCCGAACGATCATGTCCAGCGGTTTGACGTTCTTGACGGCGATCTCCCTGTTTTTGTTCGGCGGCCAAGTGCTGCATAGCTTCGCTTTCGCCTTGGTGGTGGGAATTATCGTAGGCACGTACTCCTCGGTTTTCATCGCGAGTCCAATCCTGGTATTCTGGCAAAACTTCGTGGATTCAAGAGGATCGAAGACGCCGGTTCCGCCGGTAAAAGAAGTTCCGCAACGGACGGCCGGGGCCCGCAAGGCGGTACGCGGATGAGCAGCCACGCGGAAAGGGAATAATTTATGGCAATGTTTGAGCAAACCTTCGTTGACGGCGTAGGGAAGACAAATAAAGGCTGGACCGTCGTGGTGTCGTTCGGGATTCAGTTCTTGATCGTGGTGGTCTTGATCCTGATCCCCCTGATTTACACCGACGTGCTGCCGCAAGCGCAGTTGACCAGCATGTTGACCGCGCCTCCTCCGCCTCCTCCGCCCCCGCCACCTCCACCACCTGTCCAAGTAAAGATCATTAAGGTGGCGCCGCGCCAGTTTGACGCCGGCCGTCTGATGGCGCCGCGTGAAGTTCCGAAAAATGTCGCGATCATCGTTGAGGATCCCAATGCCGCTCTGCCCAGCGCAGCGCAGGTAAGCGGCGGCATCCCCGGCGGTATCCCGGGTGGTCTCGGTGGTTTGGGCGGGCTGGGTGCAGCGCCGCCGCCGCCTCCTCCGCCGCCTCCGGTCAAGGCTGTTCCCACGCAATCGGGACCGCTCAAAGTGGGCGGCCAAGTGCAAGCGGCCAATCTGCTTAAGAAAGTTACGCCCCAGTACCCGGCGCTAGCCAAGTCGGCTCGTATTCAAGGAACGGTGCGGTTCACGGCCATTATCGGCAAGGACGGCACCATTCAAAATCTTCAGTTGGTAAGCGGTCATCCGATGCTAGTTGCATCGGCGACCGAGGCGGTAAAGCAGTGGGTTTACAAACCGACCTTGCTTAACGGTGAGCCGGTGGAAGTGATCACTCAGATTGACGTCAATTTCACTCTGAGCCAATAAGTCCGAAGCGGGCACTCTCGGGTGCCCGCTTTCAATTTCAACTCGCAGGAGAAAATCATGGTATTACAGGTGCAAGTTTGGGCAATGATGCTGCTACAAGAAGGCGGCGGCGTCGGTTTTGATCCCCGCTCGATGTGGAATCAGATGGGCTTGCTCGCCAAGCTGGTCGTGATTACGCTGTTCATCATGTCGGCATGGTCGATTGGCGTCATGATCGACCGTATTATCGCGTACAGCGGGGCTCGCGGACAGTCGCGGCAGTTCGCTCCCGCGGTGGCCGGTGCGTTGCGCGAAGGCAAGCTGGATGAAGCGATTAAGATTGCTGACCGTTATCCGAAGAGCCACTTGGCCAAAGTAGTCGTGGCCGGGTTGCAGGAATTCCGCGCGCATCAGATGAACTCGGATATTTCGGGTGAGGAGATCGAGGCCTCGAAGCGCGCTCTGGAACGCGCCGAAGCCATCGTGCACGCTGAACTGAAGCGCGGCATTTCGAGCCTCGCTACGATCGGTTCGACCGGTCCCTTCGTCGGACTGTTCGGCACCGTCGTCGGCATCATCAACGCGTTCAAGGGCATTTCGTCTGAAAAGTCGACTGGTCTGGGCGCGGTAGCCGGCGGTATTTCGGAAGCGCTGGTGACCACCGCCGTGGGTCTGTTCGTCGCTATTCCCGCGGTGTGGATGTACAACTACTTCTCGGGCCGCATTGAAGCCTTTGACGTCGAGATGGGGAACTCCAGTTCAGAGCTGGTGGATTACTTCCTCAAGCGCACGCAAAAGGCCGGCGCTGGAAAGTAATTGAAACAGCCCGGCAACGGGCTGAATTGTTCGCGAGTTGAAATTTGCGCGTGCCTCCAACCCTGAGCGGGTTGGGGGCGCGTGACAGGAGCATTTTATATGAAACCGCCGAAGGCACCTTCCGTCACGTCCGATATTAACGTCACCCCGATGGTGGACGTCATGCTGGTTCTGCTGATCATCTTCATGGTGATCACGCCTATGTTGACCAAAGGCGTTGCGGTCGACATGGTAAAGGCCAAGAACCCGATCGCCATGAAGGACGCCGATAAGGAAGACGCCATTCTGATCGGAATCACCCGCAACGGCGAGGTGTTTCTGAGTCCCGGCAACAAACGGGTAACGGCGGACGAGCTTCCCGGCAAGGTCCGCGATCTGCAGACCAACAAGCTCGACAAAACGGTTTATGTGAAGGCCGATTTACGCTCCAAGTACGAGAAGGTGGAAGATGTGGTGGACAACCTTCGTGCGGCGGGCGTGGATCAGTTGGGACTGCTGACCGAGCAGATCGCCAACAACAAGAAGCCCGCGGCCCAATAAGTTCGAACAATTCGGAATTTTAAGGAGATTCATTATGGCGATGGGAGTAGGCGGATCCAGCGGGGGTCCAAGATCCGAAATCAACATGACGCCGTTGATCGACGTGCTGTTGGTGCTGTTGATTATTTTCATGGTGATTACGCCGCTGACGCCGCATGGCTTGGAAGCCCTGGCGCCGCAGCCACCGCCGCCCAACGCGCCGCCTCCGCCGCCCGGACAGGATCGCACGGTCGTTATCGTGATCGACAAAGACAAGTCCATGAAGCTCAACCAGGACCCCATTCTGGAAAGCCAATTGGGAGACCGCCTGACCGAAGTTTTCAAGACTCGCGCTGAGCGCGTCGTATTCGTGAAGGGCGATCCGGACCTGGATTTCGCGACCGTGGCGCATGCGATCGACATCGCCAAGGGTGCGGCCATCGACAAGGTCGGTTTAATGACGCCTAAGGCCGAGCTGGGCCAGTAAGCCAAGAGGAGAATGAATCGAATGTTACGGAAAGCAAGTCTCCTGGGTACTGCGCTCCTGGTGGGCGCTCTGACGCTGCTGGGTACCGGGTGCAACAAACTGAAGTCGCGCGACGACTTGAACAAAGGCGTGGCGGCGTATAAGAACGCCAAGTATTCCGATGCGGTGGGCTTCTTCCAGGAAGCCATTAGTCTGGACCCCGACAATCCGAATGCCCGCGTGTATCTGGCCACTGCTTACATGATGCAGTGGATTCCCGGCGCCGATTCTCCGGAAAATTTGCAGTTCGCCTCCAAAGCAAAAGACGAGTTCGGCAAGGTGTTGACGCAAGACGCGAACAATTCCGTCGCGCTGGCATCGCTGGCTTCGCTGGCCTTCAACGAAGCTGACCCGCTGCCCTTAGACCAGAAGATGGCGAAGCTCGACGAAGCCGCCAGCTGGTACACCAAGCTGGTGACAGCTGACCCCAAGAACCGCGACGGCTATTACAGCTTGGGCGCGATTGCGCAGAAGAAGTTCTATCCCGCCCTGATGACGGCGCGCGTGAACGCCAGCATGAAGCCGGATGAACCCGGTCCGCTGAAAGACAAAAAAGCCAAGGCTGAGTTGTCGGCGAAGTACATGCCGGTGATCGACGACGGGATCAAGAACCTGCAGAAGGCTCTGGATATCGACAAGGAGAGTGACGACGCCATGGCCTACATGAACCTGCTGATTCGCGAACGCGCGGATCTGGCGGACGATAAAGACTCCTACAAGAAACAAGTGGACGAGGCCGATTCGTGGCTGCAGAAGGCGCTGGATACCAAGAAGATCAAGCAGGAACGCGCCGAGAAGAAGGGCGGCGGCGGTATCGTTCAGGAATAGTTTTTTCGCGAGTTGTTGGATTTATAGCGCCGCTCCCTGAAAGATGGGGGCGGCGTTTTTCTTTTGTGGCGAGGCGCCAAGACATTTGACGGCGTCCGTTACACTAGTGTTAAGCATGTCCGATTCGACCCAGGCCGTCGAGCCCCCGGCGGTACCCGTTCCTCCTGCAGGACCCGACGAAGTCGGCCGTCTCTACTCCGAGCTAGAGACGCGCGTGCATGAGCTGCGGCCCACGGAAGACCTGACAGCCCTCCGCAAAGCCTTCGAGTTCGCCTCGGCGCGCCACCAGGGGCAGAAGCGGGTGTCGGGCGAGCCTTACATGGTGCATCCGCTGTTGGTGGCCCGACAACTGGCGGACATGAACATGGACCTGGTGTGTCTTGAAACCGGGCTGCTGCACGATGTAGTCGAGGACACCACGGCCACCATCGCCGAGATCAAGAAAGAATTTGGCGACGATGTCGCGCGGGTGGTCGACGGCGTTACCAAGCTGAGCAAGCTGAATCTGGCGTCGCGCGAGGAGCGGCAGGCCGAGAGCGTCCGCAAGATGCTGCTCGCCATGGTGAACGATATCCGCGTCATCATGGTCAAACTGGCGGACCGGCTGCACAATATGCGCACGCTGGGGTCGCTCTCGCCCGAGAGGCAGGAGCGCATCGCGGCCGAGACCATGGAGATTTATGCGCCCATCGCGCATCGTCTCGGCATGGGCAAAATCCGCGCGGAGCTCGAAGACCTGGCGTTCCGGATCCTGGAGCCGGAGGCGTCGAGCGGGCTGCTGAAGGAGTTCGAATCCGCGCACGCCGCGAACGAAGGGTTCCTTCAGGAAATCAAGCATACGGTGGAGCAGTTGCTGGCACGCGAAGGGATTCCGGCGCGTGTGGACGGGCGTTTAAAACGCGCTTACTCGGTGTTTCAGAAGCTGAAGCGCCAGAAGATCGGTCTGGATCAGGTTTACGATTTGCTCGCCGTGCGCATCATTACGGATTCGGTGAAGAACTGTTACGCGGCGCTGGGCGTGATCCACAATGAGTGGCATCCGATTCCGGGGCGCATCAAGGATTTCATTGCGATCCCGCGGCCGAACTTGTACCAGTCCCTGCATACCAGCGTGATGGGTCCGGGGGGCCGGCACTTCGAGGTGCAGATCCGTACCGACGAAATGCATCGCGTGGCGGAGGAGGGAATTGCGGCACATTGGAAGTACAAAGAGGGGCGGCGCGGGGCGGCTGAGGACGACCAGCGCATCACCTGGCTGCGGCAATTGGTCGAGTGGCAGCGCGAAATGCACGACCCTGGCGAATTCATGTCGACCTTGAAGGTTGACCTGTATCCGGAAGAAGTATATACATTTACACCTAAGGGTCGCGTGATCACTTTACCGCGCGATGCGACGCCGATCGACTTCGCCTATGCGATCCACTCGGACGTCGGCAACACTTGTACCGGGGCTAAAGTCAACGGGCGCATCGTGCAGTTGAAGTACGCGTTGCACAACGGCGACGTGGTGGAGATCCTAACGCAGTCCGGGCATTTGCCGAGCAAAGACTGGCTGGCGCTGGTAAAAACCTCGCGCGCGCGGAACAAGATCAAGCACGTCATCAACACCACGGAGCGCGTCAAGGCGATCGAGATCGGCGAGAAATATCTGGAGCGCGAAGCCCGGCGGTTTGGGGTGGCGCTGAGCCGGATTACGGACGCGCAGATGGAAGCGGTGGCGTCGGATTACGGCGTGAGCAAGATCGAGGATCTGCACGCGGCGCTGGGGTATGGAAAATATTCCGCGCGGCAGGTGCTGCAGAAGTTGGCGCCGGATCAGGTGAAGCCCGAGGTTCCAGAGACGGCTCCAGCTCCTGAGCAAACTTCCGGAGTCGCGCCGGCGCAGCGGCTGGCACCGGGCGACCAGGACCTGATCATCAAGGTGAAGGGCGTCGACGACCTGCTGGTTTATCGCGCCAAGTGTTGCAATCCGATTCGCGGCGAGGCCATCGTCGGTTATGTGACGCGCGGCAAGGGCGTGGCGGTGCACTCGCTCAACTGCACCAACGTGCAGAACCTGATGTATGAAGTGGAACGCAAGATTGACGTCGAGTGGGCGCGGGCGGCTTCGGAAACGTTCGAAGTGAAGCTGCTGATCCATACTGAGGACCGGCCGGGTATTTTGAATCAGCTCACCACGGCGTTGTTCGGCGAGCAGATCAACATCCGCAGTCTTGAAGCGCGCGGCGACGACGAACGCGCGGCCGACGGCGCGATCATCGACGTCACCGTCGAGGTCCGCGACAAGAAGCAACTGGAGCGCATCGTTTCCGCGGTCCGCCGTATTTCCGGCGTGCGCGATATTGAGAGAGTAAATCAGTGAGCCATCCGTCCCAAGAACCTGAACACATCGCCATTTCGAAATCCAAAGGCATCAAGATCGACTGGAAGGACAACCATCACAGCGAGTACGGCATTGCCTACCTGCGAGATGAATGTCCTTGCGCCACGTGCACCGGAGCGCACGGGACTCCGCCGCAGAAATCGAATTATGGAAACGAGGAATTGTTTCCCATGTATAAACCCAAGCTGCGTATGAATGAAGTGGAAGCAGTGGGCGGATACGCGATTCGTATTGACTGGTCTGACGGACACAACACCGGCATTTATTCGTTCGACCACTTCCGCAGGATTTGTCCTTGCGACGAATGCCGTGCGGCGCGGGGCTGAGGGCTCACGCCTTCCAGACGATGTGTCCGGCGACGATGGTGGCTATCGGGCCGCCGCGGAAGCTGGAGCCGTCGAAGGGGGTGTTGCGGCTTTTCGAAAACGATTTGTTGACGTCGTAAGTCCACTGCTGCTCCGTCGAGAACACTGTGACGTCGCCTGGCGCGCCGGGAGCTAGTGTTCCGCGATCGAGTCCCAATATGCGGGCTGGGTTGACGGTGAACAATTCGATGAAGCGCTTGAGATTGATTTTGCCGCTGTGCAGCAGGCGGTCGAGCGCGATGCCGAGCGCGGTTTCGAGGCCGAGGATGCCGAAGGGGCACTTCTCAAATTCCTGCATTTTTTCGCTGCCTGCGTGCGGTGCGTGATCGGTGGCGATGGCATCGATGGCTCCGTTGACGACTCCTTCGACGACTGCGTTGACATCGCTCGATGAGCGCAGCGGCGGCTTCATTTTATAATTGCTGTCGTAGGGAATCATGCCGGCGTCGGTCAGCGTCAGGTGATGCGGCGTGGCTTCGGACGTGACAGGGAGGCCTTTGAGCTTCGCATAGGCCACCATTTCCACCGAATGGCGCGAGGAAATGTGCGCCACGTGATAGCGCGCGCCGGTCACTTCGGCGAGCAGGATATCGCGCGCGACCATCACGTCTTCTGACGATCCAGGAATGCCGCGCAATCCCAGGCGTACGGATTCGGCGCCTTCGTGCATGTCGCCGCCGGCGCTCAAGTGGAGGTCTTCGCAGTGATTGATCACGGGTATGTGGAAGCTGCGCGCGAACTCCATGGCGCGGCGCATCAGTTGCGCGTTCATCACCGGACGGCCGTCGTCGGAGATGGCGACGGCGCCTGCTTGGCGCATGGATCCGATGGCCGCGAGTTCTTCGCCTTTACTGCCGCGGGTGATGGCGCCGATGGGGAATACGTTGACGACCGCGTGCCGGCGTGCTTTTTCGATGATGTAGGTGGTGACCGTCGGGCTGTCGTTCACCGGCGCAGTGTTGGGCATGGGGCAGATGGAGGTGAATCCACCGGCGGCGGCGGCGCGGGCACCACTCTCTATGGTTTCCGAATGCTCAAAGCCGGGCTCGCGCAGATGCACGTGCATGTCGATGAAGCCGGGCGCGACGATCAAACCTGTGGCGTCGAACACTTCCGCGTTGGCGGGCGATAAATTCGGGCCGACACCCTTGATCACGCCGCCTTCGATCCAGACGTCGGCGACGGCATGGTGCCCCGACGCGGGGTCGATCACGCGGCCGTTTTTAATGAGCAGTGCCGGCATTCTGATCTCCACCTAAGACTCGTTCGAGCACTGCCATGCGTACTGAAATTCCGTTCTCCACTTGATTTAGAATTGCCGAGCGTTGCGAATCGGCGACCTCTGACGAGATCTCGCGGCCGCGATTGATGGGCCCGGGGTGCATCACGATGGCATCGGGTTTGGCTAACTTGAGGTGCTCCAGACGCAATCCGTAGAACGGGAAGTATTCGCCGGCGGGGAACGCCGCTTCGTGCTGGCGCTCGAGTTGCACGCGCAGCATCATGATCACGTCTGCATCGCGGATCGCTTCGTCCATGTCGGTAGTCAACGTCACGCCGGGGGCGAGTTGTTTCAATTCAGGAGGCAGGAGGGACGCTGGACCGCACAGCACGATATCGGCTCCATACTTCGCGAGCAGGAACACGTTCGAACGCGCGACGCGGCTGTGCGCGATGTCGCCGATGATGGCGACGCGTAGGCCTTGGAGTTGCTTGCCGCGGTCCAGTATGGTGCGCGCGTCGAGCAGCGCCTGCGTGGGATGCTCATGCGTGCCGTCGCCGGCGTTGATGATGGGAATCCCCAGGTGGCGCTGTAAAAAGTGCGGCGCGCCGGAGGCAGCGTGACGCATGATGATGGCGTCGGGGCGCATCGCTCCCAGCGTGTTCAGCGTGTCGACTAGCGATTCGCCCTTCGCAACGCTAGAAGCTTGCGCGGTGATTGAAATCGCGTCGGCGCCGAGGCCTTTCGCGGCCAGCTCGAAGCTGGTGCGGGTGCGGGTGGAGTTCTCAAAGAACAAATTCACGACCATGCGGCCCTTCAACAAATCGAATTTGCGGAAGCGCTGCCCGGGGCCCACTTGGAAATGGCGCGCGCGGTCGAGGATGGCCTGCACCTCGTCGCGCGTTAAGTCTTCAATCCCCAAGAGGCCTTTCATGGCCCTTTTAGTCAACCCTCTCCACCATCAATACTTTTTCCATGCCGTCGATTTCGTTGAATTTTACTTCGATGATTTCGTTGGATGAAGTCTGCACTGTGCGGCCGATGTAGCGGGCTTCGATGGGTAGTTCACGCCAGCCGCGATCGATCAGCACTAGAAGTTGCACACGGGACGGGCGTCCTTGGTCGAACAACGCATCCAGCGCTGCGCGGATGGTGCGGCCGGTGTAAAGCACGTCGTCCATCAGGATCACGTCCATGCCGGTGACCGAAAACGAGATTTCGGTGGAGTTCAGGACGGGCTGCTGCGAAACCGTTGACAGGTCGTCACGGTAGAGGTTAATGTCGAGTATTCCTACGGGAACCTTGCGGTGCTCCAGAGCTTCGATTTTTTCAGCCAGGCGCTGGGCCAAAGGCACGCCGCGGCGGCGGATGCCGATGAAGGCCAACTTTGCCAGATCTTCGGTGCGCTCCAGAATTTCATGCGCCAGCCGGACCAGGGTGCGGTCGATTTCAGACGCGCTCATCAGTTGGGATTTTTCGCGGGTAACAGCCATAGAGGGGGTAAACGCTCCAGAGTAGCACACCGTCGCATCCCCTACAATGAGACAGACACATGACTCGTTCCGGTATCGTTGCCACGCTTATGTTCATGAGTGGCGTTCCGGCATTCTGCGCGGAATTAGAATTACGCTATGCCGCGATCGAGCGCGTGATTGCCGATCAGCTTTTTTCTCAGGAGGGCCGGCTGTACGTTCGCGGCAGCAAGGCCACCAAGTGCAAGTTCGCGTATCTGGAATCGCCGCACGTCGGGGCGATGGACGGGCGCTTACGGGTGACCGGGCGCTTCAGCGGACGCACGGCGCTCGATATGTTTGGCGGCTGCGTGGGACTGGGCGATTCCTTCGATTTCACGTTAGTCGCAGTGCCGGTGGTGAAGAATGGGGCGCTGGCGTTCAACGAAGTGAATGTTTCGACGCCGCGCGATTCCTTCTACATCCGGCGCGTGCGGCAGGCCTTGACCGGCAGTTTCTCACACGACTTCAAGATTGAAGTTCGCGATCAGGCGCGTCATCTGTTGGAACAGGGGCCGCCGCCCGGCGCCGCGAAACCGTTGTATCAGGAAGAGCTGGCCAGCTTCGATTTGCGCGACGTCAGGGTGCAGCCCGATGCGGTGGTACTGGTGATGGATTTCCGCTTAGTGGTCAAATAGAAAGAACCCCTTTATGCAGCCAGTAAATCTAGGAGTCATCGGACTCGGCAACGTCGGCTCCGGTACGCTCGACATCCTTGCGGAAAATGCCGATCAAATCGCGCTCAAGTTGGGCTTCCCTTTGCGCGTGGCTGCGGTGTGCAGCCGCAACGTTGCGACCAAGAAGATTCCGGCGGCGTTAGGCTCGCCGCTGCAGACGACGAATTGGCGCGAGGTGGTGGACCATCCCGATATTCAGATCATCGCGGAACTCATCGGGGGCACGGGCGTGGCGCGCGAGGTGATCGAGGCTGCGGCAGCCAAGGGCAAGTCGGTAGTGACGGCCAACAAGGAATTGATGGCGCTCTGCGGCGCGGAATTGTGGGACCGGGCCATTGCGTCGAATATTAATCTGGCGATGGAGGCGAGCGTCGCGGGAGGCATTCCGATTCACGCCGTGTTGCGCGAGGGAATCTCCGGCGACCGCGTCACGACACTGTACGGGATTTTGAACGGGACTTGTAATTACATTCTTACGGAAATCGAACAGCGCGGCGCGGATTTCGCGCAGGTGTTGGCGGAGGCGCAGGCGGCGGGTTACGCGGAGGCCGATCCTTCCGCCGACGTGGATGGCTTCGACGCGCGGTCGAAGCTGGCGATTCTATCGGCGCTGGCTTTCGGCGAGCGTATCGTGCCGTCGGATATTTACACGGAGGGCATTCGCCGCATCGCGCCGATTGATTTCGGGTACGCTCACATGCTGCGTCACACGATTCGTCTGGTGTGCACGGCGAAGCAAACGCCCGCGGGGCTGCTGCTGTCGGTGCGGCCGTCGCTGATTCCGCAGTCGACGATTCTGGCGAGCGTTCGCGGCGCTTATAACGCGGTCTGGGTGCGTGGGAAATACGGCGCGGACACGTTTTATTACGGGCGCGGGGCAGGGGCGCATCCGACGGGGGTCGCGGTGGTGAGCGATTTGATGCGGGTGGCGCGCGAGATTCGGTCAGGCAGTCCGGAGCGGGTATCGCCGTTTGCGCATGCGCGGCTGGGCGAGTATTGTCCCATTCCGATCACGCTGAATCGCGCGGCTTACTACCTGCGATTCCGCGTGAAGGACCGGCCGGGGATCATCGCGCAGTTGGCGGCGGCGCTGGCGGCGGAGAAGATTTCGATCGAAGCGGTGCTGCAATTGCCGGATGAAAACGCAGAAAACCTGCCTTTCGTGATTACAGTGGAACCGGCGAGTGAGGCGTCGATCCGGGCGGCGCTGGCGCGGATGGAGCAGCTCGATTTCTTCATCGAGCCGCCGCTGGCGATGCCGATGGAAGCGTCGCTTTAAATCGGTTCCGAAGTGTAATAATCCCGTTTTGGGGCAATAATCAGGCTCCGTCCCTATTTATTTTGGAAGAAGTTTATGGGGGTTAAGGTGGTGATTCGCCACTGCTTACCGCGGCGCTCCAGGGTGCATTTGACGATGCGCCTGCGGGTCTGTTGATTGCCGTTGACGGCGTTTTTTTCGGAAGTGACGAGAAGCCAATCCAGGGAGACGGTTCGTTTTTCGTCGGTGCCTTCATCGGTGACGACTTCGATGGTCGAGCCCACTTCGTAGGCCGCCAGCAGCCCTTCGATGTTTCCGCGGAAGGCGGCATAGTCGGGCATGTTGCGGTCGAAATGGTCGAGGAACGCGGCGGAGTCGTCGTTGGTCAAGGAGTCGGCTGCCGCGCTGAAGACGTTCAGCACATCGGCGGAGGAATCCGCTAACGCGACCATCGAAATGAGCAGCAACGCGGTACGCATGTCAGGTCCGGTAACTGGCGTTGATGTTGATGTACTCTTTGGTGAAGTCGCAGGTCCAGAAGCGCGCGCGGCCGCGGCCGGTTCCGCGAATGGCGAAGCGGATGGAGCAGTCGGGCAGGTCGAGCTTGCTTTTCAACTCATCCTCGGAGAAATCGGCGGCGAGTCCGCGGCGGCACACCGGGATGCTTTGCATGTCGATGTCTACCTTGCGAGGGTCGAAGGCGACTCCGGCGTAACCGGCGGCGCAGAGAATGCGGCCCCAGTTGGGATCAGAACCGGCGATGGCGGTCTTCACTAGCGGCGAGTTCGCGATGGAGCGGGCGATTTGCTCGGCGGCTCTTTCGCTGGCGGCACCTTCGACGTCGATGGTTACTAGTTTGCGGGCTCCTTCGCCGTCGCGGGCGATTTGGCGTGCTAGCGATTCGAGCACTTCCGTGAGCGCGGCTTCGAAAGCTTTGGCGGTGGGCGTCACGCCGGAGGCTCCATTGGCCAGGACGGCTACGGTGTCGTTCGTTGAAGTGTCGCCATCGACGGAGATGCGGTTGTAACTGTGTGCTACGGCACGCTTGAGGGCTGCGCGCAGCAGGGAGGGCGTGACCACGGCATCAGTTACGACGAAGCCCAGAGTCGTCGCCATATTCGGTTGGATCATGCCGGAGCCTTTGGTCATGCCGGCAATCCGCGCGCCTTTCATTTCAGCGAAGGCGGTCTTGGGAACTAAGTCGGTGGTCAAGATAGCTGACGCAACTGTGTCGAAGTTCGCGGCGTCTAGCTTTGCGATTAGGCCCGGGAGGGCGTTGACGACCTTGCTGCCGTCCATTTCGACGCCGATCACGCCGGTGGATGCGGGCAGAATGGATTCGGGCTTGACGCCGAGCGCTTTCGCGGTCGCGCGGACGGTGGCGGACGCTACCTGATCCCCCGCGCGAGTGGCGCAGTTGGCGTTCCCGGCATTGACCAGGATCGCGCTGGCCATCCCGCGGGACGCCGATAAATTCTTGCGCGCCAGCACGACCGGCGCTGCCGCCACGCGATTCTGCGTGAATACGGCGGCGGCTACGGCCGGGGTGTCCGACACGATCAACGCAAGGTCGTCCTTTGCCACTTTGCGCAGCCCACAGTAAACGGCCGCGTAACGGAATCCTTGTGGGAGACTCACGCCAACACCTCATCACCGTTCAACGGAAAACCATTCAAAAACGCGGTCACCGGCATTCTCTTCTTTCCCTCCAACTGGATTTCCCGCAACTCGATCGATTCACCTTGCCCGCATCCGGCGTAGAGCTTGTGATGGGCGGGGCGCAGCGTTCCCGGTGACAATTTCATTTCGCCAACGGCCGCGTTCCAAATTTGCAAACGCTGTCCGCGCAGGAAGCCGTAGCCACCGGGCCAGGGTTCGAATCCGCGAATCCGATTCAGGATTTCCTGCGCCGAAAGCTGCCAGTCGATCTTGCCGTCTTCCTTTTTCAGAATCGGCGCGTAGGTGGCTTGCGAATCATCCTGCGGCTCGGGCCGGATGGTCCCGAGCTCGGCCAGCGTGCGCACTAACAGCTCCGCTCCCGCTACCGCTAGACGCTGGCCCAACTCGACGGCGTTTTCTTCAGGGCCGATGGCGGTCTCCCACTTGAGCAGCATGTCGCCGGTGTCGAGGCCCTCGTTGATGCGCATGGTGGTGACGCCGGTGCGCGATTCGCCGCGAGCGATGGCCCACTGGATCGGCGCCGCGCCGCGGTACTTGGGCAGCAGGGACGCGTGCACGTTGATGATGCCTTGCGGCGGGATGTCGAGGATCGTCTTGGGGATGATCTGGCCGTAGCCGACCACTATCATCGCCTCCGGCGCCAGCGCGCGCAGTTGTTCGACGATTTCCGGACGCCGTACGCGTTCCGGTTGATGCACGGGGAGTCCCAGGCGCAGCGCCGCTTCTTTCACGGGAGGCATGGCGTCCTTGTGACCGCGGCCCTTGGGGCGGTCGGGTTGGGTGAAGACGGCGATCACGTCGTGGCCGGCTGCGATGGTGCGCTCCAGGCTGGGGACGGCGAACGAAGGCGTGCCCATAAACACCAGCTTCACGGCTTTTCTAATCCCACTCGCCGGCTTTTTGCAGCTTGCGGACCTTGCGCCGGATCAGGTCTCTTTTCAGGGCGCTAATATGATTTATATAAAGTTTCCCATTAAGGTGATCTGTCTCATGCAGGAACGCGCGCGCCAGCAATTCATCGCCGGTCATTTCGAATTCCTTGCCATGGACATCCTGGGCGCGGACGGTCACTTTCAGTGGCCGGGTCACCTGCTCGCGGAAGGTGGGCAGGCTCAGGCAGCCCTCTTCGCTTTTGTGTGAGCCTTCGGTTTTGACGATCTCGGGGTTGATCAGAACGATCTTCTGTTTGGGGTCTTCGCCGGTGGTGATGTCGATCACTGCCAGGCGCTTGCCGACGCCGATCTGGGGCGCGGCCAGGCCGACCCCTTTGGCGGCGTACATCGATTCGAACATGTCGTCGACCAGCTTATGAAGTTCGGGAGTATCGAACTCCGTGATATCTTCGCCGCGTTTTTCGAGTACGGGGTTGCCGTACTTCACGATGGGATAAATCATGCTTAGAAGTTCTTTACCTGTTCCAAATATCCTTGGTAGTTGCGCTTGGTCTCGGCGAGCGAATCGCCGCCGAATTTTTCGATCATCGCCGAGGCGAGCACTAGCGCGACCATGGCTTCGCCGATGACTCCGGCGGCGGGAACTACTGCGATGTCGCTGCGCTCGTATGCCGCGAGAGCCGAGTCGCGGGTGGCGAGGTCCACACTTTCTAGCGGACGCCGCAGCGTCGAGATGGGCTTCAGCATTCCACGCACGAGGACGTCCTGGCCGTTGGTCATGCCGCCTTCGAGGCCGCCGGCGCGATTGGCTCCGCGGGTGAACTCGTGCTTTTCGCGGCTGTAGTGGATAGTATCCTGCACCTTGGAGCCGAAGGCCGCCGCGCCTTCGGCAGCGTAGCCGACTTCGACGCCCTTCACCGCCTGCATGGAGACTATCGCCTGAGCGAGTCTGCCGTCGAGGCGCGTGTCCCAGGCGATGTGCGAACCTAACCCGGGCGGCACGCCGCGCGCGACTACTTCGAAAACGCCTCCGACAGTGTCCCCGGTTTTATACGCCTGATCGACCACGGCTTTCATGCGCTTTTCGGCTTCCGGGTCGACGCATCCTAGGAGAACTTCGTCCCGCTGACTAAGAGCGACCAATTCTTCCCACGATGCCGGGCGCTCGAGTTTGGCTTCACCGACGGCGATCACGTGGCTAAGTACGCCTATGCCGAACTCTACGAGAAACGACTTAGCCAGTGCGCCGATGGCGACGCGGGCTGTGGTTTCGCGCGCGCTGGCACGTTCCAAAATATACCGGGCGTCGTGAAAATTGTACTTGATGGCGCCTGCTAGATCGGCGTGTCCGGGACGCGGACGCGTCACAGGTTTCTTGTGATCT
>Ga0265314_10000962_pt1 | contig 33827 bp, 28 predicted proteins | sample 4126metaG_FD_203106 | JGI IMG/M metagenome (GOLD analysis project Ga0265314, IMG submission 203106) | Rhizosphere microbial communities from Carex aquatilis grown in University of Washington, Seatle, WA, United States - 4-1-26 metaG | ecosystem: Host-associated > Plants > Roots > Rhizosphere >...
TCTTCGCTCATCAGCCGTCCGGCATATCGCAGCGCTTCCATGGCGCCGGCTTCGCGCTGCGGCAGCGGGAAGATATTGAAAAACAGCGACGACAAGAAAAAGTTCAGGCCGCTGGTGAATCTCTGCCAGCGCGAGAAATTGTCTGGATGGAAATGCCCCGCGAAGAATTCTCGTGATGCCGCGATCGCGACACGCCGGCGCAAGCGATAGGGCAGCGCCATGAGAATCGACGGACCGTCGAAGTGGCTCTGGTGATTCGACGCGAAGATCACGGGAGCGTCTCCGTGTTCCAGTACGTGTTCCAGATTCTCGCGCCCCTCGACCCGCAACCACGCGAACGCGCGGGCGAGCGGCAGGATCACCAGCGCCAGGCCGATATCGCGCACGAGAGAAGCGATCCGCGACCGCGGCCAACTCGGAATATCCGGCACCGGGGCCGCTGCCACCGCGGGACGTTCGCGGATCGAGCCCAGGTCGCCGACAGTTCGCGCGGCCTGAAAATCCTGCTCGTTTACGCCCAACTGGATCATCATTTCGACTCGTTCCAGAGAACTGAGGCCCAACTCTTCGAGTGTGGTGTCCGGCGTGACTGTTCGCCCGTGCGCGTACTGAGCCATCAGTTGCTCGATCGAGCTGCCTGTTCGTGCCGGTTCGGCATGCTCCCGATGGACTCCGGAGTTCACCCACTGCCAGATCGCCGCGCGCTTCAGCTTGCCTGTGCCTTCGGTACGCGGCAGTTCGCGCTCCGGCCAAAGGCTCATACCCTGGATGCGTTGATGATCTTCGAGTTTGCTGTTGGCGTCGCGCACAATCGCATCCGCGTCGGCTCCTGGATCGAGCACCAGCACCGCATGAACACGATCTTTCCCGACGGCTGCGGATTCCTTGACGCCGGGGATCTCGTCCAACACGCGCTCGACATCCTCCGGAAAAACATTCAAGCCTTCCGGCGTGACGATCATTTCCTTCTTGCGGCCTTTGACCGAAAGCCTGCCTTCGGCGTCGAATGCACCGATGTCGCCAGTGTGCAGCCAGCCGCCTTCTGAGGATTCGGCAGCGACGCCGTAATAGCCGGAGCTGACGTTTTCGCCGCGTACCAGAATTTCACCGTCGGACGCGATCTTCACTTCCACCCCGCCAATCGGCGTTCCCACCGTGCCCCGGCGCGCGTGGAACGGATGATTCAGCGTCACGATCGGAGCGGTTTCGGTCAGCCCGTAGCCTTGGATGGTCAGAAACCCCAGGTGCGACCAGAACTCTTCCACATCCGGTGCGAGCGGTGCGGCGCCCACCACGAACGCCCAAAACTTCCACCCGAACAGGCGATGAATGCGGCGATAATGCCACCAGCGTCGCGGCCATCCCGTACCCTTGGGCAAATCCGTGGCGGCCTCGGGGAATTGCCGCAGGACATACTCGCGCAGGATCTCGAGAATCTTCGGCACCGACACCAGTACGGAGATCCGGCGCGAGCGAATCTGGCGGACGATCTCTTCCGGGCTGTATCCCCGCATGAACACCACCACGCCCGGCAGCATCGGCGGGATGAACGTCGCCATGGCCTGTCCAAACATGTGGCTCAACGGCAAAAGGTTCAGGAAGCGCAGAGGGAAGAACGGTCCCCCGAAGCGCCGGTACTTCCGAATCTCGGTTTCTACGGGCACGATGTTGGCGAGGATGTTGCGATGCGTGATGATCACGCCCTTGGGATCCGCCGTGGCTCCGGAGGTGAATACGATTTCGGCCACGTCATCGCGCGTGACGTTTTCGGCGGAGACCGCACGCGTGTCCGACCAATCGACTTCGGCGAGCGGCCAGGGTCGAGGTTCAGCACCCTCGGGCCACACGACTTCGTCTCCGATCCAGACGATGCGGGCTTCCACCTTATCGCGGATGCGCAAGAGAAATGCGGCGGAGGCGCGGTAATCCACAGGAACTACGATCGCTCCCACCAGCAGGCAAGCCCAGAATGCCCCGATCCACTCAGGCCGATTTTCACTCCAGATGACGACTTTGTCGCCTTTGCGGACGCCAGCTTCACGGAGCGTGACAGCTAAACCACGCGCGGCTTGGGCAGTTTGACGATATGTTCGCTGCTCGATGCGGAAGCCGTCGTCATAGACCAGGAAGGGATCGGGCAGCTCGGCAAAGTCCGCGAAGAAATCGAGCAGCGTGGCGCGCTTCACGCTGTTATTATGACGGCTATCGCTGGGGAACCCGCGATGTTAAAGCTGAAGGTTGTTGTAGTCGGCATGGGAGCCGATCCAGGTCCAAGTAATTTCCCCGGATTCCATCTGACCGATGGCGCGATATCGATCGCCGATTCGCACTGTATAGAGATCATCCGTGCCTTGGAGTTTTCGAAAGCGAAGAGAGGGATGCTGTGGATCGTGGAGCCAGAGATGATAGTTTTTCCCAGCGAGCTTTCGTGCCTCCGGAGGGAGCGCCGAGAAGAGTTGCCAGAACCTAGGTGTGGTATTCGACTTCACCGGTAGATCTCGCTTCTTTTGGATTGCTCGACTTGGGTCTATCCTCAATTAGGTTCGGTCTATTGAGCTACAGTTCTCGTCATTCGCCGTCCATCCAATTGTTCTCTCTTGCAATTGACACAAAGTCTGGAGCGACAACGTACGATTTGGTCACCTCGCCAGACGTGGATTCGTTGTCGATTTTAAACACAGCACGCGCAGGTATACCGATCGCTGCAGCCTGCTTTGAGATGCCACTCAGGACCCCAGCTAGTTGCTGGTTAGACTTCATGCCGAGCTCGCCACACAGATTTTCGGCCTGAAGGCTGTCATGCGTGAGCAACAATTTCAGTACTTTGCGTTGGGGCTGCCCAAGGGACTCCACAAACTTCCAGAACAGCTGGGAGTCCCAAGGGCTTTTCTGCCGCATGCTGTAAGATCCCCTGTCAGTTTCAGCGGCAATGAACCGTAACATCTCCTGAGCTTCGCGAGCGTCGGAGCAAAATACGGACGCGCCCTTGTATTCGATGCGTATCATAACGCCACCAAGTGTTACTTTACTACGCTTATAAGCGTTCCGCAAGGCGAAAATCGAAGTATTTCACGCCCTAGTGCTATTCTCGAATCGTGGCGACCGTCGAGGACATTGAAAACGCGATCACCAAGCTAAGTCCTGAAGACTACGCCCGCTTCCTTGAATGGTTTCGGGAGCGCGACCAGCAAGTCTGGGACGAGCAAATGGATCGCGACGGGGCAGCCGGAAAACTCGATTTTCTCCGCCAGGAAGCTCGAGAAGCCAGGAAGTCCGGACTCGTTCGCGATTGGCCTCCCTCTGACTAGCGCGATCTCAGCACCCTTCTCCACTTTCGTCTCCGATTTTTGGTATCTTCAATGACGCCCGGTATCCTCTGCCGGCTGTGAGCGCCATGACTGAATCCATTACAGTAAACATCAACGGCACTACCTATTCCAACGACGTAGAGCCGAGACTTCTCCTGATTCACTACCTGCGCGAGGTCGTCGGACTCACCGGTCCGCACATCGGCTGCGAGACCTCGCTATGCGGCGCCTGCACCGTCGAGCTGAACGGCAAGGCCGTCAAAAGCTGCGCCGTCTTTGCGATCCAGTGCGATGGCGCCAAGATCCTGACCATCGAAGGGATGGCCGCCGACGGCAAGCTGCACAAGATTCAGGAAGCCTTCTGGAACGAGCATGGTCTGCAATGTGGTTTCTGCACGCCGGGCATGATCATGACCACCAAGCAGATCCTCGATCGCAACCCGAATCCTACCGATCAGGAGATCCGGCACGGCCTGGACGGCAATCTGTGCCGCTGCACCGGATACCAGCACATCGTGAATGCGGTCAGAGCGGCTGCTAAGGCCGCAGGAGCATAGACTATGGCCACCACCACGATTACCAAGACCGAAAAGCTGGTCGGCAAGCGCATTCGCCGCCGCGAGGATCCGCGCCTCATCACCGGCACCGCCACCTACGTCGACGACATCAAGATGCCCGGCATGCTCTACGCCGCGATCTTGCGAAGTCCGCACGCGGCCGCCAGGATCCGTTCCATCGACATCAGCAAGGCCAAGGCGCTGAAGGGCGTTCACGCGGTGTTTGTTGGAGAAGACACCAAGGACGCCGGCGCGGTCCCCTGTGCCACTTCGCTGCCAGGGCTGCGGGTTCCGCATCATAACGTGCTGGCGATCGATCGCGTCTATCTCGTCGGTCACCCCGTAGCCGTGGTCGTCGCCACCGACCGTTACATTGCGCGCGACGGCGTCGAATTGATCGAAGTCGATTACGAAGTCGAGGACGCCGTAGCCGATCCCGAGAAGGCCCTCGCTCCCGGGGCCCATGCGGTGCATCCGCAGTGGCCGGACAATGTCGCCTTCACGTTTCATCAGGAAGGCGGCGATGTAGCCAAAGCGTTCGCCGAGGCCGACGTGATCGTCAAGCAGCGCATCGTCAGCCAGCGGCTGATTCCGAATTCCATGGAAACGCGCGGCGTGGTAGCGGACTGGCGCTCGGCGGATCGCACCATGAACCTGTACACCTCCACCCAGGCCCCGCACTTGGTGCGCTCGCTGGTCGCGCAGATTCTAGGGCTGGAAGAGAACCGGTTCCGCGTGGTGGCTCCCGAGGTCGGAGGAGGCTTCGGTGCCAAGATCCAGACCTACGCCGAGGAAATCCTGCTCGCGTGGATTTCCATGAAGCTGCAGAAACCGGTGAAGTGGATCGAATCGCGCCGGGAAAATTTCCTGTGCACCATTCACGGGCGCGGCCACGTGGACTTCTACGAGATCGCCGCGAAACGCGACGGCACCATCTTGGGGATCAAGCTCAAGCTCATCCAGGATCTCGGCGCGTATTTCACCATATTGACTCCCGGCATTCCCACGCTTAGCGTGCTGATGATGCCGGGCTTGTACCGCACGCCCAACATCTCGGCCGATATCGTGGGTGCGTTCACTAATTGCACGCCCACCGACGCGTATCGCGGTGCGGGGCGTCCGGAGGCCACTCACGGCATCGAACGTATGGTGGATATGTTGGCGGCCGAGCTCAAGATGGATCCCGCCGAGATCCGCCTGAAGAATTTCGTGCGCAATGAGGAGTTTCCTTTCCCCACGGCGACCGGCCTGGTCTACGATACGGGCGACTACTCCGCGCCCCTCAAGAAGGCCATGGAGATGGCCGGTTACGACAAGCTTCGCAAGGAGCAAATCGAGGCGCGCAAGCAGGGCAAGTACATGGGCATCGGGCTGTGCGCGTATGGCGAGATTTGCGCGTTCGGTCCCTCCCCGGCAACTCCTGCGGGTGGCTGGGAAAGCGCCACTGTGAAGATCGAGCCGTCGGGCCAGGTCACCGTTCTGACTGGGATTTCCCCGCACGGCCAAGGTGAAGAGACCACGTTCGCGCAGATCACCGGCGACGAGCTGGGAGTCGGCATCGACGACGTGCTGGTCTTGCACGGCGATACATCGATGGTGCCGTACGGCATCGGAACTTTCGGCAGCCGTTCCACTGCGGTCGGCGGCACGGCTTTGTACTACGCCTTGCAGGATCTGAAGGCCAAGGTCAAGAAGTTCGGCGCCATGCTGCTCGAATCCGAAGACGTGACTCTGGCCGACGGCAAGTGCACCGACAACAAGACCGGCAAATCGGTCGGGTTCAAAGAAATCGCGGCTGCTGCATATCGGGCGATGAAGCTGCCTCCCAACACCGAGCCCGGTCTGGTCGCGACCCACTTCTGGGAGCCGCCGAACTTCACCTTCCCCTTCGGCGCGCACCTTGTTGTTACGGAAGTGAACGGCGAAACGGGCGATGTCGCCATCAAGCGTTACATCGCCGTGGATGACTGCGGCAACATTTTGAATCCGCTGATCGTCGACGGTCAGGTGCACGGCGGCGTGGCGCAAGGTATCGGTCAGGCGCTGTGGGAGCAGGCTGTCTATGACGATAACGGCCAGCTGGTCACCGGCGAGTTCATGGATTACACCATGCCGCGCGCGCACATGATGCCGTGGATCGAAAGCGCCCATACCATCACACCCACGCCGGTAAATCCACTAGGAGTGAAAGGTGTGGGTGAAGCCGGGACCATCGGCGCGTCGCCGGCCGTGGTGAATTCGGTGGTGGACGCATTGTCGACGTTGGGAGTGCGTCATCTCGATATGCCACTCACGCCTGAGAAACTCTGGAAATTAATATCGGCCGGGAGGCAAGCATGATCCCCCAACAGTTCGAATACTCCGCTCCCAAAACGTTGGACGAAGCGCTGGGCTTGCTGGCTGAAGGCGCCCGGCCGCTCGCCGGCGGCATGAGCCTCATCCCGATGATGAAGCTCCGCCTGTCAAACCCCGAGCACCTGGTGGACCTGGGGCGCATCAAGGACCTGAGTTACATCCGCGAGCAAGGCACCGTCATCCACATCGGTGCGACCACCACGCATCACGACGTCGAAAGTTCGCCTTTGCTGCGCGGGAAGTGCCCTCTGCTGGCGGAGACAGCTTCCCATATTGGCGATGTTCAGGTGCGCAACATGGGCACCATCGGCGGCAGCACGGCGCATGCCGATCCCTCGGCCGACTATCCGGCCGCGCTGCAGGCGTTGGAAGCGAAGATTATACTGAGAGGCGCCAAGTCGGAACGGACCGTTTTGGCGGACGATTTCTTTGTCGATACGTTCACCACTGCGCTCGAGCCGGGCGAAATCGTGCGCGAGGTCATCGTGCCGGTCGACGGCGACGGGACCGGGACCAGCTACCAGAAGGTGGTCCAGCCGGCCAGCGGATTCGCCATCGTGGGCATCGCGGTGCGTATTCGCAAAAGTGGTGACAAGATCAGCATGGTGCGAATCGGAGTCACGGGTCTTTCGAATCGAGCCTTCCGAGCCACAGCCGCAGAGAAAGCATTGGAAGGCAGAAGCGGAACACCTGCCGAGATCCAAGCCGCCGCGGGATTAGTGGGCCAGGGCGTCGACGCGAACTCCGATCTGCACGCTTCGGCCGATTACCGGCTGCATCTCGCTGCAGTGTACGCGGCGCGAGCATTGGCTGCGGCGATAGGTCGCGTCGGATAACGAGATCGCCTAACGTGAAAATTTCCGGATCGTACTTTCTTCCGCTGCCGCCCGAGCAAGCGTATCAAAGACTCCAGGACCCCACGGTCCTCGCGGGAGCCATGCCAGGCTGCGAGAGCCTCGAAAAGATCGGCGAAGATGAGTACCGCATGAAGATGAAGATGGCGCTGGCGAGCCTCTCTGGCAACTTCGACGGCAAGGTCCGGATCACCGAGCAGAACCCGCCGCAGAGCTTCAAGCTGATGGTGGAAGGCTCCGGCAAAGTCGGCTTCATGAAGGGCGAAGGAAATCTAAAGTTCGCGCCCAAGGATGCCGGTACCGAAGTCTCTTACGAAGGCGATGTGCAGGTCGGTGGAACCATCGCGGCGGTGGGACAACGCCTGATCGATGGCACCGCCAAGATGATGATCAAGCGGTTTTTCGATAAAGTGGCAGCGTGATCGCGAGCACGGCAACCAGCAGAAGGCCCAGTCCTAGAAATACGCGTGTGAGCTGGACCTCCGAGCCGCCATCGTAGACTAGCCGTAGCTGCACCGGGCCGCGCTTCACCGGCTCGACGTAGCTCATCCCCAGCGGGTCCACGTTCACTGGAAGAACAATGCCATCCTCGATCGCTTTCCAGCCCGCATCATGGCTGATCTGGAGAAAGATCACCTGGCCCGCGCTGGTTTCAGTGTCGATCACGGCCTCGTGGCGGTTCACCCATCGAAAGGTTGCGGCGGGCATGGCTGGATCTTCGAGAGCCGTTACAAAGGGTTGAATCGGCTCGATGATCAGTCCGTTCTCTGGCGCGCGCGGAGTCACGGCGGACTTGGGGATTACGCGAACCGGATCGGTCGACTTGCGCGGCACTCGATAGATAACGTTTTCACCCTGCCGCCAGAGCTCCGGAAGAACGCCGTCGAATTTCTTCCAGTTCCAGTACGGCTTGAAGAATTCGGTGCTGTTCGGCCCGGTCACGCCGATGGCGTTCGCGCCGTACGCACGCAGCCATAGAAGCGAGATCTCGGCATCGCGCGCGCCCGCGTTTTGGCCGGTGTAAATCGTGTACACCGCAATGCGATACTCCTGATTCGGTATGCCCTGGTCGCAGCAACCATTCATTTGGGGCACTTCCGTGAACATGTTCATCCACAGGGAGACGTTTCCGGGAGCAAATACTCGCTGGTTGCCGAGATTCGCTTCGAACGCCTTGGCCATCTGGTACTCGATAGTGGACGTGATCTCGATGGGCTCCGTCAGGCGCTGCGCATAGCGCGCGTAGTGCACCATTTGCCGGGCCCCGATTCCGACCAGCAGCACTGCAGCGACGATTTGGATGCGCGTCGGCAGCTTGCGCGCACTCCAGATCAATACGTAGGCAACGGTAGCGGCGAACGCCATTTCGAACTCGACCTGGAACCGATTCGGTTGCGGTAGCAAGCGCCATCCAAACCACTCGCGGCCCATCGAGACAGCGCCTGTAATCAGCGCGAAGAAGGCGAAGAATCGGAGCCAACGATTTGCGTCTGTTCGCTTAAAAATCATCAGAAGAGTCACGCAGGCGGCGGCCAAAATGCACCCAGGCCAGACCTGAGTGGCGCCGAAAGAAGTGCCGTCGGATTGCTGCGCGTTTCTTACAACCCCAGCGATGACCGACGGCGGCAGCCAGGGCGATGCGATCAGGTACGCGGCGACTCCCGTTCCCACGAGAACCGCCCATTGCATCGCCTTGAATAAACCGACTTGCGACAGACAGTAGGCCAGCACCGCCATGCTCAGGCCCATCGATCCTGGCCAATTCGTAAGCGGGATCGCCGCCAGCGCGAACGGTGCTATCGCGATCCATACTCGATTCCTCAGCGACACCGCACCGTGCAGCGCCAGAATCACCGCGGGGATCATCGCCACCGCGCTGATGTGGGGGCCCTCGCCGTAATGCACGAGTATTTGGTATCGCCGCGGCGACAGCCAGCCAACAGCATCCGCCCGAATCAATGGGACCAGGAAACAAGTCGGCGAGATCAGCGAGTAGAACAAAGCCGCAAGGAGTGCTTGAGTTCGGTCTCTGTTGGCCGCGTAACACAGCCAGAACAGCGTCAGCGCACCTGCGCTATAGGTGATGGCAGTAAGAAAATGATACGCGTGTTGCGGAGTCCACCGGAACAGGGTCGACAGTCCCGCCACCGTGAAATGGAATCCCGGCTGATACACTTTTTCGAACGGCATCCCGTTGAACCACAGCGGAAACCATGTCAGATCGGACCAGTTGGCAGCCGCCCAGCGGGCGATCGACATATAAGAGCCTTCGATCGACTCCATCCGCTGGCTGAACTCGAGAGCAAAGAGATTCCTGCACACGTAAGCGTTGATCGCCAAGATCACCGCGACATATGCCGATAGTATGGTGAACCGCCGCGACGTTTTCATTTATTCAAACGAAAGACGATTCCATTTATTCAACCGAGAGTGCAATCACCGCCGTGGGATTGCCGGCGTCCTTGAACCACATGACGCCTTCCCAAACCAGGTCGACCTCGATCTCGTACTTGCCGGGGGCGGTCGGGGCAGTGACGGACATGCGCAACACGCAGTGTTCTCCTGGCGCCAGAGATGTCGGGAGCCAAACCAGTGGATTATCGTGATCGACGAGATGGTACGACAATCCGAAAACGCCTTCACCGGCGGGGAACACCTCGGTGGAAGTGTTCTCCACGTTCACGTCGATGTCGATGTGCTGGCCAGGCTGAACGCAAATACTCTCAACCGCCGGTGTGAGCCGGGCTCGAATCCCCATCGAACCGAACGGAACAAAGTTCTCCGGAGTCGATGCATACAGATCGATCTGTTCCCGCAGCGGCGCTCCGAGAAGTATCACCGGCGACTTCCATATGCGAACGGTCTTGTATTCGAGGTTCGGAAACTCGCGAAGGAACGCTCCATTCAAATTTAGCGAATTGTCGCGCGGCTTCTGGAACAGAACTTTGTTGTACCCGGCGACCAAAGGGCGCAGCCAGCCTGGATGCCGTAAAGAAAACTCCACGGCGCCCTCGCATACACCGGGATGTTCGGGATTGAAATAGTCGTCGAGTGCGATTAGGCCGCCATCGGCCGACACGTCATGGCAAAGCTTGAGGTCGTGATAGACCTCCTCGGGCGAATGACCTCCGTCGATGTGGATGAAGGTGAATCCCGATCCAAGATCTGCCGGCGTCAATTCGTTCGAAGGGCGCGCGATCACGCGAACAAACGACGGGTCCGGATAGAACTCGCGCATGTTCTTCTCGAATCGTCCGCGGTCTCCGCCGCCTGAGCCGGAGACGTTCTTGTCCTGCTGGTCCTCAAACAGATCGATCGCCGTCAGCTGCTTTCCGGTGCCCCTCAAAGCCGCGATCGCGATCGTCGATAAACCGTGATGCACTCCAATTTCGAGTACATTCCCGCGTTCTTCGGGCGCGAACGCGAGTTGATTGTACTTCATAAACAGCAACGCCGCGTCGTATGAAAACCATCCTTCGATGCGATGGAAGGCTTGCAGGTAGCGCTGGAGAAAGCTCGCCTGCATTAGAGCGGGATGTTGCCGTGCTTCTTGCGCGGCATGGTATCCACCTTGTTGGCGAGCATTCGCAACGCCCGGATCACCATCGGCCGGGTTTGATGCGGCTCGATCACGTCGTCGATGAATCCATGCTCGGCGGCAACGAATGGGTTCGCGAAGCGCTCCTGAAGCTCCTGAGTTTTGGCGCGCCGCTCCGCCTCGGGCAACGAACGATACAAGATATTTACGGCGCCTTCGGCTCCCATGACCGCGATCTCAGCCGTGGGCCACGCCAGATTCACGTCGCACCGCAGATGCTTCGATCCCATCACGCAATACGCCCCTCCGTAGGCTTTGCGGGTGATCACCGTGATCTTAGGTACGGTCGCTTCGGCATAGGCGTACAGCAGTTTCGCTCCGTGCCGTATGATGCCGCCGAACTCCTGGGCGGTGCCAGGCAGGAATCCGGGTACGTCCTCGAAAGTCAGGATCGGAATGTTGAAAGCGTCGCAGAAGCGGACGAAGCGGGCACCCTTGATGGATGAATCGATATCCAGGCACCCGGCCAAATGCTCAGGCTGATTCGCGACGATTCCCACGGTACGTCCATCCATTCGGGCGAAGCCGATGACGATATTAGGCGCCCAGCGTTCCTGGACCTCGAAGAACTTACCGTCGTCGACCACGCGGTGAATCACGTCCTTGATGTTGTAGGGAAGATTCGATGCGGCCGGCACCACGGAATCCAGGCCCATGTCCTCTCGATCCGCTGGATCGCCGCTGTTGCGATAAGGTGTTTCGTCGCGATTGTTCTGCGGCAAGTAACTGAGCAGCTCGCGAATCATCTGGAGGCATTCGGCATCGCCGTGCGCCAGGAAATGCGCGACACCACTTGTAGTGTTGTGCGTCACCGCGCCGCCGAGCTGCTCCTTAGTGACGTCTTCATGGGTAACAGTCTTGATTACGTCGGGCCCCGTGATGAACATGTAACTGCTGCCGTCCACCATGAAGGTAAAATCGGTGAGGGCGGGGGAGTAGACCGCACCTCCCGCGCACGGCCCCATGATGGCCGAGATCTGCGGCACCACGCCGCTGCCGAGAGTGTTGCGCAGAAAAATATCCGCGTATCCGGCCAGCGAGAGCACGCCTTCCTGGATGCGCGCGCCGCCGGAATCGTTCAGGCCGATCACCGGCGCGCCGGTCTTCGTCGCCAGATCCATGATTTTGACGATCTTCTTCGCGTTGGTCTCCGAAAGCGACCCTCCGAACACGGTGAAGTCCTGGGCAAAAACATACGCCGTGCGGCCGTGGATCAAGCCGTAGCCGGTGACGAAGCCGTCACCATCGATCACCTGCTCGGCCATGCCGAAATCGTTGCAGCGATGGCGGACGAGCTTGTCGGTTTCGACGAAGCTTCCCTCGTCGAGCAGCAAATCGATACGCTCGCGCGCTGAGAGCTTGCCCTCGGCGTGTTGGCGCTGGCGACGCTCGTCACCGCCTCCGGCTTCGGCACGGGCGTGACGCCGGCGAAGTTCGTCGAGGCGGTCTGACATTTAGGAATTTGCGTTTATCCGCGTTTATTTGCGGCTATTACTCAAACATGTATAGCGGGATGCCCGGCGCCGGCGGAGCGGCTTCCTCGACCGCTGGAGCGCCTTCGCCCGCGGCCACAGGCTGCAGCTGATCCACAGACTGCATCTGGCGGCAGTAGATGCCGTGCTCGTCCAGGTAGACCTCGAACTCGGCGGGCCGAGCCAGGGAACCTTGGATCAGAGCCTCGCTGAGCGGATCCTCGATGTACTTCTGAAGAGCCCTGCGCAGGGGCCGCGCGCCGTAGCTGCGGTCGGTGCAGGTTTTCTCCAGAATGTAGCGGGCGGCATCCTCGCGAATCTTGATCTTGATCTGCTTGGCGACCAGATTCTTGTTGATCTGCTCGGTCAGCAGGTACACGATCTTCAACAGATCGTCGTCCGTCAAGGACGTGAACAGAATAATCTCGTCCAGGCGGTTCAGGAACTCAGGATTGAAGGCCTTCTTGACCTCCGTCATCACCTGATCTTCCACCTTGGCGGCATTCCCGGAGCCCGCCGAGAAGCCCATGGGATTGCGCTTTTCAAGGAACCGCGCGCCCAGGTTCGAAGTCATGATGATGATGGTGTTCTTGAAGTCCACCGTGTTGCCGAGCCCGTCGGTCAACTGGCCGTCTTCAAACACCTGCAGCAGGATGTTGTACACATCCGGGTGCGCCTTCTCGATTTCGTCCAGCAGGATGATGGAGTACGGAGCCCGCTTGACGCGCTCGGTCAGCTGCCCGCCCTCTTCGTAACCCACGTATCCGGGAGGCGATCCGATCAGCTTCGAAACCGAGTGCTTTTCCATGAACTCGGACATATCGAACCGGATGAGCGACTTTTCGCTGCCGAAGAGGAACTCGGCCAGTGCCCTCGCGACTTCGGTTTTGCCGACGCCGGTGGGTCCCAGGAACAGGAACGATCCAGCCGGGCGCTTGGGCGATTTCAATCCCGCACGCGACCGGCGAATCGCACGCGACAGAGCCGAGATCGCTTTTTCCTGGCTGATGATCCGGGTATGCAGTTCCTGTTCGATCCGCAGGAGTTTGGAGACTTCCTCCTCGCGAATCGCGGTCATGGGAATGCCGGTCCAGCGGGCGACCACGTCGTCGATGTCGTCCTTGGTCACCACGCCGGTGGAGGTATCGTCCAGGTTGTACTTCTCGCGCAGTACGCGCAGATCTTCGCGCTTCTTGCGTTCCTCGTCGGAGTAAAAGCGGGCCTTTTCGAACTCGTGATTCGCGATGGCGTTCTCCATGCGATGCACGATGAACTTGATGCTCTTCTGAATGTCGGCGACCTCGCCGGGAAGCGTCGTCTGGCGCAGCTTCACGCGCGCGCCCGCTTCGTCGATGAGATCGATGGCCTTGTCCGGAAGGAAGCGGTCGGGAATGAACCGCGTGGATGCGTGGACAGCGTTCTCGATGGCTTCGTCGGTATAAGCCACGGCATGGAATTTCTCGTAACGTTCCTTGATGCCGAACAGAATCCGCGTGGCGTCCTCTTCATTGGGCGGAGGAACCTTCACGGCCTGGAAGCGGCGTTCGAGCGAGCGATCTTTTTCGATGGACTTGCGATACTCGGCCGGCGTCGTTGCGCCGATGCACTGGATTTCGCCGCGCGACAGCGCCGGCTTCAGGATATTGGCAGCGTCCAGCGAGCCTTCGGCCGATCCCGCGCCGACCAGGGTGTGCAGCTCGTCGATGAAGATGATGGCATTCTGATGCTCCATCAATTCCTTCATGATGGTCTTCAAGCGTTCTTCGAACTGCCCGCGGTACTTGGTGCCCGCGACGATCAAGGAAAGATCCAAGGCAAGGATCCGCTTGTCGGACAGGAACGACGGAACGTCGCCGTCAGCGATGCGCTGGGCTAAGCCTTCGACGATGGCGGTCTTGCCCACGCCGGGCTCGCCGATCAGCACCGGATTGTTCTTGGTGCGGCGGCACAGGATCTGCGTCACGCGCTCCAGTTCGTAGTCCCGCCCGACCAGTGGATCGAGCAGACCGTCCATCGCGGCCTGGGTCAGGTCGCGGCTGAATTCGCTCAGTAAAGAGCTTTCCTTGGGGCGATTGGAAGACATTTTCTCCGAGCTCGATCGAGCGATCTCTTCGCGAACCTGGGTCAGCCGCAGGCCGCGCTCGTGCAAAATATCCGCCGCGAAAGATTTCTCTTCGCGCAGGAGTCCGAGAAGGAGATGCTCTGTTCCAATGTGCTTGTGGTTGAGCCGTTCGGCTTCCTCCGCGCCATACGCAAGCACCCGCTTGCATTCATGGCTGAGGGGAAGATCGACGGAAGTCGACACCTTTTCCCTTAAGGTAGTTTGCGCCTCGATCTGTTTGCGAATGGATTCCACCGCCGCGCTGGAGCGCAAAAAGCGGTTGGTGAGAACTTTGTCTTCCCGCAGCAGTCCCAGCAGCAGATGCTCCGTCTCGATACAGGGGCTGCCGAACTGGCTGGCCTCGTAACGGGCGAAGAAGATGACTCGCCGGGCTTTTTCGGTATAACGTTCAAACATAGTTTCTGCCTTGCTCCGGAGCTCCCTGGTCGTGAACTCCCAGAGGCGCTAAATGCCCGCGTTCCAGATTCAGTGTCCGGTCCGCGCGGCGTGCGAAATTCAAATTGTGGGTGACGTGCAGCGAGGTCAACTGCCGGGACCGATGCAGATCCTGGAGCAGATCCATGATCATCTCGCCGGTCCGGAAGTCGAGATTGCCAGTGGGTTCGTCGGCCAAAAGAACGCGAGGGTCGCCGACCAGCGCGCGGGCCAGTACGACTCGCTGCTGTTCTCCGCCCGAAAGCTCACCCGCACGATGCTCAGCGCGGTTTCGTAAGCCCACTTCATTCAACCTCGCTAATGCGACTGGTTCCGCTTCGTCTCTAGCTTGACCCCGTATCAGCAGCGGCATCATCACATTCTCCACGGCCGTAAACTCGGCCAGCAGAGACTGAATCTGCCACACAAAACCCAATTCCCGGTTGCGGAACTTCGCCAGTTCATCCGCCGGAAGACTGCATATGTTGTTCTGCCCGAAGTATATCGCACCCTTCGTTGGCGTGTCCAGACCTCCGAGCAAGTGGAGCAGCGTGCTCTTGCCTGCGCCGGACTCGCCCACCAGCGCGACCTGCTCGCCCTGGGCGACTTCGAAGTTGAGTTGATCGAAAATGACCAGCTCCGACTCCCCGGATCGGTAGACCTTGGACAGGTCGACGGCCCTCATCGCTATGGAGACTGCTATGGACACCCTACTCCCATTCTACAGGGTCGAAATTTCACCCTTACGATTTGATTACAGGATCTCGCTAAGAGGAAGTTCGACAGAAGGGTTGAGAGTCTTGAGGACGCCTTCGGTAACTTTATGAGTTCTTTCCGAGGGTGTCGCCGAGTAGACCGTCTTGGTGGATGGGTCCAGTACCCAGACGTATGGTACGCCCATCGTCAGGTAGTCGTCGATGCGCTCCTGGATGCGTGGCCAGCGGTCTTCGGGGGAGAGGATTTCGATACAAATAAACGGCGGTTGACGGAGAATCTCTTCGTTCGGCTCGCCGAGGGTCACGCAGATGTCCGGGATACGAAAGCGCGTGGCGCTGACCTGGACGCGCTGTTCCTGGATCACCCAGATACCCAGCTCCTTCTCTCTTGCGCTCAGGAATAGCAGGATGGCCTTTTGCAGCTTGGCATGACTCTTTTCGCCCACGTTTCTTTCGAGGACCTCCCCATCGACGTAGTCGCAGTCAGGGCGATAACTCGTCCTGAGGTACTCTTCGACGGAGATCAGCGTCCGCGAGGCCATAGATTCAAGTTATCACGGCGCACACCGCCTAAGGTTCAGATGGTTCCTGGAGCGAAAGGCTGCAGGAAAAGACTGTCATTGAATGAAGTGGGGTCGATACCCACGTCCCGGCAGACGGCTTTGAATAAATCAATCAGGCGGTCATTGGCATTAGTCGTGTTGAGCGCAGCTTTGTATGCGATCAGCGCGCTTGACACGTCCTTCGAACCCGAGAAAACCACCATCACCTCATTCAGGCCTTCGAAGAAACGCGAGCGGTGTTCACCCAACGGCTTGTCGCTGACCGCAGCGCGGCTACCCGCGATTTTCCGCAGTACATCGAGCTTGATGCGATGAATTTCAAAGGCCTGGCGCTCCGTCTCCAAGAGCCGAGCAAGATGCTGACGCTCCTTTTCTAATTGCTGTGTAAGCGCGGCACGTTCGTTCTCCAGTTTTCGCCCATGCCAAATCGACAGAAGCTGAGCGCCGATTGCGCCAAACAAACCCGAGACGAGAGCTAAGATGACGTCACGATAAGTCATAACGACTGAAGGATACAACCTTTCACTTCACGACGATGTTGACCAGCTTATCCGGCACCACAATCACCTTCACCACCTGCTTCCCTTCGAGGAACGGCTGCACTTTGGGATCCGCCAGCGCGAGCTTCTTCAGCTCCTCTTCCGACGTCCCGAACGCCACCGACAAACGACCGCGAACTTTTCCGTTCACCTGCAACACGATGTCCGCTGCGTCTTCCTTCACTAGCGCTTCATCATAAGCAGGCCACGGCTGCCGGAACACTGGACCCTTGCGGCCAAGCTGCTCCCACAACTCCTCGGCGAGATAAGGCGCGAACGGTCCTAAGAGGAGCGAAAGCGAGGGAAGAATTTGTTCCAGCGCCGCGGCCGATAAAGCCGCTTCTTCTTCATACAGCGTGTTGATCAGCTCCATCAGCGCCGCGATCGACGTATTAAAGTGCCAGCGATTATCGAAATCCTCCGTCACCTTGCGAATGGTCTGGTGGAGCTTGCGCAACGCCCGCCGATCCGCAGCAGCATCGCCCTCAGGACGCCGGCCCGCATTGCGAACGACGAACCGGAACACGCGGCCCAGGAAACGGTACGCCCCTTCGGCGCCGGATTCCGTCCAGTCCATGTCTTTCTCGGGTGGCGCGGCGAACAATTCAAACACGCGACCGGTATCCGCGCCGAACCGTTCCGTCATTTCATCCAGGCTGACCACGTTGCCCTTGGACTTGGACATCTTCGCGCCATCCTTGACCACCATGCCCTGGGTGAACAGCCGTTTGAAAGGCTCGCTATTCTCGATGAGCCCGATATCGCGCATCACTTTGGTGAAGAATCTGGAATAGATCAAGTGAAGAATCGCGTGCTCGACGCCGCCGATATATTGGTCCACCGGGATCCACGCGGCCGCCTTTTTCGAATCGAAAGGCGCAGAAGAGTTGTGGGCATCGCAATAGCGATAGAAATACCAGGACGAATCGACGAACGTGTCCATCGTGTCGGTCTCACGGCGAGCGTCGCCACCGCACTTGGGACACTTCACGTTCACGAATGCTGCGACATCGGCGAGTGGCGAGCGTCCCTTGCCCGTGAGTTGCACATCCACGGGAAGCACCACCGGCAGGTCCTTTTCAGGAACCGGAACCATGCCGTCCTTGGGGCAGTGGATCACCGGGATCGGCGTGCCCCAGTAGCGCTGCCGTGAAATTCCCCAGTCCTTGATGCGATAGGTGACGGCGGCTTTGCCGAATCCTTCACGCTCGGCTTTCTGATTCATGAGCACGCGCGCTTCGACGCTTGGCAGGCCCGAGAATTCCCCGGAGTGCGCGACGATGCCGTCCTCGGTGAACGCGACTTTCGGATTCTCATCGAGCACGCTGCCCACGGGGCTGATCACCGCATGAATTGGGATTCCATAGGTCTTGCAAAAATCGAAATCGCGTTCATCATGCGCCGGGACCGCCATGATCGCGCCCGTGCCGTAGCCCATCAGTACGAAGTTGCCGATCCAGATCTGGATCTTTTCACCGCTATACGGATTCACCGCGTAGTGACCGGTGAAGTGCCCGTCTTTTTCGATATCGCCCGGACCCTTCTGCACACGACCGTCGATCATCTGCTTCGCCCGCGCGCGGCCGGCCTCATCGAGCAGTTGCGCGGCAAGAGGATGCTCTGGCGCAAGGATCACGCACGTCGCGCCATAGATCGTATCGACGCGCGTAGTGAATACCCGAATGGGTTCACCGGTGCCTTCCAGCTTAAAATCGATCTCCGAGCCTTCCGACCGCCCGATCCAGTTTCGCTGCATGGCCAGCACGCGATCCGGCCAGTGGCCTTCGAGCTTGTCGTCGATATCGCGCAGGAGCTCGTCGGCATAGGCGGTGATTTTCCAGAACCATTGTTCCAGCGCGCGCTGCTCCACCGGCGTCGACTCGTGACGCCAACAGCAGCCATCGACCACCTGTTCGTTCGCCAGCACCGTGCCGCATTCCGGGCACCAGTTGAGCATGGCCTGCTTGCGATAGGCCAGCCCGCGCTCCAGCATCTTCAGAAAGAACCACTGGTTCCAGCGATAATATTCGGGCTCGCAGGTGCTGATCTCCAGATCCCAGTCGTAGCTGAAACCCATGCGGCGATGCTGCCGTTTCATCTGCGCGATGTTGGTCTGGGTCCACTCATGCGGATGCCGCTTGTTTTGGATGGCGGCGTTCTCTGCGGGCAGACCGAACGCGTCCCATCCCATGGGGTGCAGGACGTTATGGCCGCGCATCCACATGTAACGCGCCAGCGCATCGCCGATCGCGTAGACGCGCAGATGCCCAATGTGCAGGCTGCCGCTCGGGTAGGGCAGCATTTCGAGCACGTAGTACTTCGGCCGCGTGGAATCCGAGGCCTTGTACAGATTCGGGTCGTTATTCCAACGCTCGAGCCACTTCAGCTCGATCTGGTTGTGGTCGTAGCGCGTCGGGTCGGGGGCTTCTTCCATAGTGTTCTAAGGGTGTCGAGATCTTTCTTGTCCCAACCGTCGTCCATCGGCGTTTCCAGAATAAAAGCCTTGGAGCGCAGTCGCGGATGATGCAGGATGCGGCGAAACCCGTCTAATCCAATATTACCGTGGCCGATGTTCTGATGCCGGTCGATGTGCGATCCCAGGGCCCCTTTGGAATCGTTGGCGTGAATCACGCGCACATTGTCGAGCCCCAGCAGGCGATCCGCCTCGCCGATCATATGCTTCAGCCCGGCGGCGTTCGCGATATCGAAACCACTTGCCAGCAGATGGCAGGTGTCCAGGCAAAATCCGATCGGCACGTCGGTCAGCTTGGGCGCGAACTCGCGCATCACATGCAGCTCTTCGAAGCGGCCTCCGAGCTGCGCACCCGCGCCGACCGTGTTCTCGATCAGGAGCATCAGCTTGCCGAGCTTCAATCCGCGCGCCGCTTCGCCGACGCCTTCGAGGAAATGCATGATCCCCTGCTCGACCGTCTGACCCTTGTAGTTCCCTGGGTGCGCGATCAGATACTCGGCGCCGATCGCCACGGCGCGCTCCAACTCACCGCGAAACGCCTCGATCGACATCTTGCGAATCTTTTCGTGCGCCGACGCGAGGTTGATCAGGTAATTGTCGTGAATCGCCAGCGGATACAGATCGTGTTTCTCGCGAGCGGCATGGAACAGTCGGATCGCGGGCAAACTCGGGACCGATGCCTTCCACTGCCGCGGACTCGACGAGAAAATCTGGAAGGTATTGGCTCCCAGCTCGGCGGCTTTGAGGGCGGATCTCTCCAGCGAGCCCGCGATCGACGTGTGTAACCCTATTCGCACGAGTCTTCCATATACAATTCATCCATAATAGTGGCAAGCGGTATGTTCCCCCGGATCATCATTCTCATTGCCATGGCCGCAGCGGCTTTCGGCGCCGCCAGCCGCCTGTATCTCAAGGACGGCGATTACCAGATTGTGCGCGAATATCAGGTGCTCGCCGATCGCGTCCGATACTTCAGCACGGAGCGCGGCGATTGGGAAGAAATTCCCCTGGAGTTAGTGGATCTGGAGCGCACCAAGAAGGACGCGGCGGATCGCCAGACCGCAATCGAGACGGAAGCCAAGGAGCAGGACGTCGAGGATAAGGCAATTCGCGCCGAGAAGAAGGAAGCCGCTCAGGTACCGGTGGGCCCCGGCGTTTATTACGTCATTGGTGACAAGATCGAATCGCTAAAAATGGCGGAAGTCGCCGTCAATTCCAGCAAGGGCCGGACGGTGTTGAAGATTCTGTCGCCGGTTCCGATCGTTCCCGGCAAGAGCACCGTGGAGATCAAGGGTGAATCGGCAGCTTATCGCGCGTCCGGAGATAAGCCCGAGTTCTACATACGCCTCTCGGACGATGAGCGCTTCGCAATCATCAAGCTGGCGAAGAAGAAGAACGTGCGTTTGCTCGAAACTATCAGCATTCTGCCCGTGTCCAACGAAGTGATCGAGGATCTGAAGCTGGTGGCGACGTTCAAAAAACAGGTGTCCGAAAGAACCTACAAGATCTGGCCGGAGCAGCCGCTGGAACCCGGCGAGTACGCGCTGGTGCAGTACAGTGAAGGCGCGCTCAACTGGCAAGTGTGGGATTTCGGCATCGGAAAGTAGGACAGGCGATCTTGTCGCCTGTCATCCAGCAATTTCGCGGAAGAACGCGAGTGATTCCTCCGCGCAACGTTCCCAGCGATAGCTTTCGGCTCTCGCCCGGCCCAGCCGCGCGAGCTTAGACCGCTCCTCCGACGATTCCAGCAGCCGAGTCAACTCAGCCGTCATTTCGGAAGGACTCAGTGGATCGACGAACGCCGCGGCGTCCCCGGCGATTTCCGGCAAACACGACGTCCGTGAGACGAGCGCGGGGACATTCGCCGCCATCGCCTGGACCAGCGGGAATCCGAATCCCTCGTAGAGCGACGGATAGACAAAGAGTGATGCGCCCGCCACCAGGCCTGGCATTTCCGCTTCTGGAACGTAACCCAAGTAGGTAGCTTCCTGGCGGATGCGCACCATCGTTGCCTCGGAATTCCAGCCTTGGGGACCTGCGATGACCAGATCGAAATGCTCGCGGATGTCCGACTTCATCGCGCGCCAGGCATCCAGCAGCGTGTCCAGGTTCTTCCGAGGTTCGACGGTCCCCACGAACAGGACATACGGTTTGCCGCGCGCGCTCGGCTTCGCGTCGAAATATTCTTCGGCGACGCCGGAATGGATCGTGCGAATTCGTTCCGGCTTGATCCCGATCAGGCGAATCGCGTCTTGCCGTGTGTTTTCGGAAACCGCGATCAGCCCGTCGGCGCGCTTGAGGATGCGTTCTTCGAAAGTCCGATCGGCGCGCAAGGTCGATTGCGTGTGAACTTCCGGCATGATCCAAGCCGTCAGATCGTGGATGGTCGCGGTGAGGCGCGCCTTGCCCGGCGCCTGGCGGACCAAATTGCCGGCATGAAAGACGTCGGTTCGGCCCAGGAGCAAATCCAGAACCGGAGGACCCAGGACGTTCGCGGCATGTAGCGCCGCAAGGCGCGCGATCGTGGGCACCAGCCGCAGCGCCGAATGTTCATGATCCAGGCGATCCCAATTCTTCAACAGCGGGAAAGCGTGAATCTCCTCACCCGCACCCGCCTGTTTACGAAGATGACGGAGCCAATGATACGTATAACCCTTGACCCCCGCGCTGCGAAGAAGAGCCGACGTCGCGTCAATGGTAACCCTCACGACTAGCCGCGGTTGCGGAACACGAATTTTCCGCCACTTTCGATCACTGGATGCAGCGCATCGCGGCTCACCAGTTTCTCAAGCCGCTCCACTTGAGGCGCCTCCACGCAGATGTAGTAAAGGTCCTGCGACAGCCAACGATCGCGAAATCCCGCATCGTCGATGAACACGTCGCGCGGAGCGTCGGGAGCATACGAACCGTATTCCAGATTGTTGACGCGGCCGTTCAACAGCAGCACCCGCTGCCCGTGATACGCCTCCGCATAAAACACGACCGACGAGAACGTGTAGTACTGGTCGTCGAGAATCAACTTGCCGCGCGGTGCGCGATTGAGCGCTTCCGCCAACGGTCTCGATGCGAGGTAAGGATCGAACACCACTAGCGCGAGGCGCGCGGCGTGAATGAACAGGATCATCATGACGACCGCGCCCAAAACCTTGCCCCGCCAGGCCGAGACTGCCCCCACCAGAAATCCGAGACCCGCCAGCACCAGAGGAGTTCGCAGGTAGGCGAACGACGCCATCGTCAGATCGCCCATGTGCCCGAGCGATAAAGTGTACGCTTCGGGATGCTGCGTGAGTGCACGCGAAATATCGCCCGGCGCGGGCAGACTCCACACTTGCGACAGGATGAAGCCGATTGCAGCCAGTGCCAGCGTTGCGATCCCGGCCAACGCGACATTCCCTTTACGGATCCAGGACGCGGCGCGCGGCTCTGTCAACGCACTGCCGATCAGCAATGCCAGCGCCGGATAGCACGGCATCGAATAGTATTCCTGAGTCGAGGAGAACGTGAAGAACGTCAGCAGGAATCCGGCCCAGCACAGGCACAGCAGGCGCATTCGCGAGGCTCTGTCCGCGTCACGGTAATTCAGTTTGATCGCAGCCGGCAGATACACGCTCCAAGGGAACAGCCAGAGCAGGTGGAACAGCCAGAAGTACAGGCGCGGAACGGTGTTGTAGTCGCGCGGATACCGTAAATTCAAAAAGCGCAGTATGTGTTCGTTGAAAAAATAGAACCAGAAGAATCCGCGATACTCGCCCGGGCCGCTGTGCATCGTGAAGTCGAAATACGGCGGATTCCGGAGAGTGGCCAGAATGTGCCACGGCGCGGCTATGGCGATAGCCAAAAGAATTCCGCGGAACACGTGCAATCGTCGCCAGCTGTCTCGCGACTTCCATTCCCCTGTGAAGGCCAGGAATAGAAGCATGGCCGCGATTGGGAACACCGCGGCGATCAGCCCCTTCAGCAGCAGGCCTGTTCCGATGGCGGCGGCCATAACCGCGCTCCAAACGCCCGCCCGGGAATCCTCCCTATCCAGCGCACGTAGAAATGCCCACAAGGCTAGGGCGATGGTTGCCGTGATCGTCACGTCGGGAATCTGAATGCGCGTGAACAGAAATAGACCCACGCAAGTCGCCAGCGTGAGGCCCGCATACATTCCCGTACGCTGGCTAAAGGCCCACCACCCGATGCGATAGGTCAGCCAGCACAGCAGGACGGCCGAAAGCGCGACCGGCAGACGCGCCACCCAATCATGCACGCCGAGCACCTTGAACGCGAGCGCGATCATCCAGTACTTGAGTGGAGATTTTTCGAGGTAGGCGATTCCGTCCAGCCGGGCCGTAACCCAGTCGCCGGAATCCAGCATGTTGCGGGAGATCTGCGCCTGGACCGCGTCCACGTCGTCCATCAGAGACGGCGGGCTGATGATGCAGCCCAGGAAAACGATCGCTGCGACCAGAAGAACGATCAGGCCGAGGTGCGCAGAATCATCGGAATCGCTTGATGTTCTTCGGCGCGAGACGGCGCCGTGATCCCCCAGTGTTTCATCCAGAGGAACAGGACCACGAGTCCCCATAAGTGATAACCGAGATTAGCACGGCGATCCAGGTGTGCGCGAATAACTGCGTCCACGGCGGGCCACGAGAGAATACCCGACTCACGGACGCTATCCTCGTTCAGTGTGTCGAGCAGCAGCGGCCGCAAAATGGTCCGGAACCAGTGATGCGTCGGGATATCGAAGCCTTCCTTGCTGCGTTTAACGACGGATCGAGGCAGCCGGTCCTTCATGAGCTCCCGCAATACGAATTTCAATTTCCCGCCACGGATCTTGAGATTCTCCGGAAGCCGGGCCGCGAATTCGACGATCCGATGATCCAGGAAAGGCGGGCGAACTTCCAGAGAATGACCCATGCTCATGCGGTCGACCTTAGTCAGGATGTCGTCGGGCAAGTAACAGAGCTGATCCATGCACAAAAATCTGCTCAAGCCGGTGGCTGCGCGTCCCTGGCGGCCGGCCTCGATATTTGCCGGAACTTCCCAGCCGTTTCGCAAGTTCCCCTGCTGTCCGCGCGAAAACGTGCCGTTCCAGAAGAAGTGAGCCTCTATGGGATCGAGCAGCGATCCCTGCAAAAGGCGGTTGATCTTGTAGTCCAGGCCGATCTTGTCATTCGAACACGGCAAGAGCCGGGCGGTTCGTTCGCCTAGTCGCAGAACTCCGGATGGCAGACGGCGCAGGCGTTCGGAATAACGATCCGCCAGATAGGTCTTATACCCGCCGAAGAGCTCGTCGGCACCGTCGCCGGAGAGCGCCACGGTCACATGACGCCGGGACATCTTCGACAGGAACCAGACTGGCAGAGCGCCGGCATCCGCGCTGGGTTCGTCGGAATAATACGGGATGTCCTCGATCGCGTCGGCCAGATCGGCGTCCGGATTCAAATCGAATTCGTAATGGTCGGTTCCGTAGGCCTGCGCGATTTCGCGAAAGTATTGGCTCTCATCGAACGAGCGTCCCTGGAAGGATACCGAGAAGGTCTTGAGACGCCCCCGCGCCGTTTCGCTGGCATAGTGCAGGATGGTGGAGGAATCCAGGCCGCCGCTACTCCAGACGCCCAACGGGACGTCGGAAACCAGCTGCTCGCGCACGGCTGACCGGAGCAGCCCGTCGAGTTCATCTTTTGCCGATTCCAAGTCCCTCTTCGGATCGGGATCGAACTCCAGCCGCCAGTACTCGCCGCGGGTGACCACGCCTGCGCGGCATTCCAGCCAGGTGCCGGGTTGGAGCTTTTCAATCCCCTCCACCAGCGTCCTCGGTCCGGGAACGTAGTTGAGAGAGAGATAATCCGACAGGCCCGCCAGATCGATCGACCGGTCGATCTCGGGATGCAGCAAAATCGCCTTCAGTTCCGAGCCGAAATAAATGTTTTCCCGGCGGCGAGCGAAGTACAGGGGCTTGATCCCCATGTGATCGCGCACCAAAACCAGCCGCTTCTCCGATTGGGTCCAAAATGCTGCCGCGAACATCCCCCGGAAGCGGCGGAACGCATCGATATCCCATTCGAGAAATGCATGCAGAACGGTTTCCGTGTCGCAGCGCGAATGAAACCGGTGACCGGCCTGCTCCAGCTCGCGGCGCAGCTCCATATGGTTGTAGAGCTCGCCGTTGAAGACCAGGACGATGTTGTCATCGCCGCTGGTCATGGGCTGATCGCCGTGCTCCAGGTCGATAATTTTGAGACGAACGGCCCCCAGCGACACATCACCCGATTCCCACACGCCCTGCTGATCCGGGCCGCGATGAATCAGTGATCGAGTGATCTCCCAGATCCTGTCCGGATCAGGGCTCTTTTTCAGATGTGTGAATCCAGCAATCCCGCACACGTGTCAATAATCCCCGATCTGTCCCCCGAAGATCAAGAAAGCGAACTGCTTAGCTTGTATCGGATGAGGATACCACACCCCGTCAAGATTAAAAACGGGAAATGTGTAAACCTTTTCGAGCTGAGCCGAAGGGCAGGGACACCCGCCAAAGGGCAGAGTCACGCACCCAGCTGTTCTGGGAAGACCGCGTAGCCGCTTGGCGGCGGGAAAAGCTCCTGCAGAAGCAGCAGACGTTTGCGGAGATACCGGCTGGGAAGTTGGCGAGGGCCGGTGTCGACATCGATATCGCAGCATATGCCGTGCAAGTAAAGTGTCAGGGTATCGATAAAGGACTGGCGGGCGTAGGCTCGAAAGGCCTTGGCGCTCATGGCCGCCTGGGAGCGCCGGAGGGCCTGTTTGAGCCTCCAGCTAGCCTCGTCCACCTCGCCGTGAACGTCCGAATTCAGCTCATCCCGCATGATCCGGCTGTAGCCGGTCTCGACGGCCTCGGTCCAATGCTCGCCCAGTACGGTGGCCAGCAGGTGATAGAAGCGGTAATGGTACTCCGCTACTTCCTGGTCCTTGAGCGCGAAGGCCAGAACCGTCTCGCCGCCCAGGCTCAGCTGTGTGGCGGCGGAAATCCGGCCGTGCAGCGGTTTCTCGATGGATACGTACTCCGCGGCGGCAAGCTTGGCGCGGCTGGTGTCTCTCGCACTGGTCTTTGCTCCGTTGCCCCTTTCGAGGTAGGGAACCAGGAGAATCGAGATCTTGGGTAACGCGGCAGCGACGCCAGGAGGCAGCGCGGCAACCGGTTCTTCGAGGTACTCCTTCAGATCTTCTTCGCTCAGCGGAACCGAGGCGCAGAAATAGGAGAACGTGTTGCTGAGCGGGATCATTTCACTCTTGAACCGTTCAGCGAACTGACGAACGCTTAATTTGGAGAGATCAACTTGGGCGGGCATTAAAGCTGCTATCCCTATTCTACAGCCGCCGGGCGATGACGACGGTAATATCATCGGCGGCCGGGGCTCCTTGCGTGAACGCGTGTACGGCGCGATGGATCTCCTCGACGATCTCGGCGGCCGGCCGATCGCTCAGCTCGGCCACCATGTTCGCCAAGCGTTCTTCGCCGAATTGTTGATCGTTGGGATCCACTTCTTCGGTGACACCGTCGCTAAACAACACCAGAATGTCTCCGCGATCCAGGGTGACCGCCGCTTCCTCGTATTTTGACATGGGAAGGATCCCCAGAATCATGCCGCCGGCGCCTTCGAGCAACTCAAATCCACCTTTGGCGCGCACCACCAGCGGCGGGTTGTGCCCGGCGTTGGCATAAGTCAGTTGGCCGGTCTTGGGATCCGCGATGCAGGTGAAAAAGGTTATGAAGCGATTGTCCGGACAGTTCGCGCAGGTGCTCTTGTTCAGCCGAGTCAGTTTTTTTGCCAGATCGTCCGGCTCTTCGAAGACCACGTGCACCCGGGCTTGCAGGCTGCTCATCAGCAGTGCCGCCGGCATGCCTTTGCCGGCCACATCGCCGACCATTATGGCCACGCGCCCGTCCGGATACTTGATGAAGTCGTAGTAATCGCCTCCGACCGCGCGCGATGGGACGGTTTTCGCGGCGATGTCCAGGCCCTCCACCGCGGGCGGCGTACCCAGTAGCCGCTGCTGGATGAGCGCGGCCTGCTGCATGTCCTTGGCCATGGCTCGCTCGGCTTCCTCGATTTCATTCAGCCGCGCGTGTTCGATCCGAATGGCCGCGATATTGGCCATCACGGTAAGCAGGTTCAAATCCTCGAGCGTGAATTCGCGAATCGCGTCCGGCGAATCGACATAGATCAGGCCGATGACGCGGTCGTTGGTTTGCAGCGGCACCGCGATCATGCTGCGGACCTTCTGCTCGACGATGCTCATGTGCTCGCGCAGGGCCATGTCGAGCTGGGCATCGCGGATCAGCAACGAGTCTTTTCCCTTAAGTACGCGATCGCGAACGGTCGAGGAAATCTGGAAGCCTTCGCCGTGGGCTGCGCGCACATTGAGCTGGTCTCCGTCGAGCGTCATCAGGACACCGCGCCCGGCCCGGACGGCTTTCGTCGACAGATCCATGATCAAGGGAAACAGCTCCGCCAGGGGCCGGTGGCCTGCTAACTCGCGTCCGGCGTCGATCAGGGCCCGCATCTGCGGAGTGCCCTGCATGCTCATCACGGTAGTCTTGTTGAGATCGTCGCCCGGCGATCCGAGGACGGCGCCGAGACTGGCGACCACGGTGGTGGCGCTGTTGGAGAATTGCTCCTTGTTCTCCACGAACATCACGGTATTTTGATTGGCGCCGCCGAAGCCGGCAAATTCGATGGTCAGGTGCCCCGCCGAAACGCGGTCGCCCGGCCCAAACGGCATCGGTTTTTCGATACGAGCGCCGTTCAGAAGCGTGCCATTCTTGCTGCCCAGATCCTCCACGGTCCACTTGCCGTCGCGGCCGGCGATCGCCAGATGCTGGCGTGAAAGCCCGATGTCGTCGGGGTAGCTAAGCTCATTCGCGCTGGAGCGGCCGAGCGTGATGCGGTCGCGATCCAGGGCTATCGTGGAGGTTTGGCCGTCCAGGTCGCGGATGACCAGTTCGCGCGGAGCGGTTTGGGCGGGAGCCGTCAAGGTTTTAGCGTATCACTCCTGATAATGTGTAAATGCCTTTCCCGTGCCAGTGCATGGGCTTGGCTATCCCGGGCTCAAGGCGGACGCCCGGCCTGACGATACACTAAGTGAGGAAAGCTTTACTTGACCGGGAGACGCGAATGATGCAGAATGTTTGTTTCAGCCCGAGCCCGAAATTCCATGTAAGAGAGAGTTTGCTTGCATCTTAACCGCCAGGTCATCCTCCGATCCCTGACCGCTCTGGCCCTCGGGGCCGCTCCCTTCTCGCTGAGCGCGATCACAACGCAGCCGGGCAGACATTCCAGTAAAGCGAAGAGCTCCAAAAAGACTGCGGTGCGTAGAGCGGCGGTTGTCGTTGCCAAGGCAGTAGCCGGTCCTGTGAAGAAAGCCGCGCGGAAAACCGTTGCCGTGGCCAAGGGCCCTTGGCGAGCACCGAACTACGCAGTGTCCACTGAGGGAGATTCCTTCGATGGGGACGATCTGGTCGCCCGAAACGCCGCAGTGAGCGCGTTAGGCCGGCTGAATGGCTCGGTGGTGGTGGCCGATGCCGACTCCGGGCGAGTACTGACGGTCGTCAATCAGAAGCTGGCGTACCAGAGCGGATATCAGCCCTGTTCGACGATCAAGGTTCCGGTCGCGCTGGCCGCGCTGAGCGAGACGGTGATCGATCGTCTTACTAAGATCCGGATCTATGGCAACACGAAAGTGGCCATGACCGAGGCTCTGGCCAAATCCAACAACTACTACTTCGCGAGTTTGGGCGAGAAGCTGGGATTCGAGCGCATGAGCTACTACGCGCGCCTGTTCGGCTTGGGCGAGAAAGCCAGCCTGAACATCGACGAGGAACAACCCGGCATCCTGCCGTCCGAGACACCCAAGAGCGGCATGGGTATGATGACCAGCTTCGGCGACGGGATCACGATCACGCCGCTCGAGATGGCTGGACTGATGGGCGCCGTGGCGAACGGCGGCACGCTGTACTACCTGCAGTATCCGAAGAACGCGCAGCAGGCCGGTGCGATCATTCCTCAAGTGAAGCGCCGCCTGGATATCGACATGCTGATCCCGGAGATCAAGCCGGGCATGATGGGGGCTGTCGAGTATGGCACGGCTCGCCGCATCGGCTTCGATCCCAACGAACCCATTTACGGCAAGACCGGAACCTGCACCGACACGCGCACGCCGACGCACCTGGGCTGGTTCGGATCGTTCACGGAAGTGAACAATCAGCGCCTGGTTGTGATCGTGCTACTGACCGGCGGAAGCGCGGTGAGTGGTCCTACGGCCGCGGGCGTCGCCGGTAACGTGTATAAGAACCTCGACGCAACCAACTACTTCGCGAAACGTTCGACCGTCATCGCTTCGGCGGGACAGTAAATCTCCACCTTTTCTTTTTGGGGCCCCAGTGCCGTGCGTTTTACTCCCCACGGCGGGAGTCCGGAGACTGTACCGGCCACATCCACTGATACGCAGGCCTTTACGGCAGTGTCTAGAATGCCGATGGTTGGCCGATTCGGCTCTCCAATGGAAGAGCGCGCGAATTCCTTGGTTTGACGATATCGGAATTGAGCGCGGTGCGAATCACTGTGACGTGGGAAGTTGCAGGCGCGGCGGGGGATATCGAGGAAGCAGAAGCGCGACGTAGCAGGTGCCGTCCGCGAATTAAACGGCGTCTGCCCCTTTTAACGTCAGATGATAATGATGGACAAGCCGAAAGGGACCTGCAGTTCCAGAAACATCTGGAGACTCTGGTAGGGAACCTCTACACCGGCGGTGTCCGAGTTACTACGGTATCCCAGCAACACGTCTACCGATAAGTCCTTCTTCAACTCCAGAAGATATTGCTTGCGCTCGCGTACGGCAGCCCAGAGCTTATCGATGTGGACGTGAAGGGGCTCGGTTGGTTCTGCTGGAGCCTCGTAGCTCCACATATCATGCTTGTACGGATCGGCGAGAGGGTTCCTCCGCTCACCGTGCCGGTGACTATGGGACGGGCGAATGCCTAGATTTCGCGTGAGTTCTTCAAGGTCTGGAATCGTCCCGAAGACTCGGAGCGTGGCTGAATATTCGAAGTAGCTAGGCTCGTCCATCTCCTCATCGCTTGGCTTAATTGTGTCCATTGATGAAATTCTAGCGCTGAAGACCTAACGGCGCCGCGATCGGCGAGGGCATTGCGGATTTCGCGTTTCCAGTTTTCGCAGCGGATGCGATTGGATTTCTTCTTGGCTTCGTAGCCCATCAGCGGTAGGCATCCTTGCGGTCCAACACGCGTTCTATCTTGAGGTAGTCGCCGTGGTCGCGAAAGAAGATGCGGTGGTCCTGAGCGCGCAGGCGTATCAGGGGCGGCGTAACACCCTGTAGCTGTTTGGTGGCGCCTTCGCCGGTGAGACGTAGCGACCCAGAGTCTTGAGAATCTGGATGGCGATGGACTGCTCGATGCCGTGGATGTCGGCTCTGGCCTGGCCAGTCCAGACGATGCTCTTGGGCATTGCTTTAGACTCGCGGGCTTACGGCTTGCGGCTCATCTTCTCCCAGTCGGCTGTGGAGAGACCGAACTGGGCGAGGACTTCTTCATGGGGAATAGGGGCGTTGTGTTTGCTCCACCCGTCGGCCTCTGCAATGGCCTTGGCTTCGGCGGGGCTGAGAGTATCGCTGTCCTCGTTGAGAAACACTTCGAGCAGATTCCGGACTGCGCCCAGCTTCTCGACCGGCAGCAGATCGAGCAAGGCGTGAGCCTGCCTGCGCTCTTGTGCGAAATCGGGTTCCATGAGACACCTCCAGCGTATCACCCGCCGAGGCTGAAGCCTCGGTTGCAGGCTGAAGCCCGCTCCACGGAGAAAACATGGCATCCTTTCGGAAGCGGTCAAATAGATGGATCACTTTCGCCTGGGCCCTTTGGAAGTCTCGCGTGTCGAGGAGACTCGTACGCAGTTCGATGCCGGAATGTTTTATCCCGAATTGGCGCGCGACACGCCCGCGCGGTATGCGTCGTGGCTGGCTTCGTACTTCGATATCCACGCGCATAGCTTTCCGTGCATCTTTCAGTCCTTCGTGGTCCGTCACCACAAGACTACGATCCTGATTGACACCTGCATCGGGAACGATAAGGAGCGGCCCGATTTTCTGCTCGCTCACCGCTTGAACAATCCCTATCTCGATCGCCTCCGTGCCGCGAACTGCAGGCCCGAGGATGTAGATATCGTGCTGTGCACACACTTTCATGTCGATCACGTCGGCTGGAACACCAGGCTCGACAACGGACGATGGGTCCCCACGTTCCCCAATGCCCGCTACATTTTTTCACGCGAGGAGTACGCGCGCTTTGCCCCGGAGAATCGCACCGGCGAACCTCCTCCCTTTCTCGACATTTTCGAAGACAGCGTGCTCCCGGTGATTCAGAGCGGCCAGGCGGAGTTCGTCTCCGGCGAACAAGCCGTTCATGAATTGCTCACGGTCTTTCCCACGCCGGGGCATACGCCGGGTCACATCGCGATCCGAGCCGCGCGCGGCCAGGACACGGGCATCTTCCTGGGCGACATCATTCATAACCCCATTCAGATCGCCGAGCCGGACTTGAACAGCGCCTTCTGTGAGCTGGGTCCACAAGCGCGGGCCTCGCGCCGCAAACTGCTGGACGAGGCTGCGGAATACAATCAGCTGCTGGTCCCCGGACACTTCTGCGCTCCCCATGTGGGGAGGGTCAAGGCGGCAGGGAACGGCTTCGTGTTTCGCGGAGGGTTGGAGTGACCTGCTACTTTACCGCTGGTAGTTCCGGCTTGCCCTCGGCGGAATGCTCGTCTACGGCGATGGCAAAGAAGCCGCTGACCGCGTAGGTGTTCATGGCGGCCACCATGTCCATGGTTCCGCGCTTGCCCCACAATTCGACGGCCTTCGCGAAAGTGGCGGAATCGACCTTCTTATCCGTGAGCATCTGGCGGCCGAGACGAATGACGGTGGCGTCCTTTTCGTTCAAACCAGTGAGCGGGCCGCGCTTCCGAACCACGTCGATCAGCTTGGCGTCGATTCCAGCCTTTAGGCCGCTGGCCTCGTGCCCGTTCCACTCCAGGTTGTAGTTGGTCTCGCGACAGGCGACCAGAATCGCGAGTTCGCGCGTGTATGGATCGAGGGTTCCGCCCGTGATCGCCGCGTCGTGGAGATCCAACAAGGCTTGTCCCACGGCCCCGTTATAACTGGCGAAGGCGAGCGGCCCACTCACCGTTCCACCCTTGCCAAAGGTGTCGACAACTTTCTTTCCCTTGGCGTCCACCTCGGAACTCTTCAGATACGGCAGGCGGGCTCGCGATTGGGGATCGAGATCGGCAGGGAGCTTCGATTGAGCATATGCGATGAAGGCCGCCGAGGCCGCGAGCAGAATCATGGCGCAACCGCGCGAGAACGGGGAAAGGGTCATTCGTGTTTTCTCCTCCGTTCATTCTACTTCCTGGCTGGATATCATGGTTTATCGGACGGAGGACCAATGTCTAAACTCGTACGACAAGTTCTCAGCATCACGATTGTAGCGACGGCGCTCCATGCTCAATCAGGCCCCGAATTCGAGGTGGCCAGCGTTCACCTTTCGAACCCCGATCAAGGATTCATCAACGCGGTCACGCCAAGTCTCAATGTGGCCGCCGACCACAGGCTGACGTTTGTGCAAGTCACGTTGCGGGATCTGATCATGCTGGCCTATGGCGTCGGCGCGCGCCAGATCCAGGGCCCAAGTTTCCTGAACGGCGTCCCGGATGCTCCGGCCGACCGCTTTGACATCGTCGCGAAGGTACCCGCCGACGCCACGCGTGGGCAGGTGCCTCTCATGCTGCGAGCGCTGCTGGCGGAACGTTTTCACCTCAAGTTTCACCGGGAAGACAAGACCATGCAGATCTACGCGCTCGAGATGGCCAAAGGCGGGCTGAAGATGAAAGAGTCTCCCGAAGGCACGACGGGAGAAGCCCGTTGCATTCGATCGTTTGCGGAGCGCGAAGGGGCTACGCTCGCCGCCGTCTGCAGCCGCATGACTTCCGCTGATATCGCCCAACAAGTGCAAACCCTGGCTCCCGGCTACTTCCGCGACGGACCCGTGGTCGATCTGAGCAGCCTGAAGGGCATCTACGATTTCAAACTCGAATGGATTACCGCGGGTGAAGCGAATAACGGCAGCCCGGGCCCGACGATGCTTGACGCGGTCCAAAACCAACTCGGTCTCAAGCTTGATCGGCGGCGACAACCGGTGGAAGTTCTGGTCATTGACACGCTGGACCGCACGCCCACGGAAAATTAGACCTGCGCGATAATTCGGTCATGACCCATGACCTGGTAACGACCGCTTTTACCCTGGACGGCTACCGCATCGTCCGAAACCTGGGGCTGGTGCGCGGCATCGTAGTGCGATCCCGCTCGATCTTCGGGACCATCGGGGCGAGTCTGCAGACGATTGTCGGCGGCAACATCACACTGCTGACGGAGCTATGCGAGAAGACTCGTTCGCAAGCGTTCGAGCTCATGGTGCAGCATGGGATGGAGTTGGGCGCCAACGCGATCATCGGCGCCCGTTATGATGCCACGGAGGTCATGCAGGGCGTAACAGAAGTGCTGTGTTACGGGACTGCGGTAATTGTCGAGAAAAACTAGGCCGGCGTCCCGGCTTCGCTCTTCTTGAGCTTATCGCGTTCCTCTTTGAGGATCGCTTTGCGGCTGAGCTTGATCTTGTTGCCTTCCAGCGCCAGAACCTTTACCAGGATCTGATCGCCCTCATTCAGCTCATCGCGCACCTGCTTGATGCGATTTTCCGAGATCTCGGAGATGTGCAACAGGCCGTCGGTGCCGGGGAAGATTTCGACGAATGCGCCGAAATCG